>Ga0315901_10011391_pt1 | contig 10000 bp, 7 predicted proteins | sample LakEriMetagenome_10_FD_203761 | JGI IMG/M metagenome (GOLD analysis project Ga0315901, IMG submission 203761) | Freshwater fungal communities from buoy surface, Lake Erie, Ohio, United States - Buoy 2 MA116 | ecosystem: Environmental > Aquatic > Freshwater > Lake | place: USA: Lake Erie, Ohio... | reverse complement strand
CGCCCAGCAGATTGGGTTGCTTCAAAGGGTCGTTGCTCCCGAAGCCGTTTTGGAGGAAGCTCTTCGCATGGCCGATGGAATCCTCGCAGGTGGCCCTCAAACGATCATCGATACGAAATCGCTACTTCACAACGCCTACGACCGACAGCGGGCCGCGACCAACAGTGCACATATGCATCCTCAAGAGTCGCACGATGAACATGCATCGATCGAAGAACATCTCAAAGCTAGGAACAGCCCCGAAGCCCAGGAAGGGTTGAAGGCATTTTTAGAGAAAAGGTTGCCTTCGTGGATGGTCGATTAGCAACTTCCAAGCCTCAGCCGACGCTATGCAGTCTCAATCTTCGCGACCGATTGAAGGCCTAGCTCCTCGATACTTATTTCCCGCATTCGGTACTTCTGGATTTTGCCCGTTACTGTCGTGGGAAACGACTCGACAAATTTCCAGTAGTGCGGCACTTTGAAATAAGCCAATCGCTCTTTGCAGAACGCTTTGAGTTCGTCTGCCGTGGCGTGATGCCCGTCGCGCAGACAGACCCATGCCATCACTTCTTCTCCAAACTTGCGGTCAGGAACACCGATCACCTGCACATCCTTTACCGCCGGATGTTGGTATAGCAACTCCTCAATTTCGCGGGGAAATATATTCTCTCCACCGCGGATCACGAGATCTTTGAGACGACCCGTGATGCGAAAGTATCCGTTGGGTTCCTGAATCGCGATATCCCCGGTGTGCAACCAACCTTCTGCATCGATGGCTTGCGCCGTTTTCTCTGGTAACTGAAAGTATCCAATCATCACATTGTGCCCGCGCGCGCAGAGTTCGCCCGGTTGCATGGGAGGCAAGGCATCGCCTGTCTCTGGATCGACGATCTTTGCTTCAACCCCGGGCAACACTCTTCCTACGGTACCAACACGTAATTCGATGGAATCATCGACTCGAGTCTGCGTGATCAACGGCGAAGCTTCGGTTTGCCCATATCCGATCGTCATTTGAGATGCTCCCATCTCCGACGTGACACGCTTCATGAGCTCGATTGGGCAAGGGCTTCCGGCCATGATCCCTGTGCGCAAGCTCTTGAGGTTCCTAGTGGGATAATCGGCATGCTCTATCATCGCAATAAACATGGTGGGAACACCATACACAGCAGTGCATCGCTCCTCATCGATCGCTTTCAGTGTCAGAGCCGCTTGAAATGTCTCTGCTGGGAAAACCATCGTGACTCCATGGACCAGCGAACATAAGGTTCCTAAAACACAACCAAAACAATGGTACAGAGGAACAGGGATGCAAAGCCGATCCCGTGGCGTGAATGCTTGGCCCAAACCTGCATAGTACGCATTCAACAAAATATTGCGGTGCGAAAGAGTAGCACCTTTGGGAAGCCCTGTTGTCCCCGACGTGAACTGGATATTGATGGGATCGTCGCAGGCGAGGGTACGCTCGATCGACTGCAATCGAACCTCTGGAACCTGCTCCGCTCTCGCCAAAAAATCGTCCCATGAAAAACTTCCCTCCAGAGTCTCCCCGCGAAGGGAAATAATCGTCTTTAACTTCGGAAATCGTTCGCAATGGAGATCTCCTGGAATGGACGAAGCCAAGCTCGGAATCGCCTCGCGCAACGAATCGAAGTAATGGGTCGTTTTATAGTGATCGATCAATGCGAGCCCCTTCAGTTCGGCTTGTCCAATCACAAACGCCAACTCGTTGGTACGGTACGATGGATTGATCGTGACGAGGACGACACCGATCCGAGCCGTTGCAAACTGCAACAGCACCCAAGCCGGCACGTTGGTGGCCCATACAGCAAAGTGATCCCCTCGCTGAAAGCCCAGCGATAGCAGGGCCCTGGCAACTCGGTCGACTTCAATATCCAATTCCCTCCACGTACAGCGCCAGGGAAATCCAGGAAAGATGACCGCTTCCTGTGCACCGTATTTCTTTGCCGTCTCCCGGAGCACTTCACCAATCGTCAATTGGTCAACCCACGGTTGCTCCACATTCGCACTACCCGCTGCAGCATCCGAAGCGATCTTGGACTCACGGTCAGCCTGGGCCATCATTCACCTCATCGAGAAGAGGAATCCACGAGGAAAAGTGATCGTAGTTTCAGTGATCTTTATAAGGAACCTTCTAAAAATCTGTTTCTATCAACACTTGGATGATCAGCGAACAGCTTACCGCGGTAGTCTTTCGCATAGCGTTTGACGCGGTGCTAATCGATCTGCAATTGATCATCTATCGGCATCGAGAGCAACGCCTGCGCGAGCGCCTTGCCCTGCGCATCGTTGCGTATCGATCGTTTTAGAACGCCGTGGAGGACAAAATTCAATCCCCCAAGATTGGGGACTTAGTAGCGATCGATCTGAGTTATTCCCATGCCGCTTAAGAACTGTTGGATGCGCTCGGCAGTCAGCCATCTTTTTAGCGCTTCGTAATGACGAAGATTTCGCACCAAAACCCCGATATTAGCATTTATTCCCTTGTCACCGCTGCGACCGCAGGCGTAATGATGCAATCGGCGATGCAATTTCTCTGCGGATCTCAACGGAGCCCCATGCGTTGTTTCTTCAGCTGCGATCAAAGTATCCGAGCCATCGCCAGTCTGCACAAACTCCTTCGGTACCGGCCATAGTGCAGTAGGTTTTCCCGAATCTCGAGTGTCCAACGTAGTCATGAAATCCAGGTTCGGTGAGACACGTTCCGATGCGATCAGGCACGGCCAATACCGGAAAACTGTGTGGACAGAGGGTCGTCCCTCCGCGTAACCAGTCGTTCCTTGCGGACCCGCCGAAACGAGGGGTATCATCTCCTTTGTGAAGGCTTCGATGGGCTCTTTAGCTTCCGCTTCCACCGAAATCCGAAGAACAGTCTCGTAGGAATCATGCTCGCTATTCTCCGATTCGAGGACGGGCACACTGGCTCCGTTCCCCAAACATTCAACGATACTATCGCGATACCTCCAACCGGCCTCTGCCAACCGAGTCAGCACGATATCACCGCAGCGTTTGGCTTTGCGGACAGCATGCGGCCCGACGATGGTCAGCATCCCCGCAGCGCGGTATCCATCCCGATACGTCGCACTGACCTTGAGCGTTTCGGGGGCAGGGGCCCCCTGAGCCCCACGCACCAGCACTCGGTTCGCTGAGACTTGGCGAACTTCAAGCCCCAAGATCGACACGATTACATCGGGACTAATGTAACGACTTGGATCCCCAATCTCGTAAAGCAATTGCTCCTTCACCGTTAGCTCGGTCACGCACCCGCCCGCGTGGGATGACTTGGTAACGACAATCGATCCGTCTGATGCAACTTCGGCGATTGGAAAGCCGATATGGGTGGGATCGGGTACATCGAGCCAATCCGTACTGATTCCACCTGTGGCATGCGTCCCGCATTCAAGCAAATGCCCGGCAACGGTTGCTCCAGCCATGCAATCCCACGCGTCATCAGCCCAACCGAAATGATGCGCGCATGCGCCAGCAACCATCGATGGATCCGCAACGCGACCTGTGATCACAATATCGGCGCCCGCGTTCAGAGCAGCAACAATCCCTCCGCATCCGACGTACGCATTCGCTGTTACTAGCCGATTCTTCACCGAAGCGAGAGACTGCTCCGTATCGAGATTGTTAAATCCAGGATCTTCGCTCCGTTCCAAAAGGATCGAAACGACGTCATCTCCTGAAACGACGGCGATCTTCATCGCGCGGCATCCACTCTGTTCCAGGGCTGCTTTGCACGCGCGAGCACATCCGAGCGGATTCAATCCACCCGCATTAGCGATCAATTTGCAGGTGCCACCTGACGCCCAATAGGCCGCCAGTCCACGCACGACCTCGACGAAGTCCTGAGGGTAACCCTTCTGCGGATCCCGCTCCCGCTGGAGTGCGAGAATCGACATCGAAACCTCGGCGAGGTAATCCATAGTCAGATAATCCAGTCCGGGTTCTTGGACAAGCAACTCTTTGGCTGCCGATGGCCGATCTCCCCAGAAAGCTTGTGCATTTCCGATCCGAATGCTTTTGTTCACACGTCCCTCGCGATTGGATTGGGTTGATGCTCTCTTGCGGGGGCCCACAGCGACAATGCTGCACCTATCCATTGCCGAGTTTCATGGGGCGGAATGATCGCATCCACCCAGCCCCGAGCAGCTCCATAACGGATGTCAGTTTGGGCTTGGTACTGCTCCCGAACGGTTGTGCGCATCGATTCAATCGCCTCAGGGGTAAGCGGCTGCCCCGATTTTTCTGCATCACGCACTCTTAAAGATAAGAGCGTATCGGCAGCTTGATTTCCTCCCATGACGGCAAATCTCGAATTGGGCCATGCCAAGATGAGCGATGGATCGTACGCCCGTCCACACATCGCGTAATTCCCCGCTCCGTAGGAACTCCCCAGGACCACCGTGAACTTGGGTACTGTCGCAATACTCATCGCCCGCACCAATTGCGCACCGGACTGAATTATCCCCGACTGTTCCGCTTGTTTGCCAACCATGAATCCTTGAACGTCCTGCAAGAACAACAACGGGATCCGATTTTGATCACTGTCTAAGATGAATCGAGCTGCTTTCTCGGCGGCATCTCCGTAGAGGACTCCACCGATTTGAACCTCGTGCTGAGCGGTTTGCGATCGACGGCGTTGATTGGCCACAATCGCTACCGGATGCCCAGCTATCCTGGCATAGGCGGTAACTACAGTTCGACCAAAATCTGCCTTGAACTCTTGGAAACTACCGGCATCAACAATACAAGCGATCACATCACGAACATCGTACTCACCGCGGCCATCTCCGGGAACAATGTCGTATACGTCATGGATACTCCGTGCTGGATCCTTGGCATGCCCTGCGTTCAATGGCTTTGGCATCAATGCCACAAGGCTTCGGATTCTTGCTAAGCACGAAGGATCATCGGGCTCATGAAAGTCGACCGTGCCGCTGATCTGCGAATGCATCGTCGCACCTCCGAGTTCCTCGGGGTCGACCGTTTGGCCGATAGCAGCTTTGACGAGCGCTGGTCCTGCCAAACACAATTGGCTCCCTTGGGTCATCAGGATCTTATCGCACAGAACGGGGAGATAAGCCCCTCCGGCAATGCAGTTTCCCATCACGGCAGCGATTTGAGGAATCCCTTCCGCTGATAGGATGGAATTGTTTCGAAAGATGCGGCCGAAATCATCTTCGTCGGGAAAAATTTCGTCCTGCAACGGTAAAAACACACCGGCAGAATCGACCAAATAGACGATAGGAAGTCGCAATCGATGGGCTACCTTTTGAGCCCGTATTAGCTTTTTAACCGATTGCGGGAACATAGCTCCGGCCTTCACCGTGGCATCGTTGGCGGCGACGACACATGGCCGATCCTCGATCCAACCGATTCCTGAGATAACTCCCGCGGCCGGAACGTCGCCCCACTCCGTGTACATACCCCACGCTGCCCACAATCCGAGTTCGAGGAACGGCTTGTCGCGATCGAGCAAGGCGGCAAGGCGTTCCCGCACCGGTAATCGCCCCAATTTACGCTGACGATCCCAACCAGACTTGCCACCGCCCTGCAATAACACTTGCTCCTGAGCGCGTACCGCTTCAGCTATTTCTCGCAAACTGCTCATACAATGATCCTTGTCCTTGAAGGGAGAGGGACTTCAACACAAAGGAAAAAATCATTCCGGGGGAGATTCCATCGCATGGAGATCCATCCATTCGGAAACTCGCATCTTCCAAAACTTCGGCTCATCGTCCCACAGTTGAAGCATAGCTTGCGTCTTCCTCGGATCGAATCGCTGAATGATGTTCGCTTGAAACTTGTCCAGCAGTCGCGGGCGAGATTCCGCGCGTCTACGCCGATGCCCGAGCGGGAAATGAACTTCGGCCGACTGGGTTGTCTCATCGCTAAAGATCACCTCGATCCTATTGGCAATCGACCGGAGATTCGGATCGAGATAGTCCCGAGAGTAACTTGGATCCTCGATCACGGTCATTTTGTCTCTTAGGTGATCGATGCGAGGATCGCTGGCGGCAGATTCTTCATAATGCTCCGCCGTCAGGTCTCCATGCAACAACGCTACCGCCACAATGTATTGGATACAATGATCCCGATCCGCTGGGTTGTTGAGTGTTCCCTTTTTATCGATGATGCGAACTGCCGACTCCTGGGTATAGATGCGTATCTCGCGGATCGAATCGATGCGATCGCGAATCGACGGTGACAATTTCATCGCTGCTTCCGCTGCGGTTTGCGCATGAAACTCTGCAGGGAACGAGACCTTGAAAAGGATATTCTCCATCGTATAGCAGCCGAGAGCCTGCGCGAGCACAATCGACTTGCCTGACATGACGACGTCTTGGAATCCCCATCGAGGGGCTGTCAGCGGCGTGGCATACCCCATTTCTCCGGCCATGGTCCATAATGCCAACTGCACGCCACGACGCGTTGCATCCCCTGCTGCCCAGCTTTTGCGAGAGCCGGTGTTAGGGGCATGCCGATAGGTACGCAGCGCGCCACCGTCCAGCCAGGCATGCGATAGCGCATCTGCGATCTGCGACCGGGTTCCTCCGAGCATGGAGCACGCGACGGCGGTCGAAGCGATTCGAACCAGAAGGACATGGTCTAGGCCGACGCGATTGAAGCTGTTGTGAAGTGCGAGCACTCCTTGAATCTCGTACGCTGCGATCGATGCCTTCAGTACGTCGAGAATCGTCCATCGCTTGTCAGGCACCCATGCGTTCTTCGGGTTGCGATCCAGATAATCGGCGAGGGCGAGGATTGCTCCAAAGTTGTCCGATGGATGCCCCCATTCCGCAGCCAACCACGTATCGTTGTAATCAAGCCAACGAATCATGCATCCGATGTTGAATGCAGCCTGAACCGGCTCCAACTGCCAGGGTGTTCCGGGGATACGAGCGCCATCGGTGAGGATCGCGTGCGGCACCGTTGGTCCGAGCATTTTCGTACATGCACCGTACGACAACGCCAAAATTCCGCAGCCTATGCTATCGTGCAAACAAAGGGTCGCCGTGCTCAATGCCTCGGGTGAAAACTCTGGTGGTGCAGCGACGTAGGACGCGATTTGCTCAATCACGCTGTCGGTCGGACCGCGATGCGTATTGTTTTTCCCACGATCATGAAATTGCGATGACGAACCCATGAAAACTCCAATCCGATCTTAACGGACGGTCATAAGGATACGATGGTGAGGAAGGGGCGAGAAAGGAAACTCGGATTCATTGGGACAAGCTCGCTCCATCAGTTTATCCGATGACACCACCGCAGTGGGTGTCGGTACACGAGACGCCGCATCCTCAATTTCCCGAAGGCAACCCGCTCGGTTTAGGCTTTCCAGTTTCTCGCGGGCAGTTTTTTCGAAGGGCGCCCCCTCTTCATCGGATTGCCTCTTCATTGGATTGTACGTCGTGGAACCGAAAGAATCGGCCAAAACGGAGTGAACACCGCAGTTAACTACCTCCCCCCGAGTGGATTCCCGGTTGTCGACGGCGAGTCAATGCTACCCTTACAATGTGAACAAGGCTTCTATCCGGTCTTCGAAGGACCTTACCTCTCCATGAACCCCACTCCCTCCCCAAAAGCTCCTGCAACCACCCTTTCGGCTGGTCTCCGATTCCGACATGCGATCGAACAGGAGCGGCCTTTGCAGATTGTGGGCACCATCAATCCGCTCGCGGCATTGCTTGCAGAGCAAGCTGGGTTCCGCGCGATCTATTTGTCGGGTGCTGGGGTCGCCAATGCTTCCCATGCCCTACCGGATTTAGGGATTACGCATTTGGAGGATGTCGTTGAAGACGCTCGCCGTATCACCGCTGCGTGCGAACTACCGCTGCTGGTCGATATCGATACGGGTTGGGGAACCGAAGGGAGTATCGCTCGCGCGATTCGCGAATTGGAGCAAATCGGAGTCGCAGGCGTGCATATGGAGGACCAAGTCTCCGCGAAGCGCTGCGGACATCGACCTGGCAAGGAACTGGTCGAATCCGTCGAAATGGAAGCCCGCGTGCGCGCAGCCGTCTCTGCACGAAGGGATTCCGATTTCGTCATCATGGCCCGCACCGATGCGGTTGCCGTGGAAGGGCTTGAGTCGGCAATCGCTCGCGCGAACGCCTATGTAAAGTCAGGTGCCGACATGATCTTTGCCGAAGCCATCGTCAGCGCTGAGGACTACCGTACGTTTACCCAAAACGTACCGGTCCCCGTTCTCGCTAACCTAACCGAATTCGGCAAAACACCTATGCTAAGCTTGGACCTTTTCCACGATTGCGGAGTACGCATGGTCCTATATCCACTCACCGCCTTTCGGGCGATGAACGCAGCCGCAAGGATCGCGTATGAAACCATCCGTCGCGATGGCAACCAAGCTGCTATCCTCGATTCGTTACAAACACGCGATGAACTGTATGCGCTGCTCAACTACCTTGATGCCGAAAAGAAAACCCTGTTGGGGAGAAACAAACCATGACACATGAGGGTTCGAATCGTCCACCAGCACAAGCCACCGGCGCTCGCGGAGGATTGGATGGCATCATCGCTGGGCATACGTCGCTCAGCACGGTCGGCGTGTCCGGAGTTGGCCTTACTTATCTCGGGTACGCCATCGAAGACCTGGCAGAAAAAGCGACCTTTGAAGAGGTCGCTTTTTTATTGCTCTTCAAGCATCTTCCGAACGAATCCGAATTGAGCAAGTTTCGAGTCCGACTGATCAGTCAGCGATCGATTCCAGAGCCACTGTGCAAAACTCTAGAAATGATTCCTGCGACGGCTCATCCCATGGATGTTCTTCGAACGGCAGTCTCCATGATGGGAACCTTGGAACCAGAAAAAGGTTCCGAGGACGCCGTTCGTGTCGCCGAACGACTGATCGCGTGCATGCCAGGGGTACTAACCTATTGGGTACGATTTCACCGCGACGGAACTCGTCTGTCCAGTTGGTCGCGAGGCGACTCGATCGCAGAACAATTCTTATGGGACTTGAGGGATCGCAGTCCGACAGAGTTGGAGACACAAGCGATGAATGTATCGCTCATTCTCTATGCGGAACACGAATGGAACGCATCGACCTTCACCGCCCGCGTCATCGCATCGACGCTGTCCGATTTCTATTCTGCGATCACCGGAGGCATCGGCGCCCTGCGAGGTCCATTGCACGGTGGGGCCAACGAAGCCGCGATGGAACTGATCGACCGCATGAGCGACTCCGCCATGGCCGAGCGCGAGTTGCTGGCGATGCTCGCACGCAAAGAAAAGGTGATGGGGTTCGGCCACCGTGTTTACAAAGGATGCGATCCTCGTTCTGACGTGATCAAACCATGGGCGCAGACGCTGTGCCGCGCCACAGGCAATGAAGCTCTCTTTGCAATCTCTGAAACGATCGAACATGTCATGCGGCGAGAGAAAGGGATGTTTCCCAACGTCGATTTTTATAGCGCATCGCTGTACCGCTCACTGGAGATCCCGACTGCACTATTCACCCCGATTTTCGTTTTATCGCGATTGACAGGTTGGTCGGCCCATATTCTAGAACAGCGTGCAGACAATCGTCTGATACGCCCACTCGCCGAGTATACTGGCCCATCACCTCGTGCCTGGGTTTCAGTAGAGGAACGCAACTAGGATGACATTTCAGCATCTTCGCATCGATGAGACTCATCAATCGTGGATCACGGTATGGCTCGACGCGCGAGGTCGCACGTTGAATGTGCTGTTCGAAGAGTTCTTTGAGGAATTGCGATCCGTTTTCGAGGTGGTAAAAGCCGATCCCTTGCAACGCACCTTGATCCTCCGCAGCGGCAAAGAAAGGGGATTTGTCGTCGGTGCTGACATCAAACGGATTATCAACATCCACAGCGATGCCGAGATCCAAGCCTTCATGAAGTTGGGACAGGATGTTTTTCGTGAATTGGAGCAACTACCCAACACAACCATCGCATGGATCTCAGGCGCATGCTTAGGCGGAGGCCTCGAACTGGCTCTCGCATGCCGTCAC
>Ga0315901_10011385_pt1 | contig 10004 bp, 8 predicted proteins | sample LakEriMetagenome_10_FD_203761 | JGI IMG/M metagenome (GOLD analysis project Ga0315901, IMG submission 203761) | Freshwater fungal communities from buoy surface, Lake Erie, Ohio, United States - Buoy 2 MA116 | ecosystem: Environmental > Aquatic > Freshwater > Lake | place: USA: Lake Erie, Ohio... | reverse complement strand
GATATGGAGCGTTTGCAAATGGAAATGGATGAGATTCAGCAACGTGAGGTGGGTGTATTGCAAAAGAAAGAATCTCAGTTGCAAGAGGAGCTTCTCAATCGAGTGAATCAATACTTGGCCAAGTTTACCAAGGAGCGCGGAATTGACTACGTAATCAATAAACAGAGTGAGTTTCAAGTGCTGTTGTTCGGCAATTCTGATTATGACATCACAGCTGAAGTAATAGCCGGTCTGAATGCCGAATACGCCTCAGAAAAACAAAGCAAATGAGTTTAGCGGCCAAAAAGTTTAGGGAGAATATCTCGGAGTACATCATCTTCCTTTGGCAGATGGAGGATCTCTTGCGTGCTGTTCAGTTTAGTTCGGATGCACTCGATGAGTTTATTGAGTCGTATACCCCCGACGCAGCTTCCTTCGAACTCGAGAAGAAGTGGTTTTCGAACTTGGCCGGTAACATGAAGAAGGATGGCGTTGAGCAACGCGGTCATGTGAGTGAAATTCACGAATTGATTTTCGAGTTGAACTACCTGCACAATACGTTGATCAATATTGTACGTGATCGTTCGTATATAGAGGCCTATCATCAGGCGCAGCCCAACATCAAGGAATATGTCGCACGCACCGACGGACGCTCTACCAATGATGTGGAGGTGTGTTTAACGGCGCTATATGGTTTGATGGTGTTGCGATTGAAGAAGGAGCCGATATCATCCGAAACCGAAGTAGCTATGCGAACGTTCTCTAACTTGTTGGCAAAGCTATCTCACCATTACAAGATGATGAAGCAGGGCGATTTTAATTTCTCGCTTAACTAATTTATTCCTCCGTTTGTTGTGAGCCGATATAGTTGCGCCAGCGTTCTATAACGCGAGCCATATCGTCGGGTAGTTCTTTTTCGAAATACATCCACTCACCGGTAGTAGGGTGGTTAAAGCCCAGTGATCGTGCATGCAATGCTTGTCGCGGCAGGATGTCCAAGCAATTCTGAACGAACTGCTTGTATTTGGCGAAGGTGGTTCCCTTCAAAATTTGATCACCGCCATATTCGAAGTCACCAAAAAGTGTATGACCGATGTGCTTCATATGCACACGGATCTGATGTGTTCGACCTGTTTCCAGTTTGCATTCAACAAGCGTAACATAACCAAGTCGCTCCAGCACTTTGTAGTGGGTAACGGCATGTTTTCCGTGTTCACCATTTGGAAATACAGTAAACACTTTTCGGTCTTTCAAACTTCTACCTGTGTTGCCAACAACAGTTCCATCTTCTTTTACATCGCCCCAAACGAGCGCAACGTAACGTCGTTCAATCGTGCGATCAAAAAACTGTTTGCTCAAATTAATGAGCGCGTAATCGGTTTTCGCAATAACCATTACGCCCGTTGTGTTTTTATCGAGCCTGTGTACAAGTCCGGGATGCGCATCGGTGCGCACGGGCAAGTTGTGAAAATGGTAGATGAGCGCATTTACCAGTGTGCCTGTGTAGTTGCCGTGTCCCGGATGCACGACCATATTCGATGGTTTATTCAGAATGATGAGGTCGTCATCTTCATACAGGATTTCAATCGGAATATTTTCAGGAATGAGTTCCAGCTCACGCACCGGATAAGGCATTTCGATAGTAATGACATCGAGTGGCTTAATCTTGTAGCTGCTCTTTACCGGTGTTCCATTCACGCGCACAAAGCCTTTGTCGCACGATTCCTGAATGCGCGTGCGGGATGTTTTCTCGAGGCGGTCGAATAGAAACTTATCAATTCTTACCTGCCCTTGTCCTTTATCGGTGACTATGCGGTGGTGTTCAAATAAATCGTCATCTTGTTCGCCAAGAGCTGCGTTTTCATCTATCTCATTCATGTCAATGCTTCACAAATCGAGCACTGAGTTGCTCATGGTTTGAATTGAAGGTGTGCAGTATGTAACTGCCGTGTGCAAGGTTTTCTGTCGAAATGCGGAGAGTATTCTGATGCTGAGAATATCCGCTCAAAACGCACTTTCCGGTCAGATCCAAAATGCGGTATTCGCATGTTTCGAAACTCGCCGGAAGCTGAACATTTAATTCCTGCTGTGCGGGGTTCGGATACACGTTGCCTAATTCTTGTTGCAGAGGATTGTTTACTCCAACCCAATCGGTGAGGGTGCTTCGAAATACAGGACGAATCATAACACTTCCTGTGATGTCCGATGAAATCCAGTCGGTGCTCCCTTGAAGCTGGTAAATGAGTTGAGTGCCGTTAGAGTTCGTGTTTTTATCTAAACCAAAGTTTAGAGACACATTACTTTGTTGCAGCGTTCCAATATAGAAGTTTCCTGCAGGCACGAATACTGGATCGGTAAAGCCATAGTAAACGAAGATGTTGGGGCCGCTTTCGTAGTAATGCGGAAGTGAAAAGTTGAAGTTATCGAATTCACTGGTAATAAGGTTGCCCGGTTCGCCACTTACATCTTCCCAAGCTTGCAATATGAATGACTGATCAGTTGCCAAGTATTGAATGGGTTCAAAGTAGATATACGCGCCAAGCAGCGTATCATCAATGGGTGTATTGAATCGCAAGGCTACCTTCCCTCCTGCATTTTGCAGGCCATATGCTCTTTCAGCAGAGCCGTCATCGTATGCGTAGTAATTCGTAAACTTTTGCTCAAAACGCATGGTGTCGTTTTGCTCATGGATATCGGTGGGGTTAAATGAAACAGTAACTGCAAAAGATGCTGAGTCCACTGAAGAGGGTGTGTTGTAAACGAAATTGTTGAGCGAAAGGGTGCGTTCAAACGATGTGTAGCCGTTGTTCTGGGTATTGGCATCGAAATCGCTTCCAAAAATCGCTGCATCCTCGTACGCAATGGTGCATTGACTGGTAATGTTGGAGGTGATACCCAAGTTACGTTGAGTGAACGTGATGTCGTCACGCATATAAAGCCCCGGATTGGTTTGGTAGTGCGTCCACGGCATGGAAGTCAATCCGAAATTGAGCAGGCTGTTGTTGGGGTATTGAAAAGCAACTTCGTCGTAAAAGAAGTTAGACGGGCTGATGTCGTCGTTCAGAAGCACGTAATCGAGGTGCCAGTGATCGAGCGCTCCGTGTAAGGTGCAGTAATTTTTGAAGCGAAATCGAAAGCCGTCTTGCAGGTAAATGAAATCGCTGATGGAGATAAATACGGTATCGAAAAGGGTTGGGTCACCGCCACCTTCAATAGCCCAGACGCGCGACCATTGGCCTTCTTGCAAGGGACTATAGAATTCAAGTATCAGCGAGTCGCCTTCTGCGCCCAAAATGCCATCGGCATCGGGGGCATTGCCTAGTCCACCGCCTTGATAGTGAAAGACGAGGTGCACACTGTCGTCGGGAGTCAGTCCCGAAAGATTGATGGGCAGTGAGGTGAGTGAGTCGGCCAATCCCCAGTCGAGGAAGGAGTCGGTGATGGTCGGGAAATACAAGGTGTCGCTATAAGGTGTGCCATCGGCTTCAAGTCCATCGAGTGTAGCAACACCAATGGTCATAGGGTTGATGGGAAAGGTTGAATTGATGAATGCGGCATTATCGGTCCACAATTGCCATTCAACCGGCACATTTGGATTGGAAGTAGGTAGTGAGTAACGAGAGAAGTCGTCGAAGAAGGGTATGGGCAGTGAATTACCTCCGCGTTGTTGGCGGGGAGCAAAGCGTTTTTCTGCATCGTATTGCGCGCGTGCCTCAGGATTGTATCGCAATGGGTATTCCGATTCTTGTGCTGCGCCAAAGAAGTTCAAAAAGAGTATAAAGGCACAAAGGGCACTGTAGCGAAGAAAGTAGTACTTCATTGTCATTAGGGTTGTATGCTGTCGGGAGCACACGGTGTATTGTATAACCACAAATCTACGATACGACCGGCCGAGGTTCCGCGCTCGGGGTCATGTATCGGATCCTGGCGACAAACGAAAAACGACGAGGAATCTTGTGCCGAGGGTGAAGAAATTCCGGGTTCGAATCTGCAGTTGCATTCCAATCGAAGCGTATCAAGGATCGTTTTGGCTTGCAAGCAGGTCATACCGGTGAAGTCGGGTACAATGATTTTGTCGGAAACGGATCTGCCAATAACCAACATAACTTTCGATCCACGGGCTACTTCATCACTTGCCTTGAGGGTTTTTCCACGTTGCGTTACGCGAATAATACTGTTGGCCAAGGTGTTGTTGTCTTCGTACAGAGTGTCGAAGTCAATGGATTTGTTGCGCAGCTTAATCATGGCAACTGTGGCATAGTCGCCTTGTTTAATTCCCAGCTTCTCCATGGGAGGACTCAACCGATAAATGGTGAGGAACACTTGCCTTCCCTCTTTTACTTGGCTCTCGAAAGCGGGACTTTGGTCGAAAACCGAACCCGGCACTGCCTTGCGGTCGTAAATGCTATCAATAACGAGGTAGTCGAGATTGCGTTCCTGAAGTGCCTTAATCGCTTCTTCAGTGGATAGCCCTTTCAATTCGGGTACACTCACGTATTGGCCGTGATCGGTATACCACTGCAACCAAAACCAAGACCCTAGCAGCAATACCGTGTAGGTGATTGCTATGCCGAGAATGGCTTTGCGAAATGAATTGCTTTTGAAAAAACTCGTCATGGTAGCACCAAAAACAAATGGAAAGTATCAAACTTACGATGGCTATTGACTTGGCGTAAGAACGAAATGGGATGTTATTGACGAAAGGAAGGTTAATAACCCTCTTGAGTTTTTCCTATTCTGAGAAAAGGTCTTCCAGCGTCATCTTCAGGAGGTAAACATCCAACGGTTTTTCCAGCACTCGCTTCACGATTTGGAATTTCTCCGCTTTGCTAATGTTGATTCGGTCGATGCTGCTGGAGAGCATAAATACGTGTATGTTCTGAACCACCGATGCATCGAGCTTTTCCAACTCAGCAAGGCATTCAAATCCATCCATACCCGGCATCATAATGTCGAGTAACACAATATGCTGTCCGCTTTGAAAAATCTCCGGATGTTCGCGCAAGTGTGCAAGGAACTTGATGGCGCTGTTATAGGTGCTGATGTGATCAGAAATCTTGGCAAGATTCAACAGCTTCACATTCACGGAGGTGTCGATGTCATTGTCATCAACCAAGTGAAAGTGTATGCTGGTTAGGTCCATCATTGCCTATTCGGAATCTCAAAAGTAATGAGTGTGCCTTCACCCGGGGTGCTTGAAACACTGATTTTACCCTGCATTTTATCAACGACAGATTTTGTCAGGTACATATTTATCCCTCTGGCTGACAGCTCGTCGCTGCGCATCTGCATGTTAAATAGTTGCTCCACATGATCTGAATCAATCCCAATACCCTGATCCGCAACTCGGAAAACAGCCTTTTCTGCATTTTGAATTGCGCTGATGTGTATACGATTTACAGCCTTGGAGGAATCGGAAAATTGGACTGCATTGTTCACAAGATTTTGCAGCACAATCAACAGTCTCAGTGAGTCCGAATGGAATGGACCATTCAGGCTGAATTCGGTTGTGATGTTCCAATGCTCGCCATGCAAGTTGGTAGGTATTCGATCGATGGCTTGCTGCACAATCGATGGGATATCCACGGCTGCATATTCCACCTTGGCTTTTGTGTTCTGGTAATACTGTGTAATCTGCTCTCCAAAGGTTCGAAGTTGCTCAGCTTGCAAACGAATGCTAGCAAGGGCGGCTTGAGTGGCCTCGTCGTTATGGATAGAAGCAATGCGATGTGTTGCTTCTACAATTTGTTCTGATGGCAGTCTAAGTTCCTGACTTGCGCTAAACACAAATTGCTCCAGCGCAGCATTCGATTGATCGAGATCTTCGCTTTTGCGGATAAGCTCTTGCGCGCGGTTGTAGCGGTCAATCGCATTTTCAACGCAAATAGCCAACTCGTTTGCATCCCAGGGTTTTGCTACATAACGATACACCTGGCCTTTGTTGATTGCGTCGATAACGGCTTCGATTTCGGCATATCCCGTTAAGAGTATTCGAACAGGATGTGGGAAGTCGGGGAGAATGGTTTCGAAAAATTCAACGCCGCTTACTTCAGGCATCTTCTGGTCGGAGAAAATGACGTGAATTTCGTTGTTGTTAAGTATGTCTACTGCCTCATGCGCACTCGTGGTTGTGAACACGTTGTATTGCCTGCGGAAGAGAGCTTGGAACGACACCAGATTTTGTTCTTCGTCGTCGAGATAAAGTATGCTGTAAGGTTTGCTCATAGTTGCGCCGCATTATGCTGCAGAGCGAGTTTCTTGCTTGCGGTTTCGGGGCAAATGTAGGATAAACTCGGTGCCATTACCCGGTTGCGAATTCACCTCAATTCGTCCATTATGCTCTTCAATTATACCCCTCGCTATGGCAAGTCCAAGGCCTGTTCCTTCGCCAACGGCTTTGGTGGTGAAGAAGGGTATAAATATTTTCTCAAGCTCCTGCGAGTCGATGCCGCATCCGTCGTCTTTAATGCGGACATGAACAAACTCGGTATCGAAGTCAGTGCTAATCCAGATGTTTCGTTGCTGAACAGTGCGCCCGGGAATGCGTGTGGCATGAATGGCATTGGAAATCAAATTCGCAATCACCTGATTGAGTTTGCCGGGATAGCAATCAATTTCGGGAATCTCCATGTTCAATTCTTTATGAACCGTAACCTGTCCTTTGGTTACACCTTTCATTACAACAATTGTCGAGTTGATGCATTCGTTAATGTTTGCAGCAATGAGCGAGTCTTTGTCGGTGCGTGCGAAAATGCGCAAGCCCTTGACGATTTCGGCAGTTCGTTTTGAGCCTTCTTCGATGCCGTGCATCAGCTGTTTAATTTCATTCCGCACAAAGGAAATATCAAGTTCATCACAACGCTTGCGAAGGTTTTCCAAATCGGATGCGGTTGCTTGATCGCCCAGCGCTCGATAGGCGTCGAGCATTTCGAGTACATCGGCAATGTCGCGTTGCAACGGACCCACATTGGATGTTACGAAGTTGATGGGGTTGTTGAGCTCATGCGCAATACCTGCGGTCATTTGACCAAGGCCGGCAAGCTTTTCAGACTCCACCAGTTGCTTTTGCGTGAGACGAAGGTGATCATATTGAGATTGTATGTAGTCCTTGGCTTCTTCCAACTGTGCAGTGCGTTGGTGGACTTTCGTTTCGAGTATTTCGTTTTGTGATTCAATGGCCTTTATGCGAAGCGCATCGGCCTCTTCTTTCTGTTTTCGCAACAAGTTAATCTTATCGGCCAATGCAAACGAAAGCAACACGCCTTCAATTGCTGATCCGAACGGGAGCGAATAAACCGACCAGAAGTTGTAGGGCAGTACACCGAAGTCCTTCATGGCGAAAATGGTACAGGCGATAATGAAGAATGTCCAGGCGAGCAGAAAGAATCCGGCTGAACGATTTCCCTTTCTGATGGCGCGAATGGATGCTACGATGAGCAAAATGGACGAGGCTGCGCAGAAGTTGATTACGTTGTAGCTTTCAATTCCATAGCCTGTAAAGCAAAGGGCCAGCGCAACGCAATAGAGAACAGCATAGCCTAACAGAATCTTATCAATTACAGGCGTATATTCTTTGAGTCGCAAGAAACTTCGTGAAAAGAAAATAGTCGTTATGCCGCTCACAGCACCCATGATGTGCACTCCGTTGCGTCCAAGCCACTCGTTGCCGTTCCATAGGTGTGTATTGCCGTAGCCAAAAAGAACAGCTTGTGTCAGTGCAATCGAAAGGATGTAAAAGGAGTATCCGGCGTAGCCTTTTTCACGCGTAGCCACCGCCAAAAAGAGGTTGTAGAAAAACAATACTGCAATGATGCCGAAGTACAGAAACATGATGGCGTCTTCCTTACCGGCCATGGTCAGAATCTGATTGCTATCGCCTAAATAGATGGGGGCAATCAATTGTTTACTCGATTTCAAGCGGAGCAAATAATGCCCTGCCTTTTCGGGAATGTCGATGGCGAAGCCCGAAGGTGTGCTGTAGTCAATACCATTTCCAACAGTGCTTCCCGTAGTTCCGATATGCGCCATGCCGTTGTTGATGTCGAACAACTCAATGGTTTCTATCGAACTGTTGTCGATATAGCAAAGCATGTTTTTTCCGGCGGGCACCGAAGTGACTTCAAATTTCACATACTGCCATTGGTTGCTGAGTCCAAGGTTAGGAGCGCCCGTGGGAGTGAACAGGAATTCGTTGCTATGAGCAATTGCTTCAGGTGCAAGGTCGGCATTGCCTGTATATACTAGGCAATTCTCCAGCAGGGATACGCCGGTTGAGTTGCTGCCGAGGGCCCCATAGAACGAGGCCAGCAAAGCGGCCATCCATGTTAACCGAATCGTAAATCGTGTCATTCCGTTTGTGTTGAATGACCGGTTATACGAGGATTAGAGAATTAGTTTCAAAAAACCGGTATTTCGTGTCCTTTTTTGAGTCGTAAGTCGTAATGGACCTCGATAGGACCGCGAGGAGATTCCTCGAAAAAGGAGCTCACTGGTTCTTTCATGAGTTGAAAGACTCGCTGGCGATTGAATTCCTCGGCGAATTCCATGGTGTGGATATTCGGATTTTTCAAGACAACCGAAATGAACTCCGGTGTAGGGTAGGGCAGGCGCCCTTGATTACCTACCTGATCCACTTCTATCAAACCATTGGTCTTGATCATTTTTTCGGTGTAGGGAGCGGCAAAACAAAAGAAGTTGTTGACGCCAACTTCTGCCATTACAGGAATGGCGGCGATGCATAACAGCGGCGTAAGTCCTTTGCCAAATACCTTTTTCGCACTCCACAAGCCGCACGCTTCAGCAGTTCCTTCCGGTAGAGTGGAGTGAATAGCCTCAATAATACGTGGGTCTTGTTCTTTGATAGACTCAATAATGGGTAAGCTTGCGTGGGGATGATTGAAACGATGAATGCGCAAACCGGCTACCACTTCGTTGTCGCTGTCCACAGCAACGAGCACGAAAACGTTGGGGTCTGTCATCCAAGAGGGTTGAGCAGAGTTTAGATTTTTGATGCCCAATTCAGTAAGCACACCTGTGTGTCCGTTGTGGAACAGGGTGCAAAAATCGGGATGCTCAACTGCCTGAAATGCCTCAATCCGGTATGCCCCCATCACATCATGCATGCTTGGCCTCGGATGTTTTTTGATAGATGGATGTAGACTGAAATTGCGCCACCATGTCCATACGGAATCGACCCGAAGGGATGTTGTCGCCAAGCAGTATCTGTCGAATGACCTTCGCCGCAAAGGCACCGCCCATGGCTACGTCGGTAGCAAGCTGTGGCCATGTTGTAATCGTTTTGCCTATTTCAGAAAGTGATTGCTGCGCGCGCAAACTAGCATGATGGGGTTCAATAACCTGCATAAGAAGTTGCATGCGCTCTTGCGGGGAGTTCAAATCCATCGGTTTACTTTCATCCATCAATCCATGAAAAATCGGCCTTACCGGTTCTAGGTCAAATCGCTCCACATCCAGCATGAGCGAATCGCTGGTGTCCATTACAACCGGTATTCCGCGCTCTCTGCAGGCTTGTCTCAACAAGATTTTCATTTCGAGACTGTCGCATTCGTCTACGACCAGATCGAGACCGTTGAGGAATTCATCCATGTTTTCGGCCGTGATTCCTTTGTCGTAGCAGCTCACTTCGATGAAGGGGTCTATCTCAGCGATTTCGCGCGCAACAATGGTCGTTTTCAATTCCCCCTGATGAATCATGCTACTGCGAATTCGATTCAAATTGGAAAGGTCGAGCGTGTCAAAATCGGCAACACGCAAACTGCCGCAAATGCGCTCCATTACCAGCGAGATGGCTACCGATTGTCCAACACTGAGACCAACTACTCCCACCTTGGCCGCTGAAAGCGTTAGCTGTTCCTCGCGGGTGATTTTATGGAGATTTCGAATGGTTCGCACCCGAATGAACTCTTCTTTGTTGAGGCAGTGCACCAGCATGCTGCGCCAAGGATAATACACCCAGCATCCGTTTTTTTCGTCGTCATGCGCATCGCAATGCTTAGATATTTCTG
>Ga0315901_10011384_pt1 | contig 10005 bp, 5 predicted proteins | sample LakEriMetagenome_10_FD_203761 | JGI IMG/M metagenome (GOLD analysis project Ga0315901, IMG submission 203761) | Freshwater fungal communities from buoy surface, Lake Erie, Ohio, United States - Buoy 2 MA116 | ecosystem: Environmental > Aquatic > Freshwater > Lake | place: USA: Lake Erie, Ohio... | reverse complement strand
GTTTAAGTGTAACTGTAACACCTGGTTCTACTGCATTTTGTGGTGGATATGAATTAGCTCCATGGACAGGTGTCACATTTAACGGTGTACAATTAAATAGAAGTTATATTGTTGAAATTGATATTTTTAATGATGGATCTACTCAACAAATTGCTATTGGATGTGGAACAAAATATCCAATAATTTGGGATGGACCTGCTAGTTCACTTAATCCAAATGTATCATTATATGGACCAACAAATAATTGGAAAATAGGTGGTGGTTTTTATGATGATATCGCTAATGAAATAAAAGAAGAATATTCTACACAAATGGATCAACCAATAAATGGTACGATACATAATAAACATCGTTGCGTTTTAATTTCAAAAATGTGGGAAGTTCCTGGTGATTGTAATAATAAAGCAAATGATCCTGATGCCAGACCGGCGGGATCACCTGAAAGAGGTTGTGATAAATATGATTTCATAATAGATACAAAATGGACAGAAGATGGTGGAGAAGGAAAAATGAATTTAAAGGGATTTGTTTTTCCATTAGCAGGATTTCCTGATTATGCTACCATGAGACAATGGTTGATAAATAATCAACGTAGTAACTCTACAGGATATTATCCAAGTGATTCATGGGATAATAATTACCCAACAAGTATTTTAAATTTACACCCTGATCCTTGTTTTTCTGGTACACCATATAACGTTGGTGCCGTTCTAAGTTATCATTGTAAATGGCCAATGAAATTTGGTGGTTTTGATAATAATTCAGTACAATGTGTTATAAATGGTGCATATTATGGTGAAGTAAAGAAAAAGGGACCCTATTATGTTGACAATTCATTAACAACACAAGGAACAAATTCAGGATTTTCAGAATTTAGGGATGGTGTTTATACAATAGTACCTTTAGCGGGAAAGACTTTTGGTATGTTAAAATCATGGAGGAGAAGAAAACTATTTGGTCAATTAATGTGTGGTGGAGTTGTTTCTTATTTATTTACCGATTCGTGGTTGATAGGATCTTTATACTTTTTTCAATTTATGAAAAGAGGTAAAAATGATAGATTATGTAAACAATGTATTTATAAGTTTACCGACTCTTCTGGCCTTCATTTATATTATAGATCAACACCATATAATCCAAATTATACTTTTTCTGAAACACAATATGATTATGATCCGGCAACTGGTACCCAACTTGCGGCTAATCCTAGTTTAACTTCTGACTATATGAATAAAACAAAAGGTTTTTATGGTCAATTAAGAACTTATAATTATGAGGGGTCAGTAAAAACAAAAAGAGAAATAAATTTTCCAACCGCGGTTGTTGATTTAGGACCAAGAAATACATGGATAAATGAAATATGTGTAGATCCTGAACTTGATGTAAATTGTTCTATAACTAGAAGTGTCGGTTCAACATCATATAAAGGGTTAGACGATTTAATTGAGTATGTTATCCAATCAAAAGAAATAAAAGAAAGGGGAAAATTAGACGTACAAGACTTATTTGATGCTAGAGGATATGGGTTAATTGATGGAGATATAGCACAATTGATGAATTTTAATACACAAACAGGTATATATCCTTTTGAATATGAAGAATTTGATTCACCTTACACTGCACAGTATAGTACAATTTTTGATGGTAGAGGTGCTGTAGGTATAGATTTTGTTTTTAGTGAGGATGATCCTGATACAGTAATTACTGAAAGATACGGTGGATTAATTAGAAGATGTTTAAATGAACCATCAAGACTAGGTGACACATCACAAAAAGTACCATATTACATGTGGGAAACTTTTGGACATGGTTTTGGTGAGGCTTTAACAATTGGTAATAGTGAAAATCAACAATTTTATAATTCAAATATCTATTCACAAAGACTACAGTTAATGAAGTCAAATTTAAATCCGGACCCTAATCCTATTGTTAATTCAGATGATGATTATTTTAACCCATATGTTATACCACCAATAAGAGATTGTTTAGATTATGGATCAGGCAATAAAAAATATAATGACAATTATAAAGAGTATACCGTTGGAGGACAAAGAAGACATATAATGGAAATCGGTACACCATTTCATTATTATTTTGGATTGAGAAAAGGAAAAACCGCCTTTGATAAATTTATAGAACTTTTTGGACCATTTTAATATGAACATACTAGATATTTTTAAAAAAAGGAAACCGACACATCTTATAATATATGTTTTATATAATAATGAAGAATCTTTTTTATATAATCTTTTATCAAGATTAACATATAGTATTGGACCATATAGCTCAATTGACAAATGTATTGAAGATGTTAAAAAATTTATAAAAAAATATCCTGATAAATTAAAACAAATTAATATAACAAGTTTTGGTACTGGTAAATTTTTAGTACAGACAACGGATGATAAATTAAAAGTTTATAAATTAATGGATGCACTAAAACCAATAATAAATAATGAAACAAAATTTATGTTTACAACTTGTTTTAGTGGTGTTGTACATAGAAGAGTTGTTGAAATGTCTGAATATATGGATGGTATGGAAATTGCTGCAATGGAAAAATCATATTCATTAAACGGTAAAATGACAATATGTAAATGTAAAGAAAAGGGTTATAGTGAAAATATTATATCAAAGATACCTAAAAGTAAAAACGGTATTGTTAGAGATGAAAAACAAATTATAGAAATTATAAGAAGAGACGAAGGTGAAGAAATTAATTGGGATACATGTGGTGTTGCGTATGAATATAATAAAATAACAGTTGAAGAAGGTATTTGTAGAAGTGATAAACAACCATATACATTATTAAAATCTATAAGAAATTATTTATTTAATATCCAAAAATAATGGAAAAGAAAATATTAGTACTACCAAATAAATTATATGAAAGAGCACCAGATCAAAATTTATCTCTTAGGATAAATTTTGATGAATCTAAAAATCTTTTAAGGGAAGGTGATAGAGATGTTGTATTGGATGTTTCAGAACAATTTAATAAAGAAAGAAACGAATGTAAAAATTATAAAATATTTGGTAAAGTTAGAATGGTTTTTAGAAATACATATTCAGGCGATACCACATATTCTCCTTTACAAAGAAATTTATCATTATCAGATGATGGATCTAATTCTGATTGGACAGGATTTATAAATTATAATGAATTTGCGTTTTTAAGAAATGATGTATTAAGAGAAAAAAATACACCATTATCAGGTTTGACACCATCTGATTTTAGTCCATTAATAACATTAACTGATGGTGTTACCGATCATTTAGGAACTACTCAAATTAATGCCCCCTATAAAAATTGGAATTTTTATCTGTCATATGTTTATAGTGCCGATACTTCATATCCAATGAAATATACTTTGTCTGATGGTGGTACATTTTCATTTCAAGCAAAAGATGGTATTCCATTTAGGGCGAGAATAAATGGAAAATACTATACATTCACATCACCTGTTGAACATGGTATCAAACAGGGAGAATATTTAACAATTTTAGAAAGTACACTAAACAGTGGTGTACCTTCTAGTGGTAGAACATTTTATGTTAATACTGTCGGTAATCAAACGTATAATTCTGAAAAATATGTTATTAACATTTTAAGAAGTCAATTTAACCCATCTTTAATTTTAGATAGAGTTATAATAGGAAAAAGATGTATTAATATAAATAAAATCGATGAAACAACATCTGAATATTATGTACATAAACATAAAACATTAACTAACCAAAACAACTATATTTTAGATAAAGCAGGATTTGAATCACCAATTTTTGAAGAAGAAAGAAAATTATTATTTCAAAATTCACAAGGTATAATAGATTATTATGTTGAGAAAAATAGAATGGAGGCGGTTCTTTTTGATTTTAAGGAACCATATACATTAAGTGGAATAACAAATAATTTTAATTACACTCCTACAGAATTATATGTGACAATAATTTTTAGAAATGATAATGGGTATTTTAATTATCCACCCAAACTTGGATATAGGTTTCATTTTCATGATACATGGGTAGATAATCATTTTAGCGGTACAACATCAAATGAAACAACATTAACCAGTACACCTTTTATAAATTCTGGTATAACATTTAATAGAGGTAATTCATTACCAATTGGAACCATTTTAACTGGTGCATTTGTTGAATATAATAAAACAGAATTAAAGGAAAGAATTATTAGTGAAGCGTTTCACAAAATAACAAGTCCTTTAAACATATTTAATCACGGACAAAATTTAAACACAACATTAAAATTAGCATCTAATAATAATTTAGTTGGTATCGGATACCAACCACATCATAGAGTTAAAATTAGGGAATTATCACCATATATAGAAACATCTCAAACAAATGATATATATAATTTACCAGAAAATTTAATTTACGATAAAAACGAAAATCTATGGAAATGGAGAGATTTATATGATCACGGATATGTGGACGTTGATGGATTTGGAACAAATTTTCCTTTTTTAAATAACACACATTATATTCAAAAAACCATTAACTTTTATTTATTAAATGAAAAAGATTTGACAAATAAACAAGATGGTATTAAAAAATCCAAAAATTTAAATATTGATTGTTGATGAAAATATTAAGAAACAACTTGACAAATAATATTGTTATTAATAACGAGAATGATTTCAAAACTGATTTGGGATGGCAAGAGAATGCACAAGAATTAGAAAGAGAAAGTTTATTAAAGATCATTAATCCAATTGATAATTATGAAACAGTTAGATATATTCATAAAGAATATCCGATAACAGGTGCGACTCCGTTTACACAAAATGAAATATGGTTTTATTTTTATTTTACCACTGGTACAACATATAATAATGGTTTAGATTATAGTTTAGTGGGTATAACACATCAAGAAAATGCAAAATTTTTAAAACAATCTACTGAAAGTTTTTTTAGATTAGAATTTTATAAAACACCAAACAACGAAAGACCTGAGAGATCAAATAGAAAATTAGTTTTTTCAAAAAATTTATCATTGCCGTTAGGTGAAAAATATTTTTATACGGGGTTATTAAAATTCATATCAGTACCTGTTTTTTCGGGTTCAAATTATAGAAATAAAGAAAATATGTATCTTTTTTGGTTTAAAGATGAAACACCATTTGAGGAAACATCATTAACTGGAAATACATTTTGGTTTACCGCTAGATTTTATAATGCAAAAGATGGCGAAATATTAAATTTTACAAATTCACCATTAAGTCCTACTACCGAGATTTTAGAATATAGAGATTTATATTTTCAATTAGAAATAGATAAATCAGACTATTCATATGAGGTATATAGTTATTCTGGAATGACAGGAAGTAAGGTTGGTACACGTTATAAACCAATAAAATTTTATCAAGCACTAAGTTAATGAAAAAGACAAAATATAGTATTTTAAAAGTCAATACAGGATTAACTTATAATATACCATTATATTTAGATGATTCTGTTGATGAAATGGGTATTATGGTTGGATTTGATGGTGAAATAACACAAGTGGAAGAGTTCTGTAATTTTAGTTATACACAAACAGCATCAACAGTACAAGTTTATAATACCGTATTTGTTGAAAAATTCAGATATATAAAAGAAGCCACGTTCACAATAAATTGGGGCGACGGAACAAGTAATAATTTACCAATACATGTAAATAATTTATTAACAACCGCAACTAAAACATACCCAACCCCATTAAGTGGATATAGTTCATATACTATAACAATAAAATTGGATAGCCCATGGACAAAACAAGAACTTAAAAAAATAGTAAAAATACCACAAAATCTTACAGTGGTCAATCCATTGGGTACATTTAGTGGATTTACGATACCGTACACAACATCATTAGGTTCACAAGATTATTTAAATGACTTAGATTATACTAATAATACAGGACATACAATATTTAAATATGTTGCAATTGGTGGTAGTAGAATTGATGAATTAAAATTATATGGATCAAATTTATATAGTGGAGTTACCGTTGGAACAGATACTGTCGGTATTTTTAGTGCATATACTATTGACAATTTGGTATATAAAGACTATTCTGATGGTTATACCATGATTACGGGTAATACTACCGGTTACACAAAAGAAGAAGTTTTTAATAAAATATTAACAAGAAACGAACATTTTCTTGGTTTTATAGACGAACCAACAATTTATTCAGATATTTTTATTGAACGTGGTAAACTTAGTGTTATGGAAAATAATCTTAGATTAACAGAAATTGACAATACGGGAGAATTGGAAATTTATGGAAATGGATTTTTTAATGTAATAAAACAATAAAAAATATATTTATTAAATAAAAATATATGGCAGTAGGATCATATGGTATAATTAGACCGTCGGACATATCACCACAGGATGTGGAAATTTATTATCATTATGTTGAGGATAGGTTAAGTACATCTGAAGTAACACTAAAAAAGTTAAATTCGGCTGATATTTTAACACCGGTTTTTCATAATGTTAATACGACATCTGACACAACCGCACCAAATAATGAAATTTTAGGTGGGTTATATAACCTAAAATTAAATTCAAATGATTTTTCTGAACTTGGTATATATACCTTACACATTAGACCAAAACAAATCAGAACGACAATAACGGATTGTGGAATTTTAGTGTCATTACCGTCTGTTAGAGGATTAATTATAGATTTAAGTAATGTACCAACCGAAGATAGAAATAAATTCACCCCTCAAGGATTAATTGGATATAGAATAGAATACATAAACACAACAGATAACACTAAAATTCCTAATTTTTATAGGGTGGTAACTTCATCATTTTATTGTACACCAATTGTGTCAAATTTAACTAATACAACACAAAAGGCGATTAGATATCAATATACAGATCAGGCAACAAATTTAATGTTTTTAACTGTAACACCATCCTCTGCACCATCTAGTAGACCAAATACGGTTCCATTTATTGGTAGTCCGTCACAAAAAATAATATTAACAAACACTTTTATGAATCCAACCACTATAGAAATAGAAATGGTTGAACATGATGCAAATACTTTAGCACATGCCTTGTATGGTAATCAAACTAAGGCGATTGCCCCAGGTATTTACACAATTTATGATAATAATAACAATATCTATAGACAATACAATCTCTATGAAGTTAAGGATGAATTTAATGAAACATTATTCGAAGTTAGAGAAAGGAAAACAAATATAGATACTGCATTAGATTTTGATACGATTACAGATATATAATGGCAAAATATAAAGTACCAAGTCAGGCGTCAAGCGGAAAAGATACATTTAGTGATAGTTTAGTCGGTGTCCAAATTACCGATGGATCTAGTCAATTAACTAATACGAATTTTGCTTTAGATAGAATTATACCTGAAAAAGATAGTAAGAATTTTAGGACAAGTCCCTTTTCTGAATTTTTAACTTTAGATACATTAGTTGATCAAAATAAAGAATTAAGCGATGTTGGTATTGATTTATCTAAAGAAAAAGAAGCGGATAAAAAAATAAGATTTAGAAGTGCAAAAAATGACGCAGGTAAATCATTATATGGATCATTATCTAAAAGGTTAGAGGTATCTGTAAAAAATATAATTAGTAAATATCCTGCTGGTTTTTTAATTGATAAAGAAAGAATTAATTATATTATTCCTTATACTTTATATAACATAACTTTTGATAAAGACAGAGAAATAACATCATTTTCTGTAGAAAGTTCAAGGATATTTAATCCTCTTGACATTGAACTAAAAAAACCAATAACACCTAAATCACCTGAAGAAGAGTTAAGTATAAAAAATTTCTATTCATCTTTTAAAAAATATGTTATTGAATTTAATAATCAAACATATCAAATTGATGATTATCAGGAATCAAATAATTTAAATGAAATAAAATTCAAAATAAAAGGTAATCCATTTTCAGGGTTATCCGCGTATAGTCAAACTATTTTAGTTAGACCAAGTAATTCAATTTTTGAAGAATTTTATAATAATTTAGATGAGATTGAACAACAATTATTAAATAGAGAAAGTAATCCTAAATATACCGCATATTTCAATGTTTTAAAAGATACAATTGATGGGTCATCAACCGATATTGTAAAAGTTGAAGTTACTTGGCCAACATATGTTGATGGATGGAATATAAAAATTGACGGCATTGATTTTGATTTTTATCTAGCAGATTTAAAAGAAATCGGAGATCAAATAGATGATTATAAATCTAATTTATTTATTAGATTTTTAACATCACCACAATTATATGAATTTGATACAGACGAAAAAAAGGCCGAAAGTGTATTTCAGTTATATGGACAAAACTTTGATAGAGTTAAAAAATATATAGATAATATTGCTTACATGAGAAATGTAAGTTATGATGGTATAAATAATCTTCCCGACATATTATTAAAAAATTTAGCAGAAAATTTAGGCATAACAACAGTAGATTTATTTGATGAGAAAAAATTAGATGACATATTTTATAATAGACCTAAAAGTAATTATCAAGGACAAGATGGTGGTAAAAATTTAGTAGAAGCGGAATATGAGTTTTACAGAAGATTATTAGTAAACTTAGCATGGATATATAAATCAAAAGGAACTAGAGCGTCAATTAACTTCTTTTTGAGATTTCTTGGTGCTCCTGATCCATTAATTGTGGTAAATGAATACATTTATAAAGTAGTATCATTACCAAATTCAAGCGATCTCGAAAGTGATATTTATGATGTTTTACAAAGAAGTAAAGTTTTAACAACAGGTATATTTTCACCAACAACATTTAGTTATACTAAAGAAAGTATAACAGGGTTAACAACTTTCAATAGAGATGGTTATCCGGTTGACGAAACAACATTATTACCAAGAAGGGCATTTGATGAAACTAGTGATATTTTTTTCCAAAAAGGTGCGGGATGGTATGACATGACATTAAATCATCGTAGTGTAGATATACTTGATGAGGAAAATTCAATATTAACAGGTAGAACAAAAACATTAAAAACAAAATCTAAATCATATACGTATGGTGAAGATTATTTTGATGTTTTTAGAACTTTACCTGGTTTAGATACTGGTTATGGATTAGATCCCGCAATTGATAATGTTAAGTCAGAATTTAATAATGACAATTCACAATATATTTTAAATAGAAAAAATATTGATGCGTATCTTTCACCAAGTAGATCTATTGATTATGATATTTGGAGAAAATCTAGAGATTTATTATTAACATTCGGAACAAATACACTATACCCACAAACAGGGGTAACATTCGCAGAATTTTTAGATAAAACAATACACACACAACTTAAAAATTCTCATGTAATTAGATACAAAAAAAATTACATAGCTTTAGAAGATGTTTACACATCTTATTTTAATACCATTGGATTTACACCATACCAATTTATAGACTCACATGAATTTATTCAGAAAATGAGTCCATATTGGATGCAAGTTTTAGATCAATTAATACCTTCAAGTACATTATGGACTGGTGGTGTTTTGATAACAAATAATTTTTTTGGTAGACCTAAATACAAATATAATATAGGGTGTCAAGCAAAAACTTTCGAAGAAAATTTATATCCTGATTTTGAAAAAGCAATATCAGAAGATTTAGAAACAATATTAGGTGAAGAAGAAAATTTCAGAGGATTAATTAATATAACAGGTATAACGTATTGTCCTATAATAGAAATTGATGGACAGGTTTTTTCGGGATCATCATATTGTATTTTATTTAGTGGTGCGACAAATACAAACAATAGTGTTAAATTATTTAATCCAGCACCAATGACAGGTTGTACAATTATACCTGATAGTGGTACAACAGGAATACCGTTGATATGTGATTTTAAAGATCATTTAGATCCTGATATTGATAAGGCCGAAGATTTGTGGAAAATTGCACTATCTGGTTTGGTGGAAAATGTGGTAAACAAATATGTAACAGGATATACTGCCGG
>Ga0315901_10011383_pt1 | contig 10006 bp, 8 predicted proteins | sample LakEriMetagenome_10_FD_203761 | JGI IMG/M metagenome (GOLD analysis project Ga0315901, IMG submission 203761) | Freshwater fungal communities from buoy surface, Lake Erie, Ohio, United States - Buoy 2 MA116 | ecosystem: Environmental > Aquatic > Freshwater > Lake | place: USA: Lake Erie, Ohio... | reverse complement strand
CTCCTGCTGCAGAACGAACTGTTCGAAGTTCACCTCAACTCGCAGACGGGGGGAATCGCCCGGATCAAGGGGCATGGGCGGAGTCCCAACCGGCTCAGTCAGCAACTGAATTTCCGGTTCGCCCGTGAACGGACGTGGGAACAGAAAAGTGGCGACAGCCAGGAGACGCAGCGGAGTCACTATGGCGAAATGCGAATGACATCTTCGAGCGTGACCGCCTCGGGGCCAACGCTGGGGGAGATCGTCACTCGCGGTGAAATTGTCGATCAGAAATCGGGGGAGATCCTCTCGGGCTTCCTGCAGACGGTGAGGGTGTGGCGCGGCCGGCCAGTGGTCGAACTCATCGTCGAACTCTCGCCGCAGCGCGAGCCGGACCTCGAGCCCTGGCACAGTTATTTTGCCTCGCGATTCGCCTGGCACGATGAGACAGCCGCCCTCTCGTACGCCGCCCAGCAGGGAATCCACGCCACGGCCGAGGAACGGATCGAAACCACCGACTGCATCGAGATCGCCACCTCCGACACCCGGACCACGCTGCTGCCGTGCGGCCTCCCGTTTCACCGGAAGACCGGGCCGCGAATGCTCGACACAATCCTGCTGGCCAAGGGGGAAACGCAGTGGCGTTTCCGGATGGTGGTGGCGATCGACCAGGACTATCCGATGCAGGCGGCACTGGATGCGACGGTGCCGGCAGTCGTCGTCCCGACGACCAGCGGGCAACCCCGCGGCGGCCATTCAGGGTGGTTCTTCCAGGTGGAACCGAGGAATGTGCAGGTGACCGGACTCTTCCCGGTTGGTCCACCCGAGGTGGAGCCGACGGCAGGGGGGGCTCCCCGGCGGGTGCATGGTTGCCGCCTGCGGTTGGTGGAAACCGAAGGACGACCTGCCCGGGCGCGGATTTGTGGACTGTGGCCACCCCGCAGTGCCCGGCAGGTGGACCTGCGACATCAGACGATGATCACGCTGCCGGTGGATGGAGAGGGGATCTGGCTCGACCTGACAGCCTACGAGGTGGCGGATGTGGAAATTCTGTTCTGAGAGGTTGCCCGAGTGATCGTGACGATCGATGGACCGGCCGGGGCCGGCAAGAGCACCGCCGCCCGCCGCCTCGCGGAACGCCTGGGATTCGTGTTCCTCGACACGGGGGCGATGTATCGGGCCGTCACCTGGCATTGCCAGCAACAGGGCATTCCGCTGACCGACAATCACGCCGTCGAGCAGGCTGCCAGGTCCATGAGCCTGCAACTCGATCGACACCAGGTGATCGTCAACGGGCAGGACGTGAGTTCTGAGATTCGCAGCCCGGAGGTCACCCAGGAGTCGCGGTTTGTCGCGGCCAACAATGCGGTGCGCGCCTATCTCGTGGAACTGCAGCGGCGCTTTGCCGAGGGGCGGGACGTGGTGACCGAGGGGCGCGACCAGGGGACCGTGGCGTTTCCCCACGCCGAGTGCAAGTTCTTCCTCGTGGCCGATCCCCGTGAGCGGGCGTTGCGGCGACAACGGGAACTGGCCATGAAAGGCCAGCCGATTTCGCTGGAGGAATTGCTCGAACAGCAGACCCAGCGGGACGAACGGGACTCGCGGCGGGAGTTTGGGACGATGCGGGCCGCGGATGACGCCCGGGTGGTGGATACCTCCCGCCTGACGCTCGACGAGGTGGTCGACCACCTCGAACAGGCGGTGCGTACAAACGGGAAAAAAAATCCCGGGGGCGATTGATCCACCAAGCCCGGACTTCCGTTGTCCTTCTGGTCTGCCGCGGACGGCGGATTCGGGACGGATGCCCCCAGCCGACCGATGCCCTCAGCCACGGCGAGGCAGGAGGGGAGTGCTCCGATCGGGATCGCGGCGGACTGCGATCTGGCGGGGTCAACCCAGTTCGAGGGTGGTGATGCCGAAGATCTTGTCGTGATCGAGTTGGGGCGCCGGACCCAGGTACATTCGTGTGCACTCAAACACCGGCTGCATGTTGTGACGGGAGCACAGTTCACGGGCCGCCGGATTGTTTTCGGGAATGTCGAGGAAGATCGGTTCCGATCCGGCGTGCGCAGCGGCCCGCTGCAGGATCAGTTCAGCCTCGTCCTGAGTGTCGGCGAACAGCGGTCCCAGCTTCCAGCCGGGTGAGCATTTCCGGAGAAGTCCATAGCCGGTCAGCTTCTCGTTCCGGCGAATGGCCAGTGCGTGGGCGAAAGGCTGTGCCAGCCAGGCATCGAGATAGGCCTGCCTTGGGCCGGGGAAGCACGCCCGGTCGTAGTGGTGCAACAGTGGCCGGGGGACCGTTGCCAGGTCGACCACCTCGGGCGTTGCGCGGGCCTGCGGCTGGCCCGCATACCGGACATGCCGATAGTACGGCTGGAACCCACCCCTCGCGTAGAAGGGAATCATGGCTTCGACAGCATCCAACCCAATGGTGGCGGGTTTCGACAACCGATTCAGCAGCCGGTCGCGGCGTTCGTACCACAGTCGATGTCCGAATCCCTGTCCGCGAAATTTCGGTTCCAGGATGAACAGCCCCATAAACCCGAACTGGTCGTTGTGCCGGACGATGCCACCGCCACCCGCGAGTTCCCCACCGATCTCGAGGGCGAGAAACCCTTCGGGATCGGCCAGCCAGAAAGAGGCGGCGTCGTGGGCACCAGGATTCCAGCCTTCCCGGGCGGCCCAGCCAACCAGTGTCCGCACCTCCGCCAGGGTCATCGCACGGAATACAAGCGGGGCAGACATCGATTCGAACCTCGAACAATGGTCCTGCAGGAGAGACATACCGGCCGGGAGATCAGGTCGCTCCGGGAGTGTCGGGCCGAATTCCCTTGAACAGCTTCCGATCCAGTCGGGCATTGAAGGGGGTGAAGCTCGAGGTTCCATTCGGATCCTCGGCAATGTCCCGGCTCACCTCATGCACCTTGGCATCCAGATTGTCGATCTGGTGCAGGGCGACGGCCTCGGGGGTCATCGGCAGCTTGGGGCTGCCGAATTCGTACGTGCCATGGTGACTGAGCACCATGTGCTTGAGTCGAAGGGCCGTTTCGTAGGGGAACGGCTCCCCCGTGACCCGTTCGACCTCGGTGATCTTGGCCACCAGGATTTCCAGGCAGATGGTCAGGTGCCCCAGCAGTTGCCCTTCATCGGTGTAGCCATAGGGGCCGCTGTACGAGAGCTCGCGGATCTTCCCCAGGTCATGCAGGAAGATTCCCGCCAGCAGCAGGTTGCGGTCCACACCCGAGAGGAGGTCGGCACAACGGTTGGCGATTTCAAGCATGTTGACCACGTGCTCGAGCAGGCCCCCCTTGTACGCATGGTGGGCCTTCATGCCGGCCGGTGCCGTGCAGAAATCGGCCATCAGCAACTCGTCCGAGAGAAAACAGTTCATCAGCCTGTGCAGCGGCGGGTCGCTGACCGAACCGAGCAGCTCGCGAAGACGGACCTCCAGGGCCTGCAGGTCGCGGCTGCTCTGCCGCAGGAAATCGTCGGGATTCACCTGCCCTGCCGGGACTGGCGTAACCGTCGTCGCGATCATCTGCAGCGCTCCCTGGAAGAGCTGCACTTTTCCCCTGACCTGGCCATATTCTCCCGCGCGAATGTGAGCCACGTTCTCTTCGCTCACATTCCACATTCGGGCGATGATTGTCCCGGTCCGATCGCGGAGTTCCAGCAGCAGGTACTGGGAGGCATTGCGATTCACCCGGATCTGCCGGTCCGCGAGGAAGTAGATCTCGTCGACCTGATCCCCATCGGACAGCGTATTGACGAATCGGCGTGCCATGGTTGTCTCTGGAGAGAAAATGCCATCTCGAAACGATCACTCACCCAGGACGGGGCGGGAACAGGCCCCCCCTGGTCTCGGGACAGACTGCCCGGTCCCATGAGTGAACTCTCAGCGGGAATAGGGGCCGGCGGCGGCGCTGGCCGCCGAGAGCAACCCTTCGTGCATCGATTCGGAAATCGCCTCGGCGGCCCGCAGGGCATCGTCCCGGGACACATCGAGGTGGGTGCAGGCCCGCAATCGCTGGGGACCAGAGGCGTTGATGAAGACCCCTTTCCCCGCCAGCCTGGTCGACAACTGACCTGCCGTGCCACAGGAGGGATCAACGTCGAAAAACACGAGATTGGTCTCAACCTCGCCCGCGTTGACCTGAATTCCCGGAACTTGCTCGATCCGCGATGCGAACAATTGGGCGTTGTCGTGATCGTCCCGCAGGCGATCGACGTGATGATCGAGTGCATACAGGGCCGCGGCCGCCACAATGCCGGCCTGCCGCAGGGCTCCGCCAAACAGCTTGCGAACCCGGCGGGCCTTCGCGATGTCCTCCCCGGTCCCCACGAGGATGGAGCCCATGGGACAACCCAACCCCTTCGAAAAGCAGATCGAGATTGTGTCGATGTTCCGGCACAACTCCCGCGCCGTATATCCCCCGGCGACAACGGCATTGAACATCCGGGCCCCGTCGAGATGGACCTTTAGTCCATGACTGTGGGCCCAGTCACAAATCCGCTCGACCTGGGCGAGTGGGTAGACCCGTCCTCCCCCCACGTTCGTGGTATTCTCCAGGCAGACCAGACGGGTGCGGCAGAAATGCTGGTTGTCGGCCCGGATTTTCCCCTCCAGATCGGGAACATCCAGGAGGCCATTCCGTCCTGGCAGCAGCCGGCAAGTGACCCCACTGAGGGCCGCCGGGGCACCTTGTTCGTAGTTCGCAACATGACCCGTGTGGTCAATCAGCACTTCATCTCCGGGGAGACAGTGCACGCGAACTCCCATCTGGTTCGACTGGGTCCCCGAACAGGCGAACACCGCCGCCTCTTTTCCCAACAACTCGCAGATCCGCTGCTCGAGACGATTGACCGTCGGGTCTTCCGCGAGCATGTCGTCACCGACCTCGGCTTCCGCCATGGCACGGCGCATTCCCGCAGTGGGCTTGGTGGCGGTATCACTCCGCAGATCAATTCGGGGGGGCATCACGAGGCAGTGAATTCTGGGTCCAGGAACGGGAAGAATCTCTGCAATCTACAGGGAGAACGTGCCAACCGGCAACCCGCCCGCATCTCTCCCGCAGCCTGCAGCGATGCTTTATCCTGATGATCACCGACCTGGGACCTCGTCCCCTCACCTCCCCGAACCCGTCCCTCAGATCTCCCTCATGAAATCCCCCGGTGAGTCTTTGAACATCCCCACCATCGACTGTGGCAAGCAGGATGCCCGGCAGTTGATCGACTCCCTGCGCGGCAAGCTGGGAATCCGGGGGGATATCGTTTCCGAGTCGGGGCGGCAGCGGACTCTGGAACTGTTCGGCGAAGCCCTGTCACCACAGCAGGTCGTCGAACGGATTTGCGGAGAGGTCCGCCGCCGGGGTCTGCAGGCCGTTCTCGACTATGGTGCCCGGCTCGATCGCAAGACTCTGTCGGCGGATGAGTTGCGGGTTTCGCCGACCGAATTCCGGGCAGCGCGGCAACAGGCCCGCCCCGAGTATCTGCGGGTGATTGAGCGGGTCGCCAGCAACATCCGCGAATTCCAGTCGGCGATCCTGCCGAAAGATGTCGAACTGCGAAAGTCCACGTCGGGAGGTGGGACGATTGAACTGGGGCAGCGCTATCGTCCGATGCGGCGGATCGGGATCTGTGTGCCCGGGGGAGCGGCGGCTTACCCTTCGACCCTGCTGATGACCGCCGTTCCGGCCCAGGTGGCCGGCGTCCGCGAGATTGCGGTCATGGTCCCGCCAACCCCCTTCGGTGGTTTCAATGCCGACCTGCTTGCCGCTTGTGACCTGCTGGGAGTTCACGAGGTCTATCGCACCGGGGGGGCCCAGGGGGTGGCGGCACTTGCCTACGGCACCGAAGGCACCCCGCGAGTCGACAAGATTGTCGGGCCGGGCAACCTGTTTGTCGCCCTCGCCAAACGATGGGTGTTTGGCGAAGTTGACATCGATTCGATTGCCGGCCCCAGTGAGGTCGTTGTGCTGGCCGATGACTCGGCTCATCCCGAGTTCATCGCGAGCGACCTGATTTCCCAGGCGGAACACAGCCCCGGATCGGGCGTGCTGATCACCTGGCATGCGCCGTTGCTGGAGCAGGTTCGGCAGGCGCTGGAGCGGCAATTGGGAGTGGTGGACCGGGGTGATCTGGCCCGCAGCAGTCTCGAAGAATACGGGGCTTTGATCCTCGCCCGAAACGAGGCGGAGGCGACCGAACTGACCGATCTTTTCGCTCCCGAGCACCTGCATATCTCGACCCGTTTTCCGCGAGAGACCGTGGAAAATGTCCAAAACGCCGGGGCCATTTTCCTGGGGCATCATACCCCGGTGGCCCTGGGAGACTATGTCGCAGGTCCTTCCCACGTGCTGCCGACCGGCGGGACCGCCCGCTTCGCCAATGGGCTGTGTGCCACCGATTTCCTGAAACGGTCGTCCCTGATCGCCTACGATCAGGGGGCCTTGCGGGACACGGCGGATGACGTTCGATTGCTGGCCCAGACGGAGGGGCTCACGGCCCACGCCGCGAGTGTCGACATTCGCCTGGAAACACGTCGTTCCTGATCCTGCGGACCACATCAAACCTCCTGCAAACTGTTGTCCAACCTCCCGAGATCTGTCATGGAATTCCCGCAGGCACTTGGCGCATTGGGTTCGGCCTCCATGGGGCGACGGCAATTGCTGTCGGCGTCATCCGGAGTGGGGATGGCGGCGCTCGCCAGCCTGCTGGGGGAGTCGACTGCGGCCCGGGCAGAACCGGGGGTTCTTTCGGGCACACATTTTCCGGCAAAGGCCAAGAGGGTCATCTACCTGTTCCAGTCGGGCGGCCCTTCGCAACTGGAACTGTTTGACCACAAGCCGGGACTGAAGGAACTCCACGGCAGTGAGTTGCCAGACTCGATCCGCAAGGGGCAGCGACTGACCGGGATGACCTCGGGACAGAAGAGCTTTCCGGTGATTTCCTCGAAGTTTGGCTTCGAGCAATGCCCTGAGACGGGACATTGGATTTCGGAACTCCTGCCGCATACGCGACGCATGATGAAGGAGATGTGCGTCATCCGCTCGGTCAATACCGAGGCGATCAATCACGACCCGGCCATCACGTTCATCCAGACCGGATCGCAGCAACCAGGCCGTCCATCGATCGGAGCCTGGGCCAGCTACGGACTGGGAAGTGAAGCCTCGGATCTTCCAGCCTTCGTGGTGATGATTTCTCACGGGTCCGGGGCCGACGCCAACCAGGGTTTGCTCGATCGACTCTGGGGAAGCGGCTTTCTGCCTTCGAGTCACCAGGGAGTCAAACTGCGCAGCCAGGGAGATCCTGTGCTGTACCTTTCCGACCCACCGGGGATCGACCGCAACCTGCGGCGTCGGCAACTGGATGTCATTGCGGGACTGAACCGACAAAAGCTGGAAGCCGCGAACGATCCCGAGATTGCGACCCGGATCTCGCAATACGAGCTGGCATTCAAAATGCAGTCGTCGGTGCCTGAATTGGTCGACCTGAAGAGTGAGCCGGAATCGGTCCTGACAATGTACGGGGACGATGTCCGTCGTCCCGGGAGCTTTGCGGCCAACTGCCTGCTCGCCCGCCGACTGGTCGAACGGGGAGTGCGGTTCGTGCAGTTGTACCACCGCGGTTGGGACCAGCATGGCGGACTGGCCACCAACATGCCAAAGCAGTGCCGTGATGTCGACCAGCCCCAGGCAGCGCTTCTCGAGGATCTTCGACAGCGGGGGATGCTCGACGAAACCCTCGTTGTATGGGGCGGCGAGTTTGGCCGGACGGTTTACGGACAGGGAGGGCTTCAGGCCGACTACGGTCGCGATCACCATGGGCGGAATTTTTGCCTGTGGATGGCCGGGGGGGGCATCCAGGGTGGGCTGGTCCATGGGACGACGGACGACTTCAGCTACAACATCGTGGAGAATCCCGTGCATATCCACGACATCCAGGCGACCGTCATGCACTGCCTTGGGATCGATCACACCCGCTTGACCTACCGATTCCAGGGACGGGATTACCGACTCACGGATGTGCATGGTCAGGTCGTAACCAGCATTTTGAGGTCGGCCGGAGCCTGAGAGTGGCCGATGGTCGAAAAACCGCTCTGTCGCTTGCTGGCGGGCGTGGCAAAAAGATTTCACAAACCAGTACGTGGTGGCAGCAGTCTGGTCCCCGATCGGTCCTGCCGCGAGGTGCCATCGAGATCATCACCGGTCGTGGCTGGGACTCTCCAGCCGGCCCGCGAAATCTCAATCCAGAGGCGGCGCATTTGAGCCCGTGGTTCGTTAGAATCAGGGAAGCGAATCCCCTTGTTGCGTTCCCGCCCCCCACTGCATGTCGCACGGCCCTCCGAAAAGATCCCCCATCTCACTGGGGATGATGATGGTGTTGTTGCTGTGGCCTTCTGCGGCACGGGCGGAAGGGCTATCCCGGTTTGGTGTCGGGCCTTGTTCGGGCAGCAGCGGTGCCGTTCGCGTTGATGATGTGCCGTTGGTCTTCTCCACCCAGGTTTTCCCGCAGTTGGAAACGGGTGGAGTCGCGGCCTCGAGTGCGAGGGAGCAGGCTGAGTTCCTGCTGTCGCGCGTGGAGTCAGCCCTCGGGGAAGGGGCCGCCTCCCGGATCGTGAAATGGAATTTCTGCGTCACGAGTGACGAAGCGGCCACAGAGGTCCGGGGGGTTCTCGATCAACGCTATGCGGGATCGGAACGGGGCGCTGTCAGCTTTGTTGTGGGGCAACTTCCGCGAGCGGGGGCGCATGTCGCACTCGATGTTGTCGCTGTGGACGCGGGAACCGGTTCGGCACGGCTTGATCGTCGGGAACACGAGTCTCTGCAGAAACTTTCCCTCAACCCGGGGAATCCGCCGCTGTGTCGAGTCATGCCTGGATCCCTCGTGTTTGTCGCCGGGCAGGCCGAGGCTGGCAACTCCATTGCGGAAGCGACTCGCAGTACGCTGCGAAGCCTGGATGCCACTCTCCAGCACCTTGGGCTGTCTTTCGCGGATGTGATTTCTGTTCGTTCGTTTGTCTCCCCGATGGACCAGGCGGAAGCCGCAGTCGCAGAGATCCAGAAGATCCATCGGGGTCCTCAGTCGGTCGTGGAATGGCTGGCTCCCGGGACGATTGAGATTGAGCTGTTGGCCGTCTCTCCCGGTCCCGCGCTGGAACCTGCGGAGCGAGTTGAATACATCACCCCCCCCGGCATGCAGGCCTCGGCAGTCTTCAGCCGGGTGTCGCGGACTCACGGCCCTTCACTGATTTTTGTGTCCGGGTTGTACGGCACCAGCGAACGATCCGGTGGCGAGGAGGTTCCCCAGATTTTCGCGAACCTTGAACAGCTGTTGAAACCGGCTGGCGGCAACCTTCGCAACCTGGCAAAAGCCACGTATTACGTCTCCACCGACGACTCCAGCGCCCGGCTCAACGAATTGCGTCCCAAGTACTATGATCCCCAGCGCCCACCGGCTGCTTCCAAAGCGGTCGTTCGGGGAACGGGTGTTCCGGGGAAGACCGTTACCCTGGACATGATTGCTGTCCCTGCACCCCGCGAGTGACCCCACTGCACCACCATGGAAGTGATCCTCCATATCCTGCAGCCCAGGAGCAATCCTCCGCGAGTGCATCTGAAGGGGACTGTCACCGTGGGGCGATCACCCGATTGCCAGTTGCGGCTCAGCCTCCCGGAAATCAGTCGCAGGCACTGCCTCCTGACACTCACCGAGTCGGAATTGCTCGTCCGCGATCTGGGCAGCTCCAATGGAACCCGGGTTGACGGCAAACCGATTCCGCACGGTATCGACCAACTCCTGCGGGATGGAATGCACCTTGAAATCGGTCCGCTCTGCTGCCGGGTCGAAATTCGGGCGGTCGCCGATGGCGAACCCGCCACCCTTGTCGATGGGCTGTCCGAGACTCACCATCACCTCGACACCCACCATGGGACTCCGCCTGGTCTGGATGAAGACACGTCTCAGACGGATCGGTCCCTGCCGTCGCCTGCGAAGCCCCGTCAGCGACAACAGGATTCGGGCGAGT
>Ga0315901_10011379_pt1 | contig 10009 bp, 8 predicted proteins | sample LakEriMetagenome_10_FD_203761 | JGI IMG/M metagenome (GOLD analysis project Ga0315901, IMG submission 203761) | Freshwater fungal communities from buoy surface, Lake Erie, Ohio, United States - Buoy 2 MA116 | ecosystem: Environmental > Aquatic > Freshwater > Lake | place: USA: Lake Erie, Ohio... | reverse complement strand
ATCAATACGCTGCTGGGCGAGGAACGCCTGATCGCCTTCGATCAGCCGGGTACCACCCGCGACGCGGTCGCGATCGACTTCGAGCGCGGCGGCCGGCCCTACACGATGGTCGACACCGCGGGGGTGCGCCGGCGCGGCAAGGTCACCGACGTCATCGAGAAGTTTTCGGTGGTCAAGACCCTGCAGGCGATCGAGGACTGCCATGTCTGCGTCCTGATGCTCGATGCCCTCGAAGGTGTCGCCGATCAGGATGCGAGCATCGCCGGCTATGTGCTCGAGGCGGGCCGGGCGCTGGTGGTCGTGGTCAACAAGTGGGACAGCCTGCCGGTGCAGGCGCGCGACCGCCTCAAGACCGAGATCGACCGGCGTCTGCACTTCCTGCGCTTTGCGCGACTGCATTTCATCTCGGCGCGTAGCGGACTCGGGGTCGGCGCGCTGATGCGCTCGGTCGACGAAGCCTATGCTGCCGCGATGCGCAAGCTGCCCACGCCGCGCCTCACCCGCTCGCTGCATGAGGCGGTCGAGCGTCAGCAGCCGCCGCGTCGGGGCCCGGTGCGGCCCAAGATGCGCTACGCACACCAGGGCGGTCAGAATCCGCCGGTGGTCGTGGTGCATGGCAGTGCGCTCGATCAGGTTCCCGAGACCTATCGGCGCTACCTCGAATCATGGTTTCGCGAGCAGTTTTCGCTGGCTGGCACGCCGCTGCGCATCGAGTGGCGAAGCGGCGCCAACCCCTACGCGCCGGCACGCTGAGCACCCGCGCAGAAGCGGTCGCGGGCGTCGGCGAGCGCCTGGGGTTTGCGGTTATAGTGGGGCTCGATCGCGCAGGCCCGCACCCTTGAAGCGGTGCCCGCGTGCCCCCATCTCCGACCAGTCGGCGTCACCGGAGCCACGATGAGCAACAACAAAGGGCAGCTGCTACAAGACCCGTTTCTGAACCTGCTTCGCAAGGAGCATGTGCCGGTATCGATCTATCTCGTCAACGGCATCAAGCTGCAGGGTCAGATCGAATCCTTCGACCAGTACGTCGTGCTGCTGCGCAACACCGTGACCCAGATGGTCTACAAGCACGCGATCTCCACGGTCGTGCCGGCGCGCGCCGTCAACTTCCCGCAAGAAAGCCCCGAAAGCTGAGCCCCGCCGTCGTTGCAACCCGGGCGCTGGTGGTCGGTGTCGCCTTTGGCGGCGCCTACCCCGACCAGGCCAGCCTCGAGGAAACCTGTTCGCTCGCCCGCTCCGCGGGCATCGAGCCGGTCGAGACCATTGCCGTGCGTCGTGCCAGGCCCGATGCCGCGCTCTCGGTGGGCAGCGGCAAGGCCGACGAGCTGCGTGAGCGGCTGCGTCAATGCGAGGCCGCCGCGGTGGTCTTCGACAACCCCCTCTCGCCGGTGCAGCAGCGCAATCTCGTGCGCCTGCTCGAGGTGCCGGTGATCGATCGCACGGAACTCATCCTCGACATCTTCGCGCAACGCGCGCGCAGCAACGAGGGCAAGCTCCAGGTGGAGCTCGCGCGCATCGAACATCAGCTCACGCGGCTGGTGCGCGGCTGGAGCCACCTCGAACGCCAGCGCGGCGGCATCGGCCAGCGCGGCGGCCCCGGCGAGAAGCAGCTCGAACTCGACCGGCGGATGCTCGACGTCAAGGCGCGGCAGTTGCGTCAGCGCCTCGACCGGCTAGCACGCCAGCGTCTCACGCGGCGCCGTGCACGCCTGCGGCGCGATGTCTTCGCGGTCTCGCTCGTCGGCTACACCAACGCCGGCAAGAGCACGCTGTTCAACGCGCTCACCGGTGCAGGCACCTACGCCGCCGATCAGCTCTTCGCCACGCTCGATACGCTCACCCGACGCACGCGGCTGCCGGATGGCGCCGAGCTGGTGCTCTCCGACACCGTGGGTTTCGTCCGCCAGCTGCCGCACACGCTGATCGAGGCCTTTCGCGCCACCCTCGAAGAAAGCCGCGACGCCGATCTGCTGCTCCATGTGGTCGACGCCTCGGCTCCGGATCGCGACGACCAGGTGGCCGAGGTCCTGCGGGTGCTCGAGGACATCGGCGCAGCCGAGGTGCCGATGCTGATGGTCTACAACAAGATCGATGCGGCGGGATGGTCTCCGGAAGTCGGCCGGGACCCCTGTGGTAGCATCCAGCGAGTTTCGGTCAGTGCCCGTTCGGGGCTGGGCCTCGACGCGCTTCGGGACGCGCTCGCCGATACGCTGCGCCGGCAACGGCAAGGCGAGCCGGCCGACCACGACTCATCCGGCACCATGCCCGTCGGCCCAGGCTGGCAGCATTCCGATGGGTGCCCTGAAGCCGCCGACAGTCTCCCGTCCGACGAGGCGGTTCCGCCTTCGGCGGGCCGCGTCTGACTCCCCCACGCCCTCACCCTCATCCTCGCCATGTGGAAGCCGATCACGCGGATTTTTTCCCTGAACGATCCCGGATGGGGCCGCAGCGGCTCCGGTGGCGGGGGCGGTAACAACCAGGGCGGCGGCGATGGGCCCCGGCCCCGACCCCCCAATGACGGGCCGCCGGATCTCGACGAGCTCTGGCGCGATTTCAACCGTCGGCTCAACGGCATGTTCCGGCGCGGCGGTCGTGGCGCCGGCGGTCCGCCGGGTTCCGGTGACGGGCCCAGCCTCAAGGGTGCCGGGGCGGGTGCGGGTGTGCTCGGCGTGGTGGCGCTGCTCCTCTGGCTGGGCAGCGGCTTCTACATCGTGCCCGAGGGTCATGCGGCCGCGATCCTGCGCTTCGGTGAGTTCCGGGCGCTCAACGATCGTCCGGGTTTCACGTGGCGCATGCCCTATCCGGTCGAAGTCCACGAACTGGTCAACGTGCAGCAGCTGCGCCAGATCGAGGTCGGCTACCGGAGCAACGTGAAGAACAAGGTGCTCAAGGAGTCGCTGATGCTCAGCGAGGACCAGAGCATCGTCGACATGCAGTACGCGGTTCAGTATCGCCTGTCCGACCCGGAAGCCTGGCTCTTCAACAACAATCCCGGCCCCGCGCCCGACGAGATCATCCGGCAGGCCGCCGAGACCGCGATGCGCGAGACCGTGGGTCGCAAGGGCATCGACCAGGTGCTCTACGAGGAAAAGGAAGCCGTCGCCAAGGATGCCCAGAAGCTGATGCAGACCATCGCCGACCGCTACAAGTCGGGGGTCACCATCGTCGACGTCACCATCCAGCAGGCGCAACCGCCCGAGCAGGTGCAGGCCGCCTTCGAAGACGCCAACAAGGCGGCCCAGGACCGTGAACGGCTGATCAACGAGGGGCGTGCCTACGCGAACGACGTCATCCCGAAGGCCCGGGGTACCGCCGCGCGGCTTACCGAGGAAGCGCAAGGCTATCGCCAGCGTGTGATCGCCACCGCCGAGGGTGATGGCAGCCGCTTCCGTCAGGTTCTGGTCGAGTACAGCAAGGCGCCCCAGGTCACCCGCGATCGCCTCTACCTCGAAACCATGCAGCAGGTCTTCGCCAACACCACCAAGATCTACGTCGATTCGCGCAACAGCACGCTGCTGTCGCTGCCGCTCGAGCGCCTGCTCCAGGCGAACGGTGCCGAGGGCGGACGTGGTGTCGCGTCGGCCCCTGCGCCCGCAACGGCGCCTGCGGCGCCGGCCGACGCACCGGCCGTGCCCGCACCCGAAGCCAATCGGGCCCGGGACGGGCTGCGCTCCCGCGAACGCGACGGCAGCCGCTAGGAGAGCCCCATGAACCGCATCGTTCCGCTCGTACTGGCTGCGCTTGCCGCGCTCGGTCTGCTCTCGGCCAGTCTCTTCGTCGTCGATCAGCGCCAGTTCGCGGTGGTGTTCGCCCTCGGCGAGATCCGTCAGGTCATCGACAAGCCCGGGCTGCACTTCAAGCTGCCGCCGCCTTTCCAGAACGTCCAGTACTTCGACAAACGCATCCTGACGATCGACAACCCGGACATCGACCGCTTCATCACCTCCGAGAAGCTCAATGTCCAGATCGATACCTACGTGAAGTGGCGCATCACCGAACCCAAGAGCTTCATCCGTTCGGTGAGCGGCAGCGAAATCATTGCCGCCGACCGGATCTCGCGCAGCCTTCGCGATGCGCTGAACAACGAGATCGCCAAGCGCACCGTGGCCGATGTGATCTCGGGCAATCGTGACCAGATCATGGCGGGCGTGCTGGCGAAGGTGAATGAAGACGCCAAGCAGATCGGCGCCGCGGTGGTCGACGTCCGGCTCAAGCGGGTCGACTTCGCCCCCGAGGTGCAGGAGCGGGTGTTCGACCGCATGCAGTCGGAGCGCAAGCGCGTGGCCAACGAGCGTCGCGCCACCGGTGCGGCCGAGTCCGAGAAGATTCGCGCCGATGCCGACCGTCAGCGCGAGGTGGTGCTGGCCGAAGCCTACCGCGATGCCCAGAAGATCAAGGGGGAGGGCGATGCCAAGGCATCGGCCATCTATGCGTCGGCCTTCGGTCAGGATCCCGCCTTCGCGCAGTTCTACCGCAGTCTCGAGGCCTACCGGGCGTCCTTCCGGAATCGCTCGGATCTGCTGGTGGTCGATCCCTCGTCCGACTTCTTCCGCTACCTGAAGGGTTCGGGCGCCGCGGGCGCGCCGGCGCCGCGCGCGAAGTAGCGCAGGCCGGCGTACCGCGCCGGCTGCGTGCATCGCCCATGTCCGATTCCCTGCTCACGGCGCTCGGGCTGGTGCTGATCCTCGAGGGTCTGCTCCCCTTCGCCGCGCCGCGGCTGTGGCGCGAGACCCTCGCCAGGATGTCGCAACTCGCCGACGGTCAGGTGCGCTTCGTGGCGCTCGGCGCCCTTCTCACCGGGCTCGTGTTGTTGCTCCTCTGAGCCGAATCCGCGAGAATTGCGGGTTTTCCGTCACTTTTTCGCCCGGTGCCGCGCCGGCGCCCGAGCGTTCATGCCCCGCTGGCTTCTTCCTGAGAGCATTGCCGACGTCCTGCCCGCCGAGGCTCGCGCCATCGAGGAGTTGCGCCGTCGTCTGCTCGATCTCTATCGTGGCTACGGGTACGAACTCGTGATGCCGCCGCTGATCGAGCACCTCGACTCGCTGCTCAGCGGCTCGGGCAGCGATCTCGAGCATCGCACCTTCAAGCTCGTCGACCAGCTCTCCGGACGCACGCTCGGCCTTCGCCCGGACATGACCACGCAGGTCGCGCGCATCGATGCGCATCTGCTCAACCGCAGCGGCGTGGTTCGGCTTTGCTATTGCGGCCCGGTGCTGCACGCCAGGCCGGCCGGGCTGTTCGCCACCCGCGAACCCCTGCAGGTCGGCGCTGAAATCTACGGGCATGCCGGGCCGGAATCGGATCTCGAGAGCGTCGAGCTGATGGCGGCTTCGCTTCAGGCCTGCGGCGTCACGCGGGTTCGTGTCGATCTCTGCCACGCGGCGCTGGTACCGGCGCTGCTGGCTGCGATTGCCCCCTCGGTGCGCGCCGGCCTCGACGAGAACGAGCTCTATCGTCTGCTGCAGCACAAGGACCGCCCGGCGCTCGCCGCGCTTCTCGCACCGATCGAGGCGTCGGTGCGCGAGGCGCTGCTCGCCCTGACCACGCTCTACGGCGCGGTCGGTAGCGGCGCTGTGGCCCCCGACTGTCTCGCACGCGCCCGCGCGCAACTGCCCCCGCTGCCTGCCGTGCGTGCCGCACTCGACGATCTCGCGCGCGTGGCCGAATCACCGCTCTGGCAACGGATGGCGGGTGTCGAGCTGTCGGTCGATCTCGCCGACCTTCGAGGGTATCGCTACCACAGCGGGCTCACCTTCGCGGCCTATGTCGACGCCCGCCCCGATGCGATCGCCCGCGGCGGGCGCTATGACGATGTCGGCCGGGCTTTCGGTCGCGCGCGGCCGGCTACCGGCTTTTCGCTCGAGCTGCGCGAGCTCGCCAGCCTTCAGGCCGCGCAGGAGCCGCCCGGCGCGGTGCTCGCGCCCTGGTCCGATGACCCCCGTCTCGCGCAGGCGGTGGCCGAACTGCGCGCGGCGGGCGAGATCGTCGTGCGTGCGCTGCCCGGCCATGAACAGGAACAGCAGGCATTCGCCTGCGACCGTGAACTCGTCAGCGTCGGAGGCCGGTGGATGCTGCGGGCCCTCGCGCTGTGATCCGCAACCGGTTCTCTTGAAGGAAATCGGCGCGGCTGCCCGCGGGTGGTTGCGTCGTCAAGCACATGGGAAAGAACGTCGTCGTGATCGGCACCCAGTGGGGTGACGAAGGCAAGGGCAAGCTGGTCGATTGGCTGACCGAGTCGGTGCAGGGTGTCGTGCGATTCCAGGGCGGACACAACGCCGGCCATACGCTCGTGATCGGCGGGCGAAAGCAGGTGCTCAGGCTGATTCCCTCGGGGATGCTGCGCCCCGGCACGCGCTGCTACATCGGCAATGGGGTCGTGCTCTCGCCCGATGCGCTCCTCACCGAGATCGCCGAGCTCGAGGCGGCCGGCGTGGCGGTGCGTGATCGCCTGCGGGTCAGCAGCGCCTGCACGCTGATCCTTCCGTACCATGTCGCGATCGATCAGGCCCGCGAGGCGCGCCGCGGCGACGCCAAGATCGGCACCACCGGGCGCGGGATCGGTCCTGCCTACGAGGACAAGGTCGCGCGCCGCGCGCTGCGGGTGCAGGATCTGTTCTCGCCGGTGCGCTTTCGCGAGCGCCTGGCGGAGGTGCTGGAGTTTCACAACTTCACGCTGCAGCACTTCCTGGGCGCCAGGTCCTTCGCGATCGACGAGATCGCCGATCAGGCGCTCGCGTTCGGCGAGCGGCTTGCACCGATGGTGGCCGACGTGCCTCATGAACTCGCGCAGGCGATCGCCCGTGGCGACAGCCTGCTCTTCGAGGGCGCGCAGGGCGCGCTGCTCGACGTCGACCATGGCACCTATCCTTACGTGACCAGCAGCAACTGCGTGGCCGGTGCGGCTGCCGCGGGTGCCGGCGTGGGGCCGCGCGAGTTGCACTACGTGCTCGGGATCACGAAGGCCTACACCACCCGTGTCGGCTCCGGGCCCTTCCCGACCGAGCTCTTCGACGACATGGGCAAGCACCTCGCCACCCGGGGCAACGAATTCGGTGCGGTCACCGGCCGACCGCGGCGCACCGGCTGGTTCGACGCGCCGGCCCTCAGGCGCACCATCCAGCTCAACGGTGTGGGCGGACTGTGCGTGACCAAGCTCGATGTGCTCGACGGGCTGCCGGTGGTCAAGCTCTGCGTGGGCTATCGCGAGAAGGGCGCCGCCGGCGGTCCCACCATCGATCTGCTGCCCTTCGGCGCCGAGGCGGTTGCGCAGCTCGAGCCGGTCTTCGAGGAAATGCCCGGCTGGACCGACACCACCGCCGGCGTACGCGACTGGGATGCACTGCCCCTGAACGCCCGACGCTACCTCGAGCGGCTGGCGCAGGCGGTGAATGCCCCGATCGACATCGTGTCGACCGGGCCGGACCGCGACGAAACCATCTTGCTGCGCCATCCCTTCGCATGACCGGCCTTGCCGATGTTGCGACCCCGGGCCGACCTTTGCCTGTGCGTGATCGAAGGAGCTTCCGATGAAGGACCTCTATGTTTCCTGGGATGAGTACAACCGTCTGATCGAGAAACTCGCCATCCGGGTCTATGACTCCGGCTGGCACTTCGACGCGATCGTGTGCCTCGCGCGCGGCGGCCTGCGCGTGGGCGACGTCCTGTCGCGGGTGTTCGACCGGCCGCTCGGCGTGCTCTTCACGAGCTCCTACCGCGAGAACGCCGGCACCAGGCAGAGCCGCCTGATCATCGCCGATCATCTGTCGAGCGCGGCTGCGCTGCCGGGCACGCGCTGGCTGCTCGCCGACGATCTCGTCGATTCCGGGGGTACGCTGGTCGAGGTGATCCCGGCGCTGAAAGCGCGCTTTCCGCAGGTCGAGGAGGTGCGTTCGGCGGTGATCTGGCGCAAGGGGGCGTCGGTGGCCGAACCCGACTATTACATCGAGTACCTGCCGACCAATCCCTGGATTCACCAGCCCTTCGAGGAATACGACCACATGCGGCCGACCGACCTCAAGACGCGCTGGGGCATGTGAGGGTGACTGGCGCCCGCAGGGGCTCTGCTTTCAGGGCCCCCAAAGGAAAAGGCCTGCTTGCGCAGGCCTTCGAATTGGTGCCCAGAAGAGGACTCGCCCACGTTTCGCGGGCCCGGCCCGGCCTGCATGCCGGGCCTTTCTCGTCCTCGCGCAGAGCCCGCAGGGGCTCTGCTTTCAGGGCCCCCAAAGGAAAAGGCCTGCTTGCGCAGGCCTTCGAATTGGTGCCCAGAAGAGGACTCGAACCTCCACAGTGTTGCCACCGCTAGGACCTGAACCTAGTGCGTCTACCAATTCCGCCATCTGGGCTTTTTCGCCACAACGCCAGCGAAGCGACGAAGCCCTCAAGTGTAGGCGACTCGCACGATTTGTCAAATCGGTGCGCGCGTCGACGAGCCATGCCGCGAGGAGCGCCCCCATGACCGACACCGCGTGGGTGCTGCCCACCCGCGACGAGATCCTCGAGAGCCTTCGCAGCGCCGAGGTGCCGCTCACGCCCGAGGAACTCGGCTTGCGCCTCGGCGTGCCGCCGCAGCAGGCGCCTGCGCTGGCGCGTCGCCTTGCCGCGATGGAGCGCGACGGCCAGCTGATGCCCAACCGCAAGGGGGTGCTGCTGCTGGCAAGCAAGCTCGACATGATCGCCGGTCGGGTGCAGGGCCATCGTGATGGCTACGGTTTCCTGCTGCCGGATACCGGTGGCGCCGACCTCTTCCTGAGTCCGCGCGAGATGCAGAAGGCCATGCATGGCGATCGCGTGCTCGCCAAGCGGGTCGGCGTCGATCATCGCGGACGTCCGGAGGGCGTGATCGTCGAGGTGACCGAGCGGGCTCACCGGCGGCTGGTGGGACGCTTTCTCGCCGAGCGCGGCGTGAGCATCGTCGTGCCGGAGGATCAGCGCATCAAGCACGACATCCTGGTGCCGCCGGCCGATGCCGGCGGCGCGAAGCCGGGGCAGGTGGTCAGCGTCGAGATCGTCGATCCGCCCTCGGGCCATGCCGCCCCGATCGGCCGCGTGGTGGAGGTGCTCGGCGAGATCGACGATCCCGGCATGGAGATCGAGATTGCGGTGCGCAAGTTCGATGTGCCGCATCAGTTCGCGCCCGAGACCCTGGCCGCGGCCGCGGCGCTGCCGGCGAAGGTACGCTCGACCGATCTGCGCGGGCGGGTGGATCTGCGCGATGTGCCGCTGGTCACGATCGACGGCGAGGATGCGCGCGATTTCGACGATGCGGTGTACTGCGAGCCCCATGCGCAGGGCGAGGGCGCGCACCGCCTGCTGGTGGCCATCGCCGACGTGGCGCACTACGTGAGCGCAGGCGATGCACTCGATCGCGAGGCCGCGCTGCGGGCCACCTCGGTGTACTTCCCGCGTCGCGTGATTCCGATGCTGCCCGAGAAGCTGTCCAACGGTCTGTGCTCGCTGAACCCGGAGGTCGATCGGCTGGTGCTGGTGTGCGACATGGTGGTCAGCGCGGCCGGCGAGGTGCGTGCCTATCAGTTCTACGAGGCGGTGATGCACTCGGCGGCGCGCCTGACCTATGACGAGGTCTGGGGGATCCTGTCGGGCCGCGATGCGCAGGCGATCCGGCGCCGCGCCGTGCTGGTTCCGCAACTCCAGAACCTGCACGCGGTATTCCGGGCGTTGCTCGGCCAGCGCGAGTCACGTGGCGCAGTCGACTTCGACTCGGTCGAGACCCGTATCGTCTGCAATCCGATGGGACGCATCGAACGCATCGTCGCGCTGGTGCGCAACGACGCGCACCGGCTGATCGAGGAGTGCATGCTGGCGGCCAATGTCTGCGCCGCCGACGTGATGAAGCGCAGCCGCCACGCCGGGCTGTACCGGGTTCACGAAGGACCCACGCCGGAGCGGCTGGCGAACCTGCGCGAGTTCCTGCGTACCGTCGGGCTGACGCTCGGTGGCGGCGAGAGCCCCGGGCCGCGTGATTACGCGCAGCTCGGCGTCGAGGTACGCG
>Ga0315901_10011373_pt1 | contig 10013 bp, 10 predicted proteins | sample LakEriMetagenome_10_FD_203761 | JGI IMG/M metagenome (GOLD analysis project Ga0315901, IMG submission 203761) | Freshwater fungal communities from buoy surface, Lake Erie, Ohio, United States - Buoy 2 MA116 | ecosystem: Environmental > Aquatic > Freshwater > Lake | place: USA: Lake Erie, Ohio... | reverse complement strand
TGTATTTGTAGAATACTGCTTTCTATCCAAAGTACTATCTCCATATTCAAGTAATACATTCATACCTGGCTTACAAAAAAACAATTCAAACATTTCAAATTGCTTTAAAGAAAAACATCTAACATTTATAGTTGCAGTTTTTAATGTATTATTTGCACCATCGGTATCAATTTCAATCGATTCTATTATAGGAACGGATATTCTACGATTTGATTCACCTTCAACTTTAATTGGTGTACCAAAAAAATCAGTACCAACTATGGTTTCTTTGGTTTGATAGTTTAAATTTCTATCTATTTCATTTCTAATTATACATCCATAATATTGATTAGATGCTGGTGATGTACCAGATATTAAATCTTTAAACTTTTGAGTCTTTTTCTCAGCAGTATCATCTTTTGCATCAGTTTTAACAACCAATGCACCAGATGCCATTATTGCCCAAGGCATTTTTAGATTTGTATCATTTGGATTTTTTTCTCTATCCTCTAATACATCTACTATCCAATCTTTTAATGGTGCTAAGTAGGGAAATGGCATAACTTATTTGTTTATTTTTTGTAAATCGGTCAATATTGCATTTATATCAGATGGTATTCTAAGTTGGATTCCTTCTTCTACATAAAATGTTGCATCATTTATATTATTAGCAGTTGCTATAACCCACCAAAGGCTTTGGTCTCCATAGTATTTATGTGCCAATAAATCCAATCTATCACCAGCTTCTGATATAATGTACATATCAGTATCTTTAGCTTTCACTTTTGGATATATAGTTGATTCTAAATACTGCTTATTTGTTTCTTTTGTTTTTAATACTTCGCTATATGTGTATCTACTTGCCATTATTATGCTATTTCAGGTGCAATTATTGGTTCGTTATCTTTGAGTTGATTTTCTCTAATTTTTGCATCAATCATTTCTTTTATTTTTTGCTCAAGTTCTTTGGATTCTGCCCTAACAGTTGCTGTATTAACATTTAACCCATCAAAATTATACCTATACACTTTTGTATCAGCTTTTGTTAAATGGTCTTCTAATTTAGGATTTTCTATTACCTTCATTGAGAATGAAACACTTATTACACTTGGATACAATTGAGTAGAATCGCCAGTTCCTACCATATTAGGGTCAGTTGTTGACCAGCTTGTATTATCATCAACTGTGAATGATAAGCTATCAATGAATCCAAATATTTTTTCATATAACCCATTAATTGATAATTCTATTAAATTTGGAGAAAATGCCAATGCTACATCTTTACCAGAATATTTTATATGAGATACTTCACTATATGGGAATGTTAATTCTTTTAATGAATTTAAATTTGAAATCATACTTAATTTAGATGCATCATCTATATAATATAATTTAAATTCGAATTTCAAACTCCTTTCTACTCCCTGATAACGATATACATTAAATGGAGAACCAATGTATTTAAAATTACTCCACTCAGGTGCTATATCTTCGGTAATTCCACTTATTACGGCAGGAAACAATAGTGTATGATTTGTACCATATGGTTTTATTTTGATAAAACTTGCACCTAATTTTGAATTATTTAATCTACCATCTAATTCATTATCATTAAAAATAATACCATTTTGTAATATATTTTGATTAAATGAATCCAAATCTATGTACCCACTATTAGAATCTCTCTTTTCAGCTTTATTAGCTATATGTTGAATTCTATTTGTAAATTTATTAGTAGTAGCTGTGTATGTGGTAAAGTATTCTGAATTTTTTACATTTCCCTTTGCAACATCACCATCACCAGATTTAATACCACCTGCATATAATCTACCAGCTTTACCTTCTTTTGTTTCAGGCTTTGTATTTTTTTTTCTATTTTTAGTTAAAGTTTTGGTTATTGCTTTACCTATTGCTTTTTTAGCTGCACTAATTCCAGCTCCAATTGCTTTAGTACCAATTTGATTTAAATCTCCTTTTAATATACCCGAAAGTGCATTAGGCCCCATTGGAACTTTACTTACGAAATAATCAACACCACCTTCAACTGCATATTTTAAATTTGTATGGTCTCCCACTTCGGTAGGTAATGTGCCTTTACTAACAGGTGCAGAAGTCTCACTTGTAAATATTGTATCAGAAGGTCTATTTGCTGAACCACCCATCAATGAACCTAAGTTTAATAGTGGTGGAGTTTTAGTAGCATTTTTATCACCAATGTATTTAGCTGAACTAACTGCTAAACTTCTAGGAGGGTCTACTGTACCTTTGAGAGATATTCTCGGAGTATCAGTACCATATATTAATGGTGGAGTTACTAATTTTTTATAGAATAATACTCTTGGTCCGTTTGGATTAGCTTCTGCTTTGACAAAATCCGTTATTTTACCACCCAAACCTTTGTTTTTGTGGCCTCCATTCCAAGTGGTAACTTCTTTATCACCATTTGCTTTTTTAAATAAGTCTAAGATTGTTGGCATTGATAGTATATTCTATTTACTATAAATATCCTTTAAGAAAATTTATGGATTATTAAGGTTTAGTGTTTGAATTTGGGTCACCACCTCTCGTATTTTCTTTGTATTTATCAAATGCGTATGCTACTCTCTTACCATCAATCATTACTTCAACATTTCCTTTACCCTGATATGTAGCAACAGTCAATGCTTCGATTGTTTTGGTTAAGTTCATTATAGCCTTTGTGTTCGTATTTAATGTTTGTAGTTCTTTGGTTGTTGCGGCTGTATTCATCATAGTTTTATGAGTCCTATCAACTACTCTTTCCAAATTACCACTCATATATGTCAACTTATCTTGCATCCATTTTTCTGATGCTTTTGCAGCTTGAACTACGGATGTTCCTCCGGTTGCTGCAACTGCGGCTGTTGCGGCTGTTGAGGTTGGAGTTGCCGCTTTTGCAGGAGTTGCTGCAGGTTTCGTATCAAATGCCCCCATATCTCTCGCTGCTAATGCGGTATCAATACCAACTGAAGCGGCTGTTCCAATTCCTGGAATACTACCAGCTGCACCCGATGCAACTTCCATAGCCGCTCCTGTCCAATCACCTGATGCAGCTCTACTTAAAGCAAACCCTAAACCTGCTAATGCTCCTACTATTGGAATTTTTTTAAGTACTGCTTTACCTAATCCCTTTGCACCAAGCTTTGCGATTCCCTTTACACCTGCTTTTTCTGCACCTTTAACTGCCGCTTTTTCTGCACCTACAACTGCTGATTTATTTGCTTTAAATCTCATATCAGGTGCACCACTCTTTGTAAGTGGGCCTGATGGTTGTGGTACAGATGTTTTTGGTAATGATGGTCCAGCCTTTGGTTTAACCAATGATTTTATTCCTTGATATGCAGCAAATGTAGCTAAACCAGCAATTAATCCGTATATAGCAGTTTTTAATGCAATTGTAGCATCTTTTAATGCTTCTTGTTTTGCTAAAGTATTTTTTAAATCAGCTATTCCACCTGTATTATTTTTTATAGCTTCTTGTAATTGTACTTGTTCAGCGGTATCCAACTCAGATAATTTAATAGCTGTATCAGATGATATCATTGCATTAGTTGCTTCTAATGTTGCTTGAGCTGAAACAGTTCTATTTAAAAATGATTTATTTCCAGCTGTTGCATCTCCAGCTTTTAATTCTCCTCCACTTCTACCTGTATTTTTACTTATCTTAGATAATGTGTTTAAATCCATACCGGTTGCTTGCTGCAACATTTGTTGTTGGAACATATCCATCTTAGCAGGGTCTAAACCTTGTGCTTTTAATGCGTTTAATGCTCCATCGGTATCTCCACTTGCAAACTTAGCTCTTACTTCAGAAAGGTCAACATTCTTACCTAACATAGCTGATAACTGCATTTCTGATTTGATACTATCTTTATAGTTCAATACCATACTTTGTCCAGCTTTTGCTATATCCTGAAAACTTACACCCATTGAACGAGCAAATGTTACTTGTTTTGCTAATGCTGAACCTGATTTAATTTGATAACTTAACATATCTTTAGATGATTCTGCCATTTCGGTCATCAATCCACCTAAATTAATATTAGCTTGCTTAGCCATACTTCGTAATCCTTCCTGCATATTAAGAGCAGTAGTTTCACTCATACCATCCATCCTCATAAATGCTTCATTGATTGAAGCTATACTTTCTTCAGATTGACCTGTTCTAGCAGCCATAATAGCCATATCAGCTCCCATCTTTGCCGTTGGCATTCTACCAGTTGCATCGGCTGCTGCTGTCATACCAGCCGCCACTTTATCAGCACCTATTCCAGCCATTTGTAATTGAGCCGCCCCATATCCAACTCCACCAATTGCATTACCAAATAAGGCAGTTTTAGAAGCCGCTTGAAAAGAAGCGGCCGCTTGCCTCATTGATGCGGAGAATTGAGCCATAGCCTTTTCTACAACAAAATTTCTGCCACCAAATGCACCAGCTGCTAATTTCTTTTCTAATACATCAATTGCACCGGTTGTTTTAGCTATTTCAGCATCAAAACCAGCAATATCGCCAACCTTATCACCAACAAATCCTAAATTGTATGCCAAAGCACCTAAAGCGGCACCTAATGCGAATATAGATAGTCCTAATCCCTTACCACCTTCGGCTGCACTTTTTATTACATTAGATAATTCGGATACACCAGGAACACCTGATGATGAAATCTGGTCTAATCCCGTATTTAATCCTTGTATTGCGTTTTCACTTTTTTGAGCTGCTTTGTAAAAAGACTCCATCTCTTTTTTAGATGCAGTCATTATTTTAAATAAATCTTTACCAGCTTCAGTAGATTGGTCAATTTTAGATATTACCTCATCGAAATTTTCATAGGAATCTTTTATCAATTGATTATATTCCGATTGAGTCATCTTTTGTTGCATTAATTTTTTACCTGCAACAGTTATATTTGTGTTTAAATTTTTATATGCTTCAGATGCTCCAATTACTTGCTTTTGTAAGTTTTGTTGTTCATCTCCTAATTCCGCAACTATTTGACCTACACTATTTAATGTAGTAGCCACAGAATCAACATGGCTATTCATAGCTTCGAATAATTTATTATCCTTACCTACTTGAACCCCTAAACTTCGTAGTGATGATGCGAATTCATCTACATCGGTAATAGAATCTTTTAATAACTTCTTTCTTTTAGTCTCAGTTTCGTATAATTTAGAAAGTAGCTTTTGTTCGGTTTTTAAAGCTTTTTCTTTATCTTCTTGTAATTTTATATCTTGCTTAGCATATTCTAATTCCTTCTTTTGGATATCGGTTAGCTTTTGTCCAGATTTTTCAAATATTTTAAAATTATCTATTTTTTCTTGAGCATTTTTAACTATTTGCTTATCTAAAGCAATTTCATCCTTTTTTAATTGGACAATCTTTTCTTGCGCAATAATTTCTGCGGTTTTACCACTATTTGAAACAGAACTATTATTTTTAGCCATTACAAATCAGATTTATGAATTAAACATTCTTTAATCCATATTTTTTAATCATGCTATCCACTTTTGAAGTGTCCAATCCGTATTTCTTCAAAGTTTGTTGTTGCAATCTCATATTAGCAGATAACTTATCATCGTAATCTTTCCAAACATCAGCTAAGTCCGGGTCAGCTTTTCTCAATCTTTGTAGCCACTCAGATTCGTTTCCATCGGCTTTAGCTTGGAAAAAACTCTTAAAAAAATCCATTAAACCAGCTTCTTTTACTAATATTCTTTTAGACATGCTTTTTTATATTATAATACTATTATAAATATCATCTTCTTCTAGTTTTAGAAGAATTATTTGCTTTTGATTTTGAAGCCTCAATAGTTTCGTTTTCCTCTTCCTTTGCTTTAAGTAGTTCTCTCCAATAGAAATCTCTCAATTTAATAGGCATATAGTATAAATCATGCCATGTGAATCCACCATTGGCAAAATAAATCATTTGGAAAATCTTCTGATGTAGTACTACAGAGTAATTAATCGGCAGGATAAAAAAAGTCAACCCCAAATGGGATTCGGAGAGCCTCCTTCTCACCGGTCAATGGAGATTCATATTCAAATGTTAAATCCAAATCTGGCGTAATAGAGCCCATATGTTTTCTCAATGCTTTAGAATCACCTGCTAATAATCTATTTGATACAAAATTACTGATATAACCCAAATCTCTATTTCCGTCAACTTCAATTATGATTCTTCTATATCTTGCAGTAATTTCATTACCCTGCTTTAATGTTTTTTCAGATGCTTCAATATCTTTGTTGATTAGCATCTCATCATTATGGTTAAGTAATTTAAATTTAATTGGAGTTTTTGAAACAGGCAAAGTGAAATCATACTCATTTTTTCTATTTAAAATACTCTCATCTATTTCTTTTATCTTTATTTTAGATAAATCAACATTAACATCAACCGGGTCACCACTTTCTGGGTCTGCTATTGTTACACCATATTCAGGTCCAAATGCCAATATTCTAGATGATATTAAAATAGCGTTTTTATCACCAATTAATAAATCTCCAATGTTAACACCATGTTCAACTACAACTGATTCTAACAATTTATCTAAGTGAATACCTTTTTTGATTAAATTTGATGAAGTTAAGATATCTTCTTCTTTTGCAGTCATCAATTTGATTGTGATTTCTCCTTTAGCAAGTGGAGATGATTCTGGATAACATAAACCTTTTGATGGTAAACTGATAACCTCTGTTGGGAATGGATAACTTTTTTGTGTAGTTTGAGAACCCAATCCTCTTGTAACTTGTTGTTCTAATTTTTCTTCCATAATAACTTAATGTTTGTATATAAATATATATAAATAAAAAAAGGAGAACATTTCTGTCCTCCTTTTTCCTAAACACTACGAAAATTTATATTTTAATAATTAGATTTCCAAGAATGAATACCTCTAAAATCTAACGCCAGAGTTGCCTCATTGTAGCGAGTTTCACTAATCACACCATGCCAATATGTGTAATCCCAATTGACCTTATGAGGGTCATTATGGCCGTTGAACTCAGCCATAGCTATTAAGAAATCAACATACTCAACTAAACTCATCGCAACAATTTCTTCGTTAGTCATAATTTTATATTTTAAAGTTTATTTTAATTTATAGGAATATAATGTACCACAATCATCATCATCGATATCATCTTCAACAACTCTGATACCGGCTCCAATTAACTCCTGAAGTTTACCGATATTAACTCGTCTCCAATATCCAAATCTAAGATACATATCGTTTGTACCACCCCATACTTGTTTGATATCAAAACTACCAAACTCAGCTTCAATTTCTTTTAATGTTTTAATGTCAATACCATTCATATTTTTATATTTTAAAGTTTAATATACGATTCAGTAAATTCAATTCGGTTAGTGATGTGGGTAGGTAATCCCATTTGTTTAGCCGTTTCCAACATTTCTGTGTAAAGGTAACCATCCCATACTCCACACAACATATTGTATAGTGGGGTATACCAACTTTCATTTCTAGCTATGTGGTAATCTTCTACCAGTCGGAGAGTAGTAGAGTGAAAATCCATCATTTTTTCGGAGAACAATTCGTGGCGGTTAAATCGGAGAGTATTCATATCTTTATCGTTTTATTACATAGTAAAGGTAACACATTTTACAACAAAAGTCAAGTCTTTTGTTAAATATTTTTGAAATTTGGAATCATTCTAAATAAGACATAAAAAAAGGGATGTATTTCTACACCCCTTTTTATTTTTAAAGTTTACAATTAGAGATTAGTATTCTAAAATTGCGTAGTCAAATGTTAGAGTTAAAGATATTGAAAGTGGGTCATTTGAAGCCCAATCCAATTCACCAAAGTTTGCTGAAGAAATGAATGCTCCTTTAAGAGTCCATTGTTCAACTTTATCACCCACTGGTCCTAATAAGTAGAATGTAACATCTTTCTTATAGAAAGCTGCGTATCCATCTCTACCTGTGATAGATTCGTGTGATTGTCTTACCCACTCCATCACTTGCTGAGCGCCTGATGGAACGATTGGGTCATAAAGAGTGATTTCTAAATCATCCCAATTGGATTTTCCTTTAATCTTTCTCTTTACATTTATATGGTCTAACTCAACTATCTCTGAAGTGAAAGTTGGTCTTGCTGCGGTTTTAATTATATATGATTCTATACCATCAATTTCCATAATAAAGCGGTTACCCAACTTTGGTTCGAAATTCGTATAAAACATTTTGTCAAACTCTAATACTTCTGGCATCTTTTTGTCTATTTAATTGTTTCTATTATAAATATCTAATTTCTAAATTATCCGTTAAAAGCTGCTCCAGTTGGTAAGATGTTGAAATCAATTTGAATGAATTCAGCTGTCTTAGTTGGTTGTAAGTAGATAGAACCTTTCATAATGTTTCTATCGATTACATCAGGAGTATTATTAGTATCATCCATTACAACACGGAATGCGTACAAACCTTGTCTTTGTTGGATTGATTCTAAATAAGGATTAACGATGTTTAAGAATCTATTTCTTGTTGTTGCTGTGTTTTGTTCGAACACTAAGTAACGAGAAGTAGATGCGATATACTTTCTAACAGTCAATAATAATCTTCTTACATTGATTCTATCTAATGCTGAAGGCTTATCTTGTAATGTTTTCTGTCCGAATACTACAATACCTTGTCCAGGAAATTGTACGATTGGGTTTACTTTGTTTTCGTATAAAGAATCTTTCTCTGATTGAGTTAATCTATTTTGAACACTTACTGCTCCTAATAAACCACCTCTATTCAAACCTGCCGGTGCGAACCACTCAGCCGCAACTCTATCGTTAGCTGCAAATACACCTGGTAATAATACTGATGGTGGAACTGCAATTAATTTGTTTGTGTTAACATCAACTGTCTTAACCCAAGGGTAGTAAGTTGCTGCCATATTTGAATCAATAGCTTGTGCTTGTGTGTTTGCTTGTGCGATTGAATCACTAAATGCGTTTGTATCCATAATATAGAAACAATCATTTCTTTGCTCAACCATATCTAAAACATCAGTTGCTACTGCTGTGTGTAATCTTCTGATAACACCTGGAGTTACAACCATATTGATATCAAATTCATCTGCGTTTGATAATGCCGCAATTGCTTTACTATATGCTACTGAACCACTTGCTGTTGAAGTTGCTAAGTTGAAACCTTGTGAGTTACCAGCAGTAATATCAGCTCCTTTGTAGATTGGAGTTGCTGGATTCATACCATCAAAACCTTCTTGGAATGCTACAACGAATTGTGCTGCCGTTGAACCTACTGCTAATGTACCACCATTTGCTGCATCTAATCCAAATACAGAGTTAGAACCTACACCTGCTCCTGTTGGAATTGGTTTAGCGTAGAATAAGTTATCAGTATTGAAATCTAAATCGATACCACCATATTGAGTTGCTGATGCAGTTATCAATGTTGCTGCTGGTATTTTTGAACCTACTAATGTAGATGCTGAAATAGGTAATGTATAAGCTGCATGTGCGAAAGGTACTGCCTGAATAGGTGCTCCTTCGTTTAAGTTTGCAATTCTAACATATTTTGAGTTATTTACCCAATCACCTGCTTCAGAAATTTTACCAGTTGAATCGATTGACATTTTTCTATCTCCGATTACTCTTGCGATGTAGTTAGGAGAGTTAGGGTCTAAGTTTACATTAGAGAATGTTTCTAATACAACCTTCTTTTTGTTTGTATCATTGAAATCTCTAACAACTACTGTGAATGTACCATAATCAGTACCATTTACAGAACCTGCTGATTTAATATTTGTAATACCAACTTTAACTTTTGTATTTGCTGAGTTACCAACACCTAATGTTTCAAATTGGAATAATGGGAATCTCTCACCACTAATCAATTGTGATTGAATCATTGGAGTTACTGCTTCTTGTGCATCAAATAAGAATGATTGATTTCCCAACACAGTTACCGATGCTGAAAAATTAGAATCAAATGTCATATCAGCGTTTTTGAAGAAACCATATACATAAGGCTTTTTAGAACCCATTG
>Ga0315901_10011372_pt1 | contig 10013 bp, 7 predicted proteins | sample LakEriMetagenome_10_FD_203761 | JGI IMG/M metagenome (GOLD analysis project Ga0315901, IMG submission 203761) | Freshwater fungal communities from buoy surface, Lake Erie, Ohio, United States - Buoy 2 MA116 | ecosystem: Environmental > Aquatic > Freshwater > Lake | place: USA: Lake Erie, Ohio... | reverse complement strand
GGAACACCCCACTTGATTTCTTCGACCAAGCCCGAGTCGAGCATCATTTGACGGAGTTGATCAAGCTCTTTGCGCCAGGGATGGACTTTGCATTCAGGGGTGCCGCCGAGCCGGCAGCGCCCGCACCCTTGGCTGAGATAGTCGTCAACCGACAGGGGCTTGATCGTCATTGAATCACCTAAGGTACTGCTCGGATGGAGTTTCGATGTTATAATCCTGGATTTAACGATTTCAACCAGCCAAGTACAGCCCAGCCGATTTCCTCATGGGTTAGTTTACTTATACTGGATTGTCCCCGGACCTCAAAGAAGCTTACAAACCCAGTTTGGCTAAAACTCTGGCTGGAAACCGTGCAATGAAGAACGAAAGCAACTTGAAACTACTTCTGGTCTCTGACATCCTTCGCGAAGACCGCCACCAAAACCATGTGGTCGTGAAATTAAAATGCTCAGTCGACGAGGCCAAAACTCAGGTGTGCAAAGATGTAAACATCCCTACGGAACTGTATTATATCTATGTTGTTGACGGCGAAAACAAACTAAGGGGTACCGTATCGACCCACGAATTGCTTGCCACAAATTACACATCCATTGAACAATTGAATAGGCCTGAATGCCATTTCGTCTATGAAACCGACACGCTGACGGAAGCAAAAAGAAAAATGAGAGAGGTTCGGCTTTACGATTTACCTGCGATTTCGAGTGACGGGGAATTCAAGGGGAGTATATCCTCCTTTGACATCACCGGCATAAAACCGAACTTTCAAAATACGATCCAGAACGAAGCTATTTTCGATCTGCTTGGGATCGATGTCGAGGAGATTGCCCAGTCTTCATTTTGGAATCAGTGTCTCAAAAGGAGCATTGGACTTTGCCTCAACGTTCTTGGAGGTAGTCTGTGCGCACTTATCCTATGGGGAGCGGGAAAACAATTCGAACAGATATTAGCCTTAACTCTGTTCATGCCGGTATTGCTAACCATCACAGAAGCGATCGCAGCCCAGGCCGTGGCGATTGCGACTGCAAACGCATCTTTGGACAAAAAGCCTTTACGAGAGCATGGAAACGGCAGCAACGAGGGTTTTTCGTCGCAACTCAAGTCCCTCATTTCTCGACCAATCTCAGAGTCAATGACGGGTGCTGTCGTCGGACTTCTTACAGGATTTGCGTCCATGGCGATCGCGTTTGTTATTAGCCTATCCTTTCCAGGAACAGGCTTTGACTACCGATTTGCGGTTACGTTTTTGGGTACAATCATCGCAGGGGGGTTCCTTGCAGCTTTTATAGGAACTTACATGCCGAGCCTGATGAACTACTTTGATCCCAAAAAGCAGTTTGCTGCTTCGAATCCTGTCGCTCTTGCGGTTTCCGACATCGCAACGCTGATTGTGTATATCTTGTTGATTTGGCTTCTTGTCACACCAAGTTGAGGCGATATCTGACTATCGAGATGGCATATTGCTTAACCGGAGACGACTAATACGGGGAGCATTCCAGCTTCTCATTTCAAAAACGCTACTTGGACAACTGAGCGGCGTATGCATTCCAATCGATGGCCGGTACGGTACCAAGCGATTGAAGCTGGTTAAGGAGACGAAAGATAAAGTAGGCGAGTGCAGTTTCGGATTTGCAGTAGCTGTAGCTCCCTGTTGAATCGTAGGTATCGAAGCTACCATGAGTTACAGCGAGCCCGCAATTGAGACGCCTATTTCCCTCTAAATTTTTGTGGCATTCTTCAAAGGTCGCATTAAATCCGGTGGTCCACTGTATATCGATCGCAAGAATTCCTGCCACGATATCGAAAAGTACCCTCGGAGGATAAACGCCACCCGCGTGAGTGATAGGTACCGATGTCCTTTTCAACTTCCTAACTGACGCCGCTTTATCACCGGCGTATTCGAGGTACCCTTTGTCGATCGAGGGCTTGCACTCGAAGACCGCGTAAACAGCCTCAGCAGGAATATATCTGTGTGAGTCGGAGTCTAGCAAAGTAGGGGTATACTGCCGATCATGGATGACAATATCAATGGAATCGGATTTATCCCCGTTACTATCTAGTACGTGTGCTTTGTGCACCGAGTATCGACTAGGAAGGTAGCGTCGAAAAATCTCAATGAAGTAATTTTCATTCACTTCGCCTCGATCACCTGAATGAACGACCCTATCTGACGAGCGGAGTTTTGCAGCCAGGCAAATTTGTTCACTACCAAACGCTCGCTGCAGGAATTCTACTCCGTCTACATCACTTAGGTGTTTTTCTTTCATTTGTCGATCTATTTTCAAAAATTGGGTTCGCAGAATATGTTCATAAAGCAGAGGCTTCCGATCACTGGACTAAGAAAAATGGTAATTGCCATAAAATATTTTTGCAAATTCATTCGAATAAAAAAGTAAGCTAATCTTGGATATCAGAGCTAAGGGAGGATTTCCAGGAGAATTCTAAATCGGCTTTCCACCTTTGAAGATCAGCAGTTTACCACTAGCCGAAATCTTGACGACAAGACTATTGGATAGTACTTTGGAAGCCTCGAGGGCAGCACGCGATCCAGTACCAGAACTGCCCGAACCGGAAACACAACCCGTACGAAACCAATGATCCAAACTCTGCGATAGCAAAGGCGCGATGTCAGATTGAGATGAGTCAAGATTTTCCTGAACCTCTTTTATCTTCGACACATCGACGTAAAAAAATCTAGCATCATTGCTCACAAAAAGGCCCGGACAGTCTAGGCCAGTTACGCTAGCCTCGGGATACGAAACCTTAACAAACAAACTAAAGTTCGTATCGTTTTGAAAATTGAAAGCTGAGCCACGTTTCTCCGCGGAAAGCTCAAAGTCGTTGTTTTGGGCGATTTTTCTTGAATTTTCGAACCCTGTAGTACTCGCTCTGACGAGATTCAGATGTCGAAGAAGATTCCGTTCGAAGGACTGATTAGAAAGTGGCTTGCGCATAATGTCGACAAAATTTCCCAATAACTCACTAGAGGATGGTTTCAAATCAATCAACCAAGAACCTTGAGATTTCTGCACATAACTACTTAGTAATTCATTTTGTAAATTGGATTGACTACCCTCATCCAATGGGTCCGGCGTCCAGACGTTCCAAGCTTCTGGTTGGAAACTTAAGTTTCTACAAACCTGATACAGTTTACCTTTTTCGTCAAGCAGGTGAGCACCATCTAACTTCAAAACGGTTACCAATTGGGATGCGTTCATCTGATCAATCTGCTTTGGAGCGAAAGAACCCCGAGGGTGTAGCAGATCCGGACGAAGCGATTTATCGGAAACTTGACGCCATTTGCCTTTGTCCAATTTGTGGACAATAACAAATATAGAACTATAACCACCGATAAGCAACTCATCGACAGCGGCTGAAATAACACCAATAGATTTTTCAGTTAGACTAAAACCAGAATCACCAGATTTCAGAACCGTATCCAGCGAGACGACTTCGCTTTGTTTCCATTTAAACCCATCCCAGATTAGTTTTGAAATATTTTGATTATCTAGAACCTCGACGCGCTCGTCGTCACGAATATGGAAACCGAAGGATGTGATACCCCTAATTTGCTCCGTCAGACCATTTGAATTATCTTGCAATGATGAGCGCCCCAAAACGGAGTCGATTCGATTCGTTTTCAAATCCACCAACAAGCAAACGGAATTTCCAAGGCTTAGCTCAACAACATCTCGCACCGCTTTTTCGTGATAAATATCAAATGGAATATAATCGTAAAATCTAAAAATTGACGCAGATTCAATTCTTTTAACGCCTCTCGTTTTATCATTCGGTAAATCGTTCATTATCACCCAACAGTTGAATTTCTCTCCCTCGAGAGTAAAGGAACTCAGCCTGCGAGCCATCCTCATTGCATTTAACAAATGGATAGCGATTAGTAATTTCGTTACGTCGGGATATTCGCTTTTGAGAACACGGGTAAGGACTGAGAAGAAGACCTCTTGAACAGACCTCTCGAAACCGATTTCGTCATTAAGTAATTCCTTGATTCTTTCAGAAAAATCATATGTGAATTTACTTATTTCTATCCCCAGTCGATCTAAAATTTCATCGCATGAGTAACTCGTATCTTCTTGTTGCTTCCACGGGTCAAAAACCAGTTGAATGGCAGCCTTCAAATCGGATTCAAGGGTTTTATTTTGATCCGTTATCCATTGGCTACTAGCCAATCGATAAATATTATCGCACGTATCCGTCCTGAACTCAGACCGGGCACTAGAAGCACCTGGACCCATTAGCAATATTAAAACGCGACGCTTTTGTGCGTTAGTGTCGCCCACTCGGTAAAGCTTTCGAAAGAAGCCGTCAATAGCTTCATCACCAACACCTATTGAAGGGATAGGCACGCCGCTGAAATCTACGATCCGCAGAATTGGATCGTGACTCGTGTCCACCAAAGAGATGACGAATCTGGATTCGACTTTCGCAATTTTCTCAATGTATCCCGGAGCTTTACTTCTTTCCCACTTAAACTCGTTTACGATCGCGTATCCTAATTGCCCTAGCACTTTTCGCAGAGTACGAAGCCGGTTTTTCCCTAATGCATTCGTGGTTTCCGACATTTGTTTGTCATAAACGAGGATCACACTTTTGGGAGCGACAGACGACATAAAACCCCTGCGATTTCCGTATTCTACTAAATGCAATATCCAATACGATTTTCTTTTCCTGATTGTCCATTAGGGGACGAAGCCGATAGTGTTGGCAGTGCCCCTGTTTTGTTTGCTTGAACAAGGATTTATATAGGTCCTGTTGCTGCAAGCAGGATTGCCGATCAAGGAGTTTGGACAGGTGTTACCGGTACATCGTGCAAATGAATCACAAGTTCTTCAGAGCGATTTTCTGCTTTCCAGAATCCACTATGCTGCTCGGCCCTTGCAATTAGCTTGTCGAACGTATTTCGCACATCGGACTCAATCACCCCCGAATTGTCAGTGTTCTTTTTCTTGAAGCTGACCACGATATCGTTCGTATCTGCCGAAATAGCGATGTCCGTTGTTCCACTGTATATAAAGGATGCGTAAAACAGAGTGAATAAACTTTCCCAGTTTGTATTCGTGATTTTTTTTTCGTTGTTTTGTTCAATCGGTGGATAGTGGTCTGCGAGGTTCGGATGCTGATACACGTCCCTGGCGATATGCAGGCATACACCGACATCCACGGATCCGGAGACGGGAACTCCAGGCAACGGTGGCTTTAGCAGAGCAACCATGGACTGGCATAGCCGCCTATTTGTGGGCGGTTGCTTGTCTTCTGAGAGTAGATTGCCGATTTCAATGATCAGATTGTGCCTGCAACTCGTTGCTAAAGTTTCCGCTAAAGCATTGTACGTTAAATCAGCTCCTTCCGTCGATGGTTCCTTTCTCTGAAGATTCACCTTTCGATCATCCAAAAGCTTTTTTCTCGCATAGATTTCCTCTAAAATTCGAGGGATCAATTGCGCGGACCCCTCTTCATTACAGAGAGCAAATATTTTCCCCATGGAAGCCTTTAAGAATTTACGCTTGAGGCTCATCGGCAGTGGGTTGTCACTTGCAATCAACCACACCGCCTCGTTATTTTCATCCGCCTTCATTGCATTTTGGATTTGTTCGGTATCACCATTGGCAATCGGAATCACATCAAGTTGATTCTTCGAGACGCCTAACGCAGAACTGCCAGCGACAGCATTACAGATCTCCTCGCTTTTCTCACCGTCGTAGCACAAAAAGAGTCTCATCATCTAGGTCCAATTTTAGTCTGATCACAATCACTTCCGAGCGTCCGTTGACATCCAGGAGAAGTTTTTTCTCCGTAGCCCCAACGGGACTATTTCTGAGAGGTTCCAGAAAGGAGTTTGGATTGACGGATCATCGCTATGCGATGTCCTACGTTGTAACGGTGCGGAGAAGGACTCGAAAGTTTTTCGAAACGGACACGCTCTTGTAATTTTATCAGCTCTCGAAAACGCTTTTCGCCCATCCATTCATTGGGTGCCATGAAAGCAAAAAAACTTGCTTTCAAAAAGACCAATCTTGAAATGGTACAAACAAAATTCAAAGTGCTGTCTGGATCATTCGGAGTCGGTAGATCATCGCGATTTTTGAAACATTCTATTGTTGTAGGTTCAGCACCGTCTAGATAAGCACTTAGCCCTTTGTCGACCTTTTCATAGTCTGCCTTGGCGTACTCGGCGTCTCCGGACGGATTCCCTATCCACGGGTACGATTGAGCGACGGGAATGTCTTCGCCTGTTCCACGTTCAAGCAGATCAACCAATTTCTGGAGTGTCCTAATAGCGTCTACGGTTTTTTTGCCGGGAGCTTCTGCTTTGGATTTGTCGTCTAAGCAATTAATCGCTTCGGTAACGATTTGGTCGCATTTTGAGATGAGTTCGCTAAGACTCAGTTCAAATTCATAGGTCGGTTGCCTCGAAAGATGCTCAAAATCGCAATTCGTTAGCTGATTGACGATGCAACCCACTGCTTGTTGAAGGTCGAGCATGTAGTCCCGCCATTCGACGCAGGTCTTTTCCGTGGGCAGGAACTCATATTTTAATGCCCCAAAGTAATCTTGCAGCAATCCTCGAAAACGAAAAAGTAACACCCAGGTGTAAGCAATTTCTCGCTCCTTGAGAATTTGGTCTTCGTACTTCTGGTGGGTCACTGCCATTTTAAATCTCCAAAGGATCCATGAATTGCAAACGAGACGAAAGGTCTCTCACTCACGTCGCCGACGGAACAAGGTCGTCGGCAACAGACAAAAAAACGCTTTGAAGGCGATTGTTTCCAATATGCTTCAGCGACTCGAACAAGGGCATGATACCCACCTCGAGATTCCACCTTGACCACGGGGGTTGCTTGTTGGCAAACTCGCGTCAGAACACCGATCAACATGTTCTCATTGGGGCCGACTTCACGACTCTCGCCAGAAGTTCCAGATTGTTTCCCACTGCCAAGGGTTGTTATCAAACAATCAAGACATGCCCTAATGGACATGCGAACCGGCCCTGAAAAATGCTTGGCTACTACCCAAAGTCGTTCTGCACCCTGCAGACTATGCGCATATTGCGTCGGCCATGGGCTAAGCCTGGGGTGAGCCGATTTGGTTCTTGCAGATGAATCTATTTCGTCCCAGTCGCTAAAAGCTGCATGTTTGTCCTGGTTTGACACTGCCGGTCGCATTCCGGTTCGCAGTTGCCATACCGATGCAATGTTTAAAGAAACACCAATTGTAGACCAAAGAGCACGCTCTCTTATTGGTTTCTCTGCCCTGAACATCACCTCTCGCCTCCTGCTAGGGGTGGCCTTGGAGCGTTGGTGAGATTCGCAAAAGACTCTAAGACCCTGGATATTCCTTCGTGAAAACACCCTACAGACTCGCGCCTTTTGAATCAATCTGAAAAAGCGCCGAGCACTCAGGCTTCTCTCACCTAATCTTCGGAAAGACATACATCGATACAAATCCCTTGCCAGAAAGCTAGCATCACAGGAACAGTCCACAGAAGCCCTGAGGGGATTCGCTTCGGATCCAAGGATAGAATTAGGGGATTCGGTAACCGGACCATCCTCCGACGAAGACCGCTTCTGGAACAGGATGTCCTTGAGGGAAATAGGCACCCTGCCGGTTTCCCTGAAAAGGGGCATACCGTACTGGTTGCAAGTTGTGTTCGCGGGTTTCACGGCTAGTCGAACAATGATGCTAAAACGTCCCAACTCTGATCTTCATGAAGATTGCTCCGTAAGCGATTGATCCTGCAAGGTCTGTCTCGCTTTAGGCAAACTCAGCCAATTGGGTCTGGTACGCGTTGAAATGAAATGAGGAGACTCAAAGTCTAGACGAGTCGTCTCCGGCCTACAAGGGGGCGTAAAGTCGCATTACGAATTCGCGAGAGTCTCGGATTACAAGACACTTGAGGGATTCCACCGATTTTCTTACAAAAAAGCTACTATTTTGTAGATAACCCGCTTCGGTCCGCCCTATTCCAGGAAAGCCACCTCCGACCCACGAAAGTTCCTTCTTTGTCGACAAAATCGCCCTCGAATCGCCTGGGAAAAGACAAATTCAAGACGTTCTTCTGTCCCGAATTCTTGGAAATTCAATGCATCACAATCAGTAGGATCAGTGACTTGGGCCAGGAAAACCGCTCGCTCCATCCTGAACGACGTGCAATCTATCAGACCCGGCGTTCGTGGTCTTAGCCAATAGCTTCAAAAGCCGACGCAAGGGCTATGGCCTGGCGTGGTCCCGTCGGATTACGTGCAATCGGATTACGTGCAAACTGAGCACAGCGAACCATACCCCTTCTCTTACGAGGAACCAACGACCAACACCTCGGAAATGGTCTTCTGGTCTGAGCCTATGGGCATGGAAAAAAGCTTAGGTTTTTTGCGCAAATTTCCATAGCAGAACCACCCGAGTTTTGCGACGATGTGCACACAGCATGGCGATCTGTTAGGATCCGTAGCAGGTGGCGGGTTCCTCATTTTCCTTTCCATAAGAGGTTTGTTCGAATGGCCAACAAAAAACGAGTGGCGATGATCGGTTTGGGCTTCGGGGCAGAGTTTATCCCCATCTACCAACGTCACCCGAACGCCGAGGTCGTAGCCGTTTGCCGCCGGAACGAAAAGGAACTTCACGAAGTCGCCGACAAGTTCGGGATCGCGAACCGATTCACCTCCTACGAACAGGTCCTCGAAGACCCCACCGTCGACTTCGTCCACATCAACTCGCCCATCCCCGACCACGCTTGGATGAGCCTCAAAGCCCTCCGCGCCGGTAAGCATGTCATGTGCACCGTGCCGATGGCGACGACAATCGAAGAGTGCGACCAAATCTGCGAAGCGGTTGCAGAAACCGGCCTGAAATACATGATGGCCGAAACCGTCGTCTACAGCCGAGAATTCCTGTTCCTCAAAGAACTCTACCTCCAAGGGGAACTTGGAAAAATCCAATACATGGCCGCGTCACACCCCCAAGACATGGCCGGTTGGCCCGAGTACTGGGAACGGATGATCCCGATGCACTATGCGACCCACGTCGTCTCGCCTGTGCTAGGTCTCGTCGACGGCCGCGCCGAATACGTCTCTTGCTTCGGCTCGGGCGCTATTGCCCCAGAACTGGCAAAAAAATCCGGCAACTCTTACGCCGTCGAATCCTGCCATATCAAAATCAAAGACAGCGATGTCTCGGCACACATCTGGCGATTCCTCTTCGATACGGCCCGCCAGTACCGTGAGAGCTTCGACGTCTACGGTACAAAGAAGAGTTTCGAATGGTCGCTGGTCGAAGGCAAACCGCACGTTTTGCACACAGCCAAAAAACCCGAACACGAAATCCCCTCGGAAGTCGAAATCCCTGATTACGCGCACCTTCTGCCTGAACCGATCCGACCCTTCACCCAGTCGATCCAGGATGCCGACCACCTGTCGTTTATCCAAGGTGGCGGGCACGGTGGTTCCCACCCCCATTTGGTCAACGAATTCGTGAGTGCCTTGGTCGAAAACCGGGACCCATGGCCCAACGCAGTGACCTCGGCCAACTGGACCTGCGTCGGCCTTTGTGCGCACCAAAGCACCCAGCAAGGTGGCAAAATCGTCCAACTCCCAGAGTTTACCCTCCGATAGTTTTTCGGTTAAATCACGGTGGTGATTTCCCTGTGGTGATTTCTCGCATTGGATGCTCCCTTGGAGCATCCCGCATCCCTCCTGAGCTTAGCTACCCTCCCTGATCCTCTATAGGTACGACGATGTTCAAGTCGAATTGGTTTTCTGATCGGTTCTCACAACGGTCGCAATGGTCGGCAACGATCGCCTCTGCCGCTTGGATCCTTGCCGCCCTGCTTGGATTCGGCTTCGAAAATAACGCGATTGCGCAAGACTCTGCGGCGACAAAATCGCCGATTAAAGTGCTCTTCCTCGGTGACCAAGGTCACCATCGACCAGCCGATCTGTACCGCGTTCTTGGGCCTGCGATGCAATCCTACGGGATTGAGGTGACTTACAGCGAAGATGTCG
>Ga0315901_10011368_pt1 | contig 10015 bp, 12 predicted proteins | sample LakEriMetagenome_10_FD_203761 | JGI IMG/M metagenome (GOLD analysis project Ga0315901, IMG submission 203761) | Freshwater fungal communities from buoy surface, Lake Erie, Ohio, United States - Buoy 2 MA116 | ecosystem: Environmental > Aquatic > Freshwater > Lake | place: USA: Lake Erie, Ohio... | reverse complement strand
CTGGTGGCGCAGACGGCTGAGAGTGCCGCCCTGCACGTGGTGCGTGGCAGCGGTGCCAATGCCCAGCGCCTGTGCCTGTACTTCGAGGACTCGACCCAGCCGGTGCGGCGCATGCTGCGGGTGGGTGACGTGCTGCCGCTCGACAAAGGCGCCAGCGGCCTGGTGCTGTGCGCCTTCACGCCGGCCCTGGCCGAAGCCGCCGCCCTGGGGCGGCGGGCTGCGTTGGCCCGCACCCGGCGCGAGGGCTTTGCAGCCGGCGCCGGCCTGTATGTGCCCGATGCGGCGGGTATCTCCGCCCCCGTGTTCCGCGGGTCAGACGGGGCGCTGTTCGGCGCGCTGACGCTGACCATGCCCAGCGTGCGCTACGACACGCGCTGGATCCCCGCGGTGCGGCGCGTTGCAGAGCAGATGTCCTTGGCGCTCGCGCCGTGAGGTGCGGTGGAGCTCAGGCGACGAAGGCCTAGCTCTCACTGCCTCTCACGGCCTCTCACGGCGTTCGCGCCGGGGCCCGCAGCGCTTCCTCAGGTGCGGGCCAGGTCAAACCGATCCAGGTTCATGACCTTGTTCCACGCCTGCACGAAGTCGCGCACGAAGGTCAGCTGTGCATCGGCGCTGGCACATACCTCGGCAAGGGCCCGAAGCTGACAGTTGGACCCCAACACAAGGTGGAGCAGCTCGGACTTGAGCGCGGCCACGTCCCCGTCGTCAACCAACGCATGTTCGACGGCCGGCATGGGGTCTTGCCACAGCAGCAGCTCGCTGGGCACCTGCGGGCCCAGGTAGCGCGAGCGCGGTCCCATGTCCCGGTGGGTGAGCTTGAACCAGGCGCGGGCGAAAGCGTCGGCCAGCAACTCGGGGTGCTGGTGAAAGCGGCGGGCGATGGGCTCGTAGATGGGGTCCACCTTCAGTGCCATTTCGGCGGTGCTCATCATCGGCGCGTGTCGGCGGCTGGGGTCGTGCGCATCGGGCGCCGTGTGTGCCGCCGCGGGGTCGGTGGGCGTCCACTGGTGGGCGCCGGCGGGGCTGCGCGTCAGCTGCCACTCATAGCCGAACAGCGCGTCGAAGTAGCCGTTGTCCCAACGTGTCGGGTGCGTGGTCCATGCGCCTTCCAGGCCGCTGGTGATGGTGTGCACGCCCTTGCCGGTGCCAAAGCTGTTCTTCCAGCCCAGGCCCTGCTCTTCAATGCTGGTGGCCTCGGGTTCGCGGCCGACGTAAGTGCCCGGGTCAGCCGCGCCGTGGGTCTTGCCGAAGGTGTCGCCTACGAACGTCTCAAGCAGCTGGGCCTCGATCTGCGCCGGCGCGTTCACGCCAGCCTGAACAAAGGCGAAGCCCGTAACGCGCTGGCCCGCGCCGTCTTCTTCAACCGGCTGGGGGAAATCCGGGACCGCAGTTTCGAGCATCAGCGGTATCGGGCCAGCGGTCTGAACCTGGTCACCGCTGCTATCGTGCTGTGGAACACCGCCTACCTGGAACGCATAGCCGCCGCGCTGAAAGAAAACGGCGTCCTGCGCGACGATACGCTACTGCAGTTCTTGTCTCCCCTGGGCTGGGAACACATCAACCTAACAGGGGACTACCGCTGGCGCTCAAGCGCAAAACACGCCCATGCCAAGTTCAGGCCTCTTCGGTCCCTCAAATAGACCTTAGCGTACGATTTTTTCCGTTTTCTGAGGCGACCCCTTGTCGTATGGCGTCGGCTGACGCGCAGGACGTGAATCCCCTGACCTAAGCGCAGACCGCGGCCAAGGAATGTTCGATTGACGACCCGTTGAGGGCCGGCTATCTTGATGCCCACAAAAAGAATCCGGGCAATTCCCGGGGAGGAGCGGCAGGAATGCCTTGGGTAAGGTCTGGCTTGGTGAAGGGCAGGGCAGTTACTTCGGTGGGTGTACTGCGTGTTCGGTGCTGTTTCGCCCTGAGCAGCCACGCCAATGGCACGGTGTCGGCTGAATGCTGGCGCCTAGCTTCAGCGCACTCATGACGGCGATTGCCTGCTTGCTCATTGCCTTTGGGACCGGGATGGACTTCAGGCAGAAGAGCCGCGAGCACAGACGGCTGAATCAGCTGGGCGTTGAAGTTTTCCTCACCTACCCAGGCAAGCTGCGAGCGAAGACTGCGAGTGCTGCCCGCTGGCTGAAGGAGGCCACTTGAACCGCCCCGGGTTTTGAGGAGGCTCCAACTCTTGAGAAGATGGAGCCATGAGAAAGACACCAAGGTTTTCACCCGAGGTCCACGAGCGGGCCGTTCGGATGGTGCAGGAGCACCGAGGCGAGTACCCGTCGCTGTGGGCGGCGGTCGAGTCGATTGCCCCGAAGATCGGCTGCGTGCCGCAGACGTTGTTGGAGTGGGTCAAGCAGGCTGAGGTCGATTCGGGCGCTCGCAAGGGCGTGACAACCGATGAGACACAGCGCATCAAGGACCTCGAACGCGAGGTCAAGGAGCTGCGCCGGGCCAACGAGATCCTGAAGCTGGCCAGCGCGTTTTTCGCCCAGGCGGAGCTCGACCGCCGGCTGAAGTGATGTACGCCTTCATCGACGAGCAACGCAATGCGTTCGGGGTCGAGCCGATCTGCCAAGTCTTGCAGGTTGCCCCGTCGGCCTACCGCCGACATGCAGCGCGCGCCCGGGATCCTTCCTTGCTGAGCAAAAGGGCGCAGCGAGACGCCGAGCTGGCGACGAAGATCGAACAGGTCTGGAACGCGAACTTCCAGGTCTACGGCGCCGACAAGGTGTGGAAGCAGATGAACCGCGAGGGCGTGAGGGTGGCGCGCTGCACGGTGGAGCGACTGATGAAGCGCATGGGCCTGCGAGGGGCGATGCGAGGCAAGGTGGTGCGAACCACGGTGCCGGATGCGAACGCGCCGTGCCCGCTGGACCGGGTCAACCGGCACTTCACGGCTGATCGGCCCGACCAGTTGTGGGTGTCGGACTTCACGTACGTCTCGACCTGGCAGGGCTGGCTGTACGTGGCCTTCGTCATCGACGTCTACGCCCGGCGCATCGTGGGCTGGCGCGTGAGCAAGACGATGCATACGGACTTCGTGCTCGACGCGCTTGAGCAGGCGCTGTACGCGCGGCAACCCGACCGGGACCGACTGGTGCACCACTCGGATCGCGGGTCGCAATACGTCAGCATCCGCTACACCGAGCGACTGGCCGAAGCCGGTATCGAGCCCTCGGTGGGAAGCCGCGGCGACAGTTACGACAACGCGCTGGCCGAGACGATCAACGGGCTGTACAAGGCCGAGCTGATTCATCGGCGCGGGCCATGGAAGACGCGCGAGGCGGTGGAGATCGCCACGCTGAACTGGGTGTCCTGGTTCAACCATCATCGATTGATGGAGGGGCTGGGCTACATCCCGCCAGCAGAGGCCGAGGCAAACTACTACCGGCAACTCACCGGGCAACCTGCCTCGGAGAGCTGACCACTTATCCCAACCAGCCTCCGCGATACCCGGGGCGGTTCATCTTGTCTTTCAGGAGCCGCTTTGAATGAACAAAGCGACACCCAAAGGGCCTTCCCGAGCAAGCAGTCGCTTGCGAGGTCAAAAGCCCTGACTCACGGACTGACCAGGCAAAGAGGAACGAATGACAAAGCAGATCGAATTCATTGATGCGAGTACAGGCCAGTTGGGCCAAGTGACGCATTCGTCCGATGCAACTTGCCAAGCGCAAGCCGATTCCGCCAGGACTGAGCATTGGAGTGACCGGCAGATCGCTGCTTACATCGAGCAGCTGAACATCTCGGCTGATGCGAAGGTGCAGCTGGGTAAGCTCGCCACGGTGACAGCCGATGTTGGCCGCAAAGCGCTGCGGGTCGGCCGCCGCATCGTCGAGGTCGTGCTCACCGTGTTTCGCCGCTTCCCCGGCATCAGCCTTGGCGTGATCTTATCCCTGGCGGTGACTGCGCTCCTCAGTTCAATCCCTGTACTCGGCTCGGTGCTCGCCCCAATTGTCGGGCCGCTGGTGCTTGCTCTCGGTGGTGCCTTGGGTACCTACGTCGATTTGAGGAACCCGGAACTCTCGGCTCGCATGGACGCGTTGGTCGAGGAACTGCGCCCTGCGGTGGCTTGAACTTCAAGGACAAAGAGCATGAACACGACGACGACAACTATGTTCGAAGACGTCAAAACCGTAGTTTCAGAGCCGCTGAGGTTCAAGGCGCGGCTGAACATCGGTGAGGATGCCTACAAGAGCCTTAGGCTTATCGGTAAGGTCCGCGAGTACTGGGACCTGATCGGGGCAGCGGGTACGGGCGCCGTGGCGGCCAAGTCCACTATCGTGGCTACGACCTTCTTTGCGCCCAGCGGGCTCCTCGGTACGCTGGGTCTGGCCACAGCAGTCACGCCAGTGGGCTGGGTCATCGCCGCTGGCGTGATCTCCGCTGGGGCTTGGTACGGCCTGGCCCGTTCCCACAAGAAGGCCACGGCCGACAGGGTGCTGGTGATCCCCAAGTACATCAATACGCCGCTGGACGTATTCGCCATCAGCCTTGCCGACCTGCTGCTGCCCCTAGCGCTGAAGATGGCCAAGGCTGACGGTTCGATCGACGATGCAGAGCGTGAGCACCTGTCGACCTATCTGGTCCAGGAGTGGGGATATGACCCCGCCTTCGTAAGCCAGGCAGTGGCTACGGTGGAAGCCGGTCTCGATCAGCTAGATGTGGCCTCAGTAGCCAAGTGCCTAGCCCTTTTCAGTCAGGCCAATCCTGACTGCAAGTACGAGCACATGACTCGTGAGACGCTGAATCTGTTACGAGAAGTGATGGATGCCGACAGGCGGGCCGACCTGGCCGAGTTGGCCGTGATTCAGGAGGTTGAGGCCATCTTTGAGTCAGCGCGCCCCAAGACCATGGCCGAAAAGGCCGCTGACCTAGCCAGCGCCACTGCCAAGGATGTGAAGAGGGGCGCTGACAAAGTCAGGTCTTCCGTTACCGGTATTTCAACTTCTGTAGCAAAGAGACTGCGTCGGCAGGTCCAATCAACTTCGCAGCCGAGTACAGGGCACCCATACGTGCGCACCGCAGGCCGAACCACCACAGGGCCTTTGCCGAATGAAGTCTGAAACCCTCTCTAGGACAATCTGGCGTGGTCTAGGGTTCATTGCCCTTACCTACGTGCTCAAGAATCCGGTTGCCCTTGTGGTGCTCGTTCAGGCATTGTTGGCTTCTTCAGGCGTTCTTATCGCGCTGTTCATGGGGGGTACGGCATTCTCCGCATGGAGGCACCTTGTCCGAAAACTATGAGCGGTACGCAAAGGGCGGAGCTCACCCGCCCATGCTGACAGTATGAGTAGGGCATCCCACGACACCCTGGTGCAGCGGTTGGCGATGATGCTGGTCAAGAAGGGCAAGCGTTGCCTCGTCTCGAACACCGCCATACAGGCGCTGCAGCGCCAGGGCGAACACCGACTGCTGCGGCGCAGCCCGCTCAAACAGCGTCAAGCACGAGCGCAGCTTCAACGCGTCCACCGCACCCAGCACCGCCTGCGGCCCCTTGGCCTCATGCAACAAGATCGCGCGCATGCAATCCACCAGCCTGGGCCCCAGCACCGGGTGCGCGGCGTAGGCGGCTGCTTCCTCGGCGTCGGCAATGCCGAATTCGCGGGCCATTGCGCTGCGCCCCAAGGCGCGAAGTTGCGGTAACACGTACCAAATCCAGTGCGTGACCTTGTGGCCGGCCTGCAGTTCGGCCAAGGCTTGGTCGTAGGCCACGCCGCGAGATCTTGCCTGGGCTTGGATGAATCGGTCAAGGGATTCCCGCTGACCTTCAGACTGCTGACCCCTCACAGCCTCCTCCCGCTTTACCCGGTCAATCGAACTCTGCCACGGCACCAGCCGCTGCTGCCGCGCAGTGAACTCCAAGACAGGCGATCATGGTGTTGCGGTGTATCTCCAGCACTGCGCTAATGCCGCCATCAGCGTCTCTCTGATAGCCCCCAGCCAGATCCCACACCACGGGCAGCCTCAGGGCTTGCGCAGTGGAGAACACGATTTCGTCTCGACGCCGCAGCTGCTCAGTCGTCATCCAGCCGCCCAGCGGGTCGTCGATGTGCGCGTCAGCGCCAGCCTGGTAGATGAGCAGATCGCAATCGGCCCACTGCTCCATCAGCTTCGGCAGATGCCGCAGATACAGCTCAGCATCTCGAGCCCTCAGGCTCATGCCTCCGCTGCTGTGGTGTTGCACCCAGCCGAGCTGAAGCCGGTCGATGATGTCCTGAGTTCCATTGCCCCAGTGCTGGTCCAGGTCCAGGATGGCCAGCTTTCTGGCGAGGCCTTCGCGGTGCAGGGCTTGGGCGGTCACCATGACGCCGTTGAAGGTGCAGAAGCCGCCCGCGAAGTCGTACCCCGCGTGGTGAAAGCCCGAGACCGGCGCCACGGAGACACACCGGTTTCTGAGCGCCTCACGCGCCGCGCAGAGCAAGGCCCCAGTGGTGTAGGGCAGCGATCGCGCCACCTCCGCCAGGGTATTGCCAAACCCGTTGGAGCGCCTGCCATCGAGCACAGCGTCGACGAAGGCCGGGTCATGAGACAGCGCCAGTTGCTCCCGCGTCACGGCAGTGGCGGCACGAAGATCTATCGCAAGCCCCCTGTCTTGCCAATCGCGAAGCACCATAGACGGCTTGCCGGAGCTGGGCGAGTACGAGCTGGCATTGGCGACAACCATCTCGTCACAAAAGAAGACCGGTACGGCATGAAGCATGACGAATCCTGTTCTCGGAGAGCTGTGGTGCGCTCCTCAGCGAAGCATGAACCGCTTCTTCAACGGTCAGTCACGACCAAGCGCTACTTGTGCTTGTATAGCGCGTAGTGAATGATCCCGATGAAGAAGCCCGCCGCGATCGCCAGCACATGACCCCACCACGGTAGGCCCTCACCCCAATGGAGCTGCGAGTTCAGTTGTCTTCTTGTGCGGCGGTTGCGCATGCGGCTCTCCTGTTCCTTCGACCTCGGGAACTAGCCTTTGGAAGCGGCCACCTCACCCGAGATCGTTTTCACATGATCGCGGCTCACTGGCTCATGGCGTGATCTGATGTTTTATACAGATCACCCTCCCGTCTCGACCAGCGCCGAGAACGGTCGGGCGCATGGGGAAACAGGACTCCCTCAAGTCACAGACCGCGGCCAACGCCCTCACTCTGAAGGCAGCCATTTGGCGGGCAGACACCGCCGTAAGCAGGCTGTTTAGCGCCGGGTTTCGAGCCGAAGTGATCAGTTTCGCCATCATAAAATTCACTGACTTGATCGGCTCGGCCAGCACCCCGATGCGGCCAGCACCCCGATGAATTGGCGGTCGACCGAGTGCATGGCCAAGACCGCGATCAGCAGCACCAAGGTGGCTGGTCGGACCTGTGGACGCACGGCGTAGTTGGTCATAAGGGCGCCGGGGGTCGCACGATCGACAACTCGATGCACGATGAATGAATGATCAATTGAATGCGGCACCTTCACGCGCGCGAGTCGCGCTTCGGGTGCTTGCTGCAGGTGCACCGGCGTTGCACTGTTGCGGTTCTTCCGGAATACCAGAAAGGCTTGATCACTGTATGCCCCATTCTTGGCTGTCTCAGGCGCTCATGAACCCGCCATCGACCCGCCAGGTGGCCCCGGTCACGAACGATGCCAGTGGGCTTGCCAGGAAAAGAATGACCGAAGCGATTTCGGCCGGCGCGCCGCGCCGCCGCATCGGGCTGCGGTCAACAAGATCGGCCACGATGTCGGGATCGGCGCCAGCGATGCCAGTTGCCACCTCCCCAGGTGCAACCGCATTCACCCGGATGCCCTGTCGGCCAAGGTCGACCGCGAGCGAATGAGTTAGTCCAACGACGGCCGCCTTCGATGCGGTGTACGCTACCGCCCCAGCGGCGGCTGAAAAGGCGCGAGTCGAGGCCACGTTGACAATGGCGCCCTGGGTCTTGGCGAGGCTGGCGACACATCCATAGCTCAGATGCGCCACGGCATCCAGATTGACTGAAAGCGTCTTGCGCCAAAGCTCGCCGCCCCAGACGGCCGGGTCAGGCGCGCGTTGAAACACCCCTGCGTTGTTGATCAAAATGTCGATCCGACTCACCTGCCCAAGGACGCGTAGGAGTTCATTGCGCTGCTGCTCGACGCCAAGATCGCAAAGTTCTGTCCGGCATGACGGGGCTCCCGCGGCTTGCACCTCCCGCGCCGTGGCCTCGAGCGCGTTGGCGTCGCGGTCCACCAGCACGAGCGCCGCGCCATGTTCGGCAAATGCCAAGGCCGTCGCCCGCCCGATGCCGCTTGCCGCACCCGTCACCACCACACAGCGACCGGCGAAGAGATCCAGGGTAAATCCAGGCATATCTAGTGTCTGTCTCTCTCGTGGCTATCAATTGAAACGGTGCTGATCACATCCACGAGGGGCCGCGTGGTCTACCTAGTGAGTTTCAGTGTTCACGCTGACTGAAGTTTTACCTAGTGCAGACGGAGAAACGGCGGGGCCGAATGAGGCGAGATTGAAGTCGCGGAGTGGGTCTCTAAAGAGATACTGCCGCAGCTGACTGATCAGAAGTTCGGCATCGGCACGTGCTGCCTGTTCGGCAGCATCGGGATCTCCAGCGGCAATCGCATCAACGATGGCAACATGATCGTCTAGAAGTGCATCTGAGCGCCGGACTTCAGCGTCGCGCAGATAAAGACCCATCAGGCGCTGGCCCTGATCTAACACCGAGGATGTCCAAGCCGAGAAAAAAGAATTGCCCCCCGCTTCGGCAATTGCGACGTGAAAGTCACGATTGTTCGCGATCAGCGTGGCGCTGTCGTCACGCGACATCGCAGCACGGTGCGCTTCCAGCATGCCTCTTAGTGCATCGACTTGAGCAGATGTTCGGTTCGTAGCCGCCAACCGCGCAGTTAGACAGTACATCAGATGCATGGCGTTGAGGTGGCTATGGATCGTGGTGACATCAAATGGCGCCACGATGGAACTGCGGTTACGAAGGGTCTGGACCAGGCCCTCGCCCGCGAGGCGGATCAAAGCCTCTCGCACAGGAGACCGTGAAACCTTGAACCGGCTTGCCAACTCGGTTTCATCAAGCAAGGTCCCCGGCTCGAGGCGAAGTGAGAGGATGTCTCCGCGCAAGCCTTCATACACAAATGCGGCTCCGAATCCACGTCCGCGCTTGGCCGCAGATCGCTTGGTCACTGCCTTGCGAGCCACTGCCTTGCTCACTGTGGGCGCCTTGGCTGTTTTCTTTGCTGTGGTCATGTATTGACGTGAAGGGCTGCGGCAACAGAAACATTTCGGATCATCATATCGTTGGCATCATCAGCCGCGAGGAACTGGACACCTGGTGAAAGTGCCCAAAGGTTGGGGCTTCAGCGATGTCCCAGGGTCAAGCGGTGCGACCGGTCGGCGCAGTTTGCGGTAACGCAGCAGCGTCGGGTCTGTGGTCAGGCTTCCCGGCGTTTCACAATCGACGATAGTGCCCGCCAGCGATTCAAAGCCGCTTCGGAAGTGTGTGGTGGACTTCACGACGATGACGCGGCAAGCAGCCGGCTCAATGCCGTGTTCAGTGAAGACCCGAGGGTCGAACACTTGCTGACGTTCGGTATTGACAATGATGTCGACTCCGCCCACACGAAGCCGTGCGGTGCGGCCTAGTGACAGCCTGGGTTCCCCTTGGGCAAAGGCAGCTTGTCGCGCATCGTCCCGTAGCGTCACCACCTCTGCTTCTACGTCCAGAGGCTCGCCAGAACAAGGGCCGACTTTGCCGCCCAGTCGCATGGTCAAGCGTGCGCCGATACCAGCGCGATGGGCAAAGTCCACCGCCATCGGGTCCCACAGCATGCCGAAGGCGAGACCTTCACCAGCGCATTTGAGCAACTCGCGAAGCACAAAAGTGGAGTCTCCGGCCGCGCCACCGCCCGGGTTGTCGCAGCGGTCCGCCACCACGCTGGGGCGACCCGTTTGTGCCGCCAGTTCGAGCGCCCGCTGAATAGCAATCACTGGAGGCACCGCAGTTTGCGGCACTGTGGCTGTGGCGACCGCGAAGCG
>Ga0315901_10011367_pt1 | contig 10016 bp, 3 predicted proteins | sample LakEriMetagenome_10_FD_203761 | JGI IMG/M metagenome (GOLD analysis project Ga0315901, IMG submission 203761) | Freshwater fungal communities from buoy surface, Lake Erie, Ohio, United States - Buoy 2 MA116 | ecosystem: Environmental > Aquatic > Freshwater > Lake | place: USA: Lake Erie, Ohio... | reverse complement strand
GTACGAAATATCCAACTGGTGCGTCCGTGTTGCAGCTCGCGACGGCGATGGCTGCGTTGATGTGCACTTCTACCGGGACAAGAGCCACCAACAAATCAGGGGGGCGCAAGACATTACGCTGCGCGACGCGGTCGAAGCGGTGGAAGACATCTGTGCGGCGGCGAACGAATGCGGCGCGGTTGCGCGCGTGGTCGGCGCCGCGTACTGCACACTGAACGCTACCATGCAAGTGTGCGAAGCGCCGCGTCCAGTGTATGCGGCGCTTGTGCCGGGCGACTGGGCGCTGCGGATAGACCTCGACTTGATGGCGGCGGAACTGCGGGCGTTCAAAGAAATAACTGGCGGCGAATTTGCGGGGGCGCAAGTGGAGTTTATTAACGTGGCGTTGTGCAGCGGCGACACAACGCTGCGGGCTGAAATAGTGTTTAACGGCGCTACGTGCCAAAAAAATCCGAAACTCTGCGTAACCGGGACGCCGAAAGTGCGGGTGAAGGGGGCGCGGTCGCTGCGGCAGCTGGCGCTAATTCGTGCGGCCGTCAGTCAAATACTGCGGAGCCGTGCGCGTGTGCTGCGTCCAGCGGAAATGGAAGCGGAGAAACTGACTGCGGCATGGATGGGGGCGGCTGTGCGGCTGACCAAACTGCCGGCCAAACACAAGACGGCGGCGCTGGCGCTCCTCGCCGAAACGGGGCGGGCTCTGGCGCAGCTGAACGAAGTGGAGCCGGTGGTGCCGGCGGACGCGTTGCGGCAGTTTGTGCTGCGCTGCGCTGAGCGAGTGTGCGAATTAAACCACGACGCTGTTGATGAGGGCGGCAATGAGGGCGAACGCCGCGACTAAAATAAGTGCGCGGATAACGGCCCCCTTGGCGTTGGGGGTGCCGTTGGGGCGGAGCGTGTTGCCGAACGGCTGCAAAACGTCGACGTTGAAAATATCTGTGTCTGTCGCCAAACTCAGGAGGAACAAAGCAAACAAAATGGCCACGGGCCGCGAACTGGCCGAAAACGCTTCCGCCGGCGAAGCGGTGTACGACTGCACGCTCACACCGGTATCCATTATATGGCGTCGGAATTTGCCAAACGAATAAATTCGCCGGGGTGCTGCGCGAAAACGAGTTCCACTAGGGGGCCCGCTGTGAGGGTGGCGGGCACGACAAAAGGGGGCGCGGCTTGGCCGCTGTCGAGGAGGTCGCGCGCTTGCGGACCGCTGAACGTCTGCTCAACTAGTTCCGCAAGGCTGGCGAAATCGGCGGAGGGGACGCGTATTTTTTCGCCGACCACCGCTGCGCCGGACCGGACTTTGTCGAGGACATTAGCGTCGGGGACGGCAACAAGCGCAAGGAGCCGGCCGCGGTGCGCAAGCAGTTGGGCGCGGTCAAAATCGAACTGGTGCTGCTGCAGGAACTGTTGCGCCGCCGACCGCCACCGGACGGAGTGTGAGTTAGTGCGGAACATGATCTGGAAACGGAGGAGGTCGTGCTCAGCGACTAGTTTGGCAGCGGCCGTCATGGCCGCTGCGGGCGACGGCGCCTGCTGGACGGCGGCGGCGATTTTTTTGCGGCGGGAGTGGTCGCGCATCTGGGCAGCGGCGGCGGCGAGAGCCATGACGGCGCGCTCAAACAAGTGCGCGCGGTACCGTTCCTCGGCGGCGTCGGCGAGGAGCGCGAGGTTGCCGCCGCTGAGGGGCGCGCTGGGCTGCGGGAGTTTAGCGTATGCGTCGGGGTCGGTGCCCAGGTCGCGGACGGCCCATTCCATGCGGGCCAGTTTACGGCTAGCGGCCTCAGTGGCGTCGTCGTGCCAACAAACCACCCCATGCGACCGAGCGACTGCGGCGCATATTTTGCCCGACGGAAGACGCAATCCGCCGTCAAATTCGATGGGGGCGTACGGTGACCCCCGCTGTGGTCGCGCCATCCCGGGCACGTGTTGTTCGCGAACTGAAGCGGCGAATCGGTTGTAGTCATGGACAAAAGCGGCGAGTTCATCGACTGCGAGCGACCACTCCTGCCGCATAAAGGGCGCCTGGCGCGGTACCGCGCCGCCGTCGGGCAAAGCGCCGCGAAGACTCAAGTACACGCCGCTGCGAGAAGCCGCCGGGGCGCGGGTGCGCTGGAGAACAACTGCGTACACTTCGGCGCTGCGCTTAGTGCTGTACCACACGCCGGCGCGCCAACCGCGGCCGGGGGCGCTGGCTAAGAACGCTTGCACCGTTTGCACGTCGGGTGCGTGCGGCGTTTCTGACGCACGGAGCATTCGCTGCGCAAGAAAAACGCCGCGCAGCAGAGCGGCCACGTTGCCGTCGGCGGGAAACAGTCGTGCGCGGGCGCTGGTCTGCAGCGCGTTCTCGACTGCGCGCATTTGTTCATTTTCGGTCGACAGTCTGCTCTGCGTTTCGAGGTGGCTAAACCGGCGGAGGAACTCGGCGGCGTCGACCAGCATCAGTGGGAAGATGGCGGCGCCGGCTTCGAGCGCTTGCGACACTAGGCAGGCCACCGGACGCTGCAGGGGCGCCGGCGATTCAAGTGTGGCGCGGGTAACGGGGCTGGCTAAAGCGGCGAACTCAAGTCCGCGTCCGAGCGGGACGCCGTGGAACAGCAGCAAATGGATGCCGAGCGCGGGCAGCGCGAGGTCGAGCAAAGCGTAGTCCCACGCAAGGCCGTTGTGGAGGGCGGCGAATTCGGCGGCGGCGAGCGGGTGCGGCGGGGGTTTGGTATTGTCGGTGAGGGCGTGAGCGACGGCGGCGGCCAGAGCGGCGGCGGCAGTGGCGCCGTCGGCGCGGAGGAAAGGGAGGTACACCGCGGCAAATTCGCCGTTAAGCACTTCTTCGGCGGCGGCGGGGTGGGCGCGGAGGTACTTAGCAATGCGGGCGCTGAGAACGGCGGGAGTGACGCCGAGCAGCAGCCCGACAGAACTCCAGGCGCCGCCGCGGTTGGTGCCAAACAAGTGCTGCGGGACGCCGGAAACATAGTACGCAGCGCCGCGGACATTGCGGAGGACGTTGCCAGCGCGGCCGCCGGCAGCGTTTCCGTCGGCAATTTCGCTGTCAATTTCGGCTGCGATTTCGTCATTTAGTTCATAGTCCGACTCGCCGTCCGACTCACTGCCGCCATCGATCATTTCCGCTAATCCCGCAACAATCGGTTCACTTACATTGTCGCTAGCAAATTCGCCGCTGACTTTGTCGTCCCACACAATTTCCGCCGGATTTTCGCCGTCGGGTTCGCTTTCGGCGATTGCGCCGTCCGCGCCGCCGTCCGTTTCGCCGGCGGTTTCGGCGTCCGGCGGCAGTTCGGCGTCCGGCTCAAAAGCGTCGTGCGTGTCAAACAACACCGCCGCCACGTCCGCTGGCGGCACGGCTAACCGCCCGATCTCTAATTCGCGGCCGAACGTCATCACTCGCCGCCGAGTGATAGCGGCGGTGTCAGCGCGGCCAGCGTCGCGACACCGCGCAGCCGTTACGCCGCGCGGCGAATTAGGGCTTGGCTGACTTTTTGCGCAGCAAGGAAGACAGTATCCTTGCGGATGTTTGCCCGTAATGAAATTAAGATTGGGCGCTGTTTTCGACGGGCAAGAATAGTATGAGTGCTGTCCTGTAGTGAAGTTGTGGAGTTTAGTTAAGTTCTGCCGTTCTTTGGCGCTCAGCAGCCGCGCTTCTTCCGGCGAAAACGCTAGGGGCTGGTACTGGATTTGGCAGATACGGGAATACACCGTTGCTGCGCCGTGCCGTTTCAGATTGAACAAATCGGGGTCGACCGCTTGCAGGCGGCGCAACCGGTGGCGCCCCGCTTCGCGCGACGGGAGCGCGTCAAACCAGTGCCCGCGCTGCATCTGGTAAAACAGTGTCAGCAGCGTTGAGTATGCCGCAAAGAAGAGAATCTGGTCGGCTTCTCCGACCGTTATCGCTATGTCGCTGAGTCGGTTCGTTGCTTCAATACTAACTACGTCGCGCTGCGGCGGAGGCTCCGCGCTGACGAGGTACACATACCCGTTGGGATCGCCCTCGCGCTCATCTTCCAGCGGCGGAGCAAGAGTGCCTTTCAAGTAAACAAACGCAAAATCGCCGCGGATTTTCGCCGTGGTGTTCCGCGGCGGAGCCATGATGCCGGCAGTCTGGAGCCGCTCAATTTGCCGGCGGAATTCAGCGAACGCACGGTCGGTGGTGGGAGCTATCCAGCGCAGCCGCGCCGACAACGTCAGCAGTTCGAGCCGGAGGAGGTCGTCGTACGGGCCGCGTTTGGCCGCATGGGCTCGCGCCAGCAGCGGCGCCGCCGGCGTTAGTGCAGCGCGGGCGTCATACAGCGCCGCCAGTCCCGGAGTTAAGTGGTCGTTGACGAATTTGTCTAGCGTGTTGATCGATCGCTCGGTGTCTTCAGCGAACGTCGCACGAACGAGCAAACTGCCTTCAGCATCAATTCGAATGAACAAATACCGACTTTGTTCTTGTTCAAGCGTAGCGTGAGCCGCCGATCCCGTCTCGCTCGTCAGCACCGCCACTATCACTGCGGCGCCGCGGGCTTGCGCCGCCAGCGCGGCCGGCCACAGCACCCGCAAATCGGGAACCCCGTAAACTTTCTCGGCGGCAACCTTTGTCCCGTACTGCGTGTACTCCACCCGCGCCGCCACCACTAGCGGCGACAGCCGCAGCAAGTTGAAAAGTTTCTGCACATCGCATGCCCGGGCGCCAGTGTCGGCGCGGAACAGCGCTGTGCGAATGGATGTGGCTAGTTTGCGTGACTTAGCTTCGCGCGCCAGAGCCCCTTCGATTTCCCGGCTCTCGTTGTCCAGCGCCGCCGCTTCTTCACGGAGACTGGTCTCCAGTGAGTCAGTGCTCGGCGCCAACGGCGGATACGTCTGCGCAATCCCCGCGGGGTCCCGCAAAAACTCTGTCCACACCAGCGCCAGCATGGGCCAAAACTTCTCGATGAAGGCGTTGCGCACCATGGGGTTCTCTACGCCGGCCGCCGCTAACTGGGTCCGCCGGGGGCCCACCCATTCTTCGGCGTCAAAAACCCACACCACTGGTCCGCCGGCTTGCGTAAACGGGACCGCTTCAATGCGCAGCGACAAATCAAGCGGCTCAATGGCGCGTGCGCCGCGGAGCATTTTTCCGTCCAGCGGGAACCCCAGCACTTCGACGTTTTCCGCGACCATTGCGTCGCTTTCTTGCGCCGCCGCGTCGGCGTGCGTGCGCAGCTGCCGGTACGCCGACGCAAACGCACGCGGGTCGACGTCAATAGATTCGCCGTCGCACGCAACGCGGTACGGAGCGGCGTAACTCGACCCAGTCCACCACACTAAACACTGCCGGAACGGCGGTACGCCGGTGGCTACGCACACTTTCCGCCGTAAGTCGTCCAGTGTGTCGTCGGGGTACACAATCCATGGGGCGGCGTCGTACGCCCGGACGGCGGCGGTGCGGGTTGCGGCGGGGCGCAAATCTTCTGCGCTGAAAGCGAGCGCGTCGTCGCCGCCGGTCAACTCAACCGCCGCCACCGCCGGACCGCCGCGCTCAAACTCGTCGTACCCCAGCGGCGCCAGTTTGGCGCGCCACTTAGCGCCGTAGTGTTTGCTCAGCACGCCGGCTTCGCCCCGCAAAACCGCCCGCCGCACCGCCGCGGGAACATCGCCAGTTAGCACCACTGTCCGCACCGTTGGCGGGCCGCGGCGGCCACGGACGCTGGGAGAAGGACTAACTACTCCGATCCGCAACGGATTAGCGGCGTACGGGTTGTCCATTATCTTCTGCAAAAGTGCCGCGCCTCTATACATGTGGACTGAAATAGTCGTCGTTGTTGTCGCATTCGCCGCCCTGGGGTGGTATTACGGGCCGTCAAACACGGTTTGCGTCGCGCCGGCGGGTGGGGGCGCGTGTCTGGCTGTCCACCGGGCGCACGGGGACCGGGCTGCGGCTGCGGCGGCGCTGCGGCGGGTGCGGGAAGTGTTGTTTGTTGCGGCCGCGTATTTGCGCGAGAAGTATGCGCCGCGCGACGGGCCCCGCGAGCCGTCGGTTGATGTGCTCTGGGACGTCGTCCGTCCGTGGACACTGACGGCGCCGTCGCTGCAAAACCTTTCGCGGGAGCAACTTGCGCGCGGACTCGCAGCCCAGCCGCCTGAGCCGACGCGCCGCGCCCTGAGCGGCCTCGTCCGGCTCCTCCTCGCCCGGTGGCAGCCTGCGCAGCTAACTGAGGGCAGCCCCCTTAACTGGGAAAAAGAAACCGCATACACTGTTCAGCACGGGCGCGAAATGGTCTACTGTCTGCGCGACAAACGGCCGCCGCACAACATATTGCCGGACAGTTTGCTGTTTTTCGTCGCCCTGCACGAAATGACCCATATTTTCACCCCGGGTTTCGCCCATCCCCCGTGTTTCTGGGAACACTTCAAGTGGGTTTTGTTTGAGTGCGGCGCGGCCGGCATTTACGTCGCCCCCGACTACCGTGAGTTCCCGGCGGACTACTGCGGACTGCACGTTGACCACAGTCCGTTGACTGACGGCGTTACAGCGTCGATATGGTTGCTGCCGCCGGAACAGTGGGGGCATTGCTGAGGGCGGCGCTTCCGGCGCCGGAAGCGACAAGTAGCTGGAGCCATTCAGCGTGAGTAGTCACAAACGGCGGACCGACGCCAAGACACTGATGCACTTGCAGCGGACCACGAAAAGTGCGCGAAATGCTGAAGACAAAGCAGCCTGGACGGCCGGTGAACTCAGCGGCGCACGGAGCGCCGCCGCAGTAACTAACTACTGCGGACCATTCCGCGGTGGCGACGAGAACGGGGGCGGTTTTTTCGGACGGCGCGACAACTTGCGGCTCAGCAGCGATATTTGGTGCGGAAATGGGCAAATGTTCGTAGTTTTCACACGGCAACATTTCCGGCGGCGGCGCGTTTTCCGGCCGCTCACCCCCTTCTGCCGCCGCCATGTCAAGTGAAAGCAGTTGTATATACGTTCTGTTTCGCGCGCCCGTATGGCCGCCGAAATCGCCCGATTCGACGGCGGCCGCGCCGCCCCGCCCAACGTCCCCCGCCGAACCGAATTTATCGACCAAATAGTCGACGCCGAAGTTTCGCAGCGTATTGCTGAAGGCAGCACGATCCCGCTCATGATAACTGGTGTGGCGCCGCGGGACTTCGGGTTTTGCGCCGGACTTTTGCTCACCGGCGTCCTCCCCGGCGGACGCCAAGCCGTCGCCGCGCTCCGGTACTTCCCGTGGTTTGACGTCGTTGCTGCGCCCCAGCAAACCCACCAAGAACTCGAAGCGTTCATCCGCGCCAAAGAGAAAGAGTTTGGCGCCGCTCCCGACCCCGCCACCCGCGGCGCCACGCAACTCTCCGCCGGACTCGAAACCACCGTCCGCCACTACGCGGTCCCGTGGAAAGGCGGCATGTTTTATGACCGCCCCTTGGCGACAATCCGGTTTTACTACCGGAGCCTTGCTGCGTACGACAGCGCTTGCCGGTCCGCGGGCATCTACAGCCTCCACACCCGGTGGGACGCTCGCCGCACCGGCGAAGACATCAAAATGATGCGGTACCTCGGACTTAAGAGCGGAACGTGGTTTGATTTGTCTGAGTGCCAAACTACGCCGCCTACTTGCGCCTGCTGTCGCAAACACTACGACAAATGGAACGACTGCGAGTGCGACAAAGAGGGGTGCGACTTGTGCAACCGCCACACATTCAACTGGTCCCGCGTCGCCTGCGACTGCGACAAGTTCCGCCAGTCAACTTTTGCCCAGTTCGACCACGGCCGCGGGACTGCGCTGCTCTTTGGCGATTTGCTGCCTGAACCGACCGCTGGCGGGGCCGACACTGTCGCGGTCCGCGCAGCGGCGTGCGTCCGCGAACACTCCAGCGCCAACGGCTGGGCTGACCAAGATGCACTCGATAGTACACCGCTGTTCGAAGTGACGTACGACATTGAGACTTGCTGGCGGCCGGGGCACAACAACGGCGGTCCGCCGCCGCCGGGGCATCCGGAAACACACATGATTATCGCCGCGTTCACGCTGTCCCGCAGCGACCGCGCCGAAGCGCTGGCCACCGTGGTCGTCACCGACGTGGCGGTCCCCGGGCGGACGCGGCTGCTTGCCGACATAGCCGGCGGCGAATACGACAACGAAATAGCGTACTCGTTTGAAGTCCCCACTGACCAAGGCGCTGCCCACCGCGGCGCGCTCGCCGCCGAAATAGCCAAAGCCTGCCCCACCGGGTGGTCAGTGGTGCAAACGCGGTACAACAACCAGGCCGCGTTTGCACAAGCGATGGCCGCCGTCGTCCGCGCGTTTAACCCCGACATCCTCATGGGGTACAACAGCCACCACTACGACGAACCGTTTTGGAAAGAAGAAGCCGTCCGTACTATGGACAGCGAAGCACAGCAACTCTTCTTCAACACGCTGACCCATTTTCGTGTGGGCAAAGACCCTGCCCGCTGGAACTGGCGAACAGGCAGCGTCAAAATCTCCGAAGGAGGCGAAAACCGTTCCCGATTCGACGGCGCGGGCTTTATTTCGGTCGACGTTATGATGCAGATCAAGCGCATCTACAAAGAGGGCGTCCCCGACGCGTCGCGCGGATACAAACCCAGTTTCACGCTCGACGCCATGCTGCGGCACCACGACTTGCGCACCAAACTGGCGAGCGACTTCGTCGAGATGGACCGCGCATGGCTCGCCCGCGACCGCAAACGCCTCGGCTGGGATGCATTGTACTGCATTTTCGACGCGGTCGGCACCATGTTGCTGGCCCACGAAACGAGCATTGTTACTTCTCGCGTCGCGCTGGGCACGTACGGGTACTGCACGCTAGAACACAGTTTTGAGCGCGGCGACGGGATGCGCATCGAGGGCGCGTTCATCAACGAAGCCGCCGGCCGCGGCTACCTCGTCACTAACCGCAAAGCCGATTCCACCGACCCCAAAATCGAGGGCGCTTGGGTTATGGCGCCGTGGCCGGGCCCGCAGCCCAACGTGCTAGTCTCGTTCGACGTGAACTCACAGTACCCTTCAGTCGCTATGGCGCTGAATCTGTCGCCGGAATCAGTTACAGACTCGGAAGAACTGGCTGTGGCCGCCGGCGAACGGATGGGCCGCCCAGTCAGGAAGATCAATGCGACGTTTGCCCACGGCGAAGCGGCGCCCATCAGCGGGTGGGTCGTGGGCCACGGGGGCGACACTAAGAAATACGCAACGATTCCGCACGTCTTCGCGTTCTTGATGAAAGAGCGTAACTCCATGAAAGCCGTCGCCAAAGAAATCGAGAAAGCCATCAAAGCTTTGCTCGCCCAAAATGCCACGCCCGCCACTCAACACGCCGCGCTGACGGCGTTGTGTGAGAAGATCGGGCCTGAGTGGGGGCTCCGTCCGTGTCCGCAGCAGCCCGCTGAGTTCTACGCGGACCTCTGCGGGCGACTTGGACGGAAACTAGCGGTGGCGACTAAGCGCGAAAAAGCCGTCAAAGTCAACATGAACACGGGCTACGGCCGGATTGCGCAGCGCGTGGGGGCGCTGCTCGACATTCTGTCGGCGCTCCTCGCCGGCGCCATCACGTACTACTCGCGCGAAGTCATCCGCATCGCGGTCCGCGTCGCTAGTGAGTACCGTCCGCTCCCCCACGCCGGCGCCCTCACACATGAGTACACCGACACCGACTCGCTGTACGTCCAAGCAACTAATTTGCTCCCGCCGGAACTGCGCGAAGCTTTTCTGCACGCCGTCGGCGAAGCTCGCCGCCAAGCCATTCTGGCCGTCCGCCGGTTCCTTGAGCCGTACATGTTTGAGCTGCAGCGGCTCATGAACGCTGCGCTGGCCGCAGAAATTGGCGCCGAAGTCTCGCTCAAGTACGAAGGGATGCACATGAAGTCGTGGATGCAGAAGTGCAAGTACTACGCGTCAATGTTGCTCAAGATTGAGAAAGACGACCCCGATCCGCCGCTCACAGTCGCTCCCGAAACTATTGCGCGCGACCTCAACATTTGCGGGAACGACATCGTCCGCCGGACGTGTTCGCCGCTGATCAAG
>Ga0315901_10011365_pt1 | contig 10016 bp, 14 predicted proteins | sample LakEriMetagenome_10_FD_203761 | JGI IMG/M metagenome (GOLD analysis project Ga0315901, IMG submission 203761) | Freshwater fungal communities from buoy surface, Lake Erie, Ohio, United States - Buoy 2 MA116 | ecosystem: Environmental > Aquatic > Freshwater > Lake | place: USA: Lake Erie, Ohio... | reverse complement strand
GAGCCATTCACACGAGGACATCAACCTCATTGCACAATGAGTTGTTGTTTCTAGACCAAAGGCCCGAGACTTCCCCCTCGGGCCTTTATTATTTAGGGCGCCAAACCCGAAGCCTGCCAAAGTTTGTGTTGGCCCACCCACCCCGTTCTATAGGGAGTTGTTGAAGAGATTGTGGATAACTTTTAGAAATCGTTATAAATCTGTAATCGTGTCGGCTTGGTGTTGTTGGTGTGTTGTTATATTGTTATCTCATAAGCGCAAGGGGCGCTTATAGAATAGGTAGGTTGTTATGTTCGGCAAGTGTGGAGTATGTGATACCTCTGAGAATATCGTATTCTCAGGCGTGGACGCGTTTCTTTTAGAGTGCATGGAGCAAATCGAGCGCATTTGCTACGATTGCGCCAATGAACAGAAGGCAAAGGTGTCCGCATGATGTTTTATAATGGTTTCAATCTGTTGATTGACCTTATTCTTGCTGGTGTTGTTTTCTTCTTCTCTTACCGCGCTGGCTGGTTTCGCGGTTATAGTGAAGGACAAGCGGACGCGGTCTGTGATGATTGCGAGCGCATGCACAAGTTAGAAGCGGAATACGCTTATGACTCATGGATTGACGCACGAATTGAGGAAGACTTGGAGGCAAAACATGGCTACTAAGTGGCACCGCGCCACCTACAAGGCGCACGCGGAAATCATCAAACAACTGATGAACCCCGCAAATGAGGAAGTATTAAAAAAGGTTGCCTACGAGTTGGCGATTATCTACGGCGCAGATAACGGCAACTTTCAAAGGGATAAGTTTCTCACCGCTTGCGGTGTGAAGTAACAACCCCCTAACCAAGAAGCCCCGCAGAAATGCGGGGCTTTTTGTTTGTGTTGGGGCTATGGGCTGGGCGTGTGTGTTCTTAAAGCTTGTGAACACACAGCCCATAGCCCCAACACAAACATTGCCTGTGGATAATTATCTGAAGATTGTTATCAATCTGTTATGCAGAGAATGAGATAGTACTAGCGCGTCCTATGATAGGCTGGCCATTGATAGGCACCCGCCTATCCTTATGCGAAAGGGGAGAATCGTGGCTCATAACCTCGAAACTCACGAAAACGGGCAAGTTGCTTTTGCCCTACGTGGCGCTCCTGCATGGCATGGGTTAGCAAATGCAACTTTTGACGTGGACGCGGATATTACTACCGCGGACATGCTCAAGGGCGCATTGCTAAATGACTGGAATGTACGTCTTGAGCCAGTCATCTATCCTGCAGGGTATCGTACTAAATCCGCGCTCAACTATGTTGTGCGTACTAATCCCGTCGACGCTGGCGCTGATGTGCTTTCCGTCGTAGGTGACCGCTATTCCGTATTCCAAAATGAGGACCTCTTCAATTTTGGCGATAATATTTTGGACGGTGGCGCCAAATGGGAATCCGCTGGCTCAATCAAGGACGGCCGAATTGTATTCGGTAGCCTAGTTGTGCCACGCGAATTTATTCTAGACCCGCAAGGCGTCGCTGATAAGACCGTCACTTATTTATTGGTGCACTCTTCACATGACGGTAGCGCCAGTGTGCAGGCGTCAATCACGCCCGTGCGCGTCGTATGCCAAAACACGCTGAACATGGCGCTAAAGTCCACTAAGCAATCTTTTAAAGTGCGTCACACTTTAAAAGTTGAGGGACGCGTCGCTGAGGCCCGCCGTGTGCTAGGCCTAACATTCAATCACATGGATGAATTCGAAACTATGGCGCAAGCCTTATTCGAAACACCAGTTGACAATGTGCAATGGGGTAAGTTGCTCACCGCTATATATCCGCTTGATGATAATGCGCCAAAAGGCACTGTCACTAAGCATGCGCAAAAAATCGACGTCTTGAATGACCTATATTTCAAGGCGCCTACTCAGGACGGAATCCGCGGGACTGCATGGGGTGCGCTTAATGCGCTAACTGAGCGCCTAGATTATTTCCGCCCTTCACGCACCGCCAATGGCGAGGCAATCAAGGCTGCTGCTAGCGGATTTGACGCCATGGTCAATGCCGAAAAGGCACGCATTCTATCCGCGGTCCGCGAATTCGCTAACGCGTAACGCGTAACGCCCCCGAGCCCCCCGCACCCAGCGGGGGGCTCTCTTGTTTGTGTTGGGGCTTTATATGCGCTTATGGGCAGGGTAGTTGTCTTTCCTGCCCATATATAAAGCCCCAACACAAACATCTGCCTGTGGATAACTCCAAAGAAATCGTTATACAAAAGATACCTACTACGCTTGAGATAGATAACAAGAAATGATTAGATAGTCCTATCGGAGATACCGATACAAGAGAAAGGGGCTTTTATGGCAACCACCATAAAGGTAGATAGAGTAGTCCTAATGGACGCACTCAAGAGTCGTCTTGCTGAGCAAGACAAGTTCCGTGCCGAATACAAGAAGGCAGAGGACAAGTATGAGAAGGATAACGCAAAGTTTGCCGAGAAGGTAGTTGCGTTAGCCAAGCAAGGTAAGTTGGAAGTAAAGAACACCTGTTTCCGTCATTGGAACAACACACTAGAAATTGAGTTCGTTGTTGATAAGGCTGTTATTCCTGCTTCACCTGACCGACCTGACCGACCAGCAGGTATGTATCACGATAGTGATTACGAAGAACTTGGTAGGACTATCAAGTTGTTGGGTATGACCAACGAGCAGAGCGTTCCAGCATCTGTGTATAAATCTGTAAGTCAATGGCTGTAATAAGCCTAGCAAATGCCCCCGTGCCAAGCACGGGGGTTTTTGTTTGTGTTGGGCTGGCTGGCTGGCTATTACTTATCTCTATCTACTAATGCTTTAGTAGATAGCCAGCCAGCCCAACACAAACTCTGCCGCCTGTGGATAACTTCCCTGGAATTGTTATCAAATATTTACCAATGTAAGTAGAGATTACTGCAGTCTTATATTAGATTAGCCTATGTAAGAGAAAGCCTCTTACAAGAGACAAAGGGGGACATACCCAAGTGATTACAACGCCCGACGGTGTGAACATCTACACCGACAGCGACGTTCAAGAGAAGGTGGCAGAGGCTAAGACTATCGCCACCGACTTAGCGAACAAATACACATCTAACCGCATATCAAATGTGGTAGAAACAACCTTCAAGTCAGAAGTACGTGAAGGTAACATGGAGGAAGACTATGCGGTCGGACTCTACAATAACCTTGCTTCACAACTCGATTGGAGCACCATTGACAACCTTAGTGTCAAGTACACAGCAACCGTCAACTTCATGGGCGACGAATTGTTTACAATCAACGATATTGAAGCGGACGACGAGGAGTCAGCAAAGCAGTCCGTATGGGACGATTTCAATATCAGCAACGTACGTATCAGTTTCGACGTGGAATCCCAAGGCGAGGCTGGTTACTTCAAGGGTGACATCTACGGTGACCTTGACGATTTCATCACCGACAACCTCGAAGTAGAGGTATCGGAACAGGATTAGTCCCCCGACTAATAAGACTAGCGGTCGTTTCGACTACTTTCTCCCGCTAGTCTACAAAAAGCCCTAGTGCGCAAGCGCTAGGGCTATTTTGTTTGTGTTGGGCTTGCTTGGCTATTAGTAGCTTTATTGCTTGGCAGGCCTGCCTGCCAAGCGCCAAGCAAGCCCAACACAAACCTTATCGCTCGTCCTGTGGATAACTATAAGAGAATCGTTATATATCTGTTATAGAGAATCCTTGTTACCGCGCCACCGCCGTAGTAGAGTGAGAGCACTCTCAAGAAAGGGGAGAATATGTCTAAAATGACAACCGAGGAACGGAAATACCGCTTCTCAGAGATTATGACCGCAGTTCATCTTACTCCAACTATGAGTGAGGCAGAAAGCGGTGAAGAGTTCCGACTTCCTAATGGAACGACAGGACTATCAGACGGCCGACTTCGCTCGGCTATCATGTGCCAAGTGTTCAAAGAGGACGAGGAGTTCTCTGCGAGGCTCGTCAATGTGCTCGCCAATACCGCTATGGAATCTATCAACACTAACGATAAGCCTAGCGAGGACGACATGTACGCACTATCTACCGCTATCCATACTTGTTGGGGAGTTGGGGCTTTCAATCCGCTACTAGCCTTATTAGGCGTAACTGGAAAAATATCAGAAAACTTCGAGATAGATATTCCCGAGGACATAAGCCTAGTCTTTCGTCCTAACGCACACGCACAAATGTTCGGCAAGTTCAATCCACTAGACATGCTTGATGAGGATATGGACGTGGAAAAGTTCAAGACGGTAATCGAGAAAGTCTTAGGTGAATCTAATGACGACTAAGGTTATCAACGGCAAGACCTTCAAGGCGTTTCCCTTTAGTGTCGAGTTCGTGACCTATATGGAAGAGCACGAATACTTCAACTACGCAACGATAGGAGTATCAGACGAGATACTCACTAGCAAGGCTAAGGAAGCCTTACTAGATGTATTACAAGTAGACCAACAGTTAGAGGAAAAACAACGCGGTTGGAATAACGTTTTAGTGGAAAGGATAAGATAATCATGGGTATGGACGTAATGGGTAATAACCCTAAGAGCGAGCGCGGTGAGTATTTCCGCAATAACGTGTGGTGGTGGCGACCTCTGTGGGAGTACTGCTGTGAGGTAGATAGCACTCTCCACTATAGAGTTCCAAATGGACACTCTAACGACGGCGACGGCCTGAAAACGCATGAGGAGTGCTTGGCGCTCGCAGATTTGCTTCTTGAATCTCTAGCCGACGGTAGCGCACTCACATACATCAAAGAGCGCGATAAGCGTATCGCGGAGTTAGAGTGGGATACCTGTCGTCAATGCGAAGGCGTTGGCATAAGAACCGATAAGGTTGGCGTAGAGGCAGGTATGCCTGAAAAAGTCCTAGATGAGGACATAGCACTCTTAGTAGGTAGAACGAAGGGAACGTGTAACGGCTGTCGCGGTTTCGGAAAGACCGAACCATGGGAAAGCCATTATCCGCTCAATGAGGAGAACATCAAAGAGTTTGCAGACTTCCTGCAGGACTGTGGTGGCTTCTCTATCTGCTAAGTTCCCCTTTCTCACCAATAAGCCTACCGCTCCTTCGGCGGTAGGCTTATTGCTTGTTTGCCGCCACCCGTTGATTCTGTTGCTACTCGCGAGTAACTTCGGCGCGGAAATGTTTGTGTTGACCCACCCAACTATATTAGAATAGACCCACCCTATTTGAAGGCCTTGACGGCCTACTCCGTCATTGGCCATAGCCGCAGGCTATGGCCAACACAAACCCTGCGGCCTGTGGCGCATATCACAAGAGAGCAACGGCGTGTCGGCTTGACTAGCCGAGAGAGTTAGGCTACTGCCACGACGAGAGATAGGCTTATTAGGCGTAAGGCCAGACCTACGGCTAAGAGAGTGGGTGGGCTATATGATAAGAAGCAATAAGGCTAGTGTTCGCCCCCCTTACTCTCTCTCTATATATACAAGAGATAACCCTATTACCGCGCCGTCGGGCGCATAGAGAGGGTTGTGGATAAGTGAGAGAAAATCGTTATAAGTTCGTTATCAAAATATGAGGCTCGCAAGTGGAATTAAATACGGAAATAGGCTTAGATAGGTACTAAGCCAACAATGGCGATTAAGAAGGGAAACCCGAACAAATGTCACTCGCGTTACTCGTCGTATCAGACGACCAACTCGAGGGATTACCTGCCCAAGCGCAGACACTCATCTTATCCGACGATACCGAGGTATATCTATACCACCGCGTATCGAACGGCATGAAAGGTCGAGGTCAGGCGTGGAAGCAAGTATCACTCACACAACTACCAAATAACCCTATCTCTCATGAACCATGCGCCGTCGTTATTAGCGACCGCGACCGCGACATGATGAAACTAGGTCAAATCACTAACGTCGGTATCAAGGCGCTATATGCCCTAGAAACCACTCCTACCGCAACCGCGCCCGAGGCGCACAATGAGGTCGCAGGTAGTCTTATCGCTCGACTAGAAATCGGCGACAACTCACTCAACGATTACATCACCGACAAGCGACGTAATCAGGGTGTATCTATTAAGCCTATTGCGAAGGGTGTTGATACGCCTATCGCGCAAGTAGCACAGGTGGCAACCACCACTACTAAGGTTATCGAACGACCAACCGTATCAACGACAAGCCAAGCGCTCGTCAATGCTATGGTAAGCGTACCCGACAAGAAATGGGCAGATACCTACATCAACCGCAAGGTCGTTGACGGCTTAACCGATTATCAGGTGTACGACCACGCACTCGCCAACGGCATGAACGTTCTAATTGAAGGTCACGCAGGAAGCGGTAAGACTATGAGCGCTCAAGCGTACGCAAGCGCTCGAGGCATGAGGTACTTCAACGTCGCATGCCATATCGGGCTAGAAGCCTCTCACCTAGTCGGTCGTTGGATACCAACTCCCGACGGTCACTTTAGGTGGCAAGACGGCGCAGTTACAGAGATAGTTCGTAACGGTGGCGTACTCCTATTTAACGAGATTAACTTCGCGCCCGAGCGATTCTTAACTTTCATATTCTCACTACTCGATTATCGTCGTGAGATTCAACTAATGGAAAACGGTGGCGAGGTAATCAAGGCTCACCCTAATCTATTGATTATCGGTGACATGAACCCCGACTATCGTGGCACTCGACCACTCAACCAAGCACTCGCAGACCGATTCTCAATAAGACTATCGTTCCCATACGACAAGCCTATCGAGCAGAAGTTACTCAAGAATAGAGCGCTCGTTGAAATGGCAAATCAACTACGCGACGAGTTCAATAAAGGTACGCTCGTTACTCCTATCTCAACTCGTTCGCTCGTAGCGTTCGTAACTAACGCCAAAACCTTCGGCATGGAGTTCGCTACATACAACTACATCAACTCCTTCGAAGGTGATGAGGAACGTTCGGCGGTACGGTTGGTAGTCAACACTCACCGCGATAATATCGCAGAGGAGTTAGGCTTAGCGGTACTTTCAATTAAGACCGACGAGGCTAAAGTAGAAATGCTAGAGGATAAGGTTAGCGACGGCGTTACCACCTTCAATATCCCTATCACTCAACATCAGGCGGTAATCTAATCATGGGATACCGCTACCAAGCAGATTCTACCGACGACCTATTGCGCGAGATTCATAACGCCTATCAATGGAACGACGAGTTAGGCAAAATGGAAATCGACCAAGACCTAATCGAAGCCAAGCAAGAGGCTTATCAAGCGCACAAAGAAAAACTATCGAGCGTGGGTGTTATCTACTCACGCGCCGATAGTATTATCACAGGTGACAAGATAGAGGTCAGGGTTGACGATAATCCCGACCTAGAAACTACCGCCTACAATGACGGTAAGGCTATCGTGTTCAACGCTCATCTACTCGAGGATATTGACGATAACACTATCGTTAGCCTTCATGGATTCAACTACCATGAGGTCGCACACGTTCTTTATACGCCACGCGAAAACTCGGAGTTAGGTAAGTGGGTCATAGAAAATCAATATCGTCGAGCCATGAACATACTCGAGGATAGTCGTATCGAGCGCTTAATTATCGCTAAGTATCCTGCCGTTCAACCGTTCGTAGAGGCTTCAACGCTTGACTACATACTCAAAGGTGATTCAAGTGAGTGGGCTTCCTTATTTATATTAATCACAGGTAGAAAATACTTAGATTATGATATTCGTCAGGAAATCGCCACACGATTCTCACAGCAGTTCGGCAAAGCCACAGCGATATTCCTAGCAGATATTATTCATGAGTACCGCACACTCGCCTTCCCACGCGATTACGATAGAGCCAAAAGGCTTATCGCAGAGTTCGCTAAGGTTATCGGTAATGATGAGCAAAACCCACCACCTCAAGTACCACAAAACGGTAAAGGTCAATGCGACGGTCATATCGACCGCCAAATGATGAGAAAGGGTCGAGCAGAAGGTCAGAAGGAACAAGACCGACTACAAGATAAGGCTAACGCAACCGAGAAATCTACACAGACCGAGAAGTTCGACGACATCAATGACGATAGCGTAGGGCAAGGTTACGGTACGGTTGACGATTCGGTTACTACTCAAGACGTACAGTACGAATATACAGATAGCGAGAAGTTACTCAAAGATAAGATTAACTCCGAGTTATCTAATATAAGAAACGACGAAAACGTACGTCGTGATACCGCCGAAGTTCGTAGAGCGATTATGGATAACGACATCATGCGTTCAGGTGTTAGACCTGCTAACTATAAAAACGTGAGCGTACCTATGAACGCTACGGCGAGCGCTCGTAGATTCGCCGTAGAGTTAGAGCGTATTCGTATTGATAACGACCCTGCGTGGGAGTTAGAGGTAGAAAGCGGTAGGCTTAACGTATCTCGAGCCATGAACGCCGACGTCAATGACATCAATAAGTTATTCGACCGTTGGAGTGAAGGTAACTCGTCTAATGATATTGAAGCGGTAATCCTAGTAGATACCTCGGGTAGCATGGGCGCTCGTATCTTTAAGACAATGGAAACGGCGTGGATTCTCAAGCGCGGTATCGAACGTATCAACGGTCGAGTAACCGTCTATAAGTTCAACCACGATAGCCGTCTAATCTACAAAGCAGACGATAAGGCTAAGCCCGACGAGTTTAGATTCGTTGATAGTAGCGGTAGCACTAATCCGTTCAAGGCGCTTATCGAAGCCGAGCGCATACTTAACGCAAGCCGTAAAGGTATCAAGATATGCTTCATGATTACCGACGGCGAGTGGGATAGTACAGAGGTTAACGACGGTATTATCTCTCGCATGAACGCCAACAACGTTCTAACGAGTGTCATATTCTTAGGTAGCCTTCAATGGGTCAAAGATAACGACCGAGAGCGTTACGACCAATACATGATTACCTTACGTCATGGCGCTAAGTTCTTTAGGGTCGTTGACGAAGCCAAAGATATTCTCGACGTAGCCAAAGACCTAGTTAAATCACAGATGAAGGTCGTAAGGCGCTAATAAGGTTGGCGCGGTGGGCTATCCCTTCCCCCCACCGCGCTTCAACACAAACCCGCAAACGGAAGGATTACAGAAGCAGGGATTATGGAAATAGAAATAGCAGAGGAAACAAATATAGATTACAAACAACTACTAAGGGATACGCTACTCAAGATAGTCGGCGCAACCGAAGCAAGTGACCACCCTCAAGCAGAATATCTAACTAACTTAGCGCATACCGCTATTGACTATTCGTTCTACTTAGAGGATACTTCGAAGCAGTACCAAATACGAAAGGGAAACTAATATGGGTGCTATGAAAGACTTACTACTATCGGGTCAATACCAAGACGTAGTAAAGAAATATATGGAAGGAGATAGCGACGCTATCTACCTAATCGATACCGCAATAGGCGCAAGCCTTGACCTTATGGCGCTACGAAACGATACCGACGAGCGCTTAACCGAGTTATTTGATTACCACGACACAAGAGGTGAGATAGATGAGGCGGTTGATAGTATCGAGCCATACGCAGATAGGCTAGGATTACGAGCGCCTATATTCGACGAAGCCGACGAACGTGACCTTGAAAACGGTTACGGATTAGACGGTGAATAATGGCAACGTGTACATGGTGCGGTGACGAGCAAAGCCCTTACGCGTGGGATAACCACAAGTGTATCGAGCCCGACGAAACCGACGAGTGAGATTCTCAAAGACCGCAGAGCAACTACGGCGTATCCTCGAGTTACGCCGTAGTAATGCGAGTGTTCCAATTAGAAACAAGAAGTTATATAATAGAAAGCCCAAGTACAAGCCCGACTACAAGAAAGATTCGAACCCTGATGGTAACTGAGTACGATAACTACGGTAACGAGATTATTGACGCTGAGATTATTAGCGAGAGTGACGACGACGGCGTAGAGGAATTACCGCCGTTATGGAACGAGGTTGGACACCACCTTCAAACAAGATTCGATAAGCCCATACCACTAGCCATGATAGACCCATGCTTAGAGGCTATTGAGAGAGCAAATAATGGCGAG
>Ga0315901_10011363_pt1 | contig 10019 bp, 10 predicted proteins | sample LakEriMetagenome_10_FD_203761 | JGI IMG/M metagenome (GOLD analysis project Ga0315901, IMG submission 203761) | Freshwater fungal communities from buoy surface, Lake Erie, Ohio, United States - Buoy 2 MA116 | ecosystem: Environmental > Aquatic > Freshwater > Lake | place: USA: Lake Erie, Ohio... | reverse complement strand
TCTTTTTACGAGATTAATGGCGCTGCCGACCACGGGGTCAGCGAGGCGATTTATCTCTGCGACCCCGACCAAAACGGCGTCGAGCTTTACTGGGATCGCCCCGTAGAAGACTGGCCCCGCGATGAAGCGGGCGAGTTGAAAATGGTCTCGGAGCCGCTGGATCTGGCCGCCCTGCTAGCCGAGTTCGATGACGCCAGCCGTTAACTCGCAGCCCGCCCGACTTCGTGTATAAAGAAAGGGAATGGGCACGCGGAACGCTTGGGAGAAAACGCGACAGGATCACGCCAAGGAATCGGCGGAAGACTACGTGGAAGCCATCTACCGGCTGGAATCTCAAGCGCGCGATGCGGGCGACGATCGCCGGCAAGTGCGCCTGACGGACCTGGCCGACCAATTCCAGGTCAGTGCCCCCACGGTCAGCAAGTTGCTGGCCCGGCTGGAATCGGAAGGGTTGGTGAGCGTGCAGCCGCGCAGCCACATTGAACTGACCGAGGAAGGGCTGCGCGTGGCCGAGCAGAGCTTGCGCCGCCACCAGATCGTGGTGGACTTCTTGGAAAAACTGGGGGTCTCAGCGCACCAGGCCGAGCTCGATGCCGAAGGCATTGAACACCACGTGAGCCAAGAAACCTTAATCGCCATGCAGCGATTCTTGGATCGAGAATTCAAGGGCTAGCCAACATAAACTTCTTGGTCACCCCAGCAAGTCTGGAGGAAGTCAATCTGGCCGCAGTGGAGGTTGGCATGAGTGGCGGGGAGGTCGACCAAGAACCGCATCGGCATGCTCCAGCCCTGCCCTGATTCCAGGATCAAGTCCATATCTTCGGGCTTCAGCGCATCCATCGCCGCCAGAACCCGCTCCGTCCCGACTCGGAAAGCCGCTTCTACTTCTTCACGAGATTTCACCACCCGCTCCTCCTGCTCCCGCGCGGCCAACCATTCATCCAAATTATCCGGCTGCGGCAACACACGCGTCTCCATCATCGCGGCAAAGCGGACGGCATAGAGGGCGGTGTGCGCGGCAATGCGCAGGGGAGACTTGGCCCCCGGCGCGGCCTGCCAGTGCAGCCGTTCATCCGGAACTTTGGAGAAGTTGCGTAGGAACATCTCCATTGCACTCACGGCCCGCTTCTTGGCGGCTTCAATCTCAGTCATGGCCAGACTACAACCGACTTTGCCGCGTGGTGAAACCACGCTGGCAGCAGTCGGCGTCTACATTCACATGCGCTGGCCGCTCATCCCCGTGTCCCTTGGCGTTTTGGCAGCCTTAGGTTGCCAGCCCGCCCCGCAAGTTATCGTCAACCCCAATGCCACGCAAAGTGGCCTTACCGTCTCGGGTACGGCCACCGTGCGGGTGAAGCCAACTCTCGTGGTGTTGAGGCTGGGTGCGAACTTCACGGATAGCAGCATCAAGACTGCCAAATCCAAGACCGAGACCACCATCAAGGCGATTGCAGCGGCGGTGTCCCGCGAGAAGATTGCGCCCGAAGACGTTCAAACCACGTCCTTCCGGCTTAACCAAACCTATCTGGACAATGGCCGTCGCATGGCCTGGAATTGCCAATCCTCGCTCGAAATCCGAGTGAAGGATATCGAGAGCGCGCCCCAGGTCCTGGAAGCCGCGCTCGCTGCCGGCGCCAATCAAGTGCAAAGCGTCGAGTACACCGTAGAGGAATTGCAGGAGGTTCGGGCTAAGGCCCGGGATGAAGCCTGCCAAGTTGCACAGGCCAAAGCGGACCAATACGGGCGCAATTTCGGGGTGAAAGTCGGCAAGCCCATTTCGATTTCAGAGACTACGCCCGGCGGCTGGTACTACGGCAGCAACACCATGGCCCAGCGAATGAGCGCGGACATGCCTGCGGCATCGGCTGGAGATAGTGAGCGAATTTTGAGTTCAGGATCCGTCGAAGTCCAACTCACTGTGAATGTGAACTATTCCCTCAACTAGGAGCAATCAGACCCTCTTATCTGGACTCAGCCCAGATAAGAGGGGGTAACGTGACGTTGTGCATCCGGTCACGCAACAACGGCTCAGGCAGACGGGGCTCCGCCTCACCCAGCCGCGCCTGACCGTGCTCGACGTGCTGGAAAAGGAGGGCAAACACCGCGAGGCCGAGTTCATTTGGCGCGCCGCCCAGCACCGCCTACCCACCCTCGCCCGGCAATCGGTGTACGACAATCTCAACGCCCTGGTGGCGGCCGGCATTGTCCGCCGCATCGAACCCGCCGGGTCTCCCGCCCTCTACGAAACCCGGGCCGGCGATAACCACCACCACCTGGTGTGCCGCCGGTGCTACACGGCGGTGGACGTAGATTGCCACGTCGGCCACGCTCCGTGCCTCGAGCCTATGGCCACCCACGGCTTTGCGATTGACGAAGCCGAAGTCATTTTCTGGGGGATTTGCCCCCAATGCCAATCCAATCAACCCAAGGAAACCAACCCATGAGCCAAGAACCCAAATGTCCGCACGCATCGCGATTCCAACTGCCCCTGGCCGGCGGCGGAACGCAAAACCGCCACTGGTGGCCCAACCAGTTGCCGCTGGAGATCCTGCACCAGCACTCGGAGAAGTCCAATCCGCTGGGGAGTGACTTCAACTACCGCGAGGCGTTCGCCAAGCTGGACTACGAGGCTCTGAAGGAAGACCTGCGCCAGTTGATGACGGACTCGCAGGAGTGGTGGCCGGCGGACTTCGGGCACTACGGGCCGCAGTTCATCCGCATGTCTTGGCACGCGGCGGGCACCTACCGCATCGGCGATGGGCGCGGCGGCGGTGGTCGCGGACAGCAGCGCTTTGCCCCGCTCAATAGCTGGCCGGACAACGTGAACATCGATAAGTCGCGCCGCCTGCTGTGGCCGATCAAGCAGAAGTACGGCCAGAGCATCTCGTGGGCGGACCTTCTCATCCTGGCCGGGAACGTGGCGCTGGAGACGATGGGATTGAAGACGTACGGGTTCAGCGGCGGCCGCGAAGACACCTGGGAGCCCGACCAAGACGTGTACTGGGGCGCGGAAGACAAGTGGCTGGGCGGTGACATTCGCTACGCCCAGGGCGGCGCTGAGGGCGTGGACAAGGCGGGCGGCGTGACCGTGACTGAAGAAGAGGGCAGCGAGCCCAAGGGGCGGTTCTTGGAGAACCCGCTTGGGGCCGTGCAGATGGGATTGATCTACGTGAACCCGGAAGGGCCGGAAGGCAACCCGGACCCGGTGGCGGCTGCCCATGATATTCGCGAGACTTTTGCGCGCATGGCCATGAACGACGAGGAAACCGTTGCCCTCATCGCCGGTGGGCACACCTTTGGCAAGTGCCACGGTGCGGGTCCGGTGGAACACGTCGGGGCTGAGCCCGAAGGCGCCAGCATGGCCGAGCAAGGATTCGGCTGGACCAGCAGCTTCGGCACCGGCCATGGCGCGGCCACCATCACCAGCGGTCTGGAAGTGACCTGGACCAAGACCCCGACGAAGTGGAGCCAAAACTTCTTTGAGAACCTTTTTGGGTTCGAATGGGAGCTGAGCAAGAGCCCGGCCGGCGCGCACCAGTGGGTGGCCAAGGACAGCGAGGCCATCATCCCCGATGCCCACGACCCGACCAAGTTCCACCGCCCGACGATGCTGACGACGGACCTCTCGTTGCGCTTTGATCCCGCCTACGAAAAGATCTCCCGGCGATTCTTGGAGAACCCGGATGAGTTCGCGGATGCGTTTGCCCGGGCGTGGTTCAAACTCACCCACCGCGACCTCGGGCCGCGCTCGCGCTACATCGGCCCCGAAGTGCCCGCCGAAGAGCTGATTTGGCAAGACCCGGTTCCGGCCGTGGACCACGCGCTGATCGATGACACCGACGCCGAAACGCTAAAGGCCAAGGTGAAGGCCAGCGACCTGACCCCCAGCGAACTGGTGGGCACGGCCTGGGCCTCGGCCTCGACGTTCCGGGGTTCGGACAAGCGCGGCGGTGCCAACGGCGCGCGCATTCGCCTGGAGCCGCAGCGCAACTGGGCGGTGAACCAGCCTGCGCAACTGGGCCGGGTGCTGGGCGTGCTGGAAGGCATCCAGGCCGAGTTCAATCAGTCGGCGGCGGGCGGCAAGCGCGTCAGCCTGGCCGACCTTATCGTGCTGGCCGGTAACGCGGGGATCGAACTCGCGGCGGCGGCGGCCGCCGGCGAGAAGGTCAGCGTGCCGTTCACGCCCGGCCGCACCGATGCTACGCCGGAGCAGAACGATGTCGAGTCGTTTGCGGTGCTGGAACCGCAAGCCGATGGCTTCCGCAACTACCAGCGCACGGCCTTTGCCGTGCCCGCCGAAGCCCTGCTACTGGACAAGGCGCAACTGCTCACGCTCACCGCGCCCGAGATGACGGTGCTGGTGGGCGGTCTTCGCGCCATCAACATCAATACCGGGGGTAGCCAGCACGGCGTTTTCACGCAGCGTCCGGGGGCCTTGACCAACGACTTCTTCGTGAATCTGTTGAGCATGGACACCATCTGGACCGAAATCGATGCTGTGAACGGCCTCTTTGAAGGCCGCGATCGCCAGTCGGGGGCCGTGCGCTGGACGGCCACGCGCGCCGATCTGGCGTTTGGTTCCAACTCGGTGCTGCGGGCGCTGGCCGAGGTCTACGGCAGTGCGGATGGTCAGCCGAAGTTCATGCAGGATTTCATCCAGGCGTGGACGAAGGTGATGAACCTGGACCGCTTCGACGTCGCCCGCTAAGCGGACGGGCACACACGGCCTCGGGGGTCTCTGGCCTCCGGGGCCGTTTAGGTTTTAGCCAGAGCCAAGCCGCACCGTGCCCACCACCACGGAATCCACCGTCAGGTTCTCGGCGCGTTGCAGGTCTACTTTGAGCGGCACGAGATAGCCCCCATCCTTGGGCATCAGGCTCGTTTTCACCGTCGTGTCCCCGACGGTCACCGTGCAGGTGATGCACCCCCAGCCGTAGCTCAGCTCCCGGGCCACGGCCCGCACCTGTGCGGCGGCTTCTTCGGGCAGGCGGGCAAAGAGGAACGGGGCCGGGCCGCGCCACTCAAAGGCCACCGCTTCAAAGGGGATTTCCATCACTATCGCCCGAGTTTAGCGGAACGTGGTCATAGCCCACCTTGGGGGTCCAGCAACCTGGTTGGCTACCCCGGCGTAATCTCGATTGAAAGATGGCTGCATGCGAAATGAGCCCCCCGAGCAAACGGGCGTACATCAGCGCCGTCGGCGAAGAGCTCGTCAAACGGCACGGCAAGAAGAAACACTACGACCCGGCGGATATCCGTACGGCCTCTCTGGCCCGAGGCTTTGCCATTGATTACGTTTGTTGGGCGCACGCGATTTTTGCCACTCCGGGCGACTTCAAAGCCCTTCACGATGCTCTGGGAGAAGCCTGCAACTACACGGCCATGCGCGCAGAGGTCTTGAAGGACCTCTCGGGCGGTTCGTTCCAGTGGCCTGACGTGGATCTTTCGTGGCTAGATTGGCCGGATATTGACCTTTCCGGCATCTTCGATTGGTTCCCTTGGAATCCGTAAGTCGGCTCTAGGATCGCACAAGCTCGCAAGCCGATTCCCCCGCGACAAACCCGGTGGCAAAGGCCGCCTGCAGGTTGTAGCCGCCCACCGGCCCGGCGATATCCAGAATCTCGCCGCACAAAAAGAGGTTCGAAACGAACTGACTCTGCATGGTCTGCGGGTTCACTTCGTCCAGGCTTACGCCCCCCGCCACCACTTCGCCCTTCGGCAAGATCACCTCGCGCACGGCCCCCAAGGGGAACCCCTTCAGCCCGTTCAGCAGGCGATTGCGTACCTTGGTCGGGGTTTGCGCCATGGGCATGTTCGCCGGAATGTCGAGCTCAAAGAGCATCCCCTCGAGGAAGCGCTCCGGCCCAAAGTCTTCCAGCCAGGTCGCCACTTGTCGCCGGGGGTTCTCCCGGGCATAGGCCAAGAACCGCTCCGTCAATTCTTCAAAGCTCAGGTCCGGCACCACGTCCACCTCCAGAGTCACCGGGGCCTGTGAAATGTGCTCGCTCACCTCGCGGCTAATGCCCAGGCAGCACGGCCCGCTAATGCCCCGGTGCGTAAAGAGCAGATCGCCGCGCCACTGGGTAAACGCCTTGCTCTGCCTCCCGCGCAGCACGCAGTCACGGAGCGCAATTCCCGCCCAATCCTCTCGCATCTCGCGCAAGTGAATGGGAGCCAGTGCCGCCAATGTGGTCACAATGCGGTGCCCCAGGGACCGCGCCCACGGCCAGCCGTCGCCGGTCGTGCCAGAGTTCGGATAAGAGGATCCCCCCGTGCACAGCACCACCGCCCCGGCTTCCACCGGGCCTTGCTCGGTCAGCACGTGGCTGATTTCAGAGCCCGCCCGTTCAAATCCGGTCACTGGGCACTCCAAGCGAATGTCCACCCCGGCCTCCCGCAAGTACGAACGCAGGATCGCCACCACATCCTTGGCGGTGCCGAGGGTGGGGAAGATGCGCCCGTCTGGGCGGGTGTAGACCTCGAGGCCCCGTGAGGTCAGCATGTCCACAATCACGTGGTTAGGGAAGCGGTAACAGGCCGGACGGATGAAGCGGGCTTCGTTCGGGCGGAACGCCCGCAACACGTCCTCCAGCGGGCCGTCGTGGGTGATGTTGCACTTCCCTCCACCTGAGATGAGAATCTTGGTGCCCAGGCGGTTGGTTTTCTCCAGCAGGATGACCGGCGCCCCCAGAGTGGCAGCGCGCCAAGCCGCCATGATGCCGGCGGCTCCGGCCCCCACCACCACGACGGGCTTGTTGCTCATCCCGCTAGTTTAGAACTTAGCTTCGGCGACCGCTGCGGGCGCTGCGCTGAGATTGGAACACAAAGTTCTGGCGAGCATTGCGCGCCGGGAAGGCACGCGGCATGTGCACCACCGGGGCCGGCGGGGCGGCATCCGGGTTGGTCACCGGGATGGCCTGCTTCAGCACACGCTCGATGGCGCGCACTTCCTTGGCCTGCTCCGGCGTGGCGAGGGTGATCGCGCGGCCCGAGTGTCCGGCGCGGCCCGTGCGGCCAATGCGGTGCACGTAGTCCTCGGGGTTATCCGGCAGGTCGTAGTTCACCACCAGCTCAATCTCCTTCACGTCAATGCCGCGCGCGGCAATATCGGTGGCGACCATCACACGGTAGCGGCCGGACTTGAAGCCGGTCAGGGCGTCCTTGCGCTGGGCCATGGTGCGGTCGGAGTGGATTTCGCAGGCCGAATGATTGGCCGTGCGCAGGGCCTTGGCGACCTTGCGGGCGCCGTGGCGCGTGCGGGCGAACACCAGCACCGTGCCGGCGTGTTCTTCCAGCAGATAGTTCAGCGCTTCCGGCTTGTTGGCGTGCGGGATGTAAGTGACTTCCTGCTGAATGCGCTCCACCGGGGTACCAGCCGGGGTCACTTCCACCGTCTCCGGATCTTCCATGAACTCCTCGGAGAGCTTGCGCACTTCGGGCGGCATGGTGGCCGAGAACATCATGGTTTGGCGGCGCGGCGGCGTGGCGGCCAGGATGCGGCGGATAGCGGGCGCAAAGCCCATATCCAGCATGCGGTCCGCTTCGTCCAGCACCACAATGCCGGCGTGGCGGAGGTTCACCGAGCGGCGATCCATGTGGTCAATCAGGCGACCCGGGGTGGCGACCACCACTTGCGGGCGGGCGCGCAGGGCGTGCACCTGCTGGTTGATGCTGGCACCGCCAATGATGAGGGCCGTGCTCACGCCGAGCTTGTGCAGCGTTTCTTCAATCTGCATGGCCAGTTCGCGGGTCGGGGCGAGGACGAGGCCAAATTCGGTGGGGCGAAGTCGCTCCAGCATGGGCAGGCTAAAGGCCAGCGTCTTACCGGTGCCCGTCTGGGCGATCCCAATGACGTCCACACCCTTCAGGGCGATGGGGACGGCCCCGGACTGAATCGGGGTGGGGGACTGGAACTTGAGCGCGGAAACCTTAGCGAAAACTTTGGGGGAGAGGCCGAGTTGATCGAAGCCGAGGGTGAGGGAAATGGTAGGCATGAAAAGACCGAAGCTCCACAGCGTCGGCACGAACAATGATGACAGGTTCAGTTGAACTAAAGCTGGGCACCCGCGCCATTGTGCCCGCGTAAAGACCCGAGGTTAGCCCCGGGATATGGCCAGGTTCACCTGAAAAATGAGGTCAGGATCCTCCTTTAACCGCCGCATTTCGGCCACCAACTTGCGGGTGAGCTCGGCGCGGGTGGCGTTCGGGCCAAGCGGCCACAGGTTCTTCTGTTCGTAAGGGTCAGCCACCACATCAAACAGTTCCCACTCCTTCAAATCGTAGTAGTAGATCAACTTGTTGCGCTGCGTGGCGATGCCCACCCAGCGCGGCACCCGGTGGTCGGGGTCCTCACTTTCGTAGAAATGGCCGTAGGTGAGGTTGCGGTTGGTGAGGTCGGTTGGGCGCTGGGTCACGGGCCAAAGAGAGCGCCCTTGCATGTCTGCAGGCACCGCCACCCCGGCCGCTTCCAAGATCGTGGGGGCGAGGTCCACGTTGCTGGTGAGGGCGGTGGCCACCGCCGGGCGCAACCGCGGGCGGCGCACAATCAGCGGGGTCCCGGCCGAAGGCTCGTAAAACCAGCGCTTGTCGTACCAGCCGTTCTCGCCAAGGAAGAACCCCTGGTCCGAGGTGTAAATCACCACGGTGTTCTTGTCTTGGCCGGTGCGCCGCAGTTCGTCCAGCAGGGCGCCCACGCTGTCATCCACGCTCTTCACGCAGCGCATGTAGTTGCGCAGGTAGCGCTGGTAGTTGGTGGCCAGCAGGTCGCGGCTGGCTTCCAGTTGCGCGGCGTAGGCTTGGTCTTGCGCGGCCCAGGCGGCTTGCCACTGCGCCAGTCGGTCGCCCTCCAGGGCCGGGGGCGCATATTGCACCATCAGGTCTTCTTGTAGGCGCATGTGCCGGTCGATCCGCATGCTCACTTGCGGGGCCATCGAGTTCAGGCCCGCGTAGTCGGTGCGCAGGTTGGGGGGCTCGGCGAAGGTTTTGTCCAGGAACAGCGTCCACGTTGATGGCGACGGGATGAAGTTGCGGTGCGGCGCCTTGTGCCCCACCATCAAGAAGAACGGCTTGGTGCGCGGCTGGCGCATCCACGCCAGCGACTTTTCGGTGATGATCTCGGTGACGTAGCCCGGGGCGGTGGTGCGGCCCTCGCGGCTAATGAAAACGGGATCGTAGTACGCGCCCTGCCCGGGCAGCACGTCGAAATCATCGAAGCCCGTGGGGTCGCTTTGCAAGTGCCACTTGCCAATCACGGCCGTTTCGTAGCCGGCCGCTTGCAAGGCCTTGGGGAAGGTCGGTTGGTCGCCATCAAACGTCGTGGTGTTGTCGCGGTGGCCGTTGATGTGCGCGTGCTTGCCCGTCAGGATGGCGGCGCGGCTGGGGGCGCAGAGCGGGTTGGGGGTGTAGTGGCGGTCAAACCGGACGCCCTCGCGGGCGAGTTGGTCGATGTGGGGGGTCTGGATGTGCGGGGAACCATACGCCGAGATCGCAGCCCGGGCGTGGTCGTCACTGACGATGAGGATAACGTTCGGGGGATTTGAACTCGCCAAAGGCACCGAAGTTGCCAAGCAAAGCGCGATTCCCGTGAGCACCCCCGGAGCATACCAAGCCCACTCGGTAAACTCGTTTGCGTGAAGATTGCCTTCCCGGCCCTCCTAGTTGTTTCCCTCTTGGTTCTCATCGGTTGTGGTGCGCAGGAACCCACGGGCGTTCCCCCGACGGCCGCCACGGGCGGCACCACGGGCAGCACGGCCAGCCCCGCCACGCCGAGCGAACCGGTGGCCGGCGGCACGGAAGTTACCGAAGCCGAACTCGAGATGCCGTTCTATCCCGGTGCGGCTCTGCGAACAGGATCGGCATTTGAGGTGGTGATTCCGACCGAAGAGAATTACAGCGTGGTCTACACCACGGGCGATGAGCCGAGCAAGGTGGAAGCCTTCTACAAGGAGAAGTTCGCGGATGCCACGTTTGGGCCGATGAACACCGCCGAGAAGGAAGGCTTCTTGATGAACAAGACCCTG
>Ga0315901_10011355_pt1 | contig 10023 bp, 10 predicted proteins | sample LakEriMetagenome_10_FD_203761 | JGI IMG/M metagenome (GOLD analysis project Ga0315901, IMG submission 203761) | Freshwater fungal communities from buoy surface, Lake Erie, Ohio, United States - Buoy 2 MA116 | ecosystem: Environmental > Aquatic > Freshwater > Lake | place: USA: Lake Erie, Ohio... | reverse complement strand
GAAATTATTATGTTAATCAAAGAACGTGAGAATGGTGTCAAAATAAGCTTACGTTCGCGCAATGTAGTAGTATCAGGTGTTGCTAAAAAGCACGGTGGCGGTGGACACGCTCACGCGTCAGGCATCAACTTCCCGGATCTCACTATTCAAGAGGCAGCCGACCGATTATTGCCGGATCTTCACGCACTATGCACGGCTTCATCAACATCGACAAACCCCTCGGCATAACATCACACGACGTCGTCTCGCGATTACGTCGTATTACACGTATCAAACGCATTGGCCATGCAGGCACACTAGACCCCGCTGCAAGCGGGGTCTTGGTCGTTGCGGTTGGCCAAGCAACGCGCCTTATTGAATATGTCCAAGACGACACACGCAAGCGCTATCATGCACAAATTACGCTCGGTAGTGCCACAGATAGCGACGATGCCACAGGCACAGTCATTGCTACAGCGCCAATACCCACCCTCACGCAAACAGCCATTGAGGTGGTGCTGACAGGATTAACTGGCAACATCATGCAAGTACCTCCCAAAGTATCAGCATTACATGTGGATGGACAACGCATGTATGACCTAGCCCGTCAAGGCAAAGCTCCAGACCTACCAGCGCGCCCTGTTACGGTCTTCGCTATCACATTGTACCGTTGGGATGCACATACCATCGAGATAGATGTAGAATGCGGTAAAGGTACGTACATTCGCGCAATTGCTCGTGATATCGGCCTAATGCTTGGCACACAAGCCCACCTTAGCACACTACGCCGCACAATGGTAGGATCGTTCGTTGATACTGACGCGCTCACACTAGATACACTGACCATCGAACAGGTACAAGCACATTTGGTGTCGCCGTTACACGCTATTCGCCATCTGACCCACATCACGATTGATGACGAACAAGTGCGACGGGTACGCAACGGTCTACCGCTACGGACTGCAGACACGCTTGAAGACGAAGTTGCACTATGTGATGTCCAGCATCACTTAATTGCTATCGCCCGCCGTAGTAATGGACAACTCTCGCCACAAAAAGTCTTTCAATGGAGCGACTAATGCAGATCGTCACTGGACTCCCTGAGACAGCCCATCTCACGCAGGCAATTGCAACAGTGGGCGTATTCGATGGCATGCACCGTGGTCATCGGCACCTGATGCACACACTAGCGTCACATGCGCATAGCCACAACCAGCGCGCAGTCGTCGTGACCTTTGATCCACACCCCGATCAGCTACTGCGCCCAGATGCATTTTCTGGTTTACTTCAAACGCCCGCCCAACGCATGATTGACATGGCACGTTGTGGCATTGATACTACCTATGTGGTTCCGTTCACCGACGAAATTCGCCAGCTCACGGCCGCCGAATTCATGACGCGCATCCGATTGGCGAGCAATCTCCATGAATTATGGGTTGGCTGGGATTTTGCACTTGGTCGTGGCCGTGAGGGCACCGTTGAACGGCTACGTGAGATAGGCGCCTCGAATGGTTACACCGTCGAACAAATTACCCGCGTGCAAATTGATGACACCACACCCAGCGCAACACGCATCAGAACAGCGCTCAAAGATGGCGACGTGTCACTTGCAAATGCCATGCTTGGCTATCGTCACACGTACGCTGGCGTCGTGGTAACAGGGGACAAACGTGGTCGCACAATTGGATTTCCCACGGCAAACATGAGCATTGATTCTCGCATCATGCTACCCAAATTCGGCGTCTACTCCACGATTCTCACCACGGGAGAACAACGTTTTGCGAGCGTCACCAACATCGGCATGCGACCGACATTTGCTGGGCTACAACCACGCATTGAGGCACACGTTCTCGATCAACAACTTGATTTGTATGACCAACATGTCACCCTCGAATTGGTCGACTTTGTGCGTCCTGAACAGAAGTTTGCCGGGATAGAGGCATTGATACACCAGATACAAATCGATGCTCAACACACGCGCTCGCTCTTTACGCAACTCCCAGAGCTCCTCGCAAACTAAATGCAACCATTGATTGATGACATACGTATAATTGAAGTATTCGCACATGTATCACACGAAAGGTACTACGATGACTGCAGAACGCATTGATTTGCCGGATCCAATTGTAGAGAAAACAGGCAAAGGTTCCACAGGGATGGAATACAAGATTATTGGCACGACCATGCAAGTCGTTGTCTGTGAGATTGATCCCGGCGAGAGCATTATCAGCCAAAGTGGTGGCATGGCGTGGATGAGCGGCAACATCCAAATGAACACCAACATGAACGGCGGTCTTGGTGGCGTATTCCGTCGCATGTTGACCGGCGAATCATTGTTTGTGGCCGAGTATAACGCCGTCGGATCACGTGGCATGATTTCATTTGCCTCTGACTTCCCCGGCAAAATCATCCCCGTGCACCTAGCTGCTGGCCAAGAGGTCATTGTCCAAAAGCAAGCATTCTTGTGTGCCGAGAAGAGTGTGTCTTATGACATTCACTTGCAACGCAAACTAGGAGCTGGCTTCTTTGGCGGTGAGGGCTTTATCATGGAAAAGCTCAAAGGCCCTGGCGTTGCATTCGTGGCATTCGACGGCGAAATCGTTGAATACACGTTGGAACCCAATCAAATCCTCAAGGTAGATACCGGCCACGTAGCCATGATTGAGCCAACCGTGTCGATGGATATCGAGATGATGAAAGGCTTCAAGAATATTCTATTTGGCGGTGAAGGCTTGTTCCTCACCACATTGCGCGGACCAGGGAAAATTTGGCTCCAGACGATGCCAATGACCGCCCTTGCGCAGTCAATCGCCCAATACCTGCCACAGGCGTCAGCCGGTGGTTCATCAACTGGCATTGGAAGTTTGTTCAACGATTAAACAATGTCCCCCCGGTAGAGACGAAGCATACCAGTAGAGACGTAGCATGCTACGTCTCTACTGGTATGCTGATTATTTATTTTTGCAACAACGAGGCATACAAACGGGCAAATTGTGTGCCGAGCATCTCGTAGCCAAACTGACGCGCGACTTTTTCACGGCCAAACTGGCCATACTGACGACGCAACCCCGCATCCTCGCCCAACTGTCGCACCGCATTCGCATACCCAACCACATCATCCGGCTCAACCAAGATCCCGCTTTGGCCGTGGTCAACCACCTCAGGCAACGCAGATGCATTGGTAGTTACCACAGGAATTCCACAGGCTAAGGCCTCTGCAGGTGCAATCCCGAATCCCTCAAGACGTGATGGGAAGAGCATAATATCTGCAGAACGATAGGCTGCCACCAACCCATCGCGGTCGGGCGTCCCAATCGGGATCATACGTGGATGTGGATTCGTGTCAACGCCAGCTTGGAAGCTTGCTGTGTAGTACAACACATAATCATCCGGCAAGAGGTCCATAATTTTGGGCAACAAGTCAAAGCCTTTGCGGCGCGTGCGATTGCCCACAAACACCAAGCGAATCCGCGCATCGCTGGCAGGCAACTCGTTAATGCGCTGACCATGTTGCACAGGCGTGAACACGTCAGTATCGATACCATCATAAATCAGATGCGTGTCTTTACGACCATACGTTTGTTCCGTCATCTGCTGGGTATACCGCGATACACACACAACTGCGTCGGCTTTTGCAATCGACCAGCCGTCGTACTGCGATTCCACCAGCCGATAAAAGATGCGTTGTGCTAGCGAACTAACCGGCTGTAGCCGTGGATCAGTAGTCAAGTGGTGCACAGTCGTTACTAGTGGGATGCCGGGGCGCTTGAGTGCAAACGCCACGCGCGAACGTGCCTGAATGATGTCCCGCCCATTTGCCCAACCCGCCGGCAAGGAATAGGGTAACAACATCGGCAGAAAGTTATAGCGCTCGGGCATGCGCATCAGCTCGGCATCAGTCAAACCAGCGCGCTTGACGGCGCGCAAGATGTTTTGGATGCCGATATCAACACCACCACGTCCTGTAGGCGAGATATAAAGCGGACGAATACTCATTGACGCGGCTTCTCCACCACGATGAAATAACTGCCTGAATGTAGTTTGCCAAACAGGTGTAAATCAAGCTCCATCATCCAGGTGATGAAGTTGAGCAGGTAGTAAAGACCACCTTTGCGATCGAGTTGACCACGCAAGCGCCGGCGTGCGCGAATCTCACGATCAGTACCGTCGCTAATCACGGCACTCTTGGCACTCTTGGCACTCTTATCGCCTTGTTTATTGCGACCAGCCCAGGCCTCGCCGAGCTTCATCAACACGTGCTCCACAAAGCTGGTAAAAACGCTGTTCCAGAAAACGACTTTAACGGGCTTGAGGCCGGCGCGCTCGAAGGCTGCTAACACGTCCTCCCAGGTCTCAAGAGCTTTGATATGATCAGACTTGCGCAGCTTCTCACGCTCAAAGTCATAGACGCCAGCCTTGACGAACTGTCGACCAAGCCAGCGACTCAAGTTGACAAGTGGCTGGAGCGTCGACTTCTCACGTGTGTTTGACATGGCCAAAAAGCGCCCGCCCGGCTTGAGCACACGGGCTTGCTCGGCAAGATACGCATCAATGACGTCGATAGGGAAGTGCTCGAGCACGTCGAGCGAAAACGCCTTATCAAATACGTTATCGGCAAATGGCAAATTACGCGAGTCGGCTTGCGTCAACTCAATCGAGGTGATAGCAGCATCAGCAAACATGGTAGCAGGATCGTTGCCGACCATGGTTTTGACCAAATCGGCATTCCAGACAGCGAAGCGGCCATTACCACAGCCATTGTCGAGACAGACATCGTTTTTGTTGAGTTCAAGCAGTCGGACAGTCATTTTGTTACGCACGCCAGCAGCAAGCACCGGTGGTGCTAAGTCGCGATAATCGAGTTCCTCGGCAAGCTGTTCTTCTTCGCTGACATATTTTGAGACATAGTCGTAATCGACGCCACGTGGCATTAGGTCAATATACCCTGCGCGTTTGGGGTATTGCACCTGACACTGGCGACAGACGACGGCATCTGGCGTATTCTCGAGGTTGGTCGAGGTACAACTAGGGCAACGCAACAAAGGAAACAAGGCTTCGGAAATCATGTAATATCACGCTCCATCTAACAATCTGCATCATTTTACCACACTGCATTTGACAGGTACCTGACAGCACCGTAGCATGGTAATGACAGACAAAGGAGAACACAGATGAATAAACCAATTCCAGTCTTTGATGGCCACAATGACACGTTGCTACGCCTTACTGCTGACACCTCCAGCGATGACAACTTTATAGAGAGCCCACACGGGCATATTGACATGACGCGCGCGCGACGTGGTGGCCTCGCCGGCGGTTTTTTTGCCGTCTACATCCCCGGCAACCCCAATGTGGCCGTCGTAACTGACCGTGACAGCCTGCCACCATCGCTCGATTTGCACTACTCGCAAGAGATGGCGTTCAAGATGACGGCCAAGTTGTTCGAGCTTGAACGTGAATCACACGGCGAGTTCCGCGTCGTAAAAAGCGTCGCCGAGATTTTGGCCGCGCGTGAGGCGGGGGCCATGAGTGGTATTCTGCACTTTGAGGGTGCTGAGGCCATCGACGAAAACCTCTACGCACTCGAGGTCTTTTATCAAGCTGGACTGCGTTCAATCGGCCCAGTGTGGAGTCGCAAAACTATCTTCGCCGAGGGAGTACCGTTCCGCCACCATCATTCACCGGACACCGGTCCTGGCTTGACTGACGTCGGCAAGGAGTTAATCAAGGCCTGTAATCAAAAGCGGATCATGATTGACTTATCACACATGAACGAAAAAGGATTCTGGGATGTGGCCAAAATCAGCACTCAACCACTTGTGGCCACTCACTCAAATGTATGGAACTTGAGTCAAACCACACGGAACTTGACTGACAAGCAACTCGACGCCATCAAGGATTCAAACGGCATGGTCGGTCTCAACTTCGCTGTCGTATTTTTGCGTGAAGACGGCAAAAACGATGCCAACACACCGGTCGAGACGATGGTCGACCACATTGATTATCTTGTCAAACGCATCGGCATCGAACGCGTCGGTCTTGGATCAGACTTTGACGGAGCTACCATCCCAGCTGGCATCAAAGACGCTGCTGGATTGCCAGTACTGGTTGACGCACTCCGCGCGCGTGGCTATGGTGATGGTGAACTTCACAAATTGTGCTTCGATAATTGGATGCGCGTGCTTAAATTGACCTGGGGAGAATAACAAAATGCAAACGGCGCAGTGTAGGTTACAACCTACACTGCGCCGTTGAGGATAGCCAACTAATCACGCTTGGCAAACGCACGTATGTCACGCAGTCGTTGTCCATGTAACGGATAAAACGACAGTGCGGTTACCGCACAAATAGCGCCGATAATCGGTAACACAATCATGTATACGCGAAAACCTTGATCGACCGTATCTGGTTGGCTTTCGAGCACAGGGTTATATCCATACATCGTACTGATGATGCCGAATCCAGTGGCCGCAATCGTAGAGCTCATCGCAACGGCCGCGCCATTCACCGCAAAGAACATGGCCTCACGCCGCGATCCATTCCGCATTTCATCCTCGTCAATCACATCCGACATGATGACATCACCGAGCATAATCAATCCGGCAACAGGAAAGCCGATGATTGCGGCGGTTATCAATGCGTGATTAAATTCTTGGACAAAATACAATGGAATCACTGCCAAACCTATAGATGCATACGCAATCATCAACGATGTCCGCGGGCCAAATGGTTGCGCGATGAATTTGCGCCAAATCGGCAGATACAAACCAGCCGCTACAAATGCTGTCGCAAGAATTATCGTCGTTTGCGCAGGATCTGCATTGAGTGAGTATTTTACATAGAAAAACATGCCTGAAGTCAGCGTATTGGTTGCCACAAATCGCATCATTTGTGCCATCATGACACTCACAAAACTGCGATTAACCACCGTATGCTTGACAGCATCAACAAACTTGATAGGCGTTGGTTGATAGTTCGGTTGCTCAAACATCCCTTGCAACCCAATAAAATATGCCGAACAGGCCACTACCGCAAAAACAATCCCCATCAGCGGATAACCAAGAATCGAGGCCAAAATCGGTGGTAACGCCGCACCGACAAACAAGCCAGTTGTTTGGATCCAATTCATGCGAACCGCCACATCAAGCCGTGATTTGTAGGTAGGGAACATCTCGGGCAGGAGTGCCAAGTGTCCAGCCATACTCACTGCAGTACCAAGTCCCTCAAAGAGGATAATTGTCACCAAAAACCAGATGGCCAATTCAGTTGGTTGGGTTTTACCATCAAATGGTGCAAGCCAAATCAGCGCAAATGCAATCGCATACGGAATAGCACCAAAGCGTATATATGGCAGGCGTCGTCCCCATTTCGTGTTAGTTCGATCGGAGATGTGGCCAATAATCGGGTTATTTACCGCATTCCAGATGGCATAGATACTCATGATTAACGCTGCTACCGCAGGTGAGAGCTGCTTGACATCGGTGTAATAGAACAGCACCACTGCCCCAAATGCTTGATACGGAATCGATCCACCCAGATTGGCAATTGCATACAGCCAGCTCTCTCGACGCGTCGGGACACGTAATGCATGATCCATACACCTTCTCCTTTACAGGCACGAAAGACTAGTTCGGAGACTCGGTATTCCCATTAATAATCCGCCATGCTCGCTTCCAAGCATCTCCCTCATTGGCTTGAGCTTCATGCCGAAAACGATCATCGCGCTTGCGAACGAATTCACCAACTTCGGCATGCACACGGCTCCATGCACCATGTTGCGCTGCCAGCAACTGTGGGGTTGGCTTGGTGTTGGCCACCATCCAGCGTAGGTGTGGCGCACAAATGCCGTGCGAATGTTGCAACGCCTGACAGAGACTCATATCATCAGACCAGGCAGCGACACCAGCGCACACCGCTCGCGTATAGCGTGCAACATCGAGGCACACAGGGCACGCTTGGGGGGACGTCATCTTTTTCCGCGACCAACTAGTACCATTCTTGATAACCGCCTCAAGATCACGGAGTAAATTACTCATCACGTCGTAGGCAGTCACCGCCGCAGCCATTGCGTCACGGGCCTCCTGGAGTTGCGCGGCATGACGCACACACAATCCGCGTGCTGCGCGTACATCGGCACGACGCAACTCATCACCCGCCCCCTCCGCACAATAGACTTGGAGCGTACGCAACTCGGCTTTGGCAACCAGAGTGCATACCGGGCAATCAGGCAACTCACATGCTTCGATGAAATCGAGCAAGATACGTCGATCACGATCTGTCACAGCTGCCTCGCATTGTGAATCCTAGGTACGACAACTCAATGAGTGTCACTGTTGATTCGATGCTATAGTGGTATTGGTTAACAATTATCATACCATTACATGTTCTATGACTCAACCACATCTTATTGATACCGTCCTGAGAAGACTGGATGCATACTTTGGCGAACGCACCTGGCATCAGAGCAACGAGGGGCTCGACGAGCTCGTGCAGACCATTCTGTCACAAAGCACCACAGATGCCAACAGCGGACGCGCATTCGCCAACCTGCAACAACGCTACTTCAGTTGGGACGATGTACGAAACGCTCCATTTGACGAGCTCGTCGAGGTCATCCGCGTGGCCGGTTTGGCGCGTAACAAGGCCAAACACATCCAAAAACTCCTCGAGTACCTTTTTCATACGACTGGCCGCTACTCAATTGACCATCTAGTCCAACTGTCAACCGATGACGCGTTTAAATGGCTCGTGAGCATCCCCGGTATTGGCCCAAAAACTGCCGCCTGTACGCTCATGTTTGCCTACGGCATGCCATTTATGCCGGTGGACACCCATGTCGGGCGCGTCTCGGCACGCCTCGGTATTGTCGATACAACCAATGCCGAAAAGGCCCATCATTTTTTGCATACTGCAATCCCTGATCACGAAAAGTACGCCTACCACGTCCACCTTATCCATCTTGGTCGGCAGATTTGTCAGGCACGCACGCCACAGTGTCAGCACTGCCCGCTCACTGACATCTGCCCTAAAATCGGCATAGGAATGTAACATGCGCATCGTTTTGCTCCACACACAACTCTTGACCACGATTAGCTTCGCAACAGTGCTTGTCGCACTCAGTGCCGGATTTGACTGGTGGCGCGGTGGTACATTATCCAATCGCACAATAGCCATACGAGGTATCTGGGCACTGTTAATGACCAGTGAAATCGTGATTGGCACTATCATGGTCGTATGGCTCAGACATCCGCTCTCAACCCCTCTCCATCTCGTCTACGGCATCGTGGCACTACTCGTGACGGTGAGTGTCGTATGGGTGGTTCCTCGATTTTTTGTGACACGCCAACAAGCACAAAGCCTGGCAATTGCCATGGTGATTGTGGCCATTGTGTTACATCGACTGGCAATCACAGGGAATTAAGCGGCATATTTGACACAAAAAGTACCACTAACTGCTTGACAGTAGTCAATTGTGCATGCTATGCTTGTGCCATATTCACGAGTTGTGCAGAAAGGACAGAACCATGAATGCATCGGTATCAGTAGCTGTTCGTGTCCTTTTGCGCCTGTATCGCTGAATATCACCGTATACGATATTCGACCGCGGGCGCTTCGCCTGCGGTTTTTTGTTGAACCGCATGCACCAGATAATACGGTGAGCGGTTTTTTATTTGCAGTAATGAATATGAGGTTCAATGCGCGGACTCATTTTGCGGGCCCAAAGTGGCTTTTATTGGGTTGAGACGGAAGATGGCGTACTCGAATGTCGCCTGCGTGGCCGCCTCAAAAAGATTGAACTTAAAAGCGATATCGCCGTCATCGGTGACGAAGTTGAGGTAGTCGCAGTTAGTCCAGGGTATGGGGCAATTGAGCAGGTCTACGAGCGTAGAACGCGGCTCTCTCGTGTCGAGGCGGGTCCACGCAAAGTCAAAGAAGATTTAATTGTCGCCAATGTCGATATGGCCATGATTGTAGTTGCCCTCGCCGAACCCGAGTTTCACCCACGCATGCTTGATCGCTATCTGCTTATCTGCGAATACAATG
>Ga0315901_10011354_pt1 | contig 10023 bp, 6 predicted proteins | sample LakEriMetagenome_10_FD_203761 | JGI IMG/M metagenome (GOLD analysis project Ga0315901, IMG submission 203761) | Freshwater fungal communities from buoy surface, Lake Erie, Ohio, United States - Buoy 2 MA116 | ecosystem: Environmental > Aquatic > Freshwater > Lake | place: USA: Lake Erie, Ohio... | reverse complement strand
TGCCGCAGGCTGGACAGCGCTGTCCGATCGACGGGCAGGGAAAGCCGGTTCTGCCGGGCCGATTCGAGAGCGGCGACCGCCTGGCGGCGCAGTTCATTCAACACACTCTTGGGGACCATGACCGGCAGCGAGTCGTCCACCCCGGAAACGTCAGCCGCGTCGAGGTGGCGAAATTCGATGTCGGCGAGCTGGAAGGGGGTTCCTCCCAGACGCCCGAATTGTTCCCGGACCAACTCGCGGGTGAGAGGATGTTTGCGGGCCGCTTCGACAGGCTGCGGCGTAGCGACCTCAACCTGGTGCCCGCACCCGTCATCAACCCGGACCCGCAGCGCCTGGCCGGGACATCCCAGAAAGGTCAACCGCAGGGGAATGCGCTGGGGGACGACCGAAGGGGCGAATGAACGCTCCAGTCGGCGGCGCAGCGCGGGGTCGTCGGTTCGCCAGACCATGGCTCCCAGGGGGATCGCCCGCAGATTCAGATCCCCCCGCCCAAAAGCCAGCGCCACCACGCGTTGGCCCTCGCGGACCGATTCGCGTACCTCGAAGACCCGGCCTCCCTGCTCATCCTGCTCGGGATGCCCTTCGTCGAAGACCAAGCCATCGCCGGGCTTCACCGGCAGGCCGGCCAATCCCAAGTGCGAACTGGCCAGCTGGACCAGAACTTCCGTGCCCGTCACCTCGACCACAGTGCCGACCTGCACGCCGCGGTGCTTGGGAAAACGTCCCTGCACCAATTCCTGGTGATTCACCCCGGACAGGAAGCCGTGCGTAAACCCTCGCGAAAAACTTTGGGCCAGGTCGAGCTTTTGCTGGGGATCGAGTGTGAAGGGCTGGTCGTGGGCGGCCGCGGCGAGGGCCGCCCGATAGGTTTGAGTGGTGGCGGCGACATAGTGGGGGCTCTTGAGCCGGCCTTCGATCTTGAGGCTGCAGACGCCCGCCTCGGCCAGCGCCGGGACCAGGTCCCACGCCGCGAGGTCCTGGGGGCTGAGCAGATAGGCCTTGTCTTGCAGGTCGCGTTGCTGACCATCGACGAAGAGCTGATAGGGTTGGCGACAGGCCTGGGCGCATTGGCCGCGATTGGCACTGCGTCCTCCCAGCGACTCGCTGGTGAGACATTGTCCGCTGTAGGCGACACACAGTGCGCCATGGACGAACACCTCGAGGGGAAGATTGGTTCCCCGACGGATGCGCGCGATCTCTTCAATCGACAGCTCGCGGGCCAGAATGACCCGTTCGACCCCCAGGCGGCGGACGAATTCGATTCCCCGCCACTCGCTGAGGGTCATCTGGGTTGAACCATGCACGGCAAACGCCGGAGCCATGGCCCGAACCAGCCGGGCGATCCCCAGGTCCTGCACAATGACGGCGTCGGCCCCGGCGTCGATCACCTGCGCCAGGTAGTCCGCCGCCCGCTCGAGCTCATTCGCGAAGACCAGGGTATTGAAGGTGACATATCCCCGAACCCCGTGGCTGTGCAGGTAGGCCAGGGTTTCGGGGAGTGCCGCGAGGGTGAAGTTGGCCGCCCGATGGCGGGCGTTGAAGTCATCGAGGCCGAAATAGACGGCGTCGGCACCGTTCGCGACGGCGGCCCGCAGGGCTTCGGGATCGCCGGCCGGAGCCAGCAATTCAGGAAGAATCGAGGAGAGCAAAGACGCAGCAGGACTGTCAGACAAGGGAGGGGTACCGCCAGAGAACCGGAGACCGCAAGTCATGCATCATATCGGTTCGCGGACCAACTCGCTTGGCTGCCGCCGGAATTCAGACGGCCCCTGTCGCGCGGGGAGTGGAACCACCGAAGTCCCGGGATCAATCAGTCTTCGAGCGTGGCTTCGATGGAGCCGGGTTCGACCAGAGGTTCGGTTCCCCCCAGTTCCCAGGTGCGGATGCAGTTTCGATATTTTGAGACCCCGACCGGAGCGAGTTCCAGGGAGTCGATCAGTCTCCGCACCAGTTCGGGCATCACGCCGCGGAACTTGAACTCGCAGATTCCATAGTTGACGAGAAAGGGGCGTTGATCGGCCCGCTGTCTCAGAGACCAGTCTTCGACCGGAGCACCCGTGAGATTGCGGTCGATGGTGGCCCGCACCGTCCCCTCCGGAAGCACGCCGAACCAAGCCTGGCGGTCGTATTCGACGAGGCAGACGGGTGCCATTCGGCAACGTCGGAGCTGGCTGTGGAAGCGGTGGCCCTCCCAGTCGTCGTCAGGACGTTCGCCAAATCGGCCAATCAGCGCCAGTGGGATCGACGTGCGGAGCTTGCGGACCACAGTCCCCCGCTTGAGTTTCCGTTCCAGATAGAGTTCGGAGCCATCGCCATATTGCCGGAGGCGGAATTTCATCAACCCAAACCGGCCCCGGCGGCGGAAGACATGCCGTTCGGGAGTGTCGCAATAGAGAGTCGTGATGTGGTAGGCGCCGTTCGGGCCCGCATGCGGATCCACCGACAGATGCTCCCCCAGCAGGGTGGACAACCGCTCGGCCTGTTCGAGAGTGGCGAGGAATTTCAGTTCGTGCGACGGCAGGCGATCGGAGGAACCGAGTTTCAAAGAGGGGGATTGGGCAGCCTGATGCTCGATGGACGACGACATGTTCGATCTGCGACTTCAGAGAAACCTGGGCCGGGAAACACGTGCCGGGACACCCTTGATGACGGCGACCGGCGGCGAACGCCCGAGAATCTTTCTGGGCAGTCTCACTGGGCTTCACCATTTCTTCATCATTTTGGTCACCGCCAAGATCGAGAGACCGCCACGCGAATCAGTCAAATCCCCTGGTCTCGGTGATAACGGTTGTGTCAGTTGTTGGGATTGGGGTGAAATGCAATTCCGGCGGAAGGCGCAGGTCAAACCCAGGCCTTGGAGCCCAAACCAAACACCGCCGACTTTGGGGGGGGCGCACGAGGAGGGGAGGACTCCTTGCGCAACCCTTGCGGCACACGACTTGCCGGCCGATTTCCATGCGGGGGCTGAGGGAGCAATTGTGCCAGTCGCCAAGGGAAATGTCTGGAAACCAAACACTCGGTGACCCGGGGAGCGGGTTGCCGCATTGGGGAGCTTGTCGTTTCACCAGCTGGCGATCAATGAACTTGCGTCCCAGATTCGACCTGTTACGCTACTGCGATCGAATGTCTTCCTGCGGTTCCTCGTCAATTCCGTTCAACAGTCGATTCCCCGGAGCAGGCACTCATGAATTCCCAAGACTCGTCGACGCATGCGCTCTTCGCAGAAATCCGCGAAAAAATGGCTGTGATGCATCGGGCCTCGGGGTTGGCCGTCCGGGGTCAGCATCCGGGAACCATTGGCGTGGTTCATGCGCTGTTCGAGGTGTCTGATCTTCCCGCCGAACACCGTGTCGGGCTGTTTTCGGAACCTCGTATTTTTGACGCTTGGATTCGCTTTTCGAATGGCCGGAATACAACGGATCAGCGTCCGCCCGACGTGCATGGAATGGCCATTCAGGTGTTGGATGTTCCTGGAAATCGGGCCGGTGGAGATCCCGCCCGGTCACGCGTCCAGGATTTCCTGCTGGTGGATCATCCGGTGTTTTTTGCCCGCGACGCCCGCCATTTTCTGGAATTTCTGCAGATCAAACTGCAGCCGCCGGGAGCAATTCCCGCCGATCGGGTGGCGGGGGAACGGCAGCAGGCGGCGGAACTGGTGGGGAAGTTTCCGGTTCTCGCGAAGTTCTTCTCGCAGCCGGGGAATGTGCTTGGGGCGGAGTACAACAGCCAGACCCCCTATCAATTCGGCCCCCGCGCGGGGCGTTGGTTCGCCAAGCCGTTGCCCGCTGAGACGCCGCTTCCCCATGGCCAGGATGTTCCGGACAAGCTGTCCTGGGCCCTGCGAGACAGCCTGGCCCAATCCGGGTTTGAGATGCGGTTCGCATTTGGGATCCAGTTGCAGTCGGATCTTGAACGGATGCCTCTCGAGGATGCCTCCGATCCCTGGACAGGGGCCCCCTGCATCACGCTCGCCACGATCACCATCCCGGCGCAGGACTTCAACCGCGCGATCCCCGCGCACTTTGCCGAAGCGCTGGAATTCGATCCGTGGCATGCTCTGGTCGAGCACCTGCCGCTGGGCAGCCTCAACCAGGTGCGGCGACTGGTCTATGAAGACAGTCGGATGGCACGACGGCAAGCCCGTGACATTCGCGCTGGACAACCCATCGCGAACGAAGAACTCAACCGCCAGACCCTGCAGCGGTACTTCGACTGCTTCACGCGGAGGGATGGCCTGGGAATGCGGACCTGTCTGCATCCCGATGTGGAGTTTCAGGATATTGGATTTCATCTGCATGGCGACGAAGTGGGGACAATGTGGACCATGATCACCACCCCCAAACATCCCGCCCAGGTCGAACGCCCGATTGAGGTTCGCGTTTCCAGCCTCTCCGTGACGGGCAATGGGGGAGATGTGACTTGGTCCTGCGATTACCTACTGGTCCCGGAAGGTGGGGGAGATCCTCTGAAGGTTCACAACGATGTGAAGTCGAGCTTCCGGTTCGCTGACGGCTTGATCGTCTGGCAGCACGACACGCCGTTGGATTTCTGGGATTGGTTCCGACAGGTCAAACCGACTTTGGGGCGGATGATGGATTGGGGGCATCAGATCGAGGCGGCGATCGAAACTTTGACAGGAGTCGATATTCCTCCCGATATCGAGAAGCGGGCCAAACAGGGAGTGCGTGAGATGGGCCGCAAAAAGCTGGACCAATTCCTGGTGGATAATCCCGTCAATCGCCGCCGAACCACCGGCTGACGCCGTTTCACCCCGATCTCAGCAGGTTGACGAGCCCGTGCTGCGCAGGGCCCGAACGGCTGTGTTCTGGTCGTGTGAGGTTTGGCCCGAATCAGGATGCGTCTGGTCAAGATGCATTTGGAGTGGCGGGGGGAGGCGTGGCTGAGGTCGCTGCTGAGGCCGGCCCCGCTGTGGATCGGGTCCCCACCGACTCGACGACCAGCCGATAGTGCCGCAGCGATTTGTCAAACTGATCCCGGTCGGCTGGGCGGCGGCCAAATCCCACCGGCAGGTAGATGCCGCACAACTCCTGGAAGGCCTCTTGTGCGGGACGGACGTGGCGCAGCGCCCTTCGGTAATCCCGATAGGTCAGTCCTTTCCGGAACCGGATTAGGCCTTGGCGTTCGGTGGTGCTGAGGGTGCCCAGCAACAGTTGGGCGATCGCTTCAGAAAAGATCCCGTTGGCGGCCGCCAACTGAGCCCGCCGGAGGTATTCATCGGCTGGAAGTTCTCCGGGAGGAGTGGTGCCGACCGAGAACTCCAGGGAAGACAGATTCCGCTCTGCTTCGATTCGCCGCGACCGCCAGTTGTTGATCAGACGGATGATGAGAAAGATGATGCCCGCCGCGAGGAGGACTCCCACGATTGATGGCAACAACTTGAGAAAGCCGATCAAACCCGAAGTATTGGGATCAAAATTCCAGCTGGGGAGCAGTTCGCGGAACCAGTCGAAGAACCGCTCGAGCCAATTGGGGGTGTCGACGCTGGGGGGAGGCTCAATCCGCAGCCGCGAGAACTCGGGTTGGGCCAACACTTCGTCCAGTTGACGCCGGATCAACTGGTCCTCGACTTCCGCCTCCTGGGCGTCGGCCGAAGATGACATACCCGCGAGCGCGGCCGCAAGCATGCCGCCCACGCCGACCCGCAGGCCGACGCTGTGAGCTCGCTGGCCCGTGTCGTCAGGCGGCTGTGGCATCGGTTCTCTCCTCGATCCCGCGCTGCAGTTGGGCGGCCTCCTGCCGCAATTTCAATTCGACATCCCAGCAATCATTCCGCACGCGCAGGTCGATGTACGACAGAAACCAGGTGATTCGCAGGTACACGAAGACAAACAGGGCCACCGCCAGTTCCACCACGAGGACCAACGGGTCGCTCCACAGGAATTGCAGAGTCGCCCTGAGGATGGCTCCACTGTCGTCGGCATAGGCCGGATCGATTCCGAGACGCCCCATCAGCACGGGGGTCCCCAGTAGCCAGGTTGTCGCAAAGTCGACGGTCAGCAGCAGAACGCCCCAGAGCAGCAGCCCCTGCCCAACCAGGGTGAACCAGATTCCCGCCAGTTGCGAGGGCTCTTTGTCGAGCAGTTGGGTGTCCCTCGCACGATGCAAGATCGGCTCGATGTTGTGCAGCACCCGGGCTTCCGTCCGGAATGGCCAATGGTAGGAGAGCAGCAGCCCGGGATAAAGGAACAGAAAAAATCCCGGCAATTGCAACAGCGACCGCACACAACGCTGTGTGAGATACCACCAGGGACGGGGGCCGAGTAGACGGTAGGCCCGCGACAGCGAGGGGCGGGCGCTGAAGACCTGCGCTCCTGTCAGGGCAGCGACCAGGGTTCCCAGCACGCCAGCCGCCAGAAAGAACAACACGCTCGCCTGGGGAAACGTCCAGGAGTGAAGTCGGTATGTCGCGCCAATCAGGGCGGCCACGGGAGCAGTGCACAAAAACCACGCCGAGAGATATCCCCGCAGGCCCGAGCGCAACAGCAGCAGTGCCAGATCGAGATTGTTCCCCAGGGACCGGGGGGCCAACGGGATGGTGGGCTGGCGAAAAGTCACGAGGCTCGATCCTCCCACCGTCCCGAGAGGCCAAGATAAACGGCGACCAGAATCCACATCAGGATCCCGACCGTCACCTTGAGGAGGTCGGGAATATCGGCGGGAGACCAGAACGCTTCGATCAGGGCGGCAATCAACAGCATGCCGCCGGCTCCGGCCGCCAGCTGGATTGCCTCACGGCCACGGTCAGCCAGGGCCTCGAGCCTCGACCGGCGTCCAGGATGCAGCAGGGCATGTCCCAGGACCAAACCGGCCCCCCCCGCAATGGCGATCGCCACCAGTTCGAATGCGCCGTGTGAGATCACAAATGTGAGGAATTTCGCATGTCGACCGGTTCCCACGAGATACCCCGCGATCGCGCCGATCGCAATTCCGTTGTACAGCAGTGTGTAGGCGGTTCCCACCCCCAACAGAATGCCCCGTCCAAAACAGTCAAAGGCGATGCTGATGTTATGCTGGGTGTAAAACCCGGCCATGATCACCCGCTCACCGCTATCGTCCCGGGTCTTGCCCCAACTCGATCCACCGGCGTTCGTTCCGCTCTCGTAAGATTTCGCCGCCTGCTCCAGTTGCTGGAAGGGGACCACCCGCCGCGCGAGGTCCGGCTCATGCTGGACCAGAGCCCACGTCACCGCCAGGGGGCCGAAAAACAGCAGGCAGGCCGTAATGAAATACCAAAGATTTCGGCGAAACACTCTCGGGAACCCCGAGACCAAGAAGTCTTTCAGGCCTTGCAGCCGGGCGGGCGGTGCGCGGTAAAAGGTGTTGTGACCCCGGGTCACGAGATCGTTGAGATAGTTGGTCAACGACCGGCCCCAGCCGCGTGACTGGACCAGCGACAGATCCTGGCAGATTTCCCGTAACATGCGCGAGAATTGTCCCACGTCGTCATCTTCCCATTGCGACCGTTTCCCTTTCTGGAAGCGGTCCAGCAGGGCTTCGAACGCTTTCCAGTCGGCCTGGCGCCGGGCGACGAACAGTCGCTTGTTCATCTCGATTCTCCCCTGGAAGACGGATTCGACCCGATCTTTCCAGCCGTAGCCGACGGCTCGGTCTCCCGCCAGTCGTCCCCCGCCTCCACGGGATGGAAGGTGGCGTAGACGCGGGCGACAAACGCCATCGGGTAACGCTCGACCAGCTCCTTCGATCCCTTGTATTCCAGTCGTTGGGACAATACCCGTGCCAAGTCGCGGCACATGGCATGACCCCTCCCATAATCGAGCACCAGACGGCGTTCGAGAAATTCCTCAATCAGCGCCAGAGTGGTGATGGGAGGAATCCAGCGTCCTAAATCCAGGCGTGGCAGGGGTTCGATCTTCGAGAGAATGACCGGCTCGCGGGGGACGGTCACCCGGCGTTCCTGGACCACGATCGTCTGCCCCGCCAGGTCCCCCAGACGACGGAAATTCCCGGACACCAGCATCGCCAGCCAGCCTACTCCGTAGACACCCAGTCCCAGGTTCCCCCCGGCGAGGTAGGGAGCCGCATCCATGGCCCGCACCAAGTTGCGGACGGCGGCCTCCCACCCTGAGATGGGGTATCCCGATTCGTGGATGACCCGCAGCCCGAACATTCTCTTGCCGGGTGTTTGGCCTCGCAGAAATCCTTCGCAGAGGGTGAAATAGAGCCAATCCAGAGCGAAATACACCACCAGCAGAGCGGCCATCGACAGCGAGAATACAAACAGCCCGGCCGTCAGGCTGATGAATGCCGCGGCGCTGAAGAGTCCCATCCGGATCACCAGATCGATCAGGAACGCTCCCAGACGTGATCCCGGGCCGGCCAATTGGAAAGTCAACACCACATTTTCGGGTGTCACCACCACATGATCGAGGGTGGTCTGCGAACCGGAGTTGAGGGGGGCGACGGGCGACATGCTTCGAGCATAGTCCGGCCAACTCTCTGAATCCATAGGGGGCAGCTCACCCTCCCGTCAGCCCGCCCCGGCAAGCACCAGCCCCTGTTCCGTTTCCCCCCGAGCAGGAGATTGATCCCCGTTGCGGAAGAGGCGGGTGTCGCGCCGGGCAGTCAAGAGGCCCGTCAAAACGAAACCGGGTCGACATTCTCATGCCGACCCGGTTCCTTTGATCCGGCTCATCCCAGGATGAGCATCAGTGCTGAAACAGGAACTCCTTGGAGTTCAGCAGGGCCCAACCCACGTCCTCCATCGCCAGTTTGCGATCTGGATTGCTGGCAATGTGCTTCTTCGCGGCTTCCAGTTCCTTTTCCACCGGCTTCCGGCAGAGGGCCGAGAGATAGAGTTGTGTGATGATCTCGTCATCCGACTTGTTCGCTTCAACCATCTGGTGGATGCGCCCCTTCGCGTCCCGCAGTTTGTTGTGCACGACAGGTCCGTTGATCATCTGCAGGGCCTGCGAGAGATTCGATTCGTTCGAACGCTCGCACTGGCAGGCCATCTCGCGCTGGGGCTGGCCGAAGATCTTGAGGAAATAGTGGTCGGCCGGAGGCTCAACCAACTCGATCGCCCGGGTTCCCGCAGGAGCACCAGGGAAGGTCTCGGGAACCGAAGTCACCGCGCAGATCGCATCCAGCAACTGCTCGGCAGAGAGCAGCCGCGTGTTGGCGTGCGAGAAGTAAATCTCGTCGTTCGCATTGAACTGATTCTTGCGGCTGCTGAGCTGGTAGGTCCGGCTCTTCATGATGGTCTTCACCGCCCATTTGCGGCTGAAGCTGTTCTTCGTGAATTCCTGGGCCAGCCGCTCGAGCAGCGTGGCGTTGGAGGCGGGGTTCGAGTCACGGAAGTCATCGACGGGTTCGACAATCCCGCGGCCCATCAGCTGGCCCCAGATCCGATTGACCGAGGCTTTCGCGAAGAACGGGTTCTCGGCCGATGTCAGCCAGTTGGCGAAGACTTCCCGTCGATCCTGATCGGCGGGCACATCAATATCCCCCTTCAACAGCAGATGGGTCTTCATCTGCTTGCCAGTGCGGGGCTGCGTCACCTCGCCCCCCTTGGCGACGAAAATCACCTCTTCCGTCGCATCGGCGGCATTCTTGCGGCCGATGCGGGCGAACGCCGCACCAATCCCGTAGTAGTTGTCTTGGGTCCACCGCTCAAACGGGTGGTTGTGGCACTTGGCGCACTGGATACGGATCCCCAGAAACAATTGAGCGGTCGTCTCCGTGGCGTCCTGCGGGTCGCGGCTGGCCCGCCAGTAATTCGCGGCGGGGTTGGTGTAGGCGCTCCCCTTGGCGGTCAGCAGATCACGGGCGAACTGATCCATCGGCATGTCGGTGCGGACGCACTCGTACAGCCACTGGCGGAACTTGGCGACCCCGGTGGGATTGAGCCGCTTGGCATTCGCCCGCAGCACGTCCCCCAATGTCAGGGTCCAGTTCGAGGCGAAGTCGTCGGTCTCGACCAACGCATCCACCAGCAGATCACGCTTGTTCGGGCTGGCGTCCGACAGAAATCGTTCGGACTCT
>Ga0315901_10011353_pt1 | contig 10023 bp, 8 predicted proteins | sample LakEriMetagenome_10_FD_203761 | JGI IMG/M metagenome (GOLD analysis project Ga0315901, IMG submission 203761) | Freshwater fungal communities from buoy surface, Lake Erie, Ohio, United States - Buoy 2 MA116 | ecosystem: Environmental > Aquatic > Freshwater > Lake | place: USA: Lake Erie, Ohio... | reverse complement strand
GCCTTCTTCGCAGCCTTCTTCGCCATGATGCCTCCTGACGGGCGCACTCTGCCGCTTGGCAGCCGTGGCTTGTGGATCACAAGCCATGGCTTGAGTTTCACGCCCTCATACCAGATGTAGATTATGAGTGCAAAAACGAGCTTGTCAAGCAGAAAACCTTTAGTGGTTGTATTGCGTACGCGTTTTTGCTAGGCGACACGTGACGCAGGACTGCACACGGGCGGCCCTGGATGTTGTCAAGTGCCCTCACGGACGCGGGCGGGACGCGCGATCCATCTGCCGCGCGACGCGCACCACGTCCACAGGCGCCGAGCGCGCGTCGGCGAGGATCGCCGCGACGTGCGGGCGCGCGGCCTCACGCTGCCCGAGCGCCTCGTGCGCCTGCGCCATGATGAGCCGCGCACGCGGTGCGGCGAGTGCCGCTTCGTGCACGGCGCCCTGCGCGGCCATCGCCAGCAGGCGCTCGCCCACCTGCAGCGCCGAGCGGTGATCGCCGCGGTAGCGGCGGTGAATCGTGGCCTCTGCGTCCTGGAAGTGCGGGTTATGCGGATAGCGCTGCTGCAGGTGGTGAATCTTGGCGAGTGCGTCGGGAATGCGCCCTTCGTACCAGAGATAGACCAGGTGCAGCTGGTAGTCGGCTTCGGCCCCAACCAGTTGTCCGCCGCGGCTGGCGCGTTCCATGCGCGCGAGGCCGTCGACGCGGTCACCGCCGGGCAGCGAGAAGATCCACTGCAGCCAGCGCATGAAGGACGGGACGATGCCGGCGTAGTAGCGATACATGCCCGTGCCGAACTCGGCGTCCTGCAGCGTGGGGTCGAGCGCCAGCGCGCGGTCAAGTGCCTCCTTCACCCGCTTGCCCTCACGGGCCGCCGCGAGTTTTTCCTCATGCAGCACGCGCCACTGTCCGCGGGCACCGAGGGCAACGCCGTGGTAGAACCAGGCCTCGGCGCGGCGCGGCTCGCGCACCGTCCACGCCGCCGTTTCCTTCACGGCGCGCTCCACGGCCGTGACGAACCGCGCGTCGCGACCGGGATGCTCGGGGTCGAGCATCAGCTCCCACCAGCGGCTCATGGTCAGCAGGCCCGTGCACACCTCGGGCGGCGCCGGTCCGCAGGTGTCGGCGACGACAGCGGGCATGCGCGCGAAGTCGGCGTCGAGGACGACGTCGTACGCCCGGGCCACGCGGTCGCCGGCCGTGAGGCCGCCACCCGACGACTGTGCCGCCGGCGCCGGGGCCAGCCCCAGCGCCAGCCCGAGCGCGGCGATGGCCGCACGGGGGCGACCGGTGATGGGACGGAGGGTCACAGCGGCGTGGTGCGCAGGGCCTGCCGCGCGGCATGGCGCGCCAGTGCCAGGGTGATGAGCTCGTCAAGCAGCGGACCGAAGGGCAGGCCGCTGGCCGCCCACAGCTTGGCGAACATGCTGATGGTGGTGAAGCCCGGCATCGTGTTGATCTCGTTCAGCAGCAGCGCACCCGTCGAACGTGACAGCAGGAAGTCGACGCGCGACAGCCCCGAGCCGTCGATGGCCCGGAAGGCCGCCACGGCCAGCCGCTGCACGTCGCGGACCTGCGCGTCCGGCAGGTCGGCGGGAATCACCGAGACGGACGAGTCGTCGAGATACTTGGCCTCGTAATCGTAGAACTCGCGCCCGGGGATGATCTCGCCGGCGCCCGAGGCGCGCGGCTCGTCGTTGCCGAGCACGGCGCATTCGATCTCGCGCGCCTGGTCGACGCCGGCCTCGATGATGACCTTGCGGTCGTACTGCAGCGCCTCGGTGATGGCGGCGTCGAGCGCGTTGGCGGTGCGCACCTTCGAGATGCCCACGCTCGACCCGAGGTTGGCCGGCTTCACGAACAGCGGCAGGCCCAGCGCGAGCGCACGCTGGCGCACCGAGGCGGGCTCGTGCTGCCAGTCGAAGGCCGTGCAGGCGCACCAGCGCGTCTGCGGCAACCCGTGGGCCTCGAAGACCTGCTTCATCAGCACCTTGTCCATGCCGACGGCCGAGGCGGCGACACCCGGGCCCACGTAGGCGAGATCAGCGAGCTCCAGGAGCCCCTGCAGCGTGCCGTCCTCCCCGAACGGGCCATGCAGGACGGGGAAGATGACGTCGATCGCGAGGCGGCCCGTCACGGTGCCGTGTGCATCGAGCACCAGCAATGGTTCGGTCGACGGATGGGGGCGGAGCACGACTGTGGCGGCGTCGGCGGGCCCGGCCTCGCCCCGCTGCGCCGCCGTGATCACGTCGGCCGCGGACACGCGCGTCGGCCCCGCGCCGTCGAGCCGCCACACCCCGTCGCGGCCGATGCGGATCGCCACCGGTTCGTAGCGCGACCGGTCGAGGTGCGCGAGCACCGACGCGGCCGAGGCCAGCGATACCTCGTGTTCACCCGACCGGCCCCCATAGAGCACCCCGACGCGCAGTTTGTTCACGTCAGCGATAATACACAGCGTCTGCGTGATGTCTGAGACCTTCCACGTGCTGGCCCGAGACGGCCAGGCCCGCCGCGGGCGCCTGCGCACCGCGCACGGCACCATCGAGACGCCGATCTTCATGCCGGTGGGCACTCAGGGGGTCGTCAAGGCCCTCACCCCGCGCGACCTGATCGAGGCCGGGGCGCAGATCATCCTGGGGAACACCTATCACCTGCACCTGCGGCCGGGCGATGCCCTCGTGGCACGGCGCGGCGGGCTGCACGCCTTTTCCGGATGGCCGCGGCCGATCCTGACCGACAGCGGCGGCTTCCAGGTCTTCAGCCTGGCCGACCGGCGGCGCCTCACCGAGGAGGGCGTGGCCTTCTCGTCGCACCTGGACGGCAGCCGGCGGCTGCTGACGCCCGAGTCGGTTGTCGACATTCAGCTGAACTTAGGGTCTGACATCGCGATGGTGCTCGACGAATGCCCGGCCCTGCCCGCCCCGCCCGAGGCCATCGCCGCCTCCGTCGGGCTGACGGCGCGATGGGCCGCGCGCGCCCGGGCGCACTTCCTCGAGCGGCGGGACGCCTCGGCGCACGGTCGCGGTCAGCTGCAGTTCGGCATCGTCCAGGGGGGCGCCGATCCGGCGCAGCGCACCAGGAGTGCCGCGCTGACCCGGGAGATCGGGTTCGACGGATACGCCATCGGGGGCCTCAGCGTGGGCGAGCCCAGCGCCGTGATGTACGACATGGTGGCCCACACCGCGCCGCTGCTGCCCGAGGACCAGACCCGGTATCTCATGGGGGTGGGCACCCCGCTCGACCTCATCGAGGCGGTAGCCAGCGGCGTTGACATGTTCGACTGCGTCATGCCCACCCGCAATGCGCGCAACGGCCGGCTGTTCACGCGCCACGGCGTGATGAACATCAAGAACGCCGTGCATGCGGAAGACGATCGGCCTGTCGATGCGGCCTGCGGCTGCTACGCCTGCCGGACGGTTTCGCGCGCCTACCTGCGGCACCTGTTCGTAGCCGGCGAGATGACCGCCGGCATCCTGAACACCGTGCACAATGTGTTCTTTTACCTTGACACGATGCGGAGGGTAAGGGACGCTATTGCGTTTGGAACGTTTGACCGTTTCCGACAGGAGTTTCGCCAGACTTTTTCCTCTGGCGCGCTGAACGCATGACCCCGACCGACCTCAGTCTGCCCGGCCTGCTTGCCATGGCTGCGCCCCCGGCGCAGGCCACCAGCCCATGGGTACAGCTGCTGCCCTTCGCCCTCGTCATCGGCATCTTCTATTTCCTGATCCTGCTGCCCATGAAGCGGCGGCAGAAGAAGGTTGACGAGTTCCTCCGGGCGCTCAAGGCGGGTGACCGCGTGGTGACCACCGGGGGCATCGTCGGCACCATCACCCGCGTTTCCGAAGAGGGCATCAAGCTGGAGATCGCCCCCAGCGTCCGCATTGACGTCGTCCGGACAGCCATTGTCGGCTACCAGGGGCAGCCGCCGGTGGCTGACCAGTCCGCCTGACCGCATCTTTCTGCAACCATGGCCAAGAACATCCAAACCCGTGTGCTCATCATCGTCGGCGTCATCGCGCTGGCGGTGTTTGCGTTCTTCCCCCCGGACCAGAAGGTGCGGCTCGGGCTCGACCTGAAGGGCGGCGTCCATCTGGTTCTCCGCGTCCAGACCGACGAGGCCCTGCGGCTGCTGACCGAGGGCACGGCCGACCAGCTGCGCGAGGCGATGCGCACGGCCAACGTGGCCGGCATCACCGTGACGCCCACCTCGTCGACCGCGTTCACGGTTGCCGGTGTGCCGGGCGATCAGGAGGCCGCGTTCCGCACGGCCACCACCGCGATCGAGCTGTCCTACGACCGCTCGTCGAACGGTCCCGGGGCCTACACCTTCCAGATGAAGCCGAACATCACGGTCGACAACCGCGAGAGCACCGTGAATCAGGCGCTGCAGACCATCGAGCGGCGCGTGAATGAGCTCGGCGTCGCCGAGCCCATCGTGGCCCGCCACAGTGAGGCCGACCAGATTCTGGTGCAGCTGCCCGGCGTGTCTGACGTCAACCGCGCCAAGGAGATCATCCGGTCGACGGCACTCCTCGAGCTCAAGCTGGTCGAGCAGGGGCCGTTTGCCGACGAGGCGGCGGCGCGTCAGGCCTATGGCGGCAACGTGCCGCCCGAGATTCAGATCCTGCCTGCGCGTCCCGACGTCGTCGTGCCCGGCCAGCCGGCGGTGGGCTACTTCTATGCGGTGCGGCGCGTGCCGGCCGTGACGGGCCGCGACCTGCGGGCCGCCACCCAGCAGCTCGACGAATACAACCGCCCGGCCGTCGGGTTCAGCTTCAATACCGAGGGTGCCGCCAAGTTCGGGGCGTTCACCGCGGCCAACATCGGTCGCCAGCTGGCGGTCGTGCTCGACGGGCGCATCCAGACGGCGCCGCGCATCGAGAGCCGCATCGATTACGACGGTCGCATCACCGGCACGTTCAGCCCGCAGGAGGCTGCCGACCTGTCGCTGACGCTGCGGTCGGGTGCGCTGCCGGCGTCGCTGACCTACCTCGAGGAGCGCACGGTGGGCCCCTCACTCGGTGCCGAGTCGATTCGCGCCGGCGTCACCGCCGCCGCCGGCGGTCTGCTGCTGGTCATGCTGTTCATGCTGGTCTACTACAAGCTGGCCGGCTTCAACGCCCTCACCTCGATTGTGGTGAACTTGGTGATCCTGCTCGGCCTGATGTCCTATCTGGGCGCGGTCATGACGCTGCCGGGGATCGCCGGCTTCATCCTGACCATCGGCATGGGCGTCGACTCGAACGTGCTGATCTTCGAGCGCATCAAGGAAGAGCTGGGCGCAGGGCGGGCGGTCAAGCAGGCCGTCTCGTCGGGCTTCGACCGCGTGTTCCTGACGATTCTCGACACGCACGTGGCCTCGCTCATTGCCGCGGCGTTCCTGTTCCAGTTCGGCACCGGACCCATCCGCGGCTTTGCGACCACGCTGACCATCGGCCTGCTGTCGAACGTCTTCACGGCCGTCTTTGTCTCCCGCACGATGTTTGATCTGGTGCTGTCCCGCCGCCAGACCACGACCCTGAGCATCTAGTCATGCGCATCTTCGAGCACGCGAACTACAACTTCATCCAGTGGCGCTGGCAGGCCCTCGGCCTGTCGGCGCTGGTCATCGCGGCGGGCATCGCCCTGATCATCACCCGGGGCCTTCCGCTCGGCATCGACTTCTCGGGTGGCACGAGCCTTGTCCTGCGCTTCCAGCAGCCCGTCGCCGAAGACGGCCTGCGTCGCGCCCTCGACACCATTCCGGGCGAGAAGGTCGTGCAGCAGTACGGCGAGGCCCAGGCCAACGAGTGGCTGGTGCGCCTGCCGCTGGTAGAGACGGCCGAGCAGGGTACGAGCCTCGAGCAGGGCGCGCGGCAGGTGGTCGATGCCGTGACGACCGCCAATCTGGGCGCCTTCGAAGTTATCAGCCGCGACATCGTCGGCCCGGTCATCGGGCGTGACCTGCAGCTGAAGGGCATCTACGCGACGCTCGCCTCGATTGTCGGCATCACCATCTACATCGGCATCCGGTTCCGGTTCGCGTTCGCCATCGGGGCCATCGCGGCCACGCTCCACGACGTGCTGGTGACCCTGGCATTCCTCGTGTTCTTCGGGTACGACCTGTCGCTCAACATCGTGGCGGCCATCCTCACCATCACCGGCTATTCGGTGAACGACACCATCGTCATCTTCGACCGCGTGCGTGAAAACCTGAAGGCCCGCCGGCGCGACTCGCTCGAGTCGGTCGTCAATGCGAGCGTCAACGAGACGCTCAGCCGCACGGTCATCACAGCCGGCACCACGTTCATGTCGGTGCTCGCGCTCTTCCTCTTCGGCGGCGAGGTGCTCGAGGGTTTTGCCTTCACCATGCTGGTGGGCATCATCAGCGGCACCTATTCGACGGTGTTCATCGCGGCGGCCATCGCCATCGTGGTCAGCGGCCGGCAGGCCGAGGGACGTCCCCAGCCGGTCCGCAAGGCGTAAGGCTTGGAGCTGGCGGCCGCAGCCCTGCTCGGCGTCATTCAGGGCCTGACCGAATTTCTCCCCGTCTCCAGCTCGGGGCACCTCATACTGGCGCGGACGCTGACCGGCTGGGACCCTGGGCGCTTCGGCCTGGCGTTCGATGTCGCCTGCCATGCGGGCACCCTCCTGTCGGTGGCGTGGTTCTTCCGGGCCGAGGTGGTGAGTCTCGTGATGGCCGCCCCCCGGGCGCTGCTGGGCGGCGAGGGGGCCTGGGAGCATCTGGGTCGGTTGATTGTGGTGGGCACCCTGCCGGTGGGGCTGGCAGGGCTGGCGTTCTCTGATCTGGTGTCGGGGCCGCTCCGCACCCCCGAGGTGGTGGTCGCCACGCTGGCGGCTGGCGCGCTGGGCCTGTCGTTGGCCGAGTGGTGCGGCCGTCGGCAACGCGAGGCAGCGGCGCTGGGCTACGGAGAGGCGCTGCTGATTGGTGTGGCGCAGGCCGCGGCCCTGGTGCCCGGCGTGTCCCGATCGGGGGCGACCCTCACGGTCGCCATGCTGCTGGGCGTGACGCGCGAGTCGGCGGCGCGGTTCGTGTTTCTGCTGGGCCTGCCTGCCATCACGGCGGCGGCGCTGAAGGAACTGGTCGATGTGCTGCAGGCGCCGGCCGCGACGCCGGTGGGCCTGCTGCTGACCGGGATGGCGGTCTCGGCAGTGGTGGGGTATCTCACCGTGAAGTATTTCCTCCGCTATCTGGTTGGGCATACACTTCACGGGTTTGCGGTGTACCGGCTGCTGCTGTCAGGGACCGCACTGCTGTGGCTGGGGAGGGGATGACCGTGGCAATGGCCTGGCTGCGCCGCCGCTTCCTGACCGGTATTGTCGTGATGGTGCCGGTGCTGGTGAGCGTCGTCACCCTGGGATGGTTTTTCAGGGCCGTGGATGGAGTGGCCATTCCGCTGGCCCAGCGGTGGCTGGGCCGGCCGGTGCCGGGGCTGGGCGTACTGCTCACGGCCCTGGTCGTGCTGCTGATGGGCACGCTGGCCACCAACGTGCTGGGGCGTCGGTTGCTGTCGAAGGCGGAGGGCTGGTTGCTCCATGTGCCCGTCTTCAGGACAATCTATGCGCCGGTCAAACAGCTCGTCGTGGCGTTTTCGCCAGACAACGACCAGGGCTTCAAGCGGGTCGTCCTGGTGGACGAGCCGCGACGCGGATTGCTGCTGGGGTTCCTGACCCGCGAGTTCACGCTCGATCGGGGACAGGGCCCCGAGGACTTCGCGGCGGTGTATGTGCCGACGAACCACCTGTACCTGGGCGACATCGTCGTCGTGCCCCGGGCGCAGGTGTCCTCGCCGGACATCACGGTGGAAGAGGGCATACGGATCTTCCTGACCGGGGGCATGGCGCTGCCCGGCCGGGTGGAGGGGCTGACGCCGCCGCCTCCGCCGACGGGAGCAGGGGCGGTAGGGGCAGAGACGGTGGCGTCTGGATTCACTGAGGACAGGAGAACATGCTGACGAGACTTCGCACGCATTTCATGGGACGCCGGGTGGCCGCGGCGCTGCTGGCGGCCACGCTGGCGCTGGTGGCCGCACCGGCGATGGCGGCGGCACAGGAACCCGCAGGGCAGGACCATGCCGCTCCGGCGCACGCCGGCGGCCATGCCCCCGGCGGGGAAATCAACATCCAGCTGCCCGATCTGAACCAGGGCGACTTCCTCGGCATGACCGGGCACGACATCCTGCTGTCGGGGCTCCTGGTCTCGGTGCTGGGCCTGCTGTTCGGCGCGTGGGTGTATCGGGGCGTGCAGAACCTCCCGGTGCACCGCTCGATGGCCGAGATTTCCGAGCTGATCTACGAGACATGCAAGGCCTACCTGGTGCAGCAGGGCAAGTTCCTGCTGATCCTCGAGGTGTTCATCGGCGTCATCATGGTCGCTTACTTCGCGCTGATCGGGCTCGAGGCCTGGAAGATCGGCGTGGTGCTGCTGTTCAGCCTCGTGGGCATCGCCGGCAGCTACGGCGTCGCCTGGTACGGCATCCGCATCAACACGCTGGCCAATTCGCGCACGGCGTTCGCCAGCCTGCGCGGCGAGGCCTTCCCGGTCTGTGACATTCCGCTGCGCGCCGGCATGAGCGTGGGCATGATGCTCATTTCGGTCGAGCTGCTGTTCATGCTGGCCATCCTCCTGTTCATTCCCGGTGAATACGCCGGCGTCTGCTTCCTGGGCTTCGCGATTGGTGAGTCGCTGGGCGCCGCGGCGCTGCGCATCGCCGGCGGCATCTTCACGAAGATTGCCGACATCGGGTCCGACCTGATGAAGGTCGTTTTCAAGATCAAGGAAGACGACGCTCGCAACCCCGGCGTTATCGCCGACTGCACGGGCGACAATGCCGGTGACTCGGTCGGTCCGACGGCCGACGGCTTCGAAACCTACGGCGTCACGGGCGTGGCGCTCATCTCGTTCATCATGCTGGCGGTCAGCGACCCGTCAGTGCAAGTGCAGCTGCTGGTCTGGATCTTCATGATGCGCGTGATGATGGTGCTGGCCTCGGCCGGCTCCTACCTGGTCAACAACGCCATCGCGGCCGGCAAGTATGCCGGGGCGCAGAAGATGGACTTCGAGGCGCCGCTGACGGTGCTGGTGTGGCTGACGTCGATTGTGTCGGTCGTGCTGACCTACGTTCTCAGCTACCTGCTGATTCCGACGCTCGGCGGCAACGCCGACCTGTGGTGGCAGCTCTCGACGGTCATCACCTGCGGCACGCTGGCCGGTGCCATCATCCCGGAGTTCGTGAAGGTGTTCACGTCGACCACCTCGGCGCACGTGCGCGAGGTGGTCACCTCGTCGCGCGAGGGCGGTCCCTCGCTCAACATCCTCTCGGGCCTCGTGGCGGGCAACTTCAGCGCGTACTGGCTGGGGCTGACGATTATGGGCCTGATGGCCATCGCCTACTGGGTCTCTGGCCTGGGCCTCGGCACCCTGATGCAGGCGCCGGCCATCTTCGCATTCGGTCTGGTCGCCTTCGGCTTCCTGGGCATGGGGCCGGTGACCATCGCGGTCGACTCCTACGGTCCGGTGACCGACAACGCCCAGTCGGTGTACGAGCTGTCGACCATCGAACAGCTGCCCGGCATCGAGCAGGAAATCAAGAAGGACTTCGGCTTCGCGGTGAACTTCCACGTGGCCAAGGACCTGCTCGAAGAGAACGACGGCGCGGGCAACACCTTCAAGGCGACGGCCAAGCCGGTGCTGATTGGCACGGCCGTCGTGGGGGCCACGACGATGATCTTCTCGATCATCATGGCGCTGACCGGCGGCCTGACGGACCAGACGGCCATCAGCAAGCTCTCGATCCTGCATCCGCCCTTCCTGCTGGGCCTCATCACGGGCGGCGCGGTGATCTACTGGTTCACGGGCGCCTCGATGCAGGCCGTCACGACCGGAGCCTACCGGGCGGTCGAGTTCATCAAGGCGAACATCGACCTGGAAGGCGCCACCAAGGCGTCGGTGGAAGACAGCCGCAAGGTCGTGGAGATCTGCACGCAGTATGCGCAGAAGGGCATGTTCAACATCTTCCTCGGCG
>Ga0315901_10011347_pt1 | contig 10025 bp, 20 predicted proteins | sample LakEriMetagenome_10_FD_203761 | JGI IMG/M metagenome (GOLD analysis project Ga0315901, IMG submission 203761) | Freshwater fungal communities from buoy surface, Lake Erie, Ohio, United States - Buoy 2 MA116 | ecosystem: Environmental > Aquatic > Freshwater > Lake | place: USA: Lake Erie, Ohio... | reverse complement strand
ACACCGTTTGCAGAGAAGATCGACTTCAGCGCTATCGGTATCGGCGCCCTAGCCACCGACTTTTTGTCAACTGAGTTGAATGACTTGATTACAGTCAAGCGTCGCACCTACGACGGTCGCAACTTGACTTACAACTGCGTGGTTGAGGGCATCGCGATGACGATAGACTCCAACAACTGGCGCGCTACTTTTTTCGCGTCACTCGTTGACCCTTACACGATAACTATCTAGGGGAACCATGCCACTCTGTCCACAAGTTACTATCACGCCAGTTACCGTTACAAGCTCCAACATGACCGTCACCTCGGTTATCGCTGGTGGCGTTTCGTCAACTGTTGAGCAACTTGCTGAGGTTGATGCAGACGCACAACAAGCACTCGCTGACGCAGCGGCCGCACTGGCCGCAGCACAAGCAGCACAGACTAGCGCAACCCAAGCCATCGGCGACGCCGCAGCAGCGCAAGCCGACGCCAACACGGCCATTAGCGACGCGGCAGACGCACAAGCCGACGCAACAGCTGCACAAACAGCAGCAGCGGCAGCACAAGCTGACGCGACCAACGCCTACAACACAGCAGTTGCGGCCAATACCGCAGCCAGCACCGCACAGACCACGGCCAACGGCAAAAATAAAGTTACTTACTCCACTAGCACACCGGGCACAACCGCCAACACTCTCGGCGACATCTGGTTTCAGTATGGCACCAGCGGCGCTAACGCAGGCCGCATCATCGCTCAGTACACCGGCAACGGTGGCACCAGCTGGACGCAGACCACTATTTCGGGCTTGGTAGTCGCCAACCTCGATGCAGGCAGCATCACAACCGGCACTCTATCTGTCGGCATTGGTATCACTGGCCCCACAAACGCCTTCTCTGTCAATGCCGTGACCGGTCAGATGACCGCAACCGGCGTGACCGTCACCGGCAATATCACCGCCACCACCGGCACCTTCACAGGAACCGTCATCGCGACCACCGGTACTTTCACTGGAACCGTCATCGCCACCACCGGCACCTTCACGGGCACCGTTATTGCGACTACGGGCGTTTTCACCGGTACCGTCATCGCCACCACCGGCACCTTCACAGGAACCGTCATCGCGACTACTGGTACCTTTACTGGCACCGTCATCGCGACCACTGGCTCTTTCACTGGTACCGTCATCACTCCAAACGCCACCATCACCGGCGGCTCTTTGACTTTGGGCACAAGCACCGTCACCACGACCATCAACTCTTCGGGCACTATCAATATCGTGGACAGCTCGACTGGCCTGTTGACTTCGGCCGGTGTCAGCTTGACTTCAACCGGCAACAACACCAAGTCTTTTATCAGCACGGCCGGTTTCTATGCCGGCTCTACGAGTGTTACAAACTTCGCTCTCGACACGCTCAATGAACTCGGCAGTTACTCGGGCATACCGAGACTCTATGCGCCAGCCGCTACCTCTTTGCGCTTAGTGTCTGACGCTGGCTTACTTCGCACAGCTTATCCGATCTCAATGGAAGCTGCCGTCAATATCTTCGGTCGGCTTGAGGTGTACGGCAACATAAACGCGCCAAATATTCCAAACACTACCAGCACCGCCAACGTTCGTTGGACAACGGGCGGCACTGGCCAGTTCCAATACAACAACGCTTCTAGCGTGCGTTTCAAAGAGAACATCACCGATATTGGCAACGTACCCGGGCTTGACCCCAAGGCGTTGCTTGACATACCGGTTCGCGCCTTTTCTTACAAACCGGATTATTTGTCCGACAGCGACGACCGCTATGGCGTCATGGTGCCGGGCTTTATCGCAGAAGAAGTGGACGCAATCTATCCGGTTGCGGTTGATTATGAAGTTGATGGCCCTGTCACTTGGAATGAGCGCTTTGTCATACCAGCGATGTTGTCATTGATTCAAGAGCTATACAAAGAGATAGACCAACTCAAAGGGGAATAAATGGACGGAGAAATAGACATCAGCATCGTGCTGTCGTCAATGCGTGAACAAATCGGCCTCGCCGCACAGGAAAAGGCGGTGTTGGCTGCTCGCATAGCACAGCTAGAGGCTCTACTAAAGAAAGACTAAAAGGGAATGACACCTGCTGACTGGGCCGGTTTGGCCGTATCTGTAACGACTTTGAGTGGTGCACTAGCTATCGGAGTCAAACATCTCACCAAGCACTACCTTTCTGAACTCAAGCCCAACGGTGGCTCGAGCTTGAAAGACAAGGTCGTGCACCTCGAGACCAAAGTTGATTTGCTGACTGATCTCGTAAAAGAAGCACTGAGGAAGTGAATGAAGCCGCTAGCCAAGAAACCCAGCGCTGCTGCCGTCGCCCTGTTGCGACAGGCGACTGCTCTTGCTCCGAAACGCAAGAAGGCCAGCGATGGACTGCTACCTTCTGCTGCTCATCTCAAAGCGAATCCAGATAGCGACCACAACACCGGACTTGCAGTTGACCTAACCCACGACCCCGACAGCGGCATTGACTGCGCCGTCATCTTTGAGAAGCTGAAAGAGGACGAGCGAGTTGAGTATCTCATTTTCAACAAAAAGATTTGGTCGCGTGCTCGCGCTCGCGCTGGCAACCGCCCTTATAGTGGCAGCAACCCTCATACTAAGCATCTACACGTTTCTATTCGTCTTGATTCAGCTGGCGATACTAGCCCTTGGTTTTGGTGGCTAAATGAACCAAAAACCGTGAACCTGCTAAAAGCCAAACTGCAACCAGCAGCGACAAAGAAAGTGGCAGAGGCACCAAAATGCACCTGCTGTCCCGTACACAACAAACGAAAGGCCATCTAATGGACGCACTAAAGCAGATCTCTCTGACTTGGTTTCGCGCCGCGGCTTCTGCTGCTATCGCGCTTTACCTTGCTGGCGAGACAGATCTCAAAACACTAGGAATGGCGGCACTAGCCGGTTTCCTCGGCCCGGTCTTGAAGTGGCTTGACCCTTCAGCAACCGAGTTTGGACGCGGCTCAAAGTAGCCGACCAATGCGGCTGAACGAACACTTCGACCGCGTTGCACTCATAAACTTAGACAGACGCACAGACCGGCTCAACCAGTTTAGTGCTCAAGCCAAACGCCTCGGCATTGATTTCGTGCGATACAGCGCGGTTGATGCCGAGGCTTTAGGCGTAGGTGCGGTCGGAGCTTGCGCTCAGTCTCACCGGAAAGTGCTGCAAGACGCCATCGATGACGGTGTCGAGCGCTTGTTTGTGTTTGAGGACGACGCCGGTTTTCATATTGATTTTCAAGCTAAGTTTGAGCATACCATGAAAATCGTGCCGGACGACTGGCAGATGCTGTATCTTGGCTCGTGGCCGTACGCCATAGAAGAGGTCGGCATTGAAGGCATCAAGCGCACTCTCGGGTGCTACTCCACTCACGCCTATGGTGCCAAACGCGAGATTTTTGCAGATCTCATCGGAGCCAGTCTCGACCACATGTACCCGATAGACGCGGCTTATGGCAACCTGCACAAGCAGATTCGAGCTTATATAGCAAGCCCCTCATTTGTCACTCAGGTGCCGGGGTACTCTGACATTCGGCGAATGGACGTGGACGACAGAGCCGCCATCATCTAACGAAAGCCCCCACCACTGGAAAGGTAGCAGTGGTGGGGGCTAATCGCTATTTCTGCGCAGCGTAAGACTCGAGTGCCTTGTTGATAACCTCAGAGACGGTCGTGTTATCTTTCTTGGCTTTCGCTTTGGCCTTATTCCACAACTTTGCCGGCACACGCACAGTGCGAATTGGTGTCTGATTACTCATTAGAGCTCCCCCATGAAGCATTCGGTGATGGTGCCCCAGCAATAGCCGGTGCCAGTCCACCACAAGTGTGTCGAAACGTAATACAGGGCTATTATACCAGCAAGAATCAAGACGGCGCGAACGCGCTTGCCACGTTTTGTCAGCTTCATCGTGTTTGTCTCACAGTCGAGATCAGAGTCGCGGCCCATGTGTGAAAATCGCGCTCGCCAACGTCCTCAGCAGTGCGGCACTCTGCGGCTTGGTGCAAATGCCAGTCCATTAGCTTCTTGAGCTCTGCGTTTTGCGCTGTTTTCGGGTTCATTCTGCATTCTCCCAGCCCAGTGAAGCGATGGTGTTCCAAAATCGAGCTTCAGCCTCTTTGGCGCCGATGCCGTAGTAAGTGCGGATTTCGAGCCAGCTGTCGTGCTTGTTGGTGACCATCGCAGACACCTGCCATGCACCGCTAGACGGTAGTTGTTGTACTTGCATTAGTGGTCTCCTTCGTAGAGTCCGGTTGGTGTTATTGCAAAAACAGCGCCGCACTCGGTGCAGCTGTACAAGATGACAGATCTCAGTGGTGCTTCGATGAAGGTGTGCTGACACTTCACTCGCTCTCGAACACCCATGTCGCCCCCTCACCCTCGCGGCCAAAACGCAAGCGGTGCTTGCGCATATAATGACTGGTGTTGCGCTGTGACGGCAGCACTTGGCCGCACCACTTGCAACTGTATTTGTGGTTGACAGCGTCATACTCAGGCAGTGGCATCAACGTCGCGCCAAAGCCATCGCCAAGCACCGCTCGGTTCTGTGCGTACAATGAGAGATCTCGCTTCATGCACTGAACTCCTCTGCTTGGCAATCCTCACACCACGACTGAGGCTCAGTTGACCACGCCCACAAACGGCGCTTATTGGTGTCTTGAATAATGAAGCTGTGAGTCTCGCACATCAACACCCACTTGCCACCGTCATCGGGATTCAAACCTTCAAACTCAGTCAATGAGATAGTGATGCGCTTCCCATTGACAACACGCGACTTCATTTGGTCCATCGCCCAGTTCTTCATCGCGCTCACGATTAGCACCCCGCTTTCTGACGGAAAAGCTCAACGTTAAAGCGTTCGTTGCTGACACTGAAAGCGCCGGCCAACATGTTGGCGACTGCATCAAGAGCATCATTTGCTTCTTGATTTGGGTGGAACTCGCGAGCTGTAACAATGAGCTTCGCGATGATTTCGTAGTCTTGCTTTGTCATTTTTACCTTCCTATCGGGAGACCGTCTCCGTCAATACACGTAGTAAATCACACCCGTATAGTCGCTGTCAATACAGCGTAATACGACACGCCGAGAGCCACGCCGGCGTCTTGACGTTGTCGGTGGCATATGCTTCACTTCTCCCATGATAGACCGCTACATATCAACCGAAATGGCTGCGGTATGGTCAGAACCAAATAAATACGCCGTGTGGGCTCAAGTCGAGCTTGAAGTGATGAAAGCCCAAGGCGTCCGGGGGCCGGTTCCACAGGATTTGTGGCGGGCACTCGAGTTGGTCGTCCTACCGACACCACAGCAAGTCGAACAGCAAGAAGCCGTGCTCCGGCACGACGTGATGGCATTTCTCGAGGCTTGGCGGCAAAACACCGACAACCGCGAAATCCACCAGTGGCTTCACTATGGCTTGACCAGCTCCGATATTGTGGAGACCGGGCAGGCAATTCGTATGGGCCAGGCCAACTGGCTCATCTTTAGAGCGGGCTACAACCTGCTTGATATCCTCATCGACCACGCATTTGAACACCGCAACACCAAGCGAGCCGGCCGCACTCACGGTCAAGTCGCAGAGCCCACCACTTGGGGATACCGTGTTGCAGATCTCGCTTTTGCAGTCCACCGTGGACTCGAGCGCCTAATCGCCGCAACAGAGGGGGTACAAACAGCGCACATTTCAGGGCCGCTGGGCAATTATGCTCACGTCTCTCGCGCTGTTGAACTTGATGTGGCGAAGGCGCTCGAGCTTGCGGCACCGGACAGCGCTACGCAGGTGCTAATGCGCGACAGTCTTGGCGCGTGGGCATATGCGGCGGCGAACCTTGTCACTATCTGTGACGCTATTGCGCTCGAAGTCCGTCACGGGCAACGTAGCGAGGTGCGCGAGCTTTTCGAGGGAATGAGCTCGGGCCAACAGGGTTCGTCGTCCATGCCGCATAAAGCGAACCCGATTACAGCAGAGAAGATTTCCGGACTTGCGCGACTCGCTCGCTCGTACGTGATGCCCATAACCGAAGGCATAGCGTTGTGGCATGAGCGCGATATCAGCCACTCCTCGGTCGAGCGAGTTGCGCTTCCGGATTTGTGCGCAATAACAGAACACGTCTTGACCAGCACCGGCGAAATGGTGCTGAATCTGCGAGTGAACGTGGCGCAGATGACCTACAACATCTTTACTCAGGGCAGCAGCACAATGCTCAACAAATATATTCGCGAAGGCCTAACTCGCAACGAGGCTTACGCCAAAGCCAAGAGCGGACTTCGCGAGACTTGCACTCCAGCAGGAAACGAACACACGTGGGACCAGCTCGCGTTGCTTCGTCACGCACTAGATGAGGCACGCACAATGGCCGGCGTGTCGCAACTCTGAACGTCAGCGGCCTGTGCTACACTAGTTACCCACGGGGGAAGGACCCATATGCAAACACTCAAGTACGCAAAGCGGACCGAGTTCAACACGTTTTGGAGCTCGCAGCTAATCCGCTACATCACAAAAGACAAGCAGCTACCCTACAACGTCACCCACATCAGCAAAGACAAAACCGGTACTTGGTACAAGGTGGATTTGCCCGCTGGGGTGATAGCCCTCGCCTTTAGTGGCAAAGAGGGTCATCAGGTGGGGTACTACCATTCGGCCGCCGTTGCGGCTGACGAGATCAAAGGACTCACTCATGCACCTCGAAAGACAAAAGCGTCACGCTAGTGTTGGGGGTAGCAGTGTCTAGCTCCCGAGTTCGACGGGGGCTTCAGTCTCAGCACATTGTGGCTGAATATTTTAGAAGTAACGGGTGGCCCTACGCGCAGCCAGCGGGTAGCGGTCGCACCGGCAGTGACATCACCGGCGTCATTGGCGTCGATGTTGAAGTAAAGGCTCGCCGAGGCATCAAAGTGGCCGAGGCGATGAAGCAACTTAGAGACCGTTACAAAGAGGGGGTATTGCCAGTGGCAGTTCTCCGTCTTGACGGTCAAGGGGAAGCCCATATTGCAGACTGGCCAGCCATTGTGCCTCTGCATATCCTACTAGACTTATTGAAAGCCGCGGGTTATGACAAACCAAAGTTTGACTAATCTGCGCGAGAGGAGCGTCTATGCGCTCGAACATGGCGACAGCTTTATCCTCGGCTCTTGTTGCAACGGTGGTTGCACTTGCGCTGAGTCCGAAACCGGCAGTGCCGGCGACGGTTCAGAAGTTACCACCGCTGGCTCAAGTGGACCACAAACAGATGGCGCGGGAGCTACTAACGACCAAGCAGTACAAGTGCTTCAACAAGCTGATGTCGAAAGAGTCGGCTTGGAATCCCAAGGCCAAGAATCCAGTCAGTTCTGCCCGTGGAATCGGACAGCTGCTGAACGGGACTTACAAGAATCTTGGCATGAAGCACAGCGACAAGGCGGTGCCGCAGATAGTGGCAGCGCTGGCCTATATCGGCCGCAAATACGGCTCGTCCGGACCTTGCGGGGCGTGGGCCCACTTCAAGAAGCATAACTGGTACTAGGAAGGAAAGAATGAGCGCATTTGATGACGGCAAGCCCAAGGTGGAGTTGCCGCTAGATACTGCCGCTTGGATAGAGCTCTACAGAAAGACTCAGGCCGAAATGAAGGCACTTGAGGAGAGACTGGAGCAAGCCAAGGCCAAAATCCAAGAGGCTATGGGCGACAACGAGATCGGCTTTCTCGACGGCCGCGTTGCTGTCCGCTGGACCAAGGTGAAGTCGGTTAGACTCGACGTAGCCAAGGCCAAGGAGATCTTGGACCCAAAGATTTATGCATTCCTGTCTCGCGAGTCTGAATCTCGCCGCTTCACGTTGGCTGACCCTGATGTCAATAGTTGACCCGATAGTGCCGAGACCCGACTGGGGACGCCCCGGCCCAATTCCTGACGAGGAGATCTACGAGGACGATGAAGAATGACATTCGCGCAGCTATTCAGCGACGACAAGGTCTTCGCCAATGAGATTATCGACACTATCACACGAGCAGGAATCTGGACACCCCGCGCTACCCAAACTGCCATTGGACCTTCTGAAATCGGTCACGCCTGTACTCGGCGAATCGCGTATAAGCTCCTCGACTGGGAAAAGCCTAACGAGATGCAAGGTGGGTCGTGGAGTGCGCAGGTCGGAACAGCTATCCACGCATACCTTGCTGAGGTATTCAGAAAGAAAGAGGGCTACCTCGTCGAGCAACGTGTCACTATCCGCGGGAACCTTGGGGGGACCGTGGACCTATATGACGTCAAGAACGGTGTGGTTATCGACTGGAAAACTACGGGTTCAAGCAAGTTGGCCGCCTATCGCAAGGACGGAGCGGACCCTCAGCACATCATTCAGGTCCATTTGTACGCTTACGGACTGGCTGCTGCAGGGGCCGACGTCAAGAAGGTTGCACTCGCTTACCTTCCGACAAGCGGTCAACTGTCGGACGCTCACATGGACATTCGGGACTACGACCCGCAAATCGCGCAAGACGCGCTCACGCGCATCGACACCATACACGCCCTTTTGGCGCAAGTTGATGTCGAAGCTAACCCCGAGTTTTGGAGTCAGATACCGGCAAAGTCCTCGCGTCTTTGCGCTTGGTGTCCATACTTCAAACCTTTCAGTAAGGCTCTCGACGAAGGCTGTCCGGGCGACACCGCCTGAGATGACCGTCAATGACATCGTCAAATCGATAGCCGAATCTGAAGGACCCAACACCAACACCAACACCAAGAAAGCAGGGGAATAAATGACAGACTTCGCTTCGCCACTTGCGGCGAGCGCAGGACCCAAGCCAGCAGATCTCGCAGGTCAGCTGCTTATCATCACGCCACTCGATTACCGAAAGGACATCGACACCGTCAACGGCAAAGCCGATGCGATTTCGTGCGACGTGGTCAACTTAGATACGAACGAGAGCCATTCTGACGTGCTCTTTTTCAATATTGCTATCCGCAACGCCCTAAAAGGCCTTGTTGGCCAAAAGGTGCTCTGCCGCATTCAGCAGGGCGTAGCCAAGCCGGGCAAGACCGCACCATGGATACTTGCCGATGCATCACAGGACGCCGCCGCCGTGGCAAAAGCCAAGGCCTACACAGGCGCACCTGCACCAGCAGCAACTAAGACAGTCGGTGGCACAGAAGTGCCGGCCGAGGTTGCAGCTCTGCTCGCCCAACTCGGGGCGAAGCCCATCTAGGTTTCCTAGGGGGTATCCTTCCACCAACTAGGAAGGCGCGGTGCGAACAGCTGAAAGGGGAAGTCAGCCGGGACGCAACGGGTTCGAGGCCCGACACCGCACGTGGAAAAAGAACGGGGGACCATGTCACTAGACGTCTTTACAGCCGCCTTGCGCTTCGCCGCTGCGGGCTGTTCGGTTGTGCCGGTCATGGCCGATGGGTCAAAGCGCCCCGGCATCGGCACTTGGAAAGAGTACCAACACAAACGCCCGACAACAGACGAGCTTCAGACTTGGTTCAAAGACGCTCGCGGGGTCGGTCTTATCACCGGACAGATCTCCGGAAACCTCGAGATGCTCGAGCTTGAAGGGCGAGCTGTCGCAGATGGTATGCACACTCAGCTCAAAGATATGGCTTCTGAAGCCGGTCTCGCAGAACTGTGGGAAAGACTGACGAGTGGGTACTGTGAGATGACCCCAAGCGGTGGGTTGCACTGGCTCTACCGGCTTGAGGGTGAAGTGCCCGGCAACACCAAGCTGGCTCGCAGACCCGGAGCAAGCGACGGCGTCGATGTTCTCGCAGAAACCCGCGGAGAAGGTGGGTTCGTGGTGGTCGCCCCGTCCGGCGGCACCTGTCACCCGTCAGGTGGCTCTTGGTCTTTGATTTCGGGCTCTATCGAGATAATACCAACGCTGACCTTGGACGAGCGCGAGAGCCTTCACTCCCTGTTTAGATATTTCGACCAACTTCCAAAGGCCTCGGTGGTGGCTTCTGAGGTTACGGAGAGGCATCGGGACCAAAACTCGACACTTCCCGGCGACGATTACAATTCAAAGACGTCGTGGGACGAGCTT
>Ga0315901_10011345_pt1 | contig 10026 bp, 8 predicted proteins | sample LakEriMetagenome_10_FD_203761 | JGI IMG/M metagenome (GOLD analysis project Ga0315901, IMG submission 203761) | Freshwater fungal communities from buoy surface, Lake Erie, Ohio, United States - Buoy 2 MA116 | ecosystem: Environmental > Aquatic > Freshwater > Lake | place: USA: Lake Erie, Ohio... | reverse complement strand
TTTGCGCTCGCCCACATCGTGGCCATCAAGCCACGCACCAGTTACTTGTGTAGTTATCTCTTTAGACATTAGCCAAATCCTTCACGCACTTGCCCACATCAATTGATGTAAGCCTGGTCGTCACCCGGAGCACCCCACCGCGGTGGAGGGTTGCCGCCTAATCAGCCGGGGCTATCGATTAGAACTCGTGACCTGGAGGTAAGTCTAACCCAAAAATTCCCACACAGACTTTGGGGTGTAACTCTCTGCGCATTGCCGCAAATGATTCTGGCGGCCAGCCTGCGGTGAAGACGCGGCGCAAGAGTAGGGCCAATGAATACCCATTGCTATCGGCCAATGCGCGATCTAACCCCCGATGGGCAAGTGCACCATCGCCACTTTCATAAGCCAGGGCTGCAAAGAGAGATGCGATCGGTGCGACATAGCCAACCGGTGCCATTCGCATTAACTGTCGCCACATTAGGAAGTAAGTGTCTAAATCTTCATCAGTGTGACTACCTAGTGCAAAATCGCGTACCTGAATATCTGAGAGTCGTCCGATTACTCGCGCAACAAGTTCTAGATCATCGCTGCCCCTGCCTAGCGCGAATTCGCCAGCCAGATCGATAATTGCGGTGGCTCCGTCGCGCTGTAACTTCGTTAGATTCTTTGCTTTATCTGAGACGGTAAATTTGGTTATACGAGAGATCCATTTTTCATCCTCGCTTACAACAAGCGGCGAAATAGATTCGGTTAGAGCTTCAATGTTGGCAAAGGGCATGGCGCGGCCAGCGAATACGTGTTCAATGGCGATGCGCGATGAATCAATTGCCGGCACTTCTCGCCCATCCGCTGGGCAACATTGCGAGTCAGAACAAAGCGTCGAACGGAAGCGACCGTTTTGTATCAGCAGAGATTCCTCAACATTTACAGCAATTCGACCCATCGCATCCGCTAAATCCTTTAAAACCACTTCCCCGTCACTGCATCCGGATGGAAGATAAGCAACCAAGAGCGCACCGGTGGATCCATCGCGTTGTAAGTGAGATGCCAATAAGTCATAAGCCGATCCAGGTAAATCACTTGGGTAATCAACCCGCATCGCCATTCCGATGCAGTTATCTTTAATTGAAACCACAACGAGTGAATCAACTGGGTGGTATCCGATGAGGAATGGAATCGCGGCGATTAAATCGTGGGGCGAAGTTAAAGTGGTCATTTATCTCAATTCACAAAACGGGTATGAGCTGCCACCACGGTGATGGTCAGTGCAGTAACTTTTCTAATTTGCCCTGTAATGGTGCGCGCTACCCCGTTGTGTGTAAATGTTCCGCCCCAGGTAGTAACTAAGAGAACGGGATAGGTGCCCGGGTTTGAATATATGTGAGTGATATTTCCGTGAGGAAATGGAGCGCCCGAATCCGTGGTGGATTTAAATGATCCGTCACCAAAAGCCCAAGTAAATGAGGGGCGCATCGTCACATCAATCACTTCACCGATGAGATCAACTTTGCTCTGAAAAACCGCGGGCATATCGTTCCAAAAATAGACCGGCACATTAATCAACGGTTGAAAGTTTGGTTGATAGGAAATTCCTGTGGTCGGCAGTGATTTGCTAAGGCGATCGCTAAGGGAAGTTGCAACGACCGCAACTGGCGCACTTTTCTTAACAACTGGCTTCTTTTTAGGTTGCACAACCTTTCGCTTCACAACTGCTTTGGGTATTACTGCTTTGGGTTTGGCAATCACTTTTGGTTTCGCAATCACTTTTGGTTTCGCAACAGGTTTAGGTTTGGCAGTTGCTTTAGGACCACTGCCTTTGCGGGCTTCAAAGATCAATTGACCATCTTGGGTGTAGACATCAACGCAAGCGATTTCGCAATCTGCAGCGTTAATTGAATTCATGGGCGCTAAGGAGAAGAGCGAGATCAGGAGTAGGAATTTTGCTTTCATCTGGCGCAAGTTAGGACCTTGCGGTGTCAAAAAACGCGCTGAGGTCGATAACTGTGGATAGGTGTGAGAAAGTAGCGTTATGGCAGCGCGCGATGGTGATGGTTGGATCGAGTGCGCATGCGGCAGTAAACATTGGGGCTTAAATGGCGCAGCCGGACTTTTAATTTACCGAGATGGCGCGATCCTCTTACAACATCGTGCACCTTGGGTTCATAACGGAGACACTTGGGGTATTCCGGGTGGCGCGCGCGATTCTCACGAAACGATTATTGAAGGCGCAATTCGCGAAGCAGTTGAAGAGACCGGTATTGATCCACAATGCCTGACTGCTCGTGATACCCACACCGACAACCACGGTATTTGGAGTTATGACACGGTTATTGCGGAAGCAAATAGTAAGTTAGAGGCCCACGAGTTAAATGATGAATCCCACGAAGTTAAGTGGGTCTTATTTGCGGATGTAACGCGCTTGCCACTTCACCCGAGCTTTGCCGCGTCGTGGCCGGTGCTGCGAAAAAAGTTAGAGTTCCTTATTCAATCTGCGCAATGATTCACGCACAACTTCGCCATCTGATGTGCGCCAAAGTGGGGGCATTGAATTAAGTAAGACGCTTCCGTAGCGCTTGGTCACAATTCTTGAATCTAGAATTGCCACAACACCACGATCATCAACGCTACGAATCAAACGACCAGTGCCTTGCGCAAGTAAGAGCGCTGCACGTGGCAAGGAAACCTGCATAAAGCCACTGCCACCTGCGGCATCAGCTAACGAAGCGCGCGCTGACATAACTGGTTCATCTGGGCGGGGAAACGGAATGCGATCGATCGCAACCAAAATGCAAGAATTGCCTGGAACGTCAACGCCCTGCCAGAGCGACATTGTGCCAAGCAAGATTGATGTTTCATCTTTAGCAAATCTTTCAACGAGTGGACCAACGGCATCACCGCGCTTTTGCGTGATGATCGTTATTGGTAATTCCTTTAACACTTCGCGCAAATGTGCATCAGCTGCTTCCACGCCGCGCCAAGAACTAAAGAGTGCGAGAGTGCGCCCACCTGCGGCATCAATTAACTCGCCGAGTTCGGTCAGAACTTCTTTACTTGGCCCATCACGTCCTGGCTCTGGCAGATGCTTTGGCATATATAAAACGCCTTGATTAGCAAAGTCAAAGGGCGAACCAACATCGAGCATTTGCACATTTGCCGGATCAATATCACCGTCATCGCTCTCTGAATCGGCATCAGAACCAACCAAGAAACCAATGCTGCGCGCCATTGCATCAAAACCATTGCCAACAGTAAGCGTTGCCGATGTTGCAATCACCGGCGTCTTGGTTAGCAAATTAGCGCGCAGGACTTCAGAAACAGATAAAGGTGCTAAATGCAGCGTTGAGAAAGTTGGTTCATACCAAAGAACGTGGGTGTTACCCATCTTCAACAACTTGCCACAAGTTGTATTGATCTCATTGACCGCACCTTTTACGCGGGCGCGTTCTGCAATTGCATCTGAATCAATGATTTCATCATCAGCGTTAATGATCTGCACAATTGCTGCAGCTGCCTCTTTAACTTTGCGAATCGGTGCTTCTAGCGATGAAGGGATTTCATCAAGGCGACCTTGCGCGTTGAAATCACCACGGATCTGATCACCGTAATCAGCCATTGCATCGTGGAAATTATCAGCAGCTTTGGTCATGGCATCAGATAACTTGCCCGGCATATGTTTGCGCGCCATCGCCGCCGCCCGAATTACGCGAGCAGAAGTTAGCTCTTCAGTAACTGCTTGGGTTGTGCGGTCCATAAACTCGTGGGCTTCATCCAAAATAACGGCATCGCGCTCAGGCAAGATTGGATGCGAATCTACGATTTCAATGGCCAGCAAGGTGTGGTTGGTTACAACAACATCGGCTAATTGCGCCTTGGCTTTTGCAAGAGCTGCAAAACATTGCGGCCCATAATTACAAACATCAGCGCCAACGCATTCGCGACCTGATAAAGAGTTTGCCGCCCATACACGACGGTCAACTTCAGGTGCGTCATCACGATCACCTGAAACACCAGGGGTCTTAGCCCAGGCATGTAAGCGCTTGGCATCTTTACCGAGGTGGCTTACTTCCAATAAAACTTCGCCATCTGGATCGGGGTCTTCGGTGTTCATCTTCTGCAAGCAAATGTAATTACCAACCCCTTTATAAATACCAAATGTTATTTCGCGACCCAAGACTTTCTCCAACGCAGGCACAACCGCTGGCAAGTCACGTTCGACTAATTGACGCTGCAGTGCAAGCGTTGCAGTGGCCACCAATACTTTGCGACCGTGAACAAGTGCTGGAACTAAATAAGCTAGTGATTTACCGGTACCAGTACCGGCTTGCACCATTAAGTGATGGCGATCGGTGAGTGCGTTTGCAACTGCTTCGGCCATTTCAATCTGGCCTTCGCGGGGAGAGCCTCCGATAGCGGCGACAGCGGCATCGAGTGCCTTACGCACCTGCGCCGAAAGTTCACTCATTGGCGCACTTGTTCGCGATTAATTGACCTAAAGAATATCGTTGAAGGAATTAAGGCGATCAAAATTAAAGCGTAAGCAGCGGCAAAACCAAAAGCCTCACTGAGCAACCCCATTATCCAAGGGGAAACGCCCATTGAAACTCCCATTCCAATTACAAAAACCGCTATTCCGCGATCTGACCCTTGCGCACAAGCCGAAGCATTTGCGATAGCAATTGCCGCGCAAGGACCTATGCCGATTGCAGCAATTATGAGGCCAAGAATTGTAAGAGTTGGTGAACCAGTGAAGATAATTAAGAGAGTTCCGATCGAAATTGAGACAAGTGCAAAACTCCAAATTCGATCAAGATTAAATTCATTCTTCGTCGATAGATAGATACGACTCAAAGCGAGGAAATATGGACCTACCGTTGCAAATAAAATAGCGATTTTAACTGGTGCGCCGCGGTCGGTGAGTAAATCCAGCGCCCAAGCCGAGAGTGAGACTTCCATAGTAATTGTCAGAAAAGCGAAGAAGAGAATGTAAAGTATTGGTTTATCCCAAACGATTTTACCTAATTTATCTTCCGGCTCTGGTCGAGCCTCCAACTCGGGAATAATTGATAAAGCAATTGCTGCAATAACGCAAGCAGTTACCGCCATTGTGATCCGCCAAGGGATTTCAAATTGAGTTGTCAAACCAATCACCGTTGGCGAAAGCGCTCCTACAAATAAGCCAAAACCTGTCGTCCTAAACATATTTTTCAGTGCAGTTTTTGAGTGTGAACCTAAAATAGCTGTTGCCGTATTTCCGGTAACGACCGAACCGGCTGCAAATATCATCACTGCTGGAATAGAGAAATAGATATTTGGGCTTAGGCAATAAAGTATTGATCCGGCAACTAATAAACCCCAGCCAAATCGCATTGTTTGATGTGCCGGGCGCTGGTGGCTACCTCTAATGAGTGCGATAGAGATTACAACCAGCGATAACGCTAAACCGATGTTATGCAAACTTGCCATTACCCGGGTTAACTCAAAATCACGTTTGATGAGTTGGATCGAGAAAGTCATCGAACCCATTAGAAAAGAACTTAACGCGTTTAGAAGTACTAGGCGGTGCACAAGTTTGGGGGATAAAGCCTGCGGCACCAATGTCTCCTTATTGAAAAATGAAGCGTTGAAATTAAAGGTTTTACTGGTTCCATCCTATAGGTTAGGAAGTAGTTGAATTTTCAACTACTTCTGATATGCTGATCATATGTCCAAGATGCCTGCGTTATATATTGGCCACGGAGCGCCCATGTTGCTCGATGATGCGCTCTGGACATCTCAATTGAACGATCTTGCTGGAAAAATTCAACGTCCTTCAGCAATTTTGATTGTTTCAGCGCACTGGGAATCTGCTCCAATTACTTTGAGCAACCCAATTGCGAATACTCCGCTGGTCTATGACTTCAGCGGATTTGATCGCAAATTTTATGAGATGACCTACAACTCACCAGATGCATCCGCACTCGCTGCCAAAGTGGCCGCACTCTTGCCAAAGACTGAAAGTATTGCGCAAAGTAGCCGCGGCTTAGATCACGGCGCTTGGGTCCCCCTTCGCGTCATGTATCCCGATGCCGATATTCCGGTCTTACAAATGTCGATGCCCACATCGGATCCTGGAAAGTTAATGGAGATCGGTAAACGATTGCAACCACTTCGCGATGAAGGCGTTTTGATTATCGGGTCTGGATTTATGACTCATGGTTTGCGTTACTTACAAGATTGGCGTCCTGATGCGGTAGCTCCAACTTGGTCATCAGATTTTGATTTGTGGGCAGCCGATGCCCTGTCTCGTGGTGATGTTGATGCCCTTGCTTCCTACAAAGATATTGCTCCGGCTGTGCAGTACGCCAATCCAACGGTAGAACATTTCACTCCCCTATTTATAACTTTGGGGGCAGCCACATCTGCAGCTACCCCCGTGGAGACTTTGATTGATGGTTACTTCATGGGCCTCAGCAAGCGCTCCATTCTTGTTTCGTAATCAATTAGATTTGTAGAAATAAAAAACCCGCCACAGCTAAGTGGCGGGTTTTTTAACGGGGTTGGTTAAGGCTTATGAACAACCTGATGTATTGCCGCAACCTTCGCAGACAAAGCAAGCGCCAGACATACGCATCTTGACGCCACAAGTCATACAAAGTGGTGCATCTGATTTGATTCCCATTGACTCTAGGAGATCAGAAGATGAACCAATTGTTGCTGCTAGTGGAGCAGGTTCAATTTTTACAGCCACAGGAGCCGCCACAGGAGCAGCTGTGGCCAGTGCTTTTGGGGCTAGCGGGGTATCAGCACTCGCAGGTGCTGCATCTTGTGTGTACTCGCCTGTTTCAAGGGCACGTGCACGCTCTGATGATGTGAATAGTCCCATTGCTGAACGTTGATCAAATGGTAAGTAATCAAGTGCTAAGCGACGGAAGATGTAATCCATCATTGATTGCGCCATACGGATATCAGCATCATCTGTCATACCGGCTGGCTCAAAGCGCAGGTTGGTGAACTTCTCGACGAATGTTTCTAGTGGAACACCGTATTGAAGTCCGATTGATACTGCGATTGAGAATGCATCCATTACACCGGCAAGAGTTGAACCTTGCTTGCCCAGCTTTAGGAATACTTCACCAAGTGCGCCATCAGCGTATGCACCTGAGGTCATATAACCCTCGGCGCCGCCAACAGAGAATGATGTTGTTGTTGATGGACGAGACTTTGGAAGGCGCTTGCGAACTGGAGTTGCAAGTGCTTCTGCTTCAACAGGAGCATCCTTCTTCTTCGCCTTGCCATCTGAAAGTGGTTGCCCAACTTTGCAGTTATCGCGATAAACAGCGAGCGCCTTGATGCCCATACGCCATGCTTCTAGGTGTACTTCTTCAACTTCTTCAACAGTTGCATCCTCTGGGAGGTTAACTGTCTTTGAAATCGCACCTGAAAGGAACGGCTGGCAAGCAGCCATCATGCGCACGTGGCCCATTGGAGCAATTGAACGTGCACCGAGTGCACAGTCAAATACTTCGTAGTGCTCTGTCTTAAGTCCTGGAGCATCGATTACGTGGCCATTTGCCGCGATAAATTCAACGATCGCTTCAATTGTCTCTTCGGTGTATCCGAGTTTACGAAGAGCTGCTGGGACTGTCTGGTTAACGATCTGCATAGATCCGCCACCGACGAGCTTCTTGAACTTAACCAATGAGAAGTCAGGCTCGATACCTGTTGTATCGCAATCCATCATCAGACCGATTGTTCCGGTTGGTGCAAGCACAGAGATCTGCGCATTACGCCATCCGTTCTTATCGCCAGTTGATAGACAAGCATCCCAAGCCTTATTTGCTTCAGCCCAGACATCGATATCAAGAGTTGATACTGACTTAGCAGCAGATGAAGCCGCTGCATGCTTGCGCATTACGCGTGCGTGAGGCTTAGCATTTTGTGCAAAGCCTGCATATGGTCCAACGATGCCAGCGAGTTCTGCTGAACGCTTGTAAGTAATACCTGACATGAGTGAAGTGATCGCACCGGCTAGAGCGCGTCCGCCTTCTGAATCGTAGGCAAGACCTGAAGCCATAAGTAGCGCACCGAGGTTTGCATATCCGATACCGAGCTGACGGAATGCGCGAGTTGTGTCGCCGATCGCTTCAGTTGGGAAATCTGCGAAACAGATTGAGATATCCATTGCAGTGATGATCATTTCTGCTGCGCGACCGAAGGTCTTTGCATCGAATGAACCATCAGCCTTAAGGAACTTCATCAAGTTAAGTGAAGCCAAGTTACATGATGAGTTATCGAGTGACATGTATTCAGAGCAAGGATTTGACGCGTTGATGCGGCCTGTCTCTGGAGTTGTGTGCCAATCATTGATGGTGTCATCGAATTGAACTCCAGGGTCTGCGCAAGCCCAAGCGGCTTGTGCAATCTTGGTGAAGAGTTGGCGTGCATCAACTGTGTCAATAACTTCACCAGTTGAGCGAGCTGTTAACCCAAATTGCTCTCCGTTTTCAACGGCTTGCATGAACTTATCTGAAAGACGGACAGAGTTATTCGCGTTCTGATATTGAACGGAGATAATGTCTTTTCCACCAAGGTCCATATCAAAGCCTGCATCGCGAAGTGCGCGAATCTTGTCTTCTTCGTTGACCTTTGTCTCGATAAATTCTTCGATATCTGGGTGATCAACATCTAGAACAACCATCTTGGCTGCGCGACGGGTTGCGCCACCAGATTTGATTGTTCCTGCAGATGCATCAGCACCACGCATAAATGAAACTGGGCCAGAGGCTGTTCCACCGGACTTTAGAAGTTCTTTTGAAGAGCGGATACGTGACAAGTTAAGTCCTGCACCTGATCCACCCTTGAAGATCATTCCTTCTTCGCGGTACCAGTTAAGGATGCTATCCATCGTGTCATCAACCGACAAGATGAAGCATGCGCTTACTTGCTGTGGTGCTGCTGTTCCGACGTTAAACCAAACTGGTGAATTAAAGGAGAAGATCTGGTGCATAAGCATGTGTGTTAGCTCGTGCTCGAAGATCTCTGCATCTTTATCTGTTGCAAAGTAACCAAATTCTTTTCCGGCTTTTGTATATGTAAGAACTACGCGATCGATAACTTGCTTAAGTGACCACTCGCGATTTTCTGCTCCTACTGCCCCACGGAAGTATTTAGTTGTAACGATTGTTGATGCATTTACTGACCAGAAGTCTGGGTACTCAACGCCATGTTGTTCGAATACTGTCTCACCGGTTTTCCAGTTTGACTGAACTACATCGCGACGTTCCCACTTAACAGCATCGTATGGATGAACTCCCTCTGTTGTATAAATGCGTTCGATCGTTAAGCCCTTACCCTTTATGGTGTTATGAGCCTTGATCTTTATAGGCCGGTTGATGACCGTATCTGACATCTTTTGTTTTCCCGTCTTCTTTAATTAACGATTGCTCGTTGCTGGTTGATTTGTACGTGACGATGGGGCGTCGCTTTTTTCATTTACTTCATTTGCGTGGGAATTCGCGCTCGAAGGCACTGCTCGCAGTAACGCGATCTCGCCTTCGAAATCTTCAAGGGAGGCAAAGTTACGGTATACCGAGGCATAACGCAGGTAGGCGACCTCATCGAGTTCGCGAAGTGGCGCAAGAATTGCAAGGCCCACTTCTTGAGCTTCGATTTCAGCTTTGCCAGTGCGGCGAAGGCTCTCTTCAACGCGCTGTGCCAATAGAACAAGATCATCTTCGCCAACTGGGCGACCTTGGCAGGCTTTACGAACGCCAACCAAAACTTTTTCACGGGTAAATGGCTCGGTTGCGCCAGATCTCTTGATGATATTTAGAAGCGCGACCTCTTGAGTTGAGAAGCGCTCGCCACATTGTGGGCATTCGCGGCGACGACGGATCTGTGTTCCATCTTCAACCGGACGAGAGTCGACGACTCGAGAATCATCGTGTGTGCAGAACGGGCAAATCATCTCGGCGTGTCTCCCTTCGAAATACTAGATATTCCCAAATTTAGATGTATTGGTGGACCGCGAAAACTACCGTAAAAACACTACTTATGGAAGTTTTA
>Ga0315901_10011341_pt1 | contig 10027 bp, 24 predicted proteins | sample LakEriMetagenome_10_FD_203761 | JGI IMG/M metagenome (GOLD analysis project Ga0315901, IMG submission 203761) | Freshwater fungal communities from buoy surface, Lake Erie, Ohio, United States - Buoy 2 MA116 | ecosystem: Environmental > Aquatic > Freshwater > Lake | place: USA: Lake Erie, Ohio... | reverse complement strand
GCGCGGCCGATGCCCGCCTCGGCCATCGTGGGGGCGGCGGCTATGAGGCGGGCATCGGCCGCGCGGAACACACATGCGACCAAGCCGTAGCGATGACCGTCGCCAGCGCAGACCATAACCGCGCCGCTTTCTGGGTCACGCACGGGGTTTATTTCCCAATCCCCCTTCGTCCATTCAGACATGATCTTCTCCCTTGGCGGTGCGGTTGCGCTCGGCGAGCATGGCGCGGGCGGCCTGAACGACGCGCCATGGATTGTCTCGACCGCACGACTCACTTTGCGTGGCCTTACAAACGCGACACACAACAAGAGAGGCCCTTCGGACTTCGGGGTTTGCGCTATTGATCGGGCACTCAGCTAGGCGCGCATCGTATTCGGCCATCGCTTCCGTCAAAGCCGCCATAGCCATCTGATCGCGGAGGTCGGTCATCCCGACACCGCACAGATAGCGCACATAGCGACAAACAGCAGGACACAAGCTCCTGCAATGAACCAAGGACGGAGGGAGGTTTCGTCGGGTTTCGGATCAAACGCCCAGCCCCTCCCGTTGGATTGATTGGTCAGCATGGCAGACTCTCGCCGCCAGTCGGTGTCATTGTGCATCACTCTCTCCCTTGTTGATGGTTGGGGGCCTAGGCCCCCGTTGATCATGCCGCCAAACGCTCCACCATGAGCGACAGCTTGTTGTTGTAGAACTGACGGGCGATGACGTGGCCGTCACCCTTGATTGCCAGAAACGCTTGCGCGTCTGCCTCATTGCGGAACCGGGCAATGATAAAGATTGCGCCATTAGCGTCCTGACAAACGACGCAAGGCATTTGCTCGACAATCAGATTTGCGGTTTTCATGTCCATCCCCCTTGTTGATGCCTGACTGTGGGGGAAGGATGGGGTGTCGTCAAGTGATATTTTTGGACTAGCCGCCATCTCTCCATCCTCTAGTTAGGTTGGTTGGCTTCGCGTTCGCGCTGCGCTTCCAATACGGCGCGCATCTCAGCCGACATGGCCCGCCCTTCAGCAAGCTTAGCGGAAGGCGTCGGGCGTGCAGCCTTGGCCCTTGCGTGGGCAAACGGGTCTTTCGCCTTCATGGTCGTCAAGAACTCTTGCATCTGCGCTCGCATGACCTCGGGGTCCGGCCGCTCTTCTGGCCTAGGCAGTTCTTTCGGCTGAACGGGATCGGGCTTCCGTGTCGCTTGGGACAGCCGATTCCAGGCTCGCGTCCATTTGCTCGTCGCGGGCGTCGTTTTCGCTAACTCGCGCAGCTTTCCGGGCTTTGGCATGAACTCGGCATCAATCGACCGAACCCATGCCGCCATACCCGCCTCAATCGCCGCTGGCGTCAGGTCGTCAAGCGCGGAAAGATAATCGGCCCACCACGCGCTCCATTCGGCGTCCGTTCTTTCTGGCTGAGGAAATAGCGCAAAGCGGGAACCAATGATCTGCTTGATCTGTTGTTCAGTGGCAGGCTTTCGGGCTTCCTCAATCAGCGCCACGCCTAGCCCTTCACATTGGCGCAGGAGGATTTCCGAAGCCCTGATCGTTTCGACCGCCTTGGCGTCAGAAGTCTCTTCGAGCAGCCAAAACCGCAGCGGCCCGTTCGGCACCGGACCATGATCGGGCGAGGTTGTCTTGTTTGAGTTGTAGCTTGTCGGCAGGCTTTCGTGTGTCATTTCGGTTTTTCTCTTCAGCGGCTTTGCGAATCCAGTTTCGGAAGGTCGCGCTCCAGTCAGAACGCGCGGTTGCGAACGTGTGGTCTCGGAACTTGGCCAGCGCCCGCTCTGTCTCGCCGGGCGTCAGGCCCTCATCGACGGCCACTTGAAAGTCTGATGTGTCTGGGCGCCAGTCGTCAGGGCATCGTTTCGTCGCGCGCGCGCGTTTGTTTAACTCTCCGATAGGAGAGTGGTTATTAGAGGGTTTGGGTGCGAGATTTGCACCCCTCGGCGCGAGATTTGCGGGGGTGCGAGATTTGCACCCCTCTGGTAGCACGGTGTAAATGACGCCCTTGCCTTCAACCGGCTTGCGATGGATCAGGCCCTTTTCGTCAAGCGCCTTCATCGCAGATTGAATGGTCCGCTCCGAAAGCGAGGTCTTCGTAATGAAGTCCAGTTTGCCTTCGGTTTTCGACTTGATGGCCATCCATGTGATGCCGTCGTCGTTTGCAGCGTCGGCAAGCGCGAGCAGCACCATCTTTTCGGATGGCGGAAGGTCCATGCGCCAAACCTGGGTCATGAGAGCGATGCTCATCACGCGCCCCGGCGAAGGCTTGCGGCGTTAAACGGAAAGCGGTATATCCGCATCAAGTCGATGGCTCCTCTGGAAAGCCGTTGGCCAAGGGTGGGTTCGAGACGAACGGCCAAGAGCGTCTCACCCACCCGCCCTTACTAGGGCAAAATCACCCGAAAAGCAAATCGTCAGAAGCCGTAGGGAACGGAACGACGTTAAGCACGGTCATAGGTCTAAAGCCTCTTGAACAGGTTTAGCCGGTAAATTGGAGCGGTCGGGAGGGGTCGCACCTCCCTCACACCCGATGGTCTCGGGGGCGTCCTCTGGACCGACCGCAGGGAAAGGCTTCCGTTCAAGCCTGCATTTGCGGGCGAAACGGGGGGCCATGAAAAACAGGTATCTAAACTGGCGAAGCTCATGCTTCACCGCGCGGTCCTGACCCGCAACAAAGCGCTGATGGCCGGGGGTGCCAAAGCGGGCGCTATTGGTGGGGATACTGTTGTGAAAGAACTCGCCATCAATCTCCCAAAAGATTGACGTGTGTTCGCCGTAGAAGCGAAAGTTAGCGGCTTGATAGACCTTGCCGTTCAGGCCGCAGCGTTCGTCCGCGAACGACTGAATCCAGCGCACCTTGGGATAGGCGCGACGAATGAACTTGACCGCGTAGCTGATCGCGCGGCTTTCGCTGCAATGCGGGGCGAAGTCGTCCAGCCACATCCGGTTGAGTTCTAGATACTCATCAATCCCGGTCCCGGTCACGATGCTCCCGCCCGAGGCTGGGTTCATCGCAACGCCGAACTGTAAAACACCGAGCAACTCGCCGCCGATAAACACGCCAAGGTGAACGGTGCTGGAGCTGACTATTTTCCGGCTATAGTGATTGCGCTTGATGATAGCGTTCGCTTGGTCGCGGTGAATTTCCTCGACCCGGAAACTGTCGTCCCCAAAGCCGACGGCACGAACCGCGCCGAACATTTCAGACTGATCGCCAAGGATATAAGCGGCGCTCATTTCGGAAATTCCCCCCTCTCTTAAGCCTTAGCTAGATGACGGATAAACCTTGTATCCTGTTCTCGCCTAGCAGATTCCTCGGCCATGCCTTGAAGAATGTCGCGGCAGTCTCCAAGGATCAGCCGACAATCTCCGATGATCTCTTCTCTCATCTACCCCTCCAGAACAAGCGGCCTGACAGGTCGTGGCGTCCCAGCCGGTAGATGGTCACCATTCCAGATCGCTTGTGCAAGGGCGCGGACAAACTTTTGATCTGCCTCCCGTTGAGCCACGTTCATTTCAGCCGGGCTGATTGACCCATCATGCTTTAGATACGGCTCCTTCATCGGACGGCCTCGCTTTCCGCGATACGGTTCAAACAGCTTGGTTTCCCAATCGACAGCGTATTTTGCCGGTCGGGCCTTGGGGTTAGACTTCGTTCCCATCACTCGCTGGAACAGGGTCCGAACGGCTATGCCAGACCGACCTAGTTCCTTCCCGATGACGCCAGACGTAAGCCCTCGCTCCCGCATCTCAAAGGCAATCCTGATCTCTTCGTCTGTCCATTTCATGCTGCTTGCCGCCCCATCGCTTTACGCATGGCCCGATCATACGCAACGCACGTTGACCAGAACGGAATAGCGGGAGGGCCGCCATAATAACTGGCGCGAGGCCTCAAGACGGGTTCGGGGCTAAGGTGATCTCGAATAGCATCAACTAGCAGCCGGACGTCGTAATCTTCCTCTATCAGCCGCGCGACGTTGCGAACGCCATGAATCGCGGTGGTGTGGTCAGTGCGGCCACAAATGCGGGCGATTCCAGGGTAAGACAGATGCGGGCAAAGCTCGCGCATCATATACATGGCGATTTGCCGAGGCCGAGCAAAGCGTCTCAGCCTGCGCCCGCCCAGCAAATCAGACATGCCGACGCCCGAAGCGTGGCTTGTCGCCCGCAATACCTCAAGTCCAGAAATGCGTTTTGTCATGTCCTCTTCTCCACGGTTCCTTTGAATGTTCGTCTGAGTGTCTTATCGAAGCCTCTCGATTGAAGGCGAGCAGGCTTTCGGGTTTCTGGCGATGACTTGCGAACGATGCGCTTGGCCTTCGCAATCATCTTTACGTCGCGGATTGTCTTTTGACGGTGATGCGCTTTGCACAAGCCCTCTAGGTTCCAGTCTTCGTCTTTGCCGCCCAGGGCCAGCGCAACGATATGATCGATCTCTAGCCCTTCCGTTTCCTCGCAGTCGGGATAGGCGCACTTTCCGTCCTGCCGCTTCAAAATGCGACGGCGGCGGGCGGGCGTCATGCTCTTTCGGGTATCGAGCGGGACCGGCTCACGTTTCACAGGTCTAGTGCCTCCTGAACCGGCCTAGGCGCAGGCTCGGCAAAGAGACGGGGCTGTTTGTAAGCCTCTTCAATGCGGCGGCAGGCGATGTCGAAATAAGTCGCACTAGCCTCTATGCCGATGAACCGTCGTGCCGTCATGGCGCAGGCAATGCCCGTGGTGCCAGACCCCATAAATGGATCGAGAATCGTGCCGCTGTAATCGCTCCACAAGGCGACAGACCGGCGTGCTATCTCTATAGGCATCATGGCCGGATGGGTGCTTAAATCGACGTTGGCAGACACTCGCCAAACCGAGGTCGTTAGGCGTGACCATTCAGCCCAATCCAGACCGTTTCCATTTGGCATCCGCGCATCGCCAAAAATGTAGATGCTTTCGTGTCCAGCCCGAATGCGAGGGCTGTTAGGGTAATTGCCCCACGCTGCGCCGTTTGCCGGGCCTTTGTCCCAAATCACCTCATCGACAAACGGCTTGTCTGCAACACGCATCAAAACGTCACGAAACCGAACTCGGCCATCTCTGGACCCGACATATTGAGCGACGTTGACGATGTATGCACGAGCGTCGCCAGCAAAAACCGTGTCAGACAGAAAGGCCTCATATTCGCCAAGCGGCATCTTGTCTTCATGGCCTTCGTAGGCGATTCCGCAGTTATAAGGCGGCGATGTAAACACCGCATCGACCTTGCCGAGCGTTGGCAGGATGTCCCGGCAATCTCCCAAGATCAGGCGGCAGTCTCCGATGATTTCCTCTCTATGTTTCACGAATCGCAATCCCATGAATAGCCCGCATCAGCTTCATTTTGATTCTGAAGACTGGTAGCTTGCGGGTGTAGCTGGACTTCACGTCTTCGGTCACTTCATGCCCGTTCTCGACGTAGCAAAAGTCCGCAATGTACGTACAAATCAATTGCCCATTGACCGAAAGAGGAAACCGCACCTGACGGCGTAGGTTCTGGATCACGCCGGTTCGCTCCAGCAGGACAAGTTCCGCATAGCGTTTGGCTTCCCGGATTGAGTCAAACGTGATCCCGTCGATAACGGTTTTCTTGTTCCGGTATTTCGGCTGCTTCACCGCAAAGCCTCCAGAACCATAGCCCTCAAATCCCCCCGCCTATATCCAACACACCATATGCGGACGGCTTCGCAAATGCGGTCTGCGACGGCTTCGTCGGTCAGTTTGATTGACCGGGCGCGGGCCGGAACGCGGGTTAAATAGCCTCGCTCCTCCAAGGCCAGCACCACGTCATGAACCTGCTGCTTGGAGGCGAAGTCGCAACCCTCTACGATTTCCTCATAGCAAGGACTAAAACTTTTCCGCTCTATGTAGGAGCGAATGAAGGCTAAGACCTTGGCCTGACGTTCGGTTAGGCCGCTCATGCGTCGGCTTTCCGCGCCAGCTTCTCCTGCTCACGCCTATGCCGTTGCTGGGCCAAGTCCTTCAGCCGCTGGATTTGCTTCCTTGCGTCTGATGTATTTTCCTTGGCGCTTTCCCTGATGGTCTTCACGTAAGAGACCAGAGCATGAAGCTCCACAAGCTCTGGCGTGTGTAGATATTCCTGCCATCGCGGGGTCCGTTTGATCGTCGGCATCTGCGCTCCTCAATGAGTGTCGAGACACCCTAGCGCATCGGGCAGGATAATCAATCCAAAAATATCGTTTGACGCGGGCCGGGCGATATGGGATGGTCAGGCATCAAGGGAGAGACAGATGACCGATTGTGCATTGACCCAAAGCCTCAAGCGCATGTTTCCGGTGCCGATGACCGGCGCGGAGATTGAGGCCAGCATTATTGACCTGAGAACCATCAAGGTTCCCTACGACGTGCAGGCCCGCCAGTCTGACGCCTTGGCCCGTCAAAAGATGAAAGAGGCGCGGGGCAGGATTGAGCTTGCCAAGCTGTGTGCGAGCCGCCCCAAGCTCCGCGCCCGGTATCTCGCCGATGCCGCCATGAAGCGCAAACTCGCCGTTGACTATCTGACCTGCGCCAAGAGGGATTGGTCGCGGCATCGCGCAAGTGACTGGCTGTCCATGTTCTCTGACATGGTGTCGGGTCCGCAAGTGCCGGAGGGGTTTCGGTGATGGATCGTGTTGAGGTGACCATAACCGGCCCAGTTTCAATCGTCGGGGCCGCGCCGCCGAACCGTCCAGAAATGGCTATCAGCGACCTATCCTACGGCGTTCATTCCGTCCGCCGTTCCACCTTCACCCCTGACCAGATCGAAAGACTGAAAGCACTCAGGGACGATTTAACGACCATCATTGAGAGGGAAGAGAGATGAGTCTTTTGGAAAGGTCTAAAATTGAGCTTGATGAAGGCTGGCGCGACCTTGTGAATCGCATCCCGGCTGTTCGCTTTCGCCCTGATTGGGACGTCAAAATCATTCCGCCGTTTGCTGGCGCTAAAGCCCGGTTCTGGGTGTCCAGGGGAAACGCTAACGTTAGCGTTTATCTGGACGAAGGCGACGCCCTAGGCTTTATGGGTGGCAAAGCATATTGGGAGATTTACCCAGCGGCAGAGGGCGACACGGCTCGCTTTTACCTTGAGGATGCTGGCGAAATGATTGAGGCTGTTCGCAAGTCGATCAATCGCCAAGCCCGAAGGGTCAGCAAGTGACCTTCTGGACCCGCCTAGCCCGCATCATCGACCGTGGCATCTTCGGCCATGATCCAGCAGAGACACAAAAGCACCTGACCGAAGAGCGCGTTGCAGCCCTTGCCGCCGCACAACGGTCGCGCCGTATCTGGTTGATCGAGAACCGCCAGGAATCCCTGCGCCGTGAGATCGAAACCGCCCGCCAACGCAAGCAAGCCCGCAAGCATCTATACGCGGAGCAAGAGCGTCTGACGAGGGAGCGACTGACTTTGGAGAGAGCCAATGGATAAGCTAGAGGGTATCGAGGAGGGCGATACGGTCGAAGTCGCTTTTACGGCAAAGGTTGTCGAGCTTCCGCCAGAGTATTTGCTGCTGAAAATCGGTGATGCTCTTGTGAGCGTTGGGTTTGATCAAGCGGACATCGCCTCTCCCTCCTTCTCCATCAAAAAGGTAGAGCCTCCGATTGCTGTCGGGAGCCGTGTTCGATACCAGCAAGGCTATTCAGATCGAAACGGCGGGTTTTCCGTGACCGTGACGGGAACAATCCGTGCGATTGAAGATGGTGTGGCGCTTGTCAAAGACGATCCGCCCTACACAAGCTATTCGGCAGTTAGGCTAACGCATCTAGAGCGCGCGTCGTGAACGTCCGCACCACTAATAACACCGTCTCCGTAAATCACGGAGGAATGTGGATAGAGGGAAACCTGTATGCGTGGAATGAGTATTTCCGCTGCCAAGCCCTCGCCCCGCACAATCCATCCTGCGCCGAACGCGCCAAGGAAATCAGGTCTGCGCTTGAAAGCGTGGGTTATTTTAACAGGGAGACAGTATGAAACATTCCGACAGCTTGGCCAGCATCGCGCCCGCGCTGGTGAAGGCAATCAACGCAATCGAGGGCGTAAAGAAAGACGCCAGCAATCCGCATTTTAAGTCCAAGTTCGCCACGCTGGAGGCGGTCATTGAGGCCGCGCACCCGCATCTTGCCAGCAACGGCCTGACTGTCCTTCAAGGACCGGGGCTAATGCAGGGAAACGCTCTAACCGTCTCGACGCGCATCCTGCATGAAAGTGGGGAATGGATTGAGACCGAGTTCGCCATTCCGATGGCCAAACAAGACCCGCAAGCTGCAGGATCGGCGCTAACTTACGCCCGTCGCTATTCACTTATGGCGGTGCTGAATATGCCAGCAGTGGACGATGACGGCGAAAGCGCCATGCAGCGGGGGCCGAAAACCCCGTCACCTGGAACCATTAGCGTCCAGCCCGAGGGCGACGATTGGTATTCCGCCGAAGGGCCGGGAATGTCCGCCGCACAGGCCAAAAAAGACGGCTGGGGCGAGACGATGGATGGATGGCTTGGCGCTATCCCGCTGATCCCCACGCTTGATGCGTGGAAGGTCTGGTGCCGTGACCATGACGACGACATCAAGCGCCTTCCGAAAGGCTGGCGCGTCATGATCCGTGAAGCTGTAGACGCGAGGCGCGCGGAGCTGTAAGGTAATCGCGTTGTTTAGGACGGCCCTTTGCCGCTGACTGATAAGGAAACAAGATGGCGTATGAAAAGAAGCCCGGTGACATTTCGATCTTCAAGAATGATCGGAAAGAGAAAGACACTCAGCCCGATTACAAGGTCTTGGGGCTTGGTCTCGACGGCCAGAAAATCCGGGGCGCGCTGTGGCTGAAGACTGACCGCAACGGCAACAAGTTCATGGCTGGCCGGATTGAGCATGACGTTCCGCGCGACGACTTTCGTTCAAACGATGCTAGCGGCGTTTCCGGGCGCGGTGGCGGTGGAGGTTATCCGCAGTCAGGCGGGGGAAATAATCGCTCGTCGGGAGGTTACGACCTAGACGACTCGGATATTCCGTTTTAAAACGGGGATATGGAAAAGAAATGCACAGTCTGCGCCGCCTTGAAGCCCGCTGAAGGTTTTTATTCAAACCCAAAAACCAGCGACAGGTTGTCGTCTCAGTGTCGAGATTGCACGAAAGCCGCCGTAAAGAAGCGGCGCAGACTAGACCCGAAAGTTCAGGAATACGACCGCAAGCGCGGGTCTCGAATGAGCGTGGATAAGTTGCGCGACTATCGGGCTCGCTTTCCCGAGGCATACGCAGCCCGAACTGCTGTTGGGAACGCGGTGCGGGACGGCAAGCTGCAAAAGGAGCCATGCTTGTTTTGCGGCACCGCAAAGGTGCACGGTCATCACCGTGACTACAGCAAGCCGCTGGAGGTCATTTGGTTGTGCGCGCGGTGTCACAATCGGCTTCACGCGAACTTTCCCGAGACGGCGGCTCATGAGCCAAAACCATGAGCCGTCATCTTCTAGTCCTATCCTCGGAGGCAATCCGCTCAAAGGCCCTTAAATGGGTCCAGCAAGCGCCTCCGGGGACGAGGCTGACGTTCCAAAGCCCGCGCCGGTCGCTGGATCAGAATAGCTATTTTTGGGCCATGCTGACCGACATAGCGGGACAGAAAGACTATCACGGCATACGCCTTTCGCCCGACGACTGGCGCTTGTTGTTTCTGGACGCCCTAAAGCGCGAGGTCCGCATGGTGCCGTCGCTGGAGGGCAACGGATTCGTAAGTCTGGGCCGGTCAAGTTCTGACTTGTCCAAAGAAGAGTTTGCCCAGCTCATCGAGGTCGTTCACGAATGGGGCGCGCGTAACGGCGTCAAGTTCACGGGCGTTGACACCCCATCCCATTAAGGCATAATCCCCGTGCTTCCAAAAAGCACATCGACCCTCCCTGTTGATGGACCCCGGCTGGCCCCGCGCCGGTCGGGGTTTTTCTTTTCGGCAAGGCGTGCTAGAAAATCAACGTCAGTCCCGCTCTAGGCCTACATATGCCTTGAGACGTTGCAACCGGGGCCGACTTACA
>Ga0315901_10011340_pt1 | contig 10027 bp, 10 predicted proteins | sample LakEriMetagenome_10_FD_203761 | JGI IMG/M metagenome (GOLD analysis project Ga0315901, IMG submission 203761) | Freshwater fungal communities from buoy surface, Lake Erie, Ohio, United States - Buoy 2 MA116 | ecosystem: Environmental > Aquatic > Freshwater > Lake | place: USA: Lake Erie, Ohio... | reverse complement strand
GTCCGACTCCAATAGAAGGTTCCGAAGAAAACCTCCTATCTGAGTGACCGATGCCTTTCCTGTCGAACTGGCCCCTTTTGAAGCGCCTCTCACTGGCCCCTTTTAGGCGCTCACTGACAATTTGGAGTCTCGGAGTGTGAAATAGCTATCACAGTGCAAACCGTCCTCTTCCCTCCGCGTCTTTGCGTCTCTACGTGAGCTTGGGCTGATTGCATCCCAACGTAAAGCGGTCATCCAGCCCGCCCACGATGAAGCTCCGCGCCCAGCGCGAAAAAATCGCTTGCGAATCCGAAAAACGGATGCTTTTAGTCATCCAAAACGCAACAACTTCGGCGCAGCGACTTGTTCAAGGCACGATTCTCGGACGTGCGCCGAGCAAAATCATCTAAGGGAGATGCAACCGACCAAAATGAGCCTGAGGCGCTAGCCGAGTTCGTTCGATGTGTAAAAAATCGGCTAGCGCCTCAGGCTCATGGAAACGAAAAATCACTGTTGTCGGCTGTATCAAGAGAAAAGATTGAGAAAATCGCGAAACCGAAAAATCGCGTGCAACCCGGTTTCGCCCTCCATCGAATCGCGTCCCTCTGACGCCTGAAGCACTCACTGGCTGTTCGCAGTGCTCCGAACCTGCATCCCCTCCGGCCAGGCCCATCGTCCCTCACCGCTCTGGCGGACTGTCGTCGTCGGAGGTGGTGTCATTCTTTGGGTGAACTAAACTGATAATCCTTTCAGAAGCGACCTAGAGGCAGCGCGAGAATCAGTAAAAACAGGAAGATCCCAATTGATACCAAAATAGATCTGACAATAAGTAGCAATCGCTCCCGGCGAAGTGAATAAGCTTCACGACCGGATTTTTCTTGTAGCTTGATTTGCCTTTTTGCAGAAGCGTTCTGCCAGACAAAAGCAAGAACCGCCGCTGAGATCGCAAGTGACATAGAAACCATAGACCGTAGTGAGTCCTGAGTGTCAGCAGAAAGAAACAAAAACCACAGGAAGAAACCAAAAAACAATGAAGCCACACAAACGAGTTTTGCATCGATAATAGCGGGCATAGATGTCACACTGGTTTGCGATCTAGGAGGTCCCTTCAGGTTCACTGAGCGCCAGTAGAACTCTACAATCATTGCCAAGCTGAAAGCAAGGAGAGAACCCGCAAAAAGAAGACCCTTGAAAATCCCCATGAAACAGCCTCGACTAAGGTAACTCGCAGTCATAGCAAGAATCGATTCAAAAGGCATACTTTATGCCGCATGCAAGTACGGTTCCAGCACCACAGCCTGTGAAACAGGCAGCTTGGGCCCTAGGGTCCGTCAAATAGGTACAATAGTAGCACGCAACGGATAGAGCTCCACACAACGCAAGTTCGGTGTTGCAATTGAAGTTGCAGGCGCGATTGCTGCAAGGCAATGGATCTGAAGGATCAACCACGCCTTTTATGCCCCAAGAACTATTGCAACTACCATAATTATAGCCACGACGATTTCGCTCGGCATAACAAGCTGCTTGACAGCTTGACTGACCGGTTTGAGGTGGAATGTTTTCTGTTTCAAGTTGAAAACTCTCGTCGTAACGCGGATAGAGCGATTCTCTTGAACCGCAACTCCCCCCTCCCCAACAATGGCAATCACAGGTCAATGTAATGGAACCCGAAGGATCAGTTTTAACAAATCCAAGATTACTTCGATATAAGTTGTTGCCATCGACATACGCAATCGGATCCCTCCCCAGAAACCTCCCCGCACTCGGGTTCATCCATCTCGCCCGGAAGTGATGCAACCCCAGCGTTGCGTCCCATTCGCGGCCGGTATATGAGTAACGAGAGTTGAGTGTTGAGGTTTGAGGGGAAAGCGGAGTGCCAGATGCGTTGAAGATCGTCGGCTGGCCGTAGGCGGTGTAGGCGTAGCGCTCGGCGATGGCACCTGTGGATGTCGTGATCGCGGTGACGGAGTATTGATGGTTGCGGTGATAAAAATGTACGGTGCTGGTGCTGGTTGGTCCTTTGCGGACGACCGGTTCGTCGATGTAGCTGGCGTAGACGTATCGGAACGTTGGAGTCGTCGCAGCGCCGCCGACTGGGTAGTCCGCGATCGTCTGCTGGTCCATCTGCACAAAGACCACCGAGCCACCCGTTCCGGTCCGCGCGACGCGTCGTCCCAAGGCGTCGTATTGGAAATTCACGTCCGCCGTCCCGTTGGCATCGAGGTCCGCTGACCGAAGCTTGTTGTCCGAATCCCAGGTGTAGGTCATGTTCTTTTGCAGAACCTAAGTCATGCGCATTCGCAATTGAGCTTGGAGCTCCGTCGCCATCGCGTCCAGATCGGCACTCGATTTGGTTATCAATTCTTCGTCTGTCGATTGGGAAAGACCTAGCAGTTTTTGCAGAAGGCGTATCCTGCCGAAGAGTTCGCCCTCCTCACGGCCTTCTTCGCGGCCTTTCTTGAGAAGCTGATCGGCGATGGAACCGGGTTCGATTTGCGTAGGGAATATTTTCTGTACGGTCATGGTAAGGGTCTCCATCGGTAGAGCAACGCTCGTGGCCATGATGTACACCACGATCGCATCCAAGTGTTCTTTCCGGAATTTGGTTTCGCCGTGCTCGAGCAACCATTGAAAGATACGCTCCAAACGGTCCGCTAGATCCCGACGACGTCCATATTTTAGCAGATTCAGGATGCTCTGCAAAAAAGGATCCGTTGCCAACGACTCGTCCGGAACCTGCCCCAGATCCAGAAGCGGGAATGAAAATCGGACACTGCAATCCAGCAACTCTTGGGGAACACCCGTCAGTTCCTCGACGCTGCGTGGGGCGGACCAAGCAGTCTCGCCGTGATAGATCACCAGTGGAACCACTGGACAGAGGGGTTGGCCGTCGCGCTGTCGCTGTTCCCAAATCCGCACGATGTACCGCAGCAACTGAAAGCATGTCAACTCGTCCGACTGGCTCTTGTGCTCCAACAGGATATAGACCAGGGCGTCCCCTTGAGACTCCCCCTGCCGGAGCATTTGGACCGAATAGAGGAGATCGGCATGGCTTTCGCGCAATCGCGGGTCAATGAACGAATCCTTCTGCAGTGTGAGCGTACTCAAATCCAGAATGCCCGTGATATTCGTCGGTAGGTGTGTCTCGAGCAGACTCCGCACCGCCGTGGCGTGCGAAAAGGCGTAATGAAACAGATTGTTGTGCGGCGTAGGCAGTTGAGCGTCTTCCATGCACTGAATTCTACGCGATACGAACGAGCGGTTGACATGGCTTCACGAAAATCCTTTCAAGGAATGCAAGCCATCTCGCGGAACTCAACCCGATGGTTCGCCAGCCCTCCCTCCGCGTCTTCGCGTCTCCGCGAGAGCATTGGCTGTTTGCATCCCAACGTAAAGCGGTCATCCAGCCCGCTCACGATGAAGCTCCGCGCCCAGTGCGAAAAAATCGCTTGCGAAGCGGTAAAAAGGGATGCTTTTAGTGATCGAAAACGGCTCGACTTTGCCGCAGCAACTTGTTCAAAGAACGATTCGCGGACGTGCGCCGAGCAAAATCATCTAAGAGAAAAGATTGAGAAATTGGCGAAACCGAAAAATCGCCTGCAACCCGGTTATGACGCCCAACGCATCGCGTCCCTCTGACGCCTGAAGCACTCACTGGCTGTTCGAAGTAAGCCGAACCTACATCCCCTCCGGCCAGGCCCATCGTCCTTCACCGCTCTGGCGAACTGTCGTTATCGGAGGTGGTGTCATTCTTTAGGTGAACGCTTACTAACGAACAACATCTCATCGTTATTCCCCTTAACTTCTCGTAGTAATGTTGTCAGCGATTCATCATCATGCAGCGATCTTTCGATAATTCCTTCAACGCCGTTCGCAATACAGTGGTGTTTAAACGTGAACACAAGGTGCTTGTTGTTTCCAAAGATCATCGATTCATCAATCAGCACCACTGAAATATCGTCCAATCTGCCAGACGCAATTTGTATTTTCAAATCATTCGTAGTCGGGAATATTGTGCCGGTCGCGTGGATTTCTGGATATTCTTTGATGTCTATCGATGCCCATTTGTATGAATGCTCACCCTGTCCGACCTCTGTTTCCACCACAATAAAAATTCGTTCGGTACTTAAATTAACTACAGAAAACTCATTAATTGCGAGGAGGGCGAAGGGTCTCAGTATCTGCCCGTGATGCGTGACCGACAGAACATTTGCTTTATCGACTTGTACGCGAAGTTCCCGATGCCCACTAATCTCCGCAACTTGATGTCTCCCGAAGATCTGAGTAGTCCAATTTCCGTTAGCCGGTACCCATTGTATCGAAATAACTGCGAGCAAAAACAGTCTGAGCATTTTTGGGTCCCTTTCTAATTACTTAGTTGGAGCGTATTAATTGCGCCATTGCAACTGCCGATCGAACAGTTGTCCCCTTGAACTTCCGTGCCAGACACGCCAACAGAGATTCCGCGATCAACTCCCCGTTCGCTCGGGTGCATGATTTGAAAACCTGCGCCGAATGCGGATGGGCATTTTTTTGTGCAATCGTCGCATTTCAAAGGGCAATAGATGTCGATAATAGCTCTAACGCAATTGTGCGTCCCACCCCTCTCCACGCGTAAATCAACTAGACATCCTGAACCTGATGGAACGCTGACGTTAGCGACTGAAAGCCCAGGAATACCAGGTTCTCCAGCCAAAAATGTTTCAGTCAGCCTATTGCATCGACTCACAACTCTCCCTCGGGTCACTTCCTCGCCCCAAGCGTCAATCACTATATTTGCTTCCCAGTCTCCAGGTGTATCAGAGCAACCACATGCAGAAACAGAGGTTGAAATTTGTCCAACGATGATCCGCCTATTGATTGGTGGTGGCTGTGGACCTGACGGGTCCGGGATTGGGTATCTATTGGAAAATGTACAACACATTCCTGTTGGATCTAAGAATGTAAAACCGAAATACGAAGAATACAGGGTGTTTGCATCCTCATACCCAATCGGATCCCTCCTCAGAAACCTTCCCGCACTCGGACTCATCCATCTCGCCCGGAAGTGATGCAACCCCAGCGTCGCGTCCCATTCGCGACCGGTGTAAGAGTAGCGAGAGTTGAGTGTTGAGGTTTGAGGGGAAAGCGGAGTGCCAGAAGCATTCAAGATCGTTGGCTGACCATACGCCGTGTAGGCGTAACGCTCGGCGATGGCGCCGGTGGAGGTGGTCATCGCGGTGACGGAGTACTGTTGGTTGCGGTGATAAAAATGTGCGGTGCTGGTGCTGGTCGGTCCTTTGCGGACGACCGGTTCGTCGATGTAGCTTGCGTAGACGTATCGGAACGTTGGAGTCGTCGCAGCGCCGCCGACTGGGTAGTCTGCGATCGTCTGCTGGTCCATCTGCACAAAGACCACCGAGCCACCCGTCCCGGTCCGCGCGACGCGGCGTCCGAGCGCATCGTATTGGAAATTCACGTCCGCCGTCCCGTTGGCATCGATGTCCGCTGACCGAAGCTTGTTGTCCGAATCCCACGTGTAGGTCATGTTCTTTTGCAGAACCTAAGTCATGCGCATTCGCAATTGAGCTTGGAGCTCCGTCGCCATCGCGTCCAGCTCGGCACTCGATTTGGTTATCAATTCTTCGTCTGTCGATTGGGAAAGACCTAGCAGTTTTTGCAGAAGGCGTATCCTGCCGAAGAGTTCGCCCTCCTCACGGCCTTCTTCGCGGCCTTCGCGGCGAGCGGCGTTCAAGATCCATTGTTGGTCGCGGATGGCTTTTTCGCGTGTGTCGTACATGGTTTTGTCCTCTGTCTTCTTCGCAATCCGGTCAATCGAGTCGGTCGCCTTCTGGAACTCCGGCTGGGGGAACAACCTCGCAAGCGTCTGTGCATCGTACTGGTGCGCGTGCAGCAACCAATACAACCATCGGTCCAGCAGGCTCGCGGTCTCAAGATCGCTTTCCTTCAAATTATACCACCCAAGCTCGAGCGTGTGAATTTCCAAAGTTTCCTGCAGCAATCGCCCGGAATCCCGGTCCACCAGCCGAAAGGCATGATGCACTTTGGGGCAGTCGTCCCAAAGTTGACCCAGGAGTAGGCAAATCGAATACACAGGCTTCAGCTCGGAGTAATCATCCCCGGCCTTGAGCTGGCCTGCATAGACTTCACACCCGTAGAAAACGATCCGCTTGACCATTCCGGAGTGAGCCGACAATTGCATCTCCACGTCGTAGATCGCACCTCGCTGGTCGACTGCGCGAATGTCCAGGATCGACAGTTTGTCGTCGTGGAAGTCTTGCAAGTTGAACGGGTTCTCGATCGTTACATCCACGATTGGAACCGGGAGAGTCAGGATCGCGTTGAGCAGGCTGATCAGCGCCACCTTGTTCTCGGGGGAGCCAAAGGTTTTCTTGAACGCGAAATCGTTGGTAGGACGAATACCAATTGGCTGCATGAGGTAGTCCTCCTTTCAAGCCAAGAAATGGTTTCCTCGAACCTGTCGCGTGGATGAACGACACGAAATCGTACCACAACCTCGATCGACTTTGGCAAAAGCCAGTTGGGAGCCTCCGAGTGTGGAATAGCTATCACTGTGCAAACCGCAATGGAAAACAGCGTCCTATTTCCTCCGCGTCATTGCGTCGCCGCGAGAGCCGTCCGCTCGTCCCCTATACCATGGGGATCCAGGTCCCGTGAAACCCGTACGGGACACGACCGGGCAAAACGACTTTCGCTACGGGTCGGGAGTCGAAACTTTCGGCATCGAGGATCCACAACTCGCTTCGCTTGGCCTGGGTGAGATAGACGAACGACAACAGCCATCCTGCGTCCTCTCCGACGCGCGATGGATCGGGTGTAAAAATCCCCTCGCCGCAGTGGACCCCCGGCTCCATTTTGATTTTGGACATCGATCCGCTCGCGAGATCGAACTTTTCGAACCCGTGAAAGAATTCGTCGTCCCCAAGCCCAAAATATCCGAACCGGTTCGCGCGTCCCACAAACGCTTCATGGATCCTCGGAAACTCCGCGACCGCGTCATCGAGAGGGCCCTCATCGACCCGTCCCGAATCGAGATCGATTACCCAACGATACGGATACGCTTGGTCCGAGGCCGCGGCATCATCGGCATCGCCAAAATTCAAACTGCCAGGGAACTGCTCATAACGACACCCCACCAGTTCGATTCGATTTGACGGCTTGGTGCTTCCTGAGGACGGAGCATGCTCGAACGCATTGAGCATGTGGAACACAAAACAGGTCTTGGCATCGACGTACCGAACCTGGGATGGGTCGTCCCTCGACACGACGGCGAACTGCATCGGCGCCGATTGATCGAAACTCCATGGAACTACACCGCTGAGCAAACGCTGGACTTCGAATCGCAATGGGCAAATCGGAAAAATGGCATAGTGCTCTGTCATAGCGAAATCATGGACCATCGATGGTTTGCTGATCGGGATCTTGGTCGTTCGCAGCCACGTGCCCGACGCATCGATCTGACTCAGCATCAAGACTGGCTCGTTGGGGATATAGCCAAACGTGAGCATCTCACCGGTCTTGGGATCGATCTTGGGATGGGCGGTGAAAGGATGCGTGATCTTGCCGGCATAGTCCAACTTCCCCACGGTCTCGAGGTTCTTGAGTCGCAACTCGTAGGGTAATCCCGCTTCCCACAATGCCAGTAACCGATTGCCATGGAAGACCACGGACGTGTTCGCGCTGTTCTTGTACGGATTCAAGCCCGCCAAAGCCATCGCGATATCGGGAGGATCGAGCAGACCGCGATAAAGGGCTCGGCTGGCTTTGTTCTCTTTGAGATATCCTTCGGTAGCGACATACCGATTCTGATAGCGCACTCCCGCATCGGTAAACGAGACCGCGTGCAACATGCCGTCCCCATCAAACCAATGGTACCGCCCCTGCGGCGAGAACCGTGGGTTGGGTCCGTTGCGGACCAAGGTCCCGCGGAGCGAAGCGGGAATCGTGCCAACGACCTGGAGGTTCGAGACGTCGCGCTCTTCGTGCACCGGTGCGAAGTTGCCACTCAGGAAACGGCTGGTGCCTGCGGCATCCCCCGCATCCTGCCATCCACCCGATTCCTCGATCGCTTCGACCAAACTCATGCCGACGCGCGGATGAAACCAAGCCGCAGCCGCGATCGAGGCTCGCACCAAAAATTGACGTCGCACGGAATTCATATAGGCACCCTGTCAGTCCGATGGTCGCAGTCAGTTAGATGTAGGTATGCAACTGATTGTAAAGCATCGTCATGTCAATTAGCGATTCGGGTTTTCGAACCAATAGAGCCCCGACTTGCCAGGTGCGACGATGTCGACGTCGCCGTCGCGGTCCATGTCGTGAAGCGCCAATCGAAGCCCGGTGCCTGCCGATCCCGGCCGAAAATCCTTGAGGGCATTGCGCTGCTCAGGCTTGAGCGGTGCCGCAGGCGCGGGTTCTCCGAGATAGACGGTGGTTTTTGACCAACCTCGCTTTGCGCGATCGAATCGGAAGATGTAGATGCATGGCGCGTCGGTCGCCCCCGGCTCGACCGCATGGGCATAGACTCGTTTGCCAGTCACAAACTCTTGCTCGCCATCCCCATCGAAATCCGCTAGATGGAGCGCGTGCACCTGCGAGAACGTCTTGTCGATCTCTTCCTTCGTCCACGCCCGCTTGCCAGCACCGTCGACCGATTGCCTGAGCCAATACAGTCCGAAGTCGTGGCCCATCCCCCAGACCACATCGGTATCGCCGTCCCCATCGAAATCGTGCCCAATGATTTCGACGCTGGCTGCTCCCAGCTGAAAGTCTGGATGGAACGTCCACTCCGAGGATCGTTCGGCAGGTTGTTCATACCATCCTTGAGGGGTGATGATGTCGACGCGGCCGTCGCGATTGATGTCTCCATGTCCCATCCCATGCCCTGCTCCCTGCGGAGCGAGTACTCGCTTCTTCCATTCCACACTCGGTGATTTTGATACCAATTCGTATAGCAACACCTGGCCACCCACGTTCGGTAAATAGACAGGGGTCTTGTCGCCATAAAGGTCGACCAAATAACTCGTCTCCATCGAGCCCGGCAAGTCGATATCGTGTTCCGTCCACGGTTGCGTTGAGTCCTGCGGCTGTTCGACCCACGCGATTCGTCGGCTGAAGTAGGCGCACGTGACGATATCGACTTTTCCGTCGCCGTTGACGTCGAGCGGTTCGTCGGCGAAATCCTCATGATATTGAGGGTTGGGGCCGGGTGGGATGTTGCGGACTTGATGCTGAACCCAATCTGGCGCCGCGTACCACGAATCGCCGCAGAAAACATCGGGCTTGCCGTCGCGATTGAAGTCCGCAACCCCAGCCGCTTCGTAGGGGGAGAGATGATTGATGGTATGCTTTCTCCACTGATCGGGTTCGTCGGCTTGCGATCCGCAGCACCAGAGGGCCACAATCAAACACGCAAGCTGCTTCAACGGGACGGTCTGTGGAACGAGGTAAGGCACGGAAACATTCTCCTGGAAACGAACGGGTAAGGATCGCCTGCACGATTCTGATTGTAACCGATGCCAACATCGATCGCTTTACCGCTTAAAATAGATACAATCCGGTCGGCGTGCACCGGAATCGACTCGCGCAGCAGTGGCACTTGAGGGTGATGGGATCCATCGGGAAACAAAAATGAATGAACCAGTGATTTCCCATGCTCCGGGAAAAACTCTCAATGCAGTCCGATGGATCATGGCTTTCCTGGCCGTCGGGGCCGTCTGCTTGCAAGCTTGGCACCTGACTCAGATCCAGCGATTCGTTCTTGATCAGTATTTGAGCTTTTTCACGATCCAGTCGAATCTGCTGGCTGCCTTTGTTCTGGCTTGCGAAGCCGCAGGAGGACTAGGTCTCAGCCACCGTCGGCGGGACAGCCTCCGCGGAGCGCTGGTCCTCTACCTTGGGATCACAGGCGTTGTCTATGCATGCCTGTTGGCTCGCTTGCCGATCGTCAAGGCGATCGTTCACCCGTGGGCCGACCTGGTGCTTCACTACGGCATGCCACTTTGGATCATGATCGACTGGCTCGTCG
>Ga0315901_10011338_pt1 | contig 10027 bp, 13 predicted proteins | sample LakEriMetagenome_10_FD_203761 | JGI IMG/M metagenome (GOLD analysis project Ga0315901, IMG submission 203761) | Freshwater fungal communities from buoy surface, Lake Erie, Ohio, United States - Buoy 2 MA116 | ecosystem: Environmental > Aquatic > Freshwater > Lake | place: USA: Lake Erie, Ohio... | reverse complement strand
GGATGACTTGCCGATGCCCGGCTCGCCGCGCAGCATGTAGCGATTCTTAGGGGTAGCTGCGATGATTGCAGCCGCTTGCTTCAACGTCACGGTCTTGCCGAAATTGATTTCCATGCTTAGCTCCTTCGTTGTTAGTACTACAGGTTGAACTGCTTATTTTTTAGGCACAGGGAAGTACACATCGCCCCGCTTCTCGATCTCAGCATCGCCCTCGTATAACCCACCGAGCACAACCTGAAACATTATTAGTAATGTGCGGCACTTCCATTGCAGGTGTAGGCAATACATCCCTAGCCCCGCAGCTAGTACGCCTAGTAATGTCACGTCACTCATGCCACCACCTCGGTTATAAAAAAGTCATCGTGCGCGCCAATAGGCTCCTCGCCATCCAAGTAATAAAAGATACGCTCGTCCTCTGCATCCTCTACCCCATCCCATTCGCCTAGTGCTACTACCATCCCATAGAACGGCTCGTTGTTATCAATCCAATACCCGTTGACTAATATAGTTTTATGTTTCATTTCAGCCCCTCCGGTAGTTCGATCTCGTCGCCGAGTTTGCTTGCCACGTAGCAGCGCATGGCTGCGATTAGTGGAGTTGTGCCAAATGCAAACACATCATTAGTTTCGGCTACGGCTTGCCACCATCCTTTTTCTCCGTAGTACGTGTCGATCTTCTCGCACTCGATGATTGCCCCGCCTTGTTCCCAATCAACGGAAGGTTGGTAGTAATCCGGCACAGTTCCATCGTCATGCAATGTTCCTTCGCACTTAGCCACTGCCCAGTCCAGCGCAGCACCGCTCAGTTCACTTGTCTTCATATCACCCCCAAGTAAAGCACCACGGGTATCAGTGCTATCAGAATCCAGCACACCCAAGTTATCAAGTCGTCCATGTCCATATCGTCCTCCGTGTTGTGTAAGAAATGCCAGTTCCCTGCGGGGGGCAAGCCCCGCTTCTTTTATGCAGTCCAGAAGTCAAAGTCTTCCAGTCGGTTTGCGCGGCACATGGTTAGCCACTCCTGTTCGAGTCGGTCGAGCACCGCTTCTTCTGCTTCTGTTACGCAATAGTCGAATTCAGCGGCGAGCAGGTTCTGAGCTAGTTGTATTTGTGCTTGAGTCATGATGCTTCCTTTCGTGGAAAATCTTACAATGCACCGTCTCACGGAATGTAAGAGAAGTGATGTAAGGTTGTAAGAGAAATGGGGTGAAATGTAAGGAGTGAATCTTACAAAAGAAAATGCGAAGGGGTCTAGCAAAAATGCGGGGTTTGAGCCATTATATATATTATTTTGTTATATTATTATTATTGTGTAAGGTTGTAAGAGGTTTTGAGGATGTATAAGAATACGGCTGCCCAAAATTTAAGCAGTTGCCCAAAGGCTCGTTGCCCCTCAGATTCTACCAGAGGGTGCTTTCATACCCTAAAAATTCTCTTACAATCTTACATTGCTTTAAAATCAAGGACTTACATCTTACAATACCACTTACAATTAACATTACAATAACAGTTTTTCTTACAATACTAATCGAGCCACGGTTTTGCTGCGGGAACCCGTGCGAGCTTGTTGGTACGTGCCCAGTTGTTAGAGTGCTGACGGTACGGTACAGGCGCGTGACCGCCTTGTATTCGCTTGCCAATCCAACCTTGCTTCAATTCAGGCAGGGCAACGCCAAGCGATCCTTTTCTTACAATATGAACTTTGCACATAAAACCCCCAAAGAAAAACGGGGCGCGTTGCGCCCCTTGTTGTCACGATGCACCTACTTAGTTAGCAACGGTGTAAGTCGCGGCGATCAGGTTGATAACCTGAACCAATGCCTTGCGCTTAGCAGACTCAGACTCAACGCCGGTTTTCTTGTTGACAACGTAGCCACCATTTTTCAAGTCGCGCAGCTTGTCTTCAAAGCGATCCTTGAGTGACTGGTACGATGCGCGATTCGAGATAGTCAAACTCTCACCCATGAGTGCAGCGATAGCGTCAGCTAGTGGCTTATAGTTGCCGGTTTTGCATTGTGTAGCAATTTGACCGACAGAGTCGATCACGCCCACTTCACGCGCAGCTTTGCCGATCTTGCCAGCTTGACCAGCGAGAAAACCGAGTGACATTGAGCTTGCTTGTTTGACAACGGACAATTTCTTTTCTGTTACGGTTAGACCGCATACCACTACTTGCGCCGGTGGGAACAGAGCAACGGCGTCGTCGAAATCGGTAGCGGAAAATTTGGCGATAGCATTCATTTTAGACTCCAAGATAATAGGTTGATAATAAAGCCTTGATATACGCTGCACGCAACGTATACTCAGGCGGACTGAGAATCCAGTCCCGAGAGTTAATAGGTTGTCCACACACTACGCGCCGTGTGCTATGGCGATCAAAACAATTATTGAGTTTGCCAGATTCAATAATAGTCAATCCGGTTCCTGTCTTTTTCATTCCAGACTATGGCGTCGTCTACACGTGCAAAACTTGACTATGACAGTCCCCGAAAACCTGTCACTTTCGACCGATACAATACTGACACTATATCCGCGCCCGCCCGTAATAATCACGTTGGCGCGTATTTCATGAATTCAAGTATCGGATTATCAAGCCCGCAATGGTAGCTGTCTAACCATAGCTTGCCGAACCGTTACAGCACCGAATTTTTAAAGACACCCACTAGCAAAGCAGCCCCTACCCCTACACAATATTTTTGGCAAGCCGCGCCCGACAGATACCGAAGCATCATCTAGCTAACCCGCGCATATCGCGCAAAGAACCAGAACCGCTTTTTGTTGCTACTGGCAGCGTTGTGTGCCAGTGATTGAACTATACCAAAACGTAAGACAAATAAGATTTTTTTTCCCGACACCCCGACACACCCCGCCACCCCGAAATCAGACTTGGGACTCCGCGCCCGCCCTACACTCTGTTTTGCACAGTCAATCCCACACATCACAATTCCATAACTAATTTGACAACATTAAACTTATCCTGCCTACATTGATAAGTTATTACCCCCACCCCATACATATTTATACGGTCTAAGCCTTATACTTTTCTCAGCAACACCCCCCTTATCATTTTGATTTCGCTACACCCCCGGTATATATTTTTTGTGCTAAGCTCCGCTCACTCCCGCCATTACCCCTGCGGTGCTATGATTAAGATCGACCCCACTGACGATCACCCGGTGCCCTATAACACCGCGCCTGAAGAGCTAAGTACTTTTCAGGATGAAGTCGTTGTCGCCGCAAATACCGCAGAAATACTAGAGAAGCTCGGTTCCCCTATTGAGATAGACACAGCCGACATAGACAAAACGGTCTCACTGTTCAAAGCATCCGAGCGCAGTAAAGCGGGTAAGGAACTAAAGCGGCCCGAGACTGCCTTTGCCGCCAATCTATTTCTGAAGACGTATGCGAACAGAGTCGCTGCGGATATGCACGAAGTGCGAAGCGCGATAACGGCTAAGCTGATGGAGATTGCCAACTGTGGCGACCCACGGTATGAACTGAAAGCCTTGGAATTGCTAGGCAAGCACAGCGACATTGGCCTTTTCACCGAGCGCAGCGAGATCACAATCAACCACAAATCGTCCGATGACCTTGAGTCAGCTATTAAAGAGAGAATTAAGAGACTGCTTAATAGTGACGTGATCGACGTAACCCCCATTTCAGACAGCTTAGACATCGAGCTTGGCGTGGCAGACGACGAACCACGTGCCATGGCACACCTAGAAGACCAGCTAGGGGAGGCCGATGACGAACATAATTGACTCCGTATCCCTAAAAGACCTTCCAAAAATCCTGCCCAAGCTATCGGAACAGGAGCGGCGGCAGCTTTTGTTTGAGTTAGAAGCGCTGGATGCAATGAAACAGAAGGAACTGCAGCAGAAAAAGTTCATTCCGTTTGTTAAATCAGTCTGGCCAACCTTTATTGCAGGGAGACATCATGCTCGAATGGCTGAAGCGTTTGAAAGAGTGGCTCGGGGAGAGTGCAAACGACTCATCATCAACATGCCACCACGGCACACCAAGTCAGAATTCGCCTCATACTTGCTGCCAGCATGGTTTTTGGGCAAGTTTCCTCACAAAAAGGTGATTCAGGCGTCCCATACAGCAGAATTAGCGGTTGGTTTCGGTCGAAAAGTGCGAAATTTGGTGGATTCCGAGGTTTATCGGAACATTTTTCCCAGTTTGTCCCTGTCTGCGGACTCAAAAGCGGCAGGGCGGTGGAATACCAGCAAGGGTGGCGACTACTTTGCTATCGGTGTGGGCGGTGCGGTGACAGGTAAAGGCGCTGATGTACTGATAATTGACGACCCGCACTCAGAACAAGAGGCCGCACTGGCTCAGGTGAACCCTGACATCTACGACAAGGTGTACGAGTGGTATACATCGGGGCCTCGTCAGCGACTCCAGCCGGGGGGCTCTATTGTTATAGTGATGACTCGCTGGTCACTCCGCGATCTTACTGGGCAGGTGATTAAATCTAGTGCTGCACGGGGTGGGGATGACTGGGAAGTGATTGAGTTCCCGGCTATTTTGCCCAGTGGCAACCCGTTGTGGCCTGAGTTTTGGAGTAAGGATGAGCTTGAAGCCCTGCGTACTGAATTGCCAAATAGTAAGTGGATGGCACAGTATCAGCAGGAGCCAACAAGCGATTCAAGTGCAATTATTAAGCGGGAATGGTGGAAGATATGGGAGAACGAGCGTCCGCCGCAGTGTGAGTACATCTTGCAGACATGGGATACGGCATTTGAGAAAAACACGCGGGCTGACTATAGCGCTTGCACCACGTGGGGTATTTGGCACAACGACGAGGATCATGGGCAGGCCAATATTATTCTATTAGATAGCTTTAAAGCGCGTATGGAGTGGATCGAGCTTAAGGAAAAGGCGTTCGAGCACTACCGCGAGTGGGAGCCTGACGGGGTATTAATAGAGAAGAAGGCCACAGGTGCGCCTCTTATATATGAGTTCAGGGCGATGGGGATACCCGCGCAGGAATTCACGCCGGGCAAAGGCAGTGACAAGATAAGTAGGTTGAATTCGGTGTCGGACTTAATAGCGTCAGGCAAAGTATGGGTGCCAGAGACTCGCTGGGCTGAGGAGTTGGTCGATGAGATAGCAAGCTTCCCCTCCGGCGAACATGATGACTTGGTCGATGCAACGACACTTGCGTTAGCAAGATTCCGTCAAGGTGGGTTCATACGCTTACCAAGTGACGAGCCAGAAGAAATTAAGTGGTTCAAAGGACGCAGGGATCAAGAACGCTTCTATAACGTATAGGAAAAATCATGGCAATTGATAAAGGACTGTATGCAGCGCCTCTCGGCATAGCCGACGCGGCTGCGACGGAACCCGACTTGGAAATTGAGATCGAAGACCCAGAGTCGGTCAGTATTCGTGCTGGTGGCATGGAGATAGACATTGAAAAAGAAGAGGAAGGCGCAGACGCATTCGACGCCAACCTTGCTGAATTTATGGACGACGGTGAGTTAGAAAGTTTAAGTAGCGAGCTACTGAGTGACTTTACTGGGGACGTGGACTCTCGCAAAGATTGGATGGATGCTTACACCAAGGGTTTAAAACTGTTGGGGTTAAAGAACGAAGAGCGTACAGAACCTTGGGCTGGAGCGTGCGGCGTGTTCCATCCAATGCTTACCGAAGCAGTAGTGCGGTTTCAATCAGAATCTATTGTTGAAACGTTCCCAGCCATGGGCCCTGTTAAGACACAAATTGTTGGCGCAATAAACAAGCTAAAAGAAGAAGCAGCAGCGCGGGTTCGTGAAGATATGAACTACAAACTGACTGAAGAGATGGTGGAGTACCGGCCTGAACACGAGAAAATGTTGTTTGCTTTGCCGCTGGCGGGCTCTGCGTTTAAGAAGGTGTACTACGATCCAGCGTTGGGGCGTCAGGTAGCGATGTTTATTCCTGCTGAAGACATGATTGTGCCTTATGGCGCAGCAAGTCTGGAGACATCAGAGCGTGTGACACACATCATGCGCAAAACTAAGAACGACTTGCGCAAACTTCAGGTAGCAGCCTTTTATCGTGACGTGGAGTTAGGTGAACCACAGAATGTTTTAGACGACGTTGAAAAAGAAAAAGAGCGCGAGCAAGGTTACGTTGGTAACGTTGATAACCGCTATAAAGTTCTTGAGATGCACGTAGAACTTGACTTGCCCGGTTTTGAAGACACAGATAAAGACGGCGAGCCAACCGGTATAGCATTGCCTTACGTTGTTACTATTGAAAAGGGCACCGGTACTATTCTGTCTATTCGCAGAAATTGGTACGAGGACGACAAACTAAAACTTAAACGCAACCACTTCGTACACTACGTTTATGTTCCCGGCTTTGGCTTCTACGGCTTTGGGTTTATACACTTGATCGGTGGCTACGCTAAGGCAGCAACAGCCATCATGCGTCAGTTGGTTGATGCAGGTACGCTGGTTAACTTGCCCGGTGGTCTGAAAGCAAAAGGACTGCGCATCAAGGGTGATGACACGCCAATCAGTCCGGGTGAATTCCGTGACGTGGATGTGGCGTCAGGCTCCATACGCGACAACATCTTGCCTCTGCCATATAAAGAGCCAAGTCAGACTCTGTATCAGTTATTGCAGATGATTATTCAGGAAGGTCGTAGCTTTGCGTCTGCTGGTGATATTAATGTCAGCGACATGTCGGCTAATGCACCGGTGGGTACTACGCTTGCTATTCTTGAGCGCACGTTGAAGATCAGCACGGCAGTTCAAGGTCGCCTGCATTACGCGATGAAGAACGAGTTCCGCCTGTTGAAGACCATCATTGCGGACTACACCTCGCCTGACTACGCCTACGAGCCGGAAGATGGTACTCGCTCAGTCAAGCGTAGCGACTACGACCACGTGGACATCATTCCTGTCAGTGATCCTAACGCGGCCACCATGGCGCAGAAGATTACGCAGTATCAGGCAGTTATTCAGTTGGCTCAAGGCGCACCACACTTGTATGACCTGCCTTTACTACACCGCCAAATGATTGAGATATTGGGGATCAAGAACGCTAATAAGCTAGTACCGACAGAAGATGATGCTACGCCTGTAGACCCGGTTCAAGAGAACCAGAATGTGTTGATGGGCAAACCTGTCAAAGCATTTATCGAGCAAGACCACGAGGCTCACATCGCTGTACACATGGCAGCAGCTCAGGACCCGATGCTTCAACAGTTGATGCAGAATAACCCTATGGCTACGCAGATTCAAGCGGCGGGTATGGCTCACATTAACGAGCATCTTGGTTTTCAGTATCGCAAAGAAATTGAAAAACAGCTTGGCGTTATATTGCCGACCGAGCAGCAGAACAAACAGATGTCACCGGAAGTTGCAGCACAAGTTGCACAGATGTCAGCGCAAGCAGCACAACGCCTCTTGATGAAGAACCAGCAGCAGGCAGCACAGCAGCAAGCACAACAACAGGCACAAGACCCTGTCATCCAGATGCAGCAGCAAGAGCTTCAGCTTAAACAGCAGGAGATTCAGCGCAAGATGCAGAAAGACATGGTCGATGCACAACTCAAACAGCAGCAGTTGCAAGTGGAGCAGGCTCGCATCGCAGCACAAGAGAAGATCGCTGGTATGCAAGTCGGTGCAAAAACCACACATGCTCGCAACGAGTTGGATGCACGGATGCAAGCAGAAGGTGTGAAGCTGGGTATGCAAGCCTCTAAAGAACGACGTGAAGAGCGCCGTGCACAACAACCGCCAATTCAAAGGCCAAAGGAGACTAAATGAACGACCAAACCGTCCTGAGCCATTTGAAAGATAAGTTTAAGGACGAGCAAAAACTTCGAGTTGAGTTCTTAGCAACTGGCTCTGCAAACACTTTAGAAGAATACAAACACGTAGCCGGAATTATCCGAGGTCTGGCTCTGGCTACGGACATCCTTGACGACCTTGTGCAACGATTGGAGAAATCTAATGACTAGTAATGTTGATCTAGCCCAAGCTGTAGATTTAACTGCGATTTTGGATAAATCTGCGGAAGAGAAGGCAACACAATTGCCTATCCCATCTGGGTGGCACATTCTTATAACTTTACCTGAAGCTGAAGAAAAGTATGAAAGCGGTCTTATTAAAGCTGATGAGACTCGTCGTTTTGAGGAAGTGTTAGCGACTGTGTTTTTTGTAGTTAGGCTAGGCCCAGATGCTTACACTGATAAAACAAAGTTTCCTACTGGCCCGTGGTGTAAAGAGGGCGACTTTATTTTAGCTCGCCCTAATTCAGGCACTCGCTTAAAAATTCACGGTCGAGAGTTTCGGCTAATTAACGACGACACGGTTGAGGCAGTTGTCCAAGACCCCCGTGGTATTTCACGTGCATAAGGAGAAATAAATGAACCAAGTTGAGTTTGAATTCCCCGACGAAAAAGAAGAACGGTTAAAAGTCCAAGCCGCTGAGGATAAAGGCGAGCCTGAGATTGAACTTGAAATCGTTGATGACACCCCACCGCAGGATCGGGGCCGCAGGCCCATGGCCGAGCCACCAGAGGACGTGCCCGAGGACGAATTAGCTTCGTATGACGAAAAAGTCCAGAAACGGATTAAAAAGTTTACAAAAGGTTATCATGACGAGCGTCGTGCTAAAGAAGAGGCATTGCGGGAGCGTCAGGCGGCGGAAGACTTTGCCCGTCAAGTGTATGAAGAAAATCAACGACTGCAATATCAGTTGTCTGAAGGGTCTAAACTGTTTATTGAGCAGGGTAAATCCTCTGCCCAGTTAGAGTTAGAAGCCGCTGAACGTAAGTACAAAGAAGCTTATGAATCTGGCAACTCTGATGCACTGGTGGAGGCCCAACGATACATTTCCAATGCGACATTAAAACTTGACAAGGCTGAAAACCTTAGACCTATTGAAATACAGGAAAAACCCGAGTATAGTCCGCCTAAACAGGTTTCCGCACTTAAGGATGACAAACTACAAGATTGGTTGTCAGATAATCCGTGGTACGGTAACCAAAACAATTTTGACCATAAAATTATGAGCGCTACCGCTTTGGGCGTGCATTCAGTGCTAGTTGAACAATATGGTCAGGGTTATGTTGGATCAGATGAATACTACGAGAAGATCAACTCTCGTATGCAAAAAAGTTTTCCCGATTATTTTCGGAGCCAGCAAAACACTCAGGAAACCGAGGAAGAGCCCGCTCAGCAGGCTGCACCCCGTGCCAAACCAGCTACTGTTGTAGCACCAGCTACACGTAGCACGTCACCCAAGAAGGTAAAATTAAACGCTTCACAAGTAGCATTAGCAAAGCGTTTAAATGTACCACTTGAACTTTACGCCAAGAAGGTTGCAGAACAGGAGAATCAATAATGGCAAACGAACCGCGTCTCACCCGAGAGCTTGACTCTCGCTCAAAAAATATGCGTACGGCAACATGGGCACCGCCAGAGTTGTTACCGACGCCGAATCCTGAGCCGGGCTATGCGTTTCGCTGGGTACGAGTGTCCACTTTGAACACTGCAGACCCGTTGAATATCTCCGCAAAGCGACGTGAAGGCTGGGAACCCGTAAAGGCTTCTGAGCATCCTGAGCTGCAATACCACATCCCTGAAGATACAATTTCGAAAGATGTGGTTGTAATTGGTGGGTTGATGTTGTGCAAGACTCCGGAAGAGTTTGTTGAACAGCGTAACAATTATTACGCAAAACAAGCTAACGACCAGATGAACGCTGTAGACAACAACCTGATGCGCCAGAGTGATCCGCGTATGCCTCTCTTCAACGAGAAGAAGTCATCGACAACCTTTGGCTCTGGTAAATAATTTATGGAGTTTAACTATGGCTTACCCTACTGTATCAGCCCCCTACGGGCTAAAACCGGTCAATTTGATCGGCGGTCAGGTATTCGCAGGAGCGACTCGTCTAATGGAAATTGCAAGTGGTTACGCCACTAATATTTTCTACGGCGATTTGGTAAAGCGTGTATCTGACGGAACTATTGAAAAAGACACAGGCACCACTACTGCCACACCGTGCGGCGTGTTTTTGGG
>Ga0315901_10011335_pt1 | contig 10029 bp, 10 predicted proteins | sample LakEriMetagenome_10_FD_203761 | JGI IMG/M metagenome (GOLD analysis project Ga0315901, IMG submission 203761) | Freshwater fungal communities from buoy surface, Lake Erie, Ohio, United States - Buoy 2 MA116 | ecosystem: Environmental > Aquatic > Freshwater > Lake | place: USA: Lake Erie, Ohio... | reverse complement strand
GTGATCGTCAAAATCGGGTTCTTCCCAAACCGCTGGCACGCGCTTCCTCCCGTCCGGGCCAAGGCATGAAAGGAGGGAGACTGGGGCGATCGATGGGGTTCGAACCCACGACCTCCGGTACCACAAACCGGCGCTCTAACCAACTGAGCTACGATCGCCATGTCCCCGGAGCCTGCCGGACCGGCGCGCTGTTAGGCACCGTCGGTCCGCCCCGCAAGCACCGATTGGGGCAGGCGCGGCCTGTTGCACAGGGGGCTGCGTTTGGGAAGCAAAAAAGTACAGCAGCAACCCGGCGCGCAATATCCTTTCGCGGCTATCGCTGGTGTTGCGATTGGCAGACATCGCGCTGGAATCGATTCTGCAATTTCGCTGTGGCGCACACCCCAAGTTAACCAACGATCGATAGACCGGCCCCGTCAACCTTCGCTGAAAGGACTGGTGTCAGTGAGCGAGACTGTGAAGATGGCCACTTCTTCCGCTGCGGTTCCCGCCGGCCATAACCGGCGCAGGGCTGACCGCCAGCCATTCAATGGCAAGGTTGTGATCGGTTTTGGCGGCGAAAGCGGTATTGGCCGGATCCGCAATATCTCACCCTTCGGCTGTAATGTTGTTGCCGATGTCGATTGGATGCGCGTTGGCCGGATCGTCAGCCTGAAGGTGGGTGGACGCCGGGTGATCCAGGCGATCGTCCGCTGGACTCACGATGGGACGACGGGCCTTGAATTTCTGCGGCCGATTGATCTGGCCGAGGCGGAATGGCTGGAAGGCGACGGCGCCTGAGCCAAGCGAAAGGGGCGGCCCAACGGACCGCCCCTGACTTTTCCTGCAGTGGCTGAAAGGTTCAGCCCTTCTTGAGCGAAAGACCGCCAAAGCGCTTGTTGAACTGGGCGACGCGGCCGCCCTGATCCAACAGGCGCTGGTTGCCGCCGGTCCATGCCGGGTGCGAAGTGGGATCGATTTCCAGCACCAGCGTGTCGCCTTCCTTGCCCCAGGTGGAGCGGGTTTCGAACACGGTGCCATCGGTCATCTGCACCTTGATCATGTGATAATCGGGATGGATATCGGCCTTCATTGCACAGTCTTTCGTTGCGGCCGGTTCCGACCGGCCTGAAAAGGAAGCGCGCCGCATAGCGGGGGTTTGAGGTGTTGTCCAGCCTCTCGGCTGGCCTGCCAGACCAGACGAGCCGAATGGCTCGTCCGATCAATCAGGAATCTTCTGGCGGATCAGCAACCATGGCAGTGAACTGCACTTCGCAGGTCACCTTGCCCTCGATCGAAGCCTTGCCCCAGAACTTGCAAACCCGCGCCCGCTTCTGGACAAAACCGACTTCGAGATCGAGCAGCACGCCAGGCTCGACCGGAGCGCGGAACTTCGCCTCCTCGATCGCCATGAAGTAGACCAGCTTACCCGATCCAGCCAGTTCCAGCGTCTCGATCGCCAGGATCGCGGCAGCCTGGGCCAGAGCCTCAATCTGTAGCACGCCCGGCATGATCGGACGCCCCGGAAAGTGACCCTGAAAGAACTGCTCGTTGAAGCTAACGGCCTTTACCGCATGGATCCGTTCGCCAATCTCCAGCGACTTGACGCGATCGACCAGCAGCAGCGGATAACGATGCGGCAGGGCGTTGAGGATGGCCCGGATGTCGTAAGTGACGGCGGGGGCGCTGGTCGCGCCACCCGCCTGGTCAGTGGTTTCGCTCATCGCTGCCCCCAGCCGAAGTGCTTAGCGCCCTTCGGGCTGTGGACCGACCGGGGTGGCCGGACGCGGCGCCGGCGCGGCGGGCGCAGCCGGGGCAGCACCGCCGGCAGCCGGACGGGCAGCAGCTTGCTGAGCGGCCTGCTGCGCGCGCGCTTCGCGGATCTGGCGCGGTTCCCAGCCCTGCGGCGGCACCAGCTGCGCAGTCGGAATTGCCGTGTTCAGCTCGGCCACGATCTCGTCGGTCAGATCATAGGCGTTGGCCCGCGCCACCACGGCACCCGGCTGGAGCACCAGCGTGATGCGCGCCTTGGCCATGGCCGCCTGGACGGCAGCGTCGAGCTTTTCCTCGATCTGCTCGTTCACGAAAGCCTCCGAGAGGGCGATCGGCAGCAGCAACTGCTGGATTTCCTGCTTGCCCTTCTCCTGGATCTCCTGGATCGAGCGAGCCTGGGTCTGCAACCCTTGCTGCAGCGCCGGCGTGGTGGCCGCGGCGCGCGAAGCGTTGAAGCGGTCGATCAGCGGCTTGAGCTGGGCTTCAAGCGCGTTCGAACGGGCCTGGGCCTGATCATACTGCGCCTTGTAGGTCACCGGGCGCTGCTGCTGGGCAACCCGGAAGGCATCGGTGTTGACGATGGCTGCTTCGAGATTGGCGACAGCGATGCCGGCCACGATCGGACCACCCGGAGCAGCGGCCGGAGCCGCGGCGGGAGCGGCCGCTTCCCGGTTGCGCTGGGCCAGCGCCGGCTGGGCCAGGATTGCGGCAAGAGTTGCGGCGGCAATGGCCGACTTGCGGAAGGTGTTCATCAGAATTGGGTTCCTACGTTAAAGGTAAAGCTCTTGGTGTCGTCCACCGGGCTCTTCATCAGCACGTGGGCGAAGTCGATCCGGAAGGGACCGAAGGGCGAATTCCAGTTGACCCCGACGCCCACCGAGACGCGCGGCTTCTTGGAATTGCCCACGAAGAATTCCTGGAAGGCGGTGCTGGCCACCACGCCATCGCTGCTTCCGGTGCAGGTCGCCGGCAAGGTCGGGATTGCCGCACGCGAAGGCGCATAACCCACAGTCGTTACGTTGTTGCAGGTCTGCGTATAGGGGAAGGTCAACGGCTCGATGGTCGGGCGGCGCACACCCCAGACCGCGCCGACGTCGAGGAAGATCGACGGCCGCAGGCCCAGCTCGCGGGCGCCCGAACCCAGCGGAATTTCCAGCTCGGCATGGCCGAGGTAGTAATACTTGCCGCCCAGCGCATCATCGCCCCAGGTGTCACGATCGGCCGAGAAATCGTCGGCAATGCCATCGCCGTTGCTGTCGACAGTCAGGAACTTGCGCAGCACGCGGGGACCGACGCCCCGGATGTCAAAGCCGCGCATTTCAGGTTCGCCCAGGTAGAAACGGTCGGTCAGGCGGACCGGATCGATCCCCGCGCCGCGGTTCTCGAACGACTTGATGATCCCGCCTTCGCCGCGGATCGAGAAGATCCAACCCTTGCCGATCGGCCAGTACTGGGCAGCATTGCCGCGCAGGCGGCCATACTTCACGGATCCGCCGAGGCCGGCGAACTCCGCAGTCACCGAAATGGCGCGACCGCGTGACGGGCGCACCCGGTTGTCGAGCGTATCGTAAATCAGCGAAAGACCCAGGATCGAGCTGGTGCGCTTGCCGATAGCCTCGCACAGATAGCGACCAGCGATCAGCGGATCGCATTCCAGCAAGCCCGGATTGACGCGGTTGGAGAAGTACTGGGTCTTGTCCAGCGTCACATCGTCGATGTTGAAGGTATAGCTGCCGACCGCCGAGAGATATTCGGTGAGCGGAATGCCGGCACGGACCTGAAAGCCGGTGGTTGCCTGGCGGTAGGTCGTGTCGTTGGTGGTGAAATTGCGGTTGTTGTAATCGCGCCGGTAAACGCTGGCCCCCAGCGAGACGTTGCGATCGAACAGGTACGGCTCGGTAAAGCTGACTTCGGCGCTCTTCGAATAGCGCGAATAGCTCAGCGAAAGACCAATGGTCTGGCCGCGGCCGCGGAAGTTGCGCTGCTGGACCGAACCCTGGAAAATCAGCTTTTCAAGGCTGGAGTAACCCGCCGAAAGCTGCAGTTCGCCGGTCGGCTTTTCCTCGACATTGGCTTCCAGCACGATCCGGTCCGGCGCGGAGCCGGGCTTCTGCTCGATCTCGAACTTTTCCTGGAAATAGCCGAGCGAGTTGATGCGGTTGGTCGAGCGCTTGACCTGGAGCGAGTTGAACGCATCGCCTTCTGCGAGACGAAACTCGCGGCGGACCACCTTGTCCTGAGTGAGGGTGTTGCCGTTGACGTCGATCCGCTCGACATAGACGCGCGGCGCCTCGGCGATCTGAAAGGTGATGCCCATCGTCAGATCGTCCTTGTTACGATCGTAACTCGGACGGACGTCAGCAAAGGCATAGCCAAAGGCACCGGCGGTCTCGTTCAGCCGCTCGATGGTGTCTTCCACCATCTTGGCATCGTACCACATGCCTTGCTTCATCGGCAGCTGGCTGGCCAGCCGATCGCTGTCAAAATCGCGCAGCTGGCTGTCGACCTTGACCTCACCGAACTTGTAGCGCTGACCTTCCTCGACCACGTAGGTCAGGATGAAGTCCTTCTTGTCCGGTGTCAGCTCGGCCACCGCCGAAACGATGCGGAAATCGGCATAGCCCTGGGTCAGGTAGAACTGACGCAGCTTCTGCTGGTCAAAGGCCATCCGGTCAGGGTCATAGCTGGTACCGGAGCTGAAGATCTTGGTGATCCCCGTTTCCTTGGTGACCATCTCGTCCTTCAGGTCGCCATCGTCGAATTGCTCATTGCCGATGATGTTGATCTTGCGAACCTTGGACTTGGGCCCTTCCTGGATTTCGAAGACGATATCCACCCGGTTCTGATCGAGCAGCACCATCTTCGGTTCGACCGAGGCGGCAAAGCGGCCCTGACGCTTGTAGAGTTCGATGATGCGGGCCACGTCGGCGCGGACCTTGGACCGGGTGAAGATCTGGCGCGGGGCCAGCTTGATTTCGGGGAGGATCTTGTCCTCCTTCAGCCGCTTGTTCCCTTCAAGAATGATGCGGTTGATGACCGGGTTTTCCTTCACCTCGATCGTCACGTTGCCGCCATCGTTGCGGATCTGAACGTCGGAGAACAGCTCGGTGGCGAACAGGTCCTTGAGCGCCTGGTCAGCCGATTGCTGGGTGTAGGGCTGGCCGTTGCGCAGCTTGATGTAGGACCGGATCGTATCCGGCTCGAGCCGCTGCGAGCCAACGACCGCAATCGACTGGATCGGCGTGGCAACCGGCGCAGCCGGAGCCGGCACTGCAGGGGCAGGTGCCGGGGCTGGCGCGGAAGCATTCTGGGCCAATGCGACTTGCGGCACACCGGCCAGGACAGTGGTGCCCAGCAGTGCCGTAGCAATGCGGAAAGTTGAGCGGTGATTGCTGGAACTGGTCTTCTTGTGCACGGCTCTTCCCGTCATGATGCTCAACGCCTTCCGCCCACCCCAGGCGGCGCTTGCAGGCGCTATGCTGGCAATTCGCCGCCCTTGCCCGATGCAGCCGTGCCGATCAAGCAATGTTGCCGAAATTGCCCGCAGTTTTACCCTATCCTTGCGCTCATCCCCCGAAGATCGAGAGCGAGGCGATGTCGTTCAAAGTGACGAACAGCATCAGCGCCAGCACAAAGGCCAGACCGGTGCGGAACGCCCATTCCTGACTGCGGGCGCCCAATGGCCTGCGACGGACAGCTTCTGCCGCGTACATAGCCAGGTGCCCGCCGTCGAGCGTGGGGATTGGCAGCAGGTTAATGAATGCCAAATTAATTGAGATCAGCGCCGCGAAAGAGACAAAGGCCAACCAGCCGAGCGAGAACTGTTCGCCCGAGAATTTGGCGATCTTGATCGGTCCGCCCAACTCGTCGAGCGGACGTTCGCCAGTGATGATCTGCTTCAGACCGGCGGTCATTTGCCGCATGATACCGATGCTTTGGTCGACCCCGGTGACAACAGCACCGATCAGCCCGACCTCCTTGAGCTCCATATTGGCCGGACGAATACCCAACAGGCCACGCCGCACCTCGTTACCGAACCGGTCCTTCTGCACGTCATCTGCCAGACGCACCGGGACCGAGAAGCTCAGTCCCTTGCGCTCGGCCGAGACGGTCACAGTCCGCCCGGGATACAGGGCAACCCGCTCGGCAATATCGAGGAAGCTATCAACCCGCGTGCCATCGATGGCGACGATCCGGTCCCCCACCTTGAGGCCGGCGGCCTGGGCCGCAGAAGTCTTGGAAAACTCGCCGATGACTGGGGCAGCAACCGGTACGCCATAAGCCATGTTGAACCCGGCAAAGATCGCCACGGCAACCACCAGGTTCATCACCGGGCCGGCCAGCACAATCAGCGCACGCTGCCACAGTGGGGCATACTGAAACATGCCGGCCTTATCGGCAGCAGGAGCCTGCGCCGCCGCGGGATCGGGCACGGAAGTAGCATTCATGTCGCCGGCAAACTGGACGTATCCGCCCAGTGGCCAGGCCGCGAGCCGCCAGCGGGTACCGCGCCCATCGGTCCAGCCCGCCAGCTCGCGCCCGAAACCGACCGAAAAGACATCGGCCTTCACGCCGAACCAGCGCCCGACCAGGTAATGGCCCAGCTCGTGCAGCACCACCAGCGGCCCCAGCACCAGCAAGAACGCCCCAATCATCATCAGGACAGACGGAGATTCGCTCACTGCGTTATCAACTCCACAACACTGCGCGCATGGTCCCGCGCCGCCGCATCGACCGCCAGCACATCGGCCAGCGACTGCGGTCTGGGCGGTCCATAGCGCGCCAGCACCTGTTCGACCACTACCGCGATGCGGGTGAATGGCAGCTGTCCGGCGAGGAACGCTGCTACCGCCACTTCATTGGCGGCGTTGAGCACGGCAGGAGCCGCCCCGCCCGCCCCGATCGCCTCGCGGCACAGGCGGGTCGCGGGAAACAACGCCTCGTCCGGAGCGCGGAAGGTCAACGAGCCGATCGCGGCCAGGTCGAGCGGGTCGCAGGGCGTATCCATCCGCTCCGGCCAGGCCAAGCACGATGCGATCGGCACGCGCATGTCCGAAGGGCCAAGCTGCGCCAGCGTCGATCCGTCGCGATATTCGACCATTGAGTGGACCACCGACTGCGGGTGGACCACGATCCGCAGCTTATCGAGGCCAACCGGGAAAAGGTGATAGGCCTCGATCAGTTCCAACCCTTTGTTGAACATGGTGGCGGAATCGATCGAGATCTTGGCGCCCATATCCCAGTTCGGATGCTTGAGCGCCTGGGCCGGCGTGGCTGCCTGCAGCTGTTCAAGGTTCCAGTCCCGGAACGGCCCGCCGCTGGCCGTCAGCGTGATCGAGCGGACATGGTTCAGGTCGTTGCCGGCCAGGCACTGGAAGATCGCATTGTGCTCGCTGTCCATCGGCAGGAGCGTGGTGCCATGCCGCGCAACCGCCGCCTTCATGACATCTCCGGCGGAAACCAGCGCTTCCTTGTTCGCCAGCGCGACGGTGCGGCCCTGCTCAATCGCGACCATGACCGGTGCCAGCCCGGCACAGCCGACGATGGCGGCCACAGTAAGGTCGGCCGGACGGCTGGCGGCATCGACCAGCGCCCCCGCCCCACCAGCTGCGTCGACGCTGGTGCCGGCCAAAGCCTCGCGCAGATCGGCCAGGCACGTTTCATCGGCCACAACGGCGAGTTCGGCACCGAATTCGCGCGCCAGCCGGGCCAGTTCCTGCGCCTGGCAATTGGCGGTCAGCGCCACGACCTGCCATTGATCACGCTCACGGCGGATCAAGTCGAGCGTCGATGCCCCGATCGAACCCGTCGCGCCAAGAATGGAAATCCGCCGCGTCATGCCAGGCCTACCCGGGTAACGAGGGCCAGCATGGCCAGCAGGAAGCAGACCGCAATCAGACCATCGACACGGTCAAACAGTCCGCCATGACCGGGAATGAGCCGCCCCGAATCCTTGACTCCGGCCCGCCGCTTCATCCAGCTCTCGAAGAAATCGCCGGCCTGCGCCAGCACGGCTGCGGCAATGCCCAGACCGACAATGCTGAGCACCCCAGCCTGCGCACCGCTGAGGTTGGTCGCGAGGAACAGCACCGCCTCTGCCCCCAACACACCGCCCAGCAGCCCGGCCCAGGTCTTGGACGGGCTGATGGCCGGCGCGATCTTTGGCCCGCCGATCGCGCGGCCGGTGAAATAGGCACCAATATCAATCGCTGCGACCAGCGCGATTACAGTGAGCACGTTGGCAAAGCCGCCAGGGGCCTGGCGCAGGTACAGCAGCATGGCCGCCGCGGGGGCGATGTAGGCGATTCCGCCCAGCGTCCACAGCAGCTGGCGCAGGAGCGAGGGTTCGAACTGGCGCACCAGCCCTCGCCATTCCACCAGGACCCCGCCAGCAACCGCCATGACGAAGGCAGCCCAGACCCAGCCACCAAACCACAGCGCGGCCAGCGCCACCGCCACGACGACGAGAGCCGAAGCGACGCGCACCGGCAGGTCGGCGTTCTTGCCCTTACCGTCCGCCATAGCGACGCTCGCGCTTGACGAAGGCATCGAGCGCCTCCTGCAGATGTTCGGGCTTGAAATCGGGCCACAGCACGTCGGTGAACCACATTTCCGCATAGGCCGACTGCCACAGCAGGAAGTTGGACAAGCGCACCTCCCCCGAGGTGCGGATCAACAGATCAAGCGGCGGCAGTTCCGCGGTGTCCAGTTCCGCCTCGATCGTCGCAGGCGTGATCAGCCCCTTGGCCGCAGCCTTGGTGGCGGCGCGGGCAATTTCGTCCTGCCCGCCGTAGTTAAGGGCGATCACCAGCCAGGTCCCGCTATTGCCTGCGGTCCGAGCCAGCGCGCCATCAATCAGGTCCACCACATCGGCCGGCAAGGCGCTGTAATCGCCGATGATCTTGAGCCGGATGTTGTTCTCAACAAATTCGTCGATATCCGCCACAATGTAGCGCCGCAGCAGGCCCATCAGCGCGGCGATCTCGTCTTCCGGGCGGCGCCAGTTCTCGGTGCTGAAGGCGTAGAGTGTCAGGGCCTCAAGCCCCATGTCGCGCGCCGCGCGCACCAGGGTACGCACGGCTTCCACCCCGCGCTGGTGCCCAACGGCGCGCGGCAAGTGGCGCTTCTTGGCCCAGCGCCCGTTGCCATCCATGATGATGGCGACGTGACGCGCGCCCTTAGTGGCGCGCCTGGCCGTCACTTGCCCAGGATTTCCTGTTCCTTCTGGGCCGCGACCGTTTCGACTTCCTTGATCATGTCGTCAGTTAGCTTCTGGACCTCGGTTTCGCCGCGCTTGCGATCGTCTTCCGAGATTTCCTTCTTGGTTTCGTCAGCCTTGAGCGCATCGATCCCGTCGCGGCGGACATTGCGGATCGCAACGCGGGCCTTCTCCGCATAGGAGTGGACCAGTTTGGCTAGTTCCTTGCGGCGGTCCTCGGTCAGGTCCGGGATCGGCAGGCGGATGTTGTTGCCGTCATTGATCGGGTTGAGGCCCAGACCCGCCGAACGGATCGCCTTTTCGACGGGGCCGATGTTGGACTTGTCCCACACCTGCACCGACAGCAGCCGCGGTTCCGGCGCCGAGACAGTGGCAACCTGGTTGAGCGGCATCTTGCTGCCATAGACCTCGACCGTGATCGGATCGAGCAGCGCAGTATTGGCGCGGCCGGTGCGCAGGCCGCCCAGGTCGCTGCGCAGCGATTCCACGGCGCCCTTCATGCGGCGCTCAAGATCGGCCTTATCGTACTTGGCCATGGTCCTAACCCTTCTTCACGATTGTTTGCGTTCCCTCACCCACCAGCACCTTGGCAAGGTTGCCCTTTTCGCGGATCGAGAAGACGACGATGGGAATGCTGTTGTCCCGGCACAGCGCTACGGCACTGGCATCCATAACTTTCAGGTTGTCTGCCAGAACTGTATCATAATCCACTGTATCATAACGCTTTGCCGCAGGATTGGTCTTGGGATCGCTATCATAGACCCCATCGACCGAAGTGCCCTTGAGCAAGGCATCGCACTTCATTTCGGCGGCGCGCAGCGCAGCGCCTGAATCGGTGGTGAAATAGGGCGCGCCCACACCGGCGGCGAAGATCACCACCCGGCCCTTTTCGAGGTGGCGTTCGGCGCGGCGGCGGATCACCGGCTCGCAGACCTTGTCCATCTCGATCGCCGACTGGACGCGGGTCGGCACGCCGAGCTGTTCCAGCGCGTTCTGCATGGCCAGCGCGTTCATCACCGTGGCGAGCATGCCCATGTAATCGGCCTGGGCCCGGTCCA
>Ga0315901_10011332_pt1 | contig 10032 bp, 10 predicted proteins | sample LakEriMetagenome_10_FD_203761 | JGI IMG/M metagenome (GOLD analysis project Ga0315901, IMG submission 203761) | Freshwater fungal communities from buoy surface, Lake Erie, Ohio, United States - Buoy 2 MA116 | ecosystem: Environmental > Aquatic > Freshwater > Lake | place: USA: Lake Erie, Ohio... | reverse complement strand
CCGATTTGGATTTCAATAAATTCAAAGTATTGGCGAACGACGAAAGTCTTTCGCGCTATGAGAAAATCGGATTCTTCAATCACTTTCGTGAAGGGAAAGAGGCACAGATTTGGGACGATATTCAGTCGAAGGTTTCAACGCTCTCCTTGGAGAATGCACGTGTCCTAGACATTGGTCCAGGTTGCAGCGATTTGCCTTTTATGTTGTTGAAGAACGCAGAAGAAAAAGGTCAAAATGTTGTGCTCATCGATTCGCAAGAAATGCTGAATCAACTTCCCGATTTTTCGTTTTGCGAAAAGTTCTCGGCTATGTTTCCCAACGAAACAAAACAATGGTCGAAGGAAAACAAGAACGCCTTTCATGCCATCATCTGCTACAGCGTTTTCCATTACATAGCCGTAGAGTCTAGTGTTGAATTGTTTGTTGAATCCATCTGCGAATTGCTTGCCCCAGGCGGCATAGCGCTAATAGGCGATATTCCAAATGTTTCGAAAAGAAACCGTTTCTTCAGTTCAGAAGAAGGCGTTCAATTCCACCAAAACAACCACGGTCCGAATTCATTTCCAGAAATAAATTGGAATGAGAAAAAGCCGGGAGAATTCAATGACGATGATGTTTTTTCAATCTTAAAAATGGCTAGAGAAAATGGAGTGGAAGCATTCGTGCTTCCGCAAAACAACGCCTTGCCCATGGCGAATAGAAGAGAAGATATTTTGTTTGTAAAGCACAAATAACATGAAGAACAAACTAATCATTTTTGGAAATACAGAGTTTGCGGAAATCGCTTACGAATACTTCACGCACGACAGCGATTATGAAGTGGTAGCGTTCTGTGTTCATCGCGAATACATTAACAAAGAAGAAATTTTTGGATTGCCATTGGTGGCTTTTGAAGATTTGCCTTCGCTCTACAATCCCAACGACCACGCGTTCTTCGGAGCATGTGTGTACACGAAGTTGAACAGACTTCGCACGCAAGTTTATTTGGAAGCCAAAGCCTTGGGATATGAAATCGCTTCTTACGTGAGCTCATACGCTTTCGTTTGGAGAAACGTCAAATTGGGAGAACACGTTTTCATTTTTGAAGACAACACCCTTCAACCTTTTACGGAAATTGGAAACAACGTTGTGCTTTGGAGTGGCAACCACATTGGACATCATTCGAAAGTAGATGACAACTGTTTCATCTCTTCGCATGTAGTTATTAGCGGTGGAGTAACCATCGGAAAAAATTGTTTCCTTGGCGTGAATAGCACCGTTAACAATGCCGTGAGCATTGGCGACGATTGCCTACTTTCTTCAGGAGCATTGGTGGTGAAGAACATTCCTGAAGACTCCATTGTAAAAGGGAAAGACATTTCTCCGATCTCTTGTCGTGCCTATCATAAACTCACGCCGCGATGAATTGGAAGCGCCTCGGTAGAATTGTCGAAGCCAATCCGAATTTGGAATGGTCGCAGCAATATGCTGCTATACCTACCGTGCGCATTTTGAACGAAGATGTTCTTCGTGTTTATTATTATTCCATGGATGAACACTTCAATGGAAGAATCAGTTTTGTAGATGTTTCAGCACACAATCCTTCTGAAATTATTTTTCGAAGTGATGACGTGCTGCTTGATATTGGAACCGAAGGCTCATTCGACGACGGTGGAGTTTGTCCGTTGCAATTCCTTCAACATGAAAATGAAAATTGGTTGTACTACTTAGGTGTACAACGCACGACAGATGTGCCTTATCGATATTTTGCCGGAGTAGCGAAAGAGCAAGCCGATGGCTCGTTTCAGCGCTTTCAAGCCAATCCGGTTTTACTTCCAACAAAATCAGAACCCGATATCCGAAGTGCGGTTTCTATTCTTAAAGATGGAGAAAAAATGCGCATGTGGTATGTCGGTGCATTCGCATGGATAGACGTAAACGGAAAGGAAGTTCCAACGTATCGCATTCATCATGCGTTGTCAACAGACGGATTAAATTGGGAAGTCGATCAACACGATTGCATCCAATTTCAGAACGAAGATGAATTCGGATTCGGAAGACCGTGGGTCATGAAAACCAATTTCGGATTTGAAATGTACTACAGCGTACGAACGAAATCTTTGGGATATCGTTTAGGATACGCCACCTCTGAAGATGGCTATTCATGGGTAAGACAGGACAGTGAATTTAATTTTTCAGTTGGAAGTGAATCGTGGGAAAACGAATCGGTTTGCTATCCGTGTGTGGTAGATGTGAATGGAAAACGATTTATGTTTTACAACGGAAATCAAAATGGAAAAACAGGTTTCGGCGTTGCCGTATTGGAGGACAAGCAATGAAAATAATTCGATACACAGAAGAACATCGCAAGCAATGGGAGGAATTTGTTTCCAACAGTAAAAATGGAACCTTTCATCTCTCGCGAAATTTTATAGACTATCACGGAACGAAGTTCAACGATCATTCGCTGCTTGCTTTCGATGAAGACGAATTGAAGGGCGTGTTGCCTATGAACGAAAGTGGAAGGGATGCCTTCGCACATCAAGGATTAACCTACGGCGGATGGGTGCTTTCGCACAACATTCGTCTCGACGAATTTCATAGACTGTTTGTATCCTTTCTTCAATATATCGAAGGGCAGGGAATACAACAATTGCATTATAAAACCATACCGTTCATGTACCAACAGGTGCCTGCACAGGAAGACGCTCACATGCTTTTTCTCGCCGGTGCGAAATGCACAGGGCAACACGTGAATCCGGTTATCATTCCTGCCAACGTTCCGAAATTTCAAGAACGAAGAGTGCGTGGAATGAAGAAAGCGGTGAAGGAAGGAATAGCCATTCGCCTATCGGAAGATTTCGATTCGTATTACACCATTGTGGAGGATTTGCTCGCGGCTTATTCTTCAACACCGGCGCATTCCAGAAGTGAGATCCTTGATTTGCAGAGAAGATTTCCAAATGAAATTGAATTGCATGCTGCCTTCGATGGAGAAAAAATGTGCGCGGGGATTTTGTGTTTCAACACCCCGAATTGTGTACGTTTTCAATACATCGCATCCACGTTAGAAGGGAAGGAGAAAGGCGCATTGGATTTGCTTTTCGCAACGCTTATTCAGGAGACGTTTTCTAAAAAGAATTACATAGATTTTGGAACGAGTACCAACAATCAAGGTGCCTCATTGGCCTTGGGTATTTCGCAACAAAAAGAAGGTTTTGGCGCACGCACTAGCGTTCAGCCTATTTACACATTAGCGCTAAATTCCGTAAATTGGGATGCTTTAAATGCATTTGTTTCATGAAGAAAGTATCTGTAGTCATTCCGTGTTTTCATGTTGAAGAATTTATTCTTCCACTCTTTCACAATATGCAAGAGGTAGAGAAGCAATTGAACAGCATGAACCTTGCGCTGGAATTGGTGTGTGTTGACGATGGAAGTAAAGACGGAACTTGGGATGAATTGTTGAAGCATCGTCATTTAATCAAAGACACGCAAGTGGTTCGATTAACACGCAATTTCGGAGCTATCTGCGCCAGCAATGCGGGATTGAAATTGGTAACCGGAGACGCATGCACCATATACGCGGCAGACCTTCAAGACCCATTGGAACTCATTCCAGAAATGGCACAGCTCTGGTTGAACGGGGAGAAATACATCACGGCGGTGCGCGCGAAGAAAAGGAAAGATCCTTTGTTAACGCGCATTTACGCAAAGCTTTATTACATCTTGGTGAAGTTGTTCGTGATGAAAGACTTTCCAGAAAGCGGTTTCGATATCGCGTTTTGGGATGGAAGTATTTTGCAGTATTTGAAGAACACGTCGAAGAACATCAATCGCTCGCTGTTCTCACATTGGCTTGGATTCAAACCGTATGTGATCGAGTATGAAAGAAGAGAGCGTACAAGTGGAAAGAGTGGTTGGACATTTTCAAAAAAATGGAAGTTGTTCCTCGATTCGTTTTTAGGATTTTCTGTAGTGCCTATTCGTTTCATTTCATTCATTGGTATTTGTGTTTCGTTTCTCAGTTTTGGATACGGAATACTGATGTTAATTGGTGGAATAACTGGAAAGATTTCAGAGCCTGGATTCGCAACGGTAACCTCGTTAATCACTTTTCTTTTGGGATTGGTGATTGTGATGTTGGGTGTAATCGGCGAATACTTGTGGCGCATTTTCGATGAAGTAAACAAACGACCCGAAGCGGTTGTAGAAGAGATATTGAAGAATGAGTAAGATTGTAATTTTCGGACTTTCGGCGCTGTATGCCACGCTATCTGTTGTTGGCGCATCGCTCATTAAATTAACTCTGAACAGTTGGGGCGCGGAACAACGCGGATTGGTTTCAGTCAAAGATTATTTTTCCTTTCTTTTCGAACCGAAGGTGTTCTTCGGAATGGGAATCATTTTCGTTTCAGCATTGGTCTTATTCAAGGCGCTGTCGCTTAGCGATTTCAGTTATGTAATTCCAGTAAGCGCTGCAGTGAATTTTATTCTCACCGCGTCAGTTGCGGCTGTGTTTTTCGGAGAGAAATTAGCTTGGAACAACATTGTTGGAATTGCGCTAATCATTGCAGGAGTATTCGTGATTAATCTGAAAAGAGCATGAGTAAAATTCTTGTCACAGGCGCAGCCGGATTCATAGGCTCACATCTCACCGATGCCTTGCTTGAAGCGGGACATGAAGTTGTGGGTTTCGATAATTTGTCGAACGGAAAATTACGGAACCTTGAATCTGCATTGGAGAGCAATGCTTTTCAATTCGCGGAAGGAGACATTTGTGATGAAGCGCAAGTGAATGAAATCATGAAGGGAGTCGATGTGGTTTATCACTTGGCGTGCTTGGGTGTTCGTCATTCCATTCACAGTCCTTTTGAAAACCATCGGGTTAATGCGGAAGGCTCACTTCGTGTTTTGGAAGCCGCTAGACAAGAGAAAGTTTCGAAGTTTTTTTACATCTCTACTTCAGAGATTTATGGAGACGTTCAAACTTTTCCGATCGATGAGCTTGGTGTACCTGCGCCTAAAACGGTTTACGGAAGCAGCAAGTTAGCTGGAGAAAACTACGCGTATTCTTATCACGTGTGTTACGGACTTCAAACCGTGATTACGCGCATATTCAACAACTACGGACCTCGCGCGCATTACGAAGGCGATGCTGGCGAGATTATTCCGCGTAGTATTGTTGCATGCTAAACGGAGAAGCTCCTGTTGTTTTTGGGAAGGGAGATGTGACGCGTGATTTCTTCTTTGTGAAGGATACCGCTCGTGCTTTGGTTCAGTTAATGGCCAATGAAAAGGTTGTTGGAGAAATAATAAACATTGGAACGGGTGCTGAAATTACCATGAAGGAACTCATGGAAGTGCTGATTGAAGAAATGGGTTTGAAAGACCGAATGAGCATTCGGTTTGAAGAAGACCGTCCGGCAGACGTTCCACGCTTGTGGGTGAATCCTGCCAAATTCAAGGCCTTGACGAACTTCTCGGGAGAGAAAGAATTTCGTGAAGGATTGCGCGAGACCATTGCGTATTACCGAGAACTGAATCAGCAGCACGATTTGATGGGAGAGATAGAACTTCAAAATTGGAAAAAATGAAAATCCCAGTAGCAAAACCATACTTAGGAGTTGAAGAAGCGCAGTTGGCCTACGACACCATTTTAACGAATTGGGTAACTCAAGGTCCGCGTGTGGCAGAGTTTGAAGAGAAGTTTGCGCAATATGTGGGAAGTGAATACGCTGTGGCTGTGAGCAATTGCACAACGGCCTTGCATTTGTCGTTAATCGTTGCGGGTATTGGTCCGGGCGACGAAGTTATTTGTCCGAGCATGAGCTACATCGCTACGGCTAACGCCATCGTTTATGTTGGCGCAACACCGGTCTTTGCCGAGGTAAAGTCAGAGACTTACAACATAGATCCGAAGGATGTTGAAGCGAAGATTACTTTCAAGACAAAGGCCATTATTGGTGTTCATCAGATTGGACTTCCGTTTGACATAGACGAAATAAAAACGTTGTGCGCGAAGCACAGCCTCATTTTAATTGAGGACGCAGCTTGTGCCGCGGGTTCTTCCTACAAAGGAAAAAAGATAGGTTCGCATTCAGACTTGGTTTGTTTTTCCTTTCATCCGAGAAAGGTCATTACAACGGGTGACGGAGGAATGATTGCCACTTCAAACCCAGAATACGCAGAGCGTTTGAAACGTCTGCGTCAACACGGGATGAGCGTGAACGATCGTGTTCGTCACCTCAGCGACAAGGTGATTGTGGAAGATCATTTGGAAGTTGGGTATAACTACCGAATGACCGATATTCAGGCGGCGGTAGGTATTCGTCAATTGGAAAAATTAGATTCTATTGTTGAACGAAGAAGAGAAATTGCGAATTTTTATTTGAATGAATTGAAGGACATCGATTGCATTCGTTTGCCCTTCGAAAGTGAAAATGATTTCACCAATTGGCAGTCATTTTCAGTTTACATAAAATCCTCTTGCCCAATTTCAAGAAACGAGATTATGCAGAAAATGCTCGATTTGGGTATTTCAACACGAAGAGGAATTATGACTTCACATCGCGAGACTGCATACAAGAATAGGGGAGTGGACATCTCGCTTCCGGTCTCTGAAGATGCCGCCGATCGTAGCATTGTGCTTCCACTATATGTGCCTATGTCGCAAGAAGAGATGGATTATGTCATCAAACATTTCAAAGCATGTTTGAATCAAGATTAAGCATCCTTCTATCCAACCGAGAAGAAAGAAAATTCATTTTCGCGTTGATTGTTTTTAAGTGCTTGCTCTTTGCTTACCTCTTTTTTCAATATTCATCTTATTGGCAATCGGGACCCATTGAAGGTCTTGCCGTTCATGCGGGAGATACTTCAGGATATTTCAATCCAGCAGAATCCTTGGCGCAAGGTCAAGGCTATTCAAGCGTTTGTCGCATGCCTGCTTTTGCACCCATATATTCTGGAGTAAGTGCGGTCTTCAATCCGTTCGTCGCTTACCAGTTTGTTATCCTTCTTCAATTCGTCTTCGGAATACTCAGTGTGGTGTGGGCTGCGCGATTGGCTGGACATCTCGCTCAGAATAAGAAGGCGTATTACATAGCTGGAAGTATCTACGCTGCGTCTTTGCTTATAGCGGTTTGGGATCCGGTGCTTCTTTCCGATAGCCTTGGAAATTCATTTTTAATTCTCGCGTTTTATTTAGCCATTCGCTTCAAAAATAAGTTGAATTGGAAACTCGTTTTTTGGTCTTCGTTGTTTATGACATGGTCAATTTTCTTCCGACAAATTCATGTGCTGTTCATTCCGGTTCTCTATTTTCTTTTGTTGAAGCGAACACACTTCCTCAAGTCTTCAATCCTCTTCGGAGTGCCGTTACTCTTGGCTTTCGGAAGTTGGACGGCCTACAATTATTCAAAGACGAATCGATTTATTCCTATGGTTGATTCCTTTTCTTCCTGCTACGGATACATGCCGGAAGAGTTGGTCGCGATTCGCGATTTGGTCATTGCTTGGGGAGAAGATTGTCAGCCTTGGGTTCCGAATTCCGCTTCGAATTATTTAATCGCGAAAGACGGTTGCACAACTTCACCTTTGAATGAACGTCATTACACAACGGCCTACGGTGCTGAAGAAATAAAGCGTTTGAAAGAAGACTACCATCGCTTTTATTACGAATTGCAAGGTACTTCGAAAGACAGCTTGGGAAATGAAATCGTCTCACGTGCTCGGAAGTACAAGTCGGCCTACATGCACGAGCATCCTTCCGATTATTATTTGTTGAATCGTTTTCGTTTGATGAAGCAGTTTCTTTTTCCAGCCCGAATCGATAACATTCCAGGTCCAGCGTTCGTACAAATGAACGTCGTTCAAAAAGGAATGAAAGTAGGCTCTTACGCCTTATTGTTTGTGGTGAATCTTCTCGCGCTCATCCTTTTCATTCCAGTCATTCTGAAAGATTGGAAAGGCTGCTGGTGGCTCGTTTCCTCTTGGGTATTGTTCGTTGTTTTAGGCGGCGTGCTTGGATTCATTGAGCAGCGTTATTTGGTTCCGTGTTATTTCTTCTTTACGATTATTGTTGCGGTTGGAATTTCAAGTTGGAAATTGAAACGCAGCGCGTAAATTTGAAGAATATGCAAATCGTACTTTTTGAAGACCACTTGGTCAATTCATTCTTACCGCTATCACACACGCGAGCAATTGCCGACCTCTTCGCTGGAATGTATTCCATTCAGGATCGTTGGAAATTATTTTTCGAGAATGATTCTCTTTTCATTCAAACAAGAGATTCACTTCAGAATCTTTATGGTGCAATTCCAGAAGGAGAGAAGGTATATATCAATGCACGTGTCATTCCGAACCACGAAGCGGTTGCCGCCATTCAAAGTTTGAAATCCAATGAAGCGTTCTTCATTCACGATGTCTGCGTAGCCGCGAAAGGATTGCATATGAATTGGGATTCTTTCGAGCACCGCGCTTGGACAGCAGAATCTATGTGGTTGAATGGAATAACAGATTTGTTTTCAGTAAACGATTATTTACTTCGTGCAGATTTCGCTTTAGCGAATAAAAAAGATGGCGCCAAGCCAAGTCAATATTGTAGAGTCATCGGAGAGTCTTCGAACTTATTCATTCATTCAACTGCGAAGGTTTTCGATGCAGTATTGAATGTTGAAAGTGGACCCATCTTTATCGATGAAGGTGCTGAAGTAATGGAAGGAAGTATGTTGCGCGGACCGCTATACATTGGGAAACACGCTGTGTTGAAGATGGGAACGAAGTGCTACGGCCCTTCGTCATTTGGTGAGGAATGCAGAATAGGAGGAGAGACATCGAATGTTGTTTTTCATTCGTTCAGCAACAAAGGTCATGATGGTTTTTTAGGAAACGCAGTCATTGGTTCTTGGGTGAATTTCGGAGCCGATTCGAATTGCAGCAACCTGAAAAACAACTACAGCACGATATCCATTTCAAACGATGTCGATCGAAATGAAATAAACACAGGCCTTACTTTTTGCGGAGCGCTTGTAGGTGATCACGCGAAATTCGGAATCAACACCATGCTCAATACCGGCACCTACATTGGTGTAGCAGCGAACGTGTTTGCAGGTGACTTCCCACCGAAATGTGTTCCTTCATTTACTTGGGGAACAGGTGTAGTGGAGCACAATTTAGACAAGGCCATTCAAACAGCGGAACGCATGATGCAACGCCGTGGCAAGGAAATGTCAGCGGCTGAAAGAGCCGTATTGACGCATGTATTTAAAATAACTGCTGCTTCTCGGTCATAAAGGCAGAGGATAATGAGTGGCATTGACATTGAAAATTGAGGAGTATGAATAAAGAAGTAGAGCACTATTTTTTTTCTGACGAAGAAAATAATCATGAATATATTCCTTTGATTTCAGCAGAGGATGAAGACAATATGGCGAATGAGGAGACACCGGAAGTGTTGCCCATTTTGCCGCTTAGAAACACTGTTCTATTTCCTGGTGTGGTTATTCCAATTACGGTTGGGAGAGATCGCAGCATTCGCTTAATTCAAGACGCGAACACAGGAACGAAGACCATTGGTGTGGTTGCACAGCGCAACGCCGACATGGAAGATCCAGCGTTCGAAGATCTTCATCACATTGGAACACAAGCCACCATTCTTCGCATGTTGCGCATGCCCGATGGAAGCACAACTGTTATTCTTCAAGGAAAGAAGCGCTTCTCGATTCAAGGCTTGGTAAACACAGAGCCCTACTTTGAAGCGCAAGTCACTGCTTTCGAAGAAATAAATAAAAAGGCGGGAACGAAAGGGCAACAAGCTTTGTTTGAATCGCTTCGCGATCATGCCTTAAACATTATTAACCTTTCTCCGGATATCCCGAGCGAAGCCGCTTTGGCGATTAAAAATATCAACGGCCTGTCTTTCCTTACCAACTTCATTTCTTCGAATATGAAGGCAGATGTCGAGAAGAAGCAACAGTTGTTAGAGATTGCAGATCTTGAGGAAAGAGCGAAGAAAGTATTCGAGCAATTACACAACGATTTGCAAATGCT
>Ga0315901_10011329_pt1 | contig 10033 bp, 5 predicted proteins | sample LakEriMetagenome_10_FD_203761 | JGI IMG/M metagenome (GOLD analysis project Ga0315901, IMG submission 203761) | Freshwater fungal communities from buoy surface, Lake Erie, Ohio, United States - Buoy 2 MA116 | ecosystem: Environmental > Aquatic > Freshwater > Lake | place: USA: Lake Erie, Ohio... | reverse complement strand
ATCATCCTTAATTGATTATACTAAAACATATTTCCCTGACACTTACAATGATTTCTCAGCTACCTCACCAGGTATGCTATTCATGGAGATGGCTTCATATGTTGGGGATGTTTTATCATTTTATTTAGATAATCAAATACAAGAAAACTTTACTCAATTTGCTAGACAACAAAATAATTTATTAGCTCTAGCTTATATGATGGGTTATAGACCTAAAGTAACTTCAGCTGCAGCAACTAGAGTTGAGATATATCAACAAGTCCCATCTATTCTATCAGGTAGTACATATGTACCTGATTTTAGCTTTACTTTAAATATTTCTGGAGGATTACAATTAAGTTCACCATTGTATAATCAATCTAATTTTTTAATTGAAGATCCAATTGATTTTTCATACTCTAGTTCTTCTGATCCAACAAATACTACTGTTTATCAAATAAATGGAGGTATTCCTGAATATTTTCTTTTAACAAAAACTAGGAACGCTATATCAGCTGATATACAAACAACTACATTTTCATTTGGCACTCCAGAAAGATTCCCAACAGTTGAGATAAATAATAACAATATCATCAAGATATTAGATATTACTGATAGTGATGGTAATAAATGGTATGAAGTTCCTTATTTAGCTCAAGAAACTATTTTTGATAGTATTAAAAACACTAACATAAATAATCCAAATTTAAGTGATGATAATGATACTCCTTATCTTCTTCAATTGAAAAAAGAACCAAGAAGATTTGTCACTAGATTTTTAAATGACACAACATTACAAATTCAATTTGGAGCTGGAACTACTACTCAAAATAATGATGAAGAGATAATACCTAATACTGATAATGTTGGTTTAGGTTTACCTTATAAGCAATCAAAATTAACAACTGCTTTTTCTCCATCTAATTTCTTATATACTGATACTTATGGTATAGCTCCATCTAATACCACATTAACTGTTAGATATTTAACTGGAGGAGGTGTAACAGCTAATGTTGATGGAGGAACTATATCTACTATTACTAATGCTAATACTAATGTTAAATTCATTAATACATCACTAGACCCAGTACAAGCTCAATATGTATTTAATTCATTATCAGTTCTTAATATCACAGCTGCTACTGGAGGTCAAGATGGAGACACAAATGAAGAACTTAGACTTAAATCATTATCTTCATTTACTACTCAATTAAGAAGTGTAACTCAAGATGATTACTTAATCAGAGCTTTAAGTATGCCATCTGATTATGGAGCTGTATCTAAAATATATATAGAATCAGAAAAAATATCTAATTTACTACCAGGTGAAGTTCCATCTGTGTTAAATTTGTATGTTTTAGCTTTTGATAATAATAAAAAATTAAAAAATGCCTCAACAGCTTTAAAACAAAATCTATCAACTTATTTGTCACAATATAGAGTTATAAATGATTCTATTAAAATTAAAGATGCTTTTATCATTAATATAAAAGTAGATTTTGATATTATTGTATTACCAAATTATAATAATAATGAGGTTATAGCTAAATGTATAACAAGTTTACAAGATTATTTTAATATAGATAATTGGCAAATTAATGAACCTATATTGTTAAAAGACACATATATTCTTTTAGATAAGATTGAAGGAGTTCAAACTGTTAAAAATATAAACATCAGTAATATTAGTAATGGTTTATATTCATCTTATTCCTATGATATGGTTGGAGCTAATAAAAATGGTGTAATTTATCCTTCTTTAGACCCTATGATATTTGAAGTAAAATACCCTGATGTTGATATAAGAGGTAGAGTTGTACCTTTATAATTTTAAATATTTATTATAAAAATGGCTGTTTATAAAATTTTCCCTGAAAAAGACGCTACAATATACTCAGAGTATCCTTCTAAAAACACAGGATTAGATGAGATTTTAGACACATCAGTATATTTAGATGCTGATCTTAATTCTCAAAAAAGTAGATTTTTAATAAAATTTCCCTCTGATGAAATAATTAGTGTTTTTGACAATTATATAGATCCAGAAGGATTAACATGGAGTGCATCACTAAGATGCTACTCAGCATATGCTGAAGGTATAACAGGTACAACAACAGTTCAAGTATATTTAGTATCTGGATCATGGAATATGGGAACAGGTAAGTACGTTTATGATCCTGAATATACAAATGGAGTTAGCTGGGATTACAAAGTATCGTCAGGTAGCTCACCTTGGGTACAACAAGGTGGTGACTATTTTCAGAATTTTGTTTGGACTCAATCTTTTTCATATTACAATGATTTAGATTTAAATATAGATTTAAATGGTATAGGAAATGATGTTTGGGATAATGATGGATTTATAATTAAACAATCTAATGAATCTATAAATAATCTGAACTCTCAAGTTAAACTTAAATATTTTTCAAGAGATACACATACTATTTATCCACCATGTTTAGAATTAAAATGGGATGACTTTACTTTTAGTACTGGTTCTTTACCACCATTAACAACACCTCAAGCTGTTATTTCTATAGATGAAAATCCAGGAGTATTTTACCCAGAAAGTATTAATAAATTTAGAGTAAATTCTAGACCCGAGTACCCAGCTAGATCATTCCAAACTTCTTCATATTATACTCAAAATTATTATTTACCAACAGCCTCATATTATGCTATTAAAGACTTAGATACTAATGAGTATGTGATTGATTTTGATAATCAATTTACAAAATTAAGTTGTGATAGTAGTGGAAGTTATTTTACACTTTACATGAACGGCTTGGAACCTGAAAGATACTATACTATATTAATCAAAACAAATATTAATGGTAATACAATAGTATTTGATAACAATTACAGTTTTAAAGTTATAAATGGCTAATTATTCATTAAATAAAACAGTTTACGACTCTACCCAATATAAAAAAGTAGTAGATACTTCTTTTAGTCAATTGGCTCCTCCACTACCACCTAAAGAAGATACTATAACTGTTGGAGAATTTTTTACATATTATAACACAATATTTTATGATATCCCAACAAATGGAAGTATTAATTCTCATGAATACTTAGTTAAAACTAGTGGAGAGTATATAAACGCCTCAGCCCCAAATGAAGAAGTACAATTGTTATTAGATGAAATAACTTCATTAAGACAGCAATTATTAGAAGTACAACAACAAGTTATAAATTTACAAACATCATCAAGTCTAAACATATAATTAAATGGCTATAAACATTAATCAATTAGAAGGTGTTAACATTACAGGGATTCCTCTTGTGGAGTCCTCAATAACCACAGCTTTTTTTAATCCTTCTACTGATTATATTGAGTATGTAATACAATCTGTTACTAATAATAATATTACTTTAGTAAACTATGATTTTAAAAATTACTCTTTCCCAACTAATGGTACAGTCACTAGTAATAATATTAGTGATATTGAATTTAATCCTGAACAGGATTTAAATAGAAGTGGATTTACTTTAGGTAATTATAATACTTACTATAATTTTTACAAAAATCAACTTCAAACCTCTTACATTAACCAAAATCTTTTTATAAAAGAGATATCAGCTGACAGAACAGAATTAAAATTAAATTTTTTATCTTTTCCTATTACATTAGTAAATGATTTAGAAATTTTTAAACAAACTGTTAGTAATGATAATTCAATATATTTTGAAGAATTTTATTTAAATTTTGGAAATAATAATTTAGTTGTAGCTAATAACTTTAATTATGATCCAACAACATATGATGTTATTATTAACTTACTTGACCCATTACCAAGTAATATAACAACTAACACCCAACTATGGATTGTAACTAAAATAGCAGATTCAATAGGGTTTAATATAGAAATAACCCCAGATAGAGTAGAACCTACTATTGTTTTAAATAACATTAAAGGTCCAAATTTTAATTTATCTTTAAATGATAAAATAAATAACTCTACTGATTATATTGATTCTACACAATTGTTTACTACTACTTTAAGTTCATCTTATAGTCAATTAAGTAGTATTTTAGAAGAAAAAGGAATTGAAATCAATATTGATTACTCTGATTTCTCTAATTTTGTTCACTTTTCGTCAGCAGTACAAAGGATAAATAATTTTGTATATAAAGTAGGATTAATAGAAGATTACACAGTTGATTTAAATACTATTAATTCTATAACTGGGTCAACATCTCAATCTATATCTGTTTCATCTAGTAAAGCGTTACTTGAAAATAAAATAAATAATCTTATTACTAATTTTGATGGGTTTGAATATTACATGTATTATACATCAGGTTCAACTTATTCATATCCAAAACAAAATTCAACACAGCCTTATACATTATATTCCTCAACCAGCCCACAAGTTTTAACATGGTTAGGAGATAGTAATATTAATTCATCTAGCTTTAGTGGAGTACTATCTAGTGCTTCTCTTTATGATAAAGACAATAAAGATTATTTATATTACACTATCCCAAAATATTTAACTGATGATAGTGTAAATAATTCATATATTACTTTTGTTCAGATGGTAGGTCAATATTTTGACAACATTTGGACTTATTATAAAGATGTAACTAATTTATATCAAGCTGATAATAGATTAGATTATGGAATTTCTAAAGATTTAGTATCTCAAGCTTTACAATCATTTGGAGTAAAATTATATCAAAATAATTTCTCTACTGATGATCTATATTCTGCATTTTTAGGTTATTTATCTAATCCTAATATCACAGGCTCACTCCCTGTAACATCATACTCAGGCCAAGAATATATAACTAGTTTAATATCTGCCTCATACTCAGCATCTATTCAACCATTAGATGATATTGAGAAAGAGGTATATAAACGTTTATATCATAATTTACCTTATTTAGCTAAAACTAAAGGTACTATACCTGGTTTAAGAGCATTAATAAATTGTTTTGGTATTCCTGATACTGTTTTAAGAATTAGTGAATTTGGAGGTAGGGATAAAGATACTTCTACCTATGATTATTTTGATCAACAATTTAATTATAATTTATTTTGTGAAGAAATAGTTCCTGTTACTAGTTCTTTTCTTCTTAACTCTAACTGGGGAGCAGGAGGTAATAGACCTGAGTCTATTCAATTAAGAATCCAAAATAACACCCCAAATGTAGCTAATTTTTCAACTGCTTTTACACAAAGTATATTTGAAATTTCAGGCAGTGATGGAGGTAATTACTCCACTAATTTAACACTATGGTACACAGGCTCAGGATTAGCAACTAGTTCATATAGTGGCTCAGTTGTAGATCCTTATTATCAATATGGAACATTAATATTAGATATTAAAGGTGGTATACTCTCACCTCATACATGTAGTATATACGCTCCATTCTTTGATGGAAATTGGTGGTCTATTATGATTAATAGATCAGGATCATTTGGTGGCGCCCCAGGAGCTGGGGCTCATGTTTTTACATTATTTGCTGGAAATGCTGGGTATTATGATGGTTATGATGGTAATCAAGTAATGAACATATACTCATCTTCCACTCCACTTACCCAAACTTGGGGTTATAGTGGAAGTAAAATATCATTTTTTGACACTCCAACATTCCCAAATTACTCAGGAGCTATTCCATTTTATGGGAATGCTCAAGAAATTAGATATTGGGCTACAACTCAAAGTATAGATTCATTTAAGGATTATATAATGAATCCTCAATCTATAGATTATAGTGGAGAAATTACATACGCTAATAAATTAGCAGCTCGTTTACCACTAGGAGGAGATTTATACACTGGATCAATCTCAGTACACCCTAAAATAACTGGGTCATGGGCTACTACCTCATCATTTGCTAGTAATAGTACTTTTTATATAAGTAGTAATTCCTTTCGAACAAATGTAGAACCTAGATTTTTAAATTCTCCTATAGTAGGTTTAAAAGGTAGAGTAACAGATAAAATACAAATTGTATCTTCTAGTCTACCTACAGGAAGTGTTATATCACAATATATTTCCATAGAACAAAATTACCCAGTTTCAGGTAGTGAGTCCCCAGATGTTAACATGTTAGAAGTAGCATTTTCACCTCAAAATGAGATTAATGATGATATTATTGACTCATTAGGTTATTTTAATATAGGTGAATATATTGGTGACCCAAGACAAGTATCATCATCTGCTACTTCATATCCTGATTTAGATTATTTAAGTAATAATTTCTTTCAAAAATATTTTGATACTTACGATTTAAAAGATTATATAAGATTAATTAAGTACTTTGATAACTCACTATTCAAAATGATTAAGGATTTTGTTCCTGCTAGAACAAGTCTTACATCAGGTGTAGTTATTAAACAACATATTTTAGAAAGAAATAAATATCCTCAACCACAAGTATATGATAGACAATATCAAAACTTAAATATTACTTCATCTGGTGTTGGGTTAAGTAGTTCATTTAATTATGGAGAAGATTTAACATATACTGGTTCTATTGAAACTGCTTTTATAAGTGGTAGCACAGGTGGAGTATTTAACCCATATAATGTAACTACATTTGCTCAAGATTGGATACAAGATTATACTAGCTCAATTGGTGTAAGTTACATATCACATTCTTCACAAGATGAATTTTATAATGGAGAATTACCTGGGACTGAGTTCACAGTAGTAGATGGTGAATTAAACCCAGATAATGAATTTAAACTACCTACTACTTTAGAAATATACTATGACCCAACATTATATCTAAGTAGTATAACACCTTTAGGAGATTTTTTAGATATTAACACTTCACCAAATCAAGGTGAAATATATTTATGGTATGACACTGGTAGTATATTACAACCTGGTGGGCCACCAATACAAAGATAATAGATATGCCAACAACAGGATTCGGACAGTTATATAACAATGGAGTAAAATATATTAAAATTAATAGATATGACTCTGGTGGCCTTGATAGATCAGATTATTTAAGTCAATTACAATCAATTACTTTAACATATCCTGATCGTAGTGCTATTGAATATCCTATCACTACTATCCAAGAACAAGCTAATTTCTATTTATATGGCATAACCCCAGGATATAGTACTTCATCTAAAGGAGAAATTTTAGATTACTCATTAGATGTTCAAAAAAATAGCACTGTAGCACCATCTGGAGTTATAACTTACATAACTAATTATGGTACTATAACTTCAAATCCAATAAATTACTTCACCGCATCCTCAGGGGTATATTACTTTCATAAAACTCCTAATGTGAGTATAATATACTCTTGGTCAGCTGAAATTAAAATAGCATCTGGTACAGCTGGAGAGGATAGTACTATAGTTTTAGCTCAATCTGGCTCAAGAATAGGTGGTGACAAAATATTATATAATTTTTCTTATTTAACATCTACAGTATACGTCCCTATATCAGGATCTGGGGTATTAACTCCAAATATTGTTTTTGGAGAAAGTTTTAGCCCTATAGAAAATAGTTACTATATAGCGTCAATATTCAATAGTAATATAACAGTTTCAGGAGGAGATGTAACATTAAGAAATTTTAACCTCCAATTTATAACATCCTCAGTCCCATTTAATGGCTCATCATCATTAGCAATATTTAACCCAGACGCTATTAATTTTGATTATAATGACTATAACCCATTATTAGACAATGCTGAAACAGCCCAATATTCAAATGTATGGATGGATGTAGATTATTCTCAAAATCCCTTGACTCCTGTTAACTTTGATATTATCATATCAGGAACAGCTGATAGAGCTTATGTCCAAGACTCAAATTATAGTTCACAAGCTTGGTCTAATATTAGATATAACGGTAGTAAAACAACTTCATATATAGTAAACCAATAAGTTTATGGCTAATTTTACAACAGTATTCCAAACTAAAAATAATTCTCCTGTACCTACTGGTATTGATAATGATCCACAAAAATTTTTATTAGGCAATACTATTATAGGTGATTTTAACACATCTACCACTAATGGAAGTGGCCAAGGATCACTATCAGCGGCTGAAAAAAATCAAACTTATTTCGCGTATTTTAATGATGTTGGAGGCACTGGTCCTGAAATTATAGACCAAACAGCATATTTTATTAAATATTTAATTGATGCTCAAGGTAATGTAGTTACACCTCAAGCTAATTCATTTGCATTATTAAATCTTAATCAAAATTTTGAAATAGGTAAAACAGTAAACGTTACTAGTTTAGACGGCACAACATTATTCACTACACTTCTTGGTGATAAAGTAACTACAGGAATAGGAAAAATAGAAACAATTCTTGTTACTGAAACTGGTTCTGGAAGAATGGATTATATACAAACTATGAGTTTTTCTTCAAGTCCTGGAGGTGTAGGATTAGATAGTGCTTATAATTACTCATTTATGGCTAAAAAAGCAGCCTCTGCTTATATCAGCAATACTTCCTTTGCTACTTTAGATTTTGGAACAGAAATAAATGATAGTGGAAGTAATTATAATAATAGTACTTATATTTATGGTTTCCCTAATGATACTACATCTCAAGGAACTCAAGTATCTTTTAAAACAACAATAGTAGCCAAATCAGCATTTTCTGGACCTAATCAAAATAATAGAAGTAATTATTTAAAATTCCAAATTCAAAAATCAACAGATGGTGGTGTTAATTACTCAGCTCTTGAATTAACTGATGGGGCTTTTACAAGACTTCAATATTTTAATAATAGTGATGAAGTTAAAAGCCAAACAGCTCAAACTAAACCATTTAATTTTAATGCTGGTGACAAAATAAGAGTACAATATGCTGTTGACTCAGGTGGAACAGCAAATCAATTAAGAATATTAGCTGCTGATAATAATTATAGCACTGTATTCACTAATACTCAAACGTATATCTCAAATAATTTTATAACTAGTTCATATTGGTCTGTAGGAACATATACTACATCTTCTAATGATTTTACAATAATAACAGCGTCATTAGCTTTAACAGGATTAGCTCAAAACCAATATTCTCAAGTAATACCAACAGCTTCTTCAGCTTTTGGATTTAGTAATATCACCTTACCCTTCACCCCAAAACCTGGAGATTTTATTAGATTTGAGTATGACCCAAATAACACACATGTTGTATACGAAAACTTAACTACAACTGATGGTTATTTAGCTTTAAAAGTTTGTCCTCCTATTCCAAGTGGTTCTATATTAGATCATTTTTGTTTGTATAGAATAATACCAAATGGTAATTATATTGTATTAAATATTAAAAAACCATCTGGTACCACAGGTCAACCTTTAACAGGTTTTATTAAACCACAATATATATCTAAAGAATTAGAAGATAATTTTGAAAACATAATTAGTAAACTTAACGCAGAAGGCACATTATCATAATATTTATAATAAAATCATAAAAAAGAAATGGGATATTTAAATAACCAAATCATAACAGTTGACGCTATCTTAACAAAAAAAGGTAGAGAATTATTAGCCAAAAATGACGGCTCATTCAGAATTACACAATTTGCTTTATCTGATGATGAAATAGATTATACTCTATATAACCCAACTAACCCATCAGGTTCTGCTTACTATGGTCAAGCAATTGAAGGTATGCCTCTTTTAGAAGCATTTTCTGATGAAACTCAAATAATGAAATATTTACTTACTACATTACCTCGTGGTACAGCTAAAATGCCTATAATTAATATTGGTTATACTAATATTACTTTAAAACAAGGTGCCTCATTATCAATTACACCTCAAACATTAAATTATTTAGGTGGTTCACAGACTTATGAAACATCTGGTTATAACTTCACAATTGGTGATGTTAGAACAATGAGTGTGTTTAATGGAGTTGGTATTAATACTACAGCTGCTACTTCATTAAATTCAACAACTACTCTTGGAACTAATGTGTCTAAAACAGTAATTGGTACTACATTAAACATGACTGGTACTACTATTAATACATTGTTTGGCTCACAGACTCAATTACAAACTATATTAATTGTACAAGGTAGAGATAGTGGAGCAAGAGTTACTATTC
>Ga0315901_10011325_pt1 | contig 10036 bp, 7 predicted proteins | sample LakEriMetagenome_10_FD_203761 | JGI IMG/M metagenome (GOLD analysis project Ga0315901, IMG submission 203761) | Freshwater fungal communities from buoy surface, Lake Erie, Ohio, United States - Buoy 2 MA116 | ecosystem: Environmental > Aquatic > Freshwater > Lake | place: USA: Lake Erie, Ohio... | reverse complement strand
TTCATTGTCGGGGAGCAAAAGAGGTGGAGGTGGTCAGGCATGAGGACGTATCGGCCGACAAGCCACGAATCAGCTATGGTCCATGCTTCCCGAAGCAGTGTGTGGACCGGTTCATTGGCGAGAAAGGGTTTTTTGTTTTTCGTGCAAACGGTCAGGAAAATTATAACGGGCCGGTTGAAGGCCTCGTAGAGAGGGGCATGTGAGGGCGTGCGGCGTTCGGGGAAGTCCATGGGTGAGAGTCGTCGCATGGGGAGAAACAGCAGCCAACAAAATTTGGAGGGACGACCTCTGTGTCGTCCGGGGGCGAGTGATGCGGCGCCGACGGAGCGGCGCCCTCCAGGGCATGGGGGCGCGATTTATTGGAGGGACGACCTCCGTGTCGTCCGGGGATTTGGGCGCGATGGCGCAGCACCCCAAGTTAGAGGATTTCGAGGAGGAAGGGGGCGGTGCGGCTGGTTTTCGACTGGGCGATTTTTTCGGGGGTTCCGGTGGCGACGACTTTGCCGCCTTGGGAGCCGGCTTCGGGGCCGATGTCGAGGATGTGGTCGGCTTCGGCGATGATGTCGAGGTGGTGTTCGATTACGACCACTGTGCCACCTTCGTCCACCAGGCGATGGAGGACTTGGATCAACTGCGCGACATCGTGGGCGTGGAGGCCGATGGTGGGTTCCTCGAGGATGTAGAGGATGGATTTCCCTTTGCGGGTGGTGCGGATTTCCTCGGCGGCGGAGGTGGCTCGGCGGGCGAGTTGGGTGACGAGTTTGATGCGTTGGGCTTCGCCGCCGCTGAGCGTGGGGCTGGGCTGGCCGAGTTTGAGGTAGCCGAGGCCGGTTTCCTGGAGGAGCGAGAGCGGACGGCGGATTTTCGGGTGGGCGGCGAAAAACTCGACTGCTTGCTCGATCGTCATGTCCATCACATCGCCGACGGATTTTCCGTTGTAGAGGATTTCGAGGGTGGAGGTGTTGTAGCGGCGGCCGGAGCAGTCCTGGCAGGGCATGTAGGAGGCGGGGAGGAAATTCATCTCGAGCTTGATGACGCCTTGGCCGAGGCAGGCTTCGCAGCGGCCGCCCTCGTTGTTGAAGGAGAAGCGGCTGTTCGTGTAGCCGCGCATGCGGGCGGCGGGGAGGCTGGCGAAGAGTTTCCGGATTTCGTCGAAGACCTTCACATAGGTGGCGGGCGTGGAGCGGGAGGTTTTGCCGATCGGTGATTGGTCAACCTCGAGGACGCCGGCGAGGTTTTCGAATCCGCTAATGCCGGTATGGAGGTCGGAGTGGGCGGGGGCGCGTTTGCGGGTGAGGGCGTCGCGCACGGCGGGGACGACGATGCCGCGGATGAGCGTGGATTTGCCCGAACCGGAGACGCCGGTGAGGACGGTGAGGCGGTGGAGGGGAATGCGGACGGATTCGTTTTGGATGTTGTGGAGGCGGCAGCCTTTGAGTTCGAGCCACTCGTCAGCGGCGGGGCGGCGTGATCCGCGAATCGGGTGCTTCATCGGCTCGCGGAGGGCGCGGGCGGTGTGAGAGGTCGGGTGTTCGAGGATTTCGGCGAGGGTGCCGCTGGTAACGATTTCACCGCCTCGGCTGCCGGCGCCGGGGCCGAGGTCGATGATGCGGTCGGCGCGTCGCATGGTTTCTTCGTCGTGCTCGACGACGACGAGCGAGTTGCCTTTTTTGGCGAGGGCTTGGAGGGCGTCGAGGAGTTGGTTGTTGTCGCGCGGGTGGAGGCCGATGGTCGGCTCGTCCAAAACATACAGCACGCCACGGAGGTTCGAGCCGAGTTGGGCGGCGAGGCGGATGCGCTGGGATTCGCCGCCAGAGAGGGTTTTCGCGGAGCGGTCGAGCGCGAGGTAGTCGAGGCCGACCTTGGCGAGGAAGCTCAGGCGCTGGCGGATTTCCGTCACGACGTCGCGGGCGACCTCGGCGGCGGGGCCGGTGAATTCGAGCGAATCGCAGAGAGAGAGGGCGGCGGAGGCCGGCGAGTGGGTGAAATCCGCGATCGAGGTTTTTTGGATGCGGACATGGGTCGCGGTTTCGTTGAGGCGCGTGCCTTTGCAAATCGGGCAGGGGCGGGGTTCCTCATCCTCGAGTCCCTCGTGGCGGCGCTCCTCGTCAAGTTCGGCCTCGATGGCGGATTCGAAATCATGGTCGCCGGAGCCAAGGCCTTTCCAGACCTCGCCAAAACCTCGGCAGTGCTGGCACCAGCCGTGCGGGGAGTTGAAGGAAAACAGGCGGGGGTCGAGGGGCTCGAACGCGCGCTGGCACGAGGGGCAGTTCATCTCGGTGCTGAGCGTGGTGGATTTGCCCTTGGCATCGACGAGGCGGGCGGTGCCTTTGCCAAGGCGGAGGGCCTTGCGCACGAGGTCGTCGGCTTTTTTCAAATCCGGCGCGTCGAGTTCGCCGACGATGGCATCGATGGTGTGTTCCTTGAAGCGCTCGAGTTTTTGGAAGGCGTCGACGGCGACGCGGTCGCCATCGACGATGAGGGTTTCGATGCCTTGGCGGGCCGCAGCGCGGGCGATCTCGGTGTGGAAGCCTTTACGGCCCTTCACGAGGTTCGCGAGGATTTTTACCGGGCCCTTGGCGGCGCGGGCGCTGACCTCCTCGGCGATGGCGGTGGGGGTGCGGCTCGCAACGGCGACATCGCACTCCGGACAAAACTGGGTGCCGAGTTTGGAGAAGAGGAGGCGGAGGAAGTGGTAGATCTCGGTGACGGTGGCGACCGTGGATTTGCCCCCGCCGCGCGTGACGCGCTGCTCGATGGCGACGCTGGGCGGGAGGCCTTCGATCGAGTCCACATCGGGCTTTTCGAGTTGATCGACGAACTGGCGGGCGTAGGCCGACATGCTATCGAGGAAACGGCGCTGGCCTTCGGCGAAGAGGATGTCGAAGGCGAGGGTGGATTTGCCCGAGCCGCTGAGGCCGGTGACGACGACCATGCCGTCACGCGGGATGTCGATGTCGATGTTCTTGAGGTTGTGCTCGCGGGCGCCGCGGACGGAGATGAAATTTGATCGCGGGGGAAGGGGAAGCGGGGATTCCTCGAGCAGAGTAGGACCCGACGGAGCGGGTCCCTCCAGGAGAATTTTGAGGAAGCGGGCGGTGTGGGATTCGGGGACGGTGAGGATTTTTTCGGGGGTTCCTGCGGCGATAATTTTCCCGCCCTCGTCGCCGCCTTCGGGACCGAGGTCGATGACCCAATCCGCGCACTTGATGACTTCGAGATTGTGCTCGATGACGATGACGCTGTTTCCCTCGTCAACGAGGCGGTGGAAGACTTTGACGAGCAGGGCGACATCGTCGAAGTGGAGGCCGGTGGTGGGTTCGTCGAAGATCAGGAGGGCCTTTTCGCGGGATTGGCGGATGAGGTGGTGGACGAGTTTGAGGCGCTGGGACTCGCCGCCGGAGAGGGAATTCACGGGCTGGCCGAGCTTGAGGTAGTCGAGGCCGACTTCGGCGAGGAGGGTCAGGGGGCCGGTGATTTTTCCGGACTTGTCGAGCGGCTTGAAAAATTCGACGGCCTCGGCGGCGGTGAGTTCGAGGACTTCGTGGATGGATTTTCCAGCGACTTGGATTTTCAGCAGCGGTGGGCGGAAGCGGGTGCCGTCGCATTCGGGGCAGCGGAGGAAGAGGTCGCTGAGGAATTGCATTTCGACCTTCTCGAAACCCAGTCCGCTGCAGCGGTCGCAGCGTCCGTTGCCGGAGTTGAAGGAAAAGCTCGAAGGCGTAAAGCCTGCGGCTTCGGCGGCCGGGGAATCACCGAAGAGGCCGCGGATGTGCTCGTAGACGCCGAGGTAGACAGCCGGCGTGGAGCGGGGTGTTTTCGAAAGAGGGGATTGATCGACCATCACGACCTCATCCACTTCCTCGTCCCCTTCGATGGATTTTACGAAGCCGGCGGCTTCTTCCTCGGGCGCGTCTTCGCCGATCAACTGGCGGTGGAGGACATCGCAGACGAGGGAGGTTTTGCCCGAACCAGAAACTCCCGTGACGGCGCAGAGGACGCCGAGGGGGAATTTGACGGTGAGGTTTTTGATGTTGTGGTGGGTGACGCCTTTGAGGGTGATGTGGCCGGTGGGCTTGCGGCGTTTTTTCGGGACGGGGATGGATTTTTTTCCCGTGAGGTAATCGGCGGTGAGGGAGTTTTTGGCCGTGGCGAAATTTTCGGCAGGGCCGCAGTAGAGGAGGTGTCCGCCTGAGCGGCCGCGTCCGGGGCCGATGTCCACGAGTTCGTCGGCGGCGCGGATGACGGCTTCCTCGTGCTCGACGACGAGGAGGGTGTTGCCCTTGTCGCGGAGGCCGCGGAGGATTTCGATGAGGCGCGAGGTGTCGCGCGGGTGAAGGCCCACGCTGGGTTCGTCGAGGACGAAGAGGGTATTAACGAGCGAGGCGCCGAGGCAGGTGGTGAGATTGACGCGCTGGATTTCGCCTCCGGAAAGCGAGCGGGTCGGTCGGTCGAGCGAGAGGTAGCTGAGGCCGATGCGGCAGAGGTAGGCCACGCGGGAGGTGATTTGTTTGTGGACGAGCTGGGCGGAGGCGTCGGCGTGGGGGATCGAGAGATTTTCTAGGATGGGGAGGAGGCGCTTGAGGGGGAGTGCGGAGACGGCGGGGAGAGTGAGGCCGTCGATGCGGTAGTTCAGCGTCTCGGGCTGGAAGCGGCCTCCATGGCAGACCGGGCAGGGCTGGTAGCTGCGGTAGCGCGAGAGCAGCACGCGGATGTGCATTTTGTAGGCTTTGCTCTCGAGCCAGCGGAAGTAGCCGTTGACGCCATACCACTCGCCGGATTCCCAGGCTTCGGTTGGGACGAGGCCGGGTTCGCCTTCAATGATGAAGTCGCGGTCGGCTTGCGGGAGGCGTTCGAAAGTGCGGTGGATATCAATCCCGCGCTTGCGGCAGTGGCGCAAGAGGTCGTCTTGGCACTCGGCGGACTGGCCGCTTTGAAAGGGACGAATGACGCCTTCGGAAATCGAGAGCGAGGTGTCGGGAATGACGCGATGCATGTCGATGCCGATGATGCGGCCGAAGCCTTTGCACTCGGGGCAGGCGCCGAGGGGGGAGTTGAAACTGAAGAGGCCGGGTGAGGGGGGGCGAATGTCGAGATCGCAGGGGGCGCAATGCCAACCGGAGGTGTGGTAATCGATTCGAGCGGTGGCGGGGTCGATGACGGCAAGGCGGTCGTTTCCAAGACGGAGGGCGGCTTCGATGGACTCGTTGAGGCGGGGGGAGACGGCGCTGCGCTCCTGAAGCTTGGGCGCCGACGGAGCGTCGCCCTCCATGGGGTCGGTCACGGGTGGGACGCCCGTGCTACCTTCGATATCGATGCGGTCTTGGATGACGAGGATTTCGGCGGGGAGTTTTTTAAGGGAGGTGGGTTCGTCGGTGCGGAGGGTTTTTCCGTTGATCCAGATGCGGAGGTAGCCTTGTCCGGCGAGGAATTCGAAAAAGTCGGAGGGTTTCGTTTTTTCCGGGACCTTGATCGGGAAGGCGATGAGGAGGGATTTTCCGGGGTGGGCGGCGAGGATTTGGCGGAGGATCGAGCCCGGGGTGCCGGGGAGGATTTCGCCGGAGCATTTCGGGCAGAAGCCCTTGGCGGCTCGGGGGAAGAGGAGCTTCAGGTAGTCGTTGATCTCGGTGATCGTGCCGACGGTCGAGCGCGTGGTGCGGACATTGTTCGCCTGCTCGATGGCGATGGCGGGCGGGATGCCTTCAATGCTGTCGGCGAGCGGTTTATCCATCCGCTCGAGGAACTGGCGGGTGTAGGGACTGAAGGTCTCCACATAACGCCGTTGTCCCTCGGCGTAGATGGTATCGAACGCTAGGCTCGATTTGCCGCTGCCGCTGGGTCCAGTAACGACAATGAGCTTCCCTAGGGGAAGCTCAAGGTCAATTCCTTGGAGGTTATTTTGTCTAGCTCCGCGGAGCCGAATGTAATCCACCCGTGAAATTCAGCGGGGGATTAGCCCTGCTTACCGCGGAGTTCTTCGGTGCGGAGAAGAACGCGCTGGCGCATGATTTTGCCGGATTTGAATTTCACCGTGGCGCGGGCTGGGATGACCACATCGTGTTCGGGTTTGTTGGGATTGCGGCCGACGCGGGATTTGGTGAGTCGGACTTCGAAAACACCAAAGTTGCGGAGCTCGACATCGCTGCCGGTGGAGAGGGCCTCGGTGATGCCGTCGAGAGTGAGCTGGATGACGCTGAAAACTTCCTGTTGGGTGAGTCCGGTTTGTTTGCTGATCTGCATTACCAGATCCCGTTTTGTGAGGTTAGCCATATAAGTGTGATGATTAGTTGTTTTTGGTAAGGGGGCGGATTGAATACCAAGGGACTGCGCGGTCAGCAACCCGATTTCGGAAAAAATTTCCGCAATCAAAAAAAGGGCTTGATTTTATTTCGGGCGTTGCGGACCGACGGTTCCGTCGATGTTCACATGGACCGCCGTGCCGGCTGGTGCGGAAGTGTCGGAATCCATTTGGATCAAAGCCCGTCCCGTTTCCGAGATTTCGATAAGGGTTCCGCCTTTGGTCTCATTGGCGGAAAGGGAAACGACGGCGCGTTGGCCAATTTGGAGATTCGAGCGGTTGGGGAAATTGGCCTCGACCTGAGACGCGGAAATGATGACGGCTTCGTTCGCAAAGGGGTGGGTGCGGGTGTAGTTCCAGACCGTTAAGGAAAAAGCGGCGAGGCAGAGCAGGATCAGGCCGATGGCGACGGCGCGGCCGTTTCGGCGCTTCGGTGTCCTATTTTCCATGGGAATGCGAATGGGCTTCGATCGCTCTCTCGAAATCGGCGAGGCAGGCCGCCAAGCCACGCGGGTCGCGCAGGAGGGAGGTTCCGACAAGGGCGGCATCGAACTTCGAGGAAACGGAGGCGATGGTCTCCGGCGCGAGGCCGCTCTCTGCCACGCGGAGGCAACCGGCGGGGAGATGAGTCACGAGATCGAAGACGGACATTTCGAGGCTGAAATCTTTTTGCGACGAGCCGGTCGAACCGACGAAGCCCGAGGTGGATTTGAACTTCCGGCTGTTGATGCCAACGACGCGCGCGGATTTTGGGAGCAAGGCGATTTCGTCGAGGGTGTGGATTTCAAAAAGCGCTTCCATTCCTAGTTCGAGGGCGAGTTGGTGGAAGTCGCGAAGCTGGGTGGCATCGAGCACATTGGCCATGAGGAGAATCGCATCCGCGCCATGCGCCCGGGCTTCGAGGATTTGATAGTCGTCGATAAAAAAATCCTTCCGCAGCACGGGTTGGGGGATCGCGGCGCGGAGTCTGGCCAAATCCTCGACGCCCATGCCGAAGTGGGTGCGGTTGGTCAAAATCGAAACCGCGCGCACATGGCTCGAAGCGGCGTAGGTGGCCGCGGCGGCATTCACATTTTCCTCGCGCATCGGGCCGACGCTCGGCGAGCAGCGCTTGATTTCAGCAATCAACCCAAATCCTCCCCGGCCGAGAGCTTCGGAAAAATCGCGGGCGGGCGGGGCGTCGGCGAGACGGGCGCGAATTTCAGCAAGGGGAACGGCTTGCTTGGCGGCGGCGACTTCCACGCGCACATCGGCCAAAATCTCGTCGAGGATCGTTTTCAAGGTTTGGGATAACTGCCAAGGACTTTGACCCCCGCGCAAACAGCCGCCAACTCAGGCAGGAGCGTTGTTTTTTCCAAATCCTCGCGGTGGCCATCCGCTTCCACGAAAAACAGGGTGCCAGTCGAATCCTCGGTGGCCGGGCGGCTCGCGAAGTGGACGAGGTTGACTCCCCGTTGACGAAATGGCTCGAGCGCGGAAACGAGCGCGCCGGCTTTGTTCTCGATGCGAAGCATGATCATGGTGCGATCGGTGCCCGAGGGCTTGTTTGGCTGTCGGCCGAGAACGAGAAATTTTGCTCCGTCGTTTGTGATGATCTCCGCGCAGATGTGGAGATCTGTGGTTCCCAGACTGTCCAGGGTGGGGGAGGTGTGGCCGTGACCCGGCTCCTCAAGCGGAACGACTCCGCAATCCGCGTGCTGGCTGGAAGTCAGGGAAAAAACCTCCGGCACCGAGTCGCACGGGCGGTAACGAACACTCGAGCCGAAACGCCCGAGAGCGGCTTGATGAGCGGGGCTGCCGGAGGGGCCGAAGCACGCGATGACGATGTCTTTTTCCAAGGCCAGCGAGGCGGACATGATCTCGCGGTAAATGGCGCGAATCGACTCCGGGCGCAATGGCCCCTCGCTGCGCTCCACCAGGCTCCGCAGGAGCTTCATCTCGCGGTCGGGCGAGTAGATCGGCAGGGAGGCGCGGTTTTTGATGACGCCGATTTCCTTCGCGAGCGTGGCGCGTTGGTTGAGCAGTCGGAGCAAATCGGTATCGAGGGCGTCGATCTGTTTCCGGAGCGTGTCGAGATCGCTCATGGTTCCGGTTTGGGCTCGGGTTCGGCGGGAGCTTCCGCTGGGGTTTCGCAGGGCGTTTCTGCAGCGGTTTCTTTCGGCGGCTCGGCTTTTGGAAGTGGTATTTTGCGAAGTTCCGAGGCGTTTGGGAGGTCATCGAGATCCTTCAATCCGAAGTGCTCCATGAAAAATTGCGAGGTCTCGTAAAGGAGTGGGCGGCCCGCGATGTCGGAGCGGCCGGCGATGCGAACGAGGTTTCGGTCGAGCAGCGTCTGCATCACGCCATCGACCGCGACGCCTCGCACGGCCTCGATATCGGCGCGGGTGATGGGTTGTCGGTAGGCGATGATGGCGAGGGTTTCCATCGCCGGGGCACTCAGGCGGGCTTGGCGGTTCTCTGGAAAAAGCTGTCGCAGCCAAGGCGCGAAGTCGGCCTTTGTTACCAACTGCCAACCTGCCGCACTCTCGCGGACCTCAAAAGCCCGGCCGGTCTCGGCATATTCGCGCTCGAGTTGCTCGATCGCGTCTTGAAGTTGCGCGGACTTTACTTTCGCGAAGCAGGTGATCTCGGGATTTTCCTTGGCGGCTTCGGCGGCTCCTTTCAGGAAATTCGAGAGTTCTTTGGCGGAAACGGGTTTTTGAGAAGCGAAGAGGATGGATTCGATGATGCGATGAAGTGGGAAGGCCGGCTCAGTGACTGGCTCAGCAACGGAACTTTCGGGATTGGCGGACGACTCGTCGATTTCGGGTTGGTCGGTATTTTCTTCGCTCATGAGAAATAAGGTTGGGCGTCGCTGATTCGGTCGATCCAGATTTCCCCGAGATCCCCGTCTTGGCGAACCCGGAGTTGTTTGAGTCGGATGAGTTCGAGCATGGCGAGAAAAGTCACGACGATCTCGGTGCGACTGGCGGCATCGGCAAAAAGCTCCTCGAAACGCAGGGGCACGCCGGCCTGCGTGATTCGCAACACATGATCCATCTTGTCGGAGACCGTGTAGTTCTCGGCAAAAATCTCGCGCAGATCCTCTTTCTTCGAGTCGATGCGCTTGAGGATTTTCTGGAAGGCGTGAATGAGGTCGAAAATCCCGACCTCCTCGACGAGCAAATTTTCCGCCGGCGGGAGGTTGGGCATGGCGGGCACGCGGGCGAAGAGGTTTTGCTGCATCGCCTCGTGGTCGCGGAGCTTCGCCGCCGCCTCTTTGAATTTTTTGTATTCGATGAGCTGGCGGATGAGTTCGAAACGGGGATCGTCTTCCTCGGCATCCTCCTCGCCCATCTGCTGGTCGGCGGGCAGGAGCATCCGGCTTTTGATGTAAAGCAGGTTCGCAGCCATCACGATGAACTCGCCCGCGAGATCGATATTTAGAACCTGAAACGCCTCGAGGTAGGCGAGGTATTGTTTGGTGATCCGCTCGATCGAGATGTCGTAAATATCCACCTCATCGCGCTTGATGAGATAGAGCAGCAGATCGAGCGGCCCCTCGAAGACCTCGAGTTTGACCTTGTAGTCTTCCACTAGGCGTTAACGCCGCTTGTAGCCGCGTTTTTCGGCCTCGCGCTCTTGTTGCGTGCGGTGCTTTTTGAGCTCCTTGTGCTTGGTCTTGAGCTTGCTGATTTGGCGGGAAAGTTTGTCCACAACCTTGTCGATAGCGGAGTAAAGATCGGCTTCCGCATCTTC
>Ga0315901_10011324_pt1 | contig 10037 bp, 6 predicted proteins | sample LakEriMetagenome_10_FD_203761 | JGI IMG/M metagenome (GOLD analysis project Ga0315901, IMG submission 203761) | Freshwater fungal communities from buoy surface, Lake Erie, Ohio, United States - Buoy 2 MA116 | ecosystem: Environmental > Aquatic > Freshwater > Lake | place: USA: Lake Erie, Ohio... | reverse complement strand
GGCTTCACTCGATGCTTCGATGAGATCGGAAACCGCTTCTGCCTGAGCCAGATCGAGCTTGTCGTTTAAGAAAGCTCGGTATGTAAATTCACCTGGTAAGGCTAAGCGCAACTCGTGCCCCGCTCCCGCTTCTAAGCATCGGTCTAATAGCATTTGCATGACTACCGGTCCGCCATGGCCTTGTAATTCTAATACTTCTTCACCGGTATAAGAATTCGGTGCAACGAAATACAGAGCTAGTCCACTATCAATCACGCTGCCATCAGCGCGTATAAAGTCGGTATAGGTGGCATGCCTTGGTGTTAACTGCAAAGCGTGTGTAGATGCCTGCGGTTGTTTGCAAATAGCCTGCGCAATAGGCATCAGGTTTTTACCAGAGATGCGGACTATGCCTATGCCGCCACGACCCGGGGCTGTAGCAATGGCTACGATAGGAGAGGAATCAAGTTTCATTCCCTAATTTTAGCCTGATTAAAAAAAAATCCGCGCTGAGCATTCAGCGCGGATTGGTATTGAACAAAAAGCTCAGCAATCAATTAGGATTTTTCAAGCGTAGATTTTTTTGTAATTGCCCACTGCTGTCCAATTGATAAAATATTATTCACGACCCAATATAAAACTAAACCTGATGGGAAGAAGAAAAACATAAATGAAAAAGCGATAGGCATAAACAGCATGACCTTGGCTTGAATCGGATCAGGTGGTGTTGGATTGAGCTTAGTCTGAATAAACATAGAGACTGCCATCAAAATAGGTAGCAGACCAACAGGCATATTGATGCCAGGTATAACACCAAATAAAGTATCCGGTGCGGATAAGTCATCTATCCATCCTAACCAAGGCGCATTGCGCATTTCTACGCTTGCAAGTAGCACCCAGTAAAGAGCAATGAACACTGGAATTTGCACAAGGATAGGTAAACAACCACCAAGAGGATTTATTTTTTCTGTTTTATATAAATCCATCATTGCTGCATTCATTTTTTGCGGATCATTTTTATGACGCTCACGTATCGCAGTCATTTTTGGTGTGACGAGTTTCATCTTCGCCATACTTCTATAACTTGCTGCTGAGAGAGGGAAAAAAGCGAGCTTGATTAAAATGGTGAGAACAATAATTGTCCAACCCCAATTACCCAATACGAAATAAATATAATCCATTAAACCAAAGATAGGTTTAGCAATAATTGTTAACCAACCATAATCTTTGACTAAATCAAAATCAGTCGCAAACTTTTCTAATAATGCGGATTCTTGTGGGCCAGCATAAATTTTTCCACTTTGAGCAAGACTCGCTGCAGGGGCAATCGTACCCAACTTCATAATGGCGCCAACAGCATAAAGATGCGCATCAATTTTCTTCGTGAATAATTCACTTGATACTTTATCTTCAGGCAAAAAAGCGGAAACAAAATAATGCTGCACCATTGCAATCCAACCATACTCAACTAATTTGGCAGGAGGATTTTTCCCTTTTTCTATGTCTTCATAAGACACTTTTTGAAATTTTTCTAGCTCGCTATAAATAGCGGGTCCACTAAAGGTGCTGTAAAACATAGAGTCGCCATCTAGCTTCGCATCATCACGCACAATCTGCACATAGACTGATGGTGTAATTGCAGTATCGGTCGTGTTACGAACCTCATGCTTAAGATCGATTTCATATTCACCTTTTTTAAAGGTGTAGGTCTTAGTGAGTTTTACGCCGTTCACTTCTGCATCAAGCACAACTTGTAGCTTATCTGCTTGTTCTAAGTTGCGAGCGCCAGGACGCACAGTGAATAAAGATTTATGGTTAGGAAAAGCGCCGCCTATCAATCCACTTTGCGCTGTATAGATACGGGTACCTGCGTTTTCTAACAGTACAAAATTTTTAGTTGGGTCTTTCGCGTCTTTATGTTTAATCAGTTCTAGTCGCGTCAACTCTCCACCAGCAGTATTAATTTCAGCTTTGACTAAGTCGGTAGTGATGACAATGATTTCACCATTTTTAGCTGCAGTGGCAGCACCGACGGGTACATCACTGGTTGCTGGATTAGTGTTTGTGTTGGCTACTGTCGTCTGCGGCAAACTAGCATCAGACTTATCGCTTGTGGTTGAGGCAGGTGCTTGTTGTGCAGGGGGGGTCACAGAAAATAAAGATGGACCTCCGTTAGAACGCGTCCAAGAGTCCCACAACATTAAGATCGATAGTGAAAACACCACCCACAAAATTGTACGTTTGATATCCATATGATCTTTACTTAAATAAGAATTTAAAAATGATGCGGCGCTTTACACTTAGCATGCGAGTGTGCGTGAAAAGAAAATTTTTCTGGAACGGGATCTAAGCCGCCCGCATGCCAAGGGTGACATTTGCATAAACGAGTAGTGGCAAGCAGAGAGCCTTTTAGACTGCCGTGCTTGGCAATCGACTGCGCTGCATAGTCTGCGCAACTAGGGAAAAAACGGCAGTTTTGTCCCAGCAGTGGGCTGATGAAATATTTATAAGCGCGTAACAGGAGCAACAACAAGTGCTTCATGATGTGAGATCTTTTAGCTGCGAATAAAACAATTGTGAAACTTCATCATAGATTAATCTTTTTTGCTGACGCGAACTTGCGCTCTGTGGTCGCGTTGCGAACGGCTTGCTTAGCCTGACTATGCAATCTATCGTTGGGAGTGCAGTCTGCCTAAAAATTTCTCGAGCAATGCGCTTAATTGCATTACGCGTTACTGCTCGAGGAGCAAGTCGTTTTGCAACCACCACACCTAGACGCGCATGTTCAAGACTGTTAGGTCGAACGTATAAAACGAAATGCTTACTTTTGTACGCTGGTCGCAAACGAAAAACGGATGAAAAATCATCCGTTTTTACGATACGCCTACGCCTGTCGTAGTCTCTCGGACGTTCGCCGGTCAAGCCAGCAGGCAAGGATATGCAATCCGCTTATGCAGCAAGGCGCTTACGGCCTTTTGCACGACGAGCATTAAGCACAGCACGGCCACCACGGGTCGCCATACGAGCACGAAAGCCGTGAGTACGCTTGCGACGAACAACTGAGGGTTGATAAGTACGTTTCATTTTGAGTCTCGCTAATCGGGAGCAGCTAGGAAAAAATAAAGGGCCTAAACTAAAGCCATATTACGGTGGTTATGACCTGAGCCTGCGCAGAGCGCAGGGAACCTTGGATTAGACAGCATTTTCTGCATATCTGTCAATAAGTTAGAGCAGATTTGCAATCAGTTTCAGAATAACCAATTGCTAATTAAATAACTTAAAAAAAGCTTACTGCGTTGGTTTTGTCTTCCTTACTACGTTAACCAATTCAAGCTGCTAAATACTTAGGCAATAGGAATGAGTTAATAGGGATAGAGTCGTCATTTTTGTGGCATAGAATAAATTTTTCATTCGATAACGCAGCGGTTTTTTCTAATGTGATAAGGCTTAATTGCTTAGTCTCATAGGAATCAAGAGCTTAGCGAATACAAATGTTGATGACATAAATACATTGCTATTTAATAAATAAAATTAGATCGATTTTCGGAATCTGCCTGTGGATAACTTGGCATGAGAAGAGTAAAATAGACCCTCAATTCGAAGCGCAACAAGCTACTGCTGCGCGTGCTGTAAAACAAACTAGAGCGATTTTATAAATCGCTCGTAAATAGAAAAAACATGGAAGAATTTTGGCAGACTTGCTCAACACGCCTTGAGCAAGAACTGACTCCACAACAATTCAGTGCTTGGATCAAGCCTTTAGCGCCCCTAGATTTCGAGGATGGGCGTTTGAGAATTGTTGCGCCTAATCGTTTCAAGTTGGATTGGGTAAAAACACAGTTTGCAGATCGCATCACCAGTATTGCTATTGATTTTTGGCAGGGTCCAGTGGATGTGCAGTTTGTATTAGACCCACGCGGAATCAATAAAAAGCCCGCTACCTTGGGTTCAGCAAGCTCAGTAAGTGCACCAAGCTCAGCCGTAACAAATGCAGATGCGCATGCAACAGTGCCGCATATGCGTGCTGAGCCGGTTGAAGAAAATAATACGCGACGCGATCAAAGCAGAATTAATTCTGCGCTAACGTTTGATAGCTTTGTGACTGGTAAGGCAAATCAATTAGCACGTGCAGCAGCAATACAAGTAGCGAGTAACCCAGGTAGTTCATACAACCCTTTGTTTTTATATGGTGGTGTGGGATTAGGTAAGACGCACTTGATACATGCGATAGGCAATCAAATATTAGCTGACAATCCTGCTGTGAAGATTCGCTATATACATGCAGAACAATATGTACGTGATGTGGTGACGGCTTATCAACGTAAAGGCTTTGATGATTTCAAACGTTATTATCATTCACTAGATTTACTATTGATTGATGACATACAGTTTTTTGGCGGTAAAAATCGTACGCAAGAAGAATTTTTCTATGCTTTTGAAGCGCTAATTGCAGCTAAAAAACAAATTATTATTACGAGTGATACCTATCCAAAAGAAATCACAGGAATGGATGATAGATTGATTTCTCGCTTTGACTCTGGACTTACCGTCGCGGTTGAGCCGCCAGAGTTAGAAATGCGCGTAGCAATTTTATTGAAAAAAGCATTGCAAGAAGGCGCAGCTTTTTCTGATGATGTAGCGTTTTTTGTAGCCAAACATTTGCGCTCGAATGTACGTGAGTTAGAAGGTGCATTGAGAAAAATTCTGGCTTACTCACGCTTTCATGGCAAAGACATCACGATAGATTTAGTTAAAGACGCATTAAAAGATTTATTGTCGGTACAGAATCGACAAATCTCAGTTGAGAACATACAAAAAACCGTAGCCGATTTTTTCAATATAAAAATCGCAGATATGTATTCAAAAAAACGCCCTGCAAATATTGCAAGGCCACGCCAGATTGCTATGTATTTGGCGAAAGAGTTGACACAAAAAAGTTTGCCAGAAATCGGCGAGTTATTTGGTGGGAGAGATCACACCACGGTGTTACATGCAGTGCGTAAGATAGCTGCAGATAGAAGTAAGAGCCCAGAGTGTAATCATGAGCTTCATGTATTAGAACAAACCCTAAAAGGTTGACGTAGGCGATACGCGTCTTGCAACAAAAATAAACAACCAGATTTTTAACTCTGGATTGTTCTGCGAAAGGAAAACACAATGCAATTGGTAAAAGCAACCAGAGACGCATTATTGCGCCCTCTGCAAATTGTGAGTGGTATTGTCGAGCGTCGGCATACATTGCCGATTCTGGCCAATATCCTCATCCGCAAAGACGGATCTAAGGTCACTCTCTTATCAACCGATATCGAAGTGCAAATCAGTACGCATGCAGAAATTGGTTCAGGTAGTGATGTGACCGCTACGACAGTAGCTGCACGTAAGCTGCTCGATATTTTGCGAGCTCTGCCTGATACACAAGAAGTATCACTCAGCATGACAAATAAGCGTTTGACTGTGCAATCAGGGAAATCCCGTTTTGCATTACAGACCTTGGCAGCAGAAGAATTTCCTACTGTCGCAATAGCCGATACGTATAACACGCATGTGAGCTTGCCGCAAAAAACACTCAAGCATTTATTCAACATGGTGCATTTTTCCATGGCACAGCAAGATATTCGTTACTACTTAAATGGACTGTTATTAGTCGTTGAAGGTAATAACATCATCGCGGTTGCAACGGATGGACATAGACTAGCTTTTTGTCAAATTGCAACCGAACAGCAATTTACGCGACAAGAAGTCATCATTCCTCGTAAAACGATTATGGAATTGCAGCGCTTGTTAGAAGAAACAGATGATGCAGTTGAAATACAAATCGCAGCTAATCAAGTTAAATTTACTTTCTCTCAGATAGAACTGATTTCTAAATTAGTAGAAGGTAAATTCCCTGATTACACCCGCGTTATTCCTAAGGGATATAAAAACAACTTCACATTGAATCGAGATTTATTGCTGCGTTCTTTACAGCGAACAGCAATCATGACTTCAGATAAATTTAAAGGTGTGCGTTGCATTATCGCGCCCGAGAGTTTGAAGATCAGTTCAACCAATGCAGATCAAGAAGAAGCTGTTGAAGAACTTGAAATTGAATATGCCGGCGATAGCGTAGATATCGGATTCAATGTTAGCTATTTACTTGATGTACTCAATAACTTGAAATGCGACAGCATTAATATTGCATTAGGTGATGCGAATTCTTCTGCGCTCATCACCATACCAGATGATACTGATTTTAAGTATGTAGTCATGCCAATGCGAATCTAATCGCACAAAATAAAAATCTATTTGCGAAGGAGCTTGGCTGGCTCCTTCATTTTATTTTCACCACTGTATTTTGTATCTGACTTATCGAAGGTAGCCATGTCTGCAAGTTCATCAGAAAACACGAATCAAGCAAATCAATACGGCGCATCATCTATTCAAATCCTTGAAGGCCTTGAGGCAGTAAGAAAACGGCCGGGTATGTACATCGGCGACACCTCAGATGGTACGGGTTTGCATCACTTAGTTTTTGAAGTCTTAGATAACTCGATTGATGAATCCTTAGCAGGACACTGCACAGAAATTCATGTCACGATTCATTCCGACAATTCAATTTCTATTACAGACAATGGGCGTGGTATTCCTACTGGTATTAAGTGGGATGACAAGCATGAGCCTAAGCGTAGTGCAGCTGAAATTGTTATGACGGAATTACATGCAGGTGGCAAGTTTGACCAGAACTCTTATAAAGTCTCTGGTGGTTTGCATGGTGTGGGTGTCTCTTGTGTGAATGCTTTATCAAAGTTATTGCAGTTAACTGTGCGCAGAGATGGTAAGCAGCATTACATGGAGTTCGTGCGTGGCGTTCCTCAAAACAGAGAAATCATTACGCAAGATGGACATGAGGTATCACCAATAAAAGTAACTGGTGATACGGATAAGCGTGGTACAGCAGTTCATTTTTGGGCTGACGAAGAAATTTTTTCACACGTAGAATTTCATTACGACATATTGGCCAAGCGTATACGTGAACTGTCATTCTTAAACAATGGCGTGCACATTAAATTAACGGATCAACGCACAGGCAAAGAAGAAGATTTTGCGTTTGAAGGCGGTACGCGCGGCTTTGTTGAATACATTAATAAAAATAAATCCGTATTGCATCCTACTATTTTCCAAGCCACGGGTGAGCGTTTGTCAGACCAAGGCACGATGATTAGCGTCGATGTGTCCATGCAATGGAATGATGCCTATAACGAGCAAGTCTTGTGCTTCACAAATAATATTCCACAACGCGATGGCGGTACTCATCTCACAGGTCTGCGTGCGGCCATGACACGCGTGATTAATAAATATATAGAAGAGCATGAATTTGCTAAGAAAGCCAAAGTAGAAATTTCTGGCGATGACATGCGCGAAGGACTGACATGCGTACTCTCAGTAAAAGTCCCCGAGCCTAAATTTAGTTCGCAAACTAAAGATAAACTGGTTTCATCAGAAGTACGTGGTCCAGTCGAAGAAGTGGTAGCGAAAACTTTAACTGAGTATTTATTAGAAAAACCGCATGATGCAAAAATCATTTGCTCAAAAATTGTAGAGGCGGCACGTGCGCGTGAAGCCGCACGTAAAGCACGTGAATTGACTCGTCGTAAGGGCGTGATGGATGGTTTAGGTTTGTCAGCCAAGCTTGCAGACTGCCAGGAAAAAGATCCAGCTTTATGTGAACTGTATATCGTCGAGGGTGATTCAGCGGGAGGCTCGGCTAAGCAAGGACGTGATCGTAAGTTTCAAGCGATTCTTCCTTTGCGCGGTAAAGTTTTGAACGTAGAGAAAGCGCGCTTTGAAAAAATGTTGTCGTCTGAGCAGATTACAACTTTGATTGCCACGCTAGGCACTTCTATCGGTGCGGATGAATTTAACATTGATAAATTGCGTTATCACCGCATCATCATCATGACCGATGCGGACGTCGATGGAGCTCACATTCGCACCTTACTGCTGACGTTGTTGTATCGTCAAATGCCTTTATTAGTCGAGCGTGGTCATATCTATATTGCGCAGCCGCCACTCTATAAAGTCAAACACGGACGCGATGAGCGTTATCTGAAAGATGATTTAGAAGAAGCCAGCTACATGATGCAGATAGCATTAAATGATGCAGAGCTTATTCCTGCAGAAAATAGCGCACCAATTTCAGGTGATGCATTATCTGAACTGGTTCGTAAATACAATACAGCGAATGCCATCATACGTCGTTTGTCACGTGCAATTGATCATGCTGCCTTGTCTGCCATTATGACCGGTGTGACATTAGATTTATCGAATGCAGAATTAGCACAACAATCTGCTGCCGAGATGAGTAAAGCTATTAATGACCCAGCAGTTGAGGTTGTACTTAGTGTAGATGAGCTTTCTGACAATCGTATGTTGCGTATACAGCGTAGATTGCATGGCAATATGAAAGTCAGTGTCATCGATGCAGATTTTGTGCGTGGTGCCGACTACAGTGTATTAGCCGAGGCTGCGGCCACATTCAAAGGATTGATTCGACCTGGTGCAATGGTGCGACGTGGTACTGGAGATAAAAAACGTGAATCAGCCATTATAGATTTTCATCATGCGATGGCTTGGTTACGTGAAGAAGCTGAACGTGGCGTATCTAAGCAGCGCTATAAAGGCTTAGGTGAAATGAATCCTGAGCAGCTATGGGAAACTACCATGGATCCTAAAGTGCGTCGTTTACTCAAAGTGCAAATCGAAGATGCGATCGCTGCCGATCAGATCTTCACTACATTGATGGGTGATGATGTAGAACCACGACGTGCATTCATAGAAATTAATGCACTTGCTGCTGGCAACATTGATGTTTAATGATAAAAATGTTCGTAACTAAAAACGGCCCTTACGGGCCGTTTTGCTTTCCATATAAAACCAGATAGAAATTAAGCAGCAAGTTTCTCAGCTTCAGCAGTCGGAGCAGAAGCGCGAATTAAATAATCAAAGGCTCCTAAAGCCGCTTTTGAGCCTTCACCTAAAGCGATGATGATTTGTTTATAAGGTACGGTTGTTACATCGCCCGCTGCAAATACACCAGCAACAGAAGTTTGACCATGTGCATCGATTTCAATTTCACCGCGTGCTGACAAGGTAACGGTATTTTTGAGCCAATCTGTATTCGGCAACAAACCGATTTGTACAAAAATGCCATCGAGCGCCAATAATTTTTCTGTACCTGATGATCTGTCGCGATAACGTAAGCCGTTTACTTTATTACCATCACCCGTGACCTCAGTCGTTTGTGCACTCGTAATGATAGTGACATTACGCAAACTTCTTAACTTACGTTGCAACACTTCATCTGCGCGTAATTTCACATCATATTCAAGCAACGTCACATGACTGACTATGCCTGCTAAATCAATCGCAGCTTCTACACCAGAGTTACCACCACCAACTACGGCGACCGGTTTACCTTTAAACAAAGGGCCATCGCAATGCGGGCAATAGGCAACGCCACGATTACGGTATTCTTGTTCGCCCTGCACATTCAACTCTCTCCAACGTGCACCAGTAGCAATGATGACACTCTTGGCTTGCAAACTAGCGCCACTTTCTAATTCAACAGTAAACAACTCACCTGGGATTAAAGCGGAAGCACGCTGTAACTTCATGACATCAACATCATACGATTTAACATGTTGTTCAAGAGCGTGTACTAATTTTGGCCCTTCTGTCTCTTGTACAGAAATAAAATTTTCTATACTTAATGTGTCTAATACTTGGCCACCAAAACGATCTGCCACTATCCCTGTGTTTAAGCCTTTACGTGCAGCATAAATTGCAGCAGCGGAAGCAGCTGGACCACCACCTACAATTAACATATCAAAAACCGGTTTGTCATTGAGTTTGTCAGCATCACGCTGTGCGCCACTAACATCAAGCTTAGCTAGAATTTCATCTAATACCATGCGACCTTGACCGAAAGGCTGGCCATTCAAATAGATAGAAGGCACGGCCATAATTTGGCGCGCCTTCACTTCTTCTTGATACAAACCACCATCAATCATGACGTGTTT
>Ga0315901_10011320_pt1 | contig 10038 bp, 8 predicted proteins | sample LakEriMetagenome_10_FD_203761 | JGI IMG/M metagenome (GOLD analysis project Ga0315901, IMG submission 203761) | Freshwater fungal communities from buoy surface, Lake Erie, Ohio, United States - Buoy 2 MA116 | ecosystem: Environmental > Aquatic > Freshwater > Lake | place: USA: Lake Erie, Ohio... | reverse complement strand
AAATGTATTATATTACTTTTCATATTTACGTCCCAGCCTTCGTATTCATTTGCAGGATCTATGTTACCATATATAGGATGGTGACCCCAATTTGGACAAACAAAATATTCAGATGGAGTAAGAATTCTTGGAGGCTTTTTTGATCTTATAATATTCATCAGTCCAAAAAAAGACTGCTGTTGAGTATCTATCATAGTTCTTTCTGGTCCTGTTATTTCCTTTCCATTCTCATCATATATTCCTCTGTAGTCAAATAAATTTAATAGATATTGAAAGTACTCGCGCTCTAAAAAGTCTTCATAAATGTCCAGTCTAATTCCTTGGATTCCCGCATTGAACCCTAACATGTATGGATTAGCTTGCTTATAATATTCAAAAGAGTTTTCATATAAATTAAATAATGTATTAGCCATCACTTTATCACAGTGAGAATTAAGTGGTTCATGAATTAGACACGGGGCTTCTTCTTTTAGGCACTGTTTAAATTCTGTAATATCTGAACCAAAAACAATATCATCATCATAGATCAAATAGTAATCTTTTTTATATTTAGTTTTTAAATAGTGACCTTGAAGTATAAAGTATATTGCTTTAAAGTTAACAAACTTAGATATAAGTTCTTCTGGTATTCCATATTCTCTACAATAGTCATCTAACTGTTTTGTTGAATACGAAATTATTTTACAATCTAGTTGATCTATCTTTTCTGACCATTCGTCTTTATAATCAGCATCGTCCCACAATATGTGAAATTCTATGTCAAACTCTGGAAGTTTATTGATTGCTTGGTGTATTGCAAAGAAAGAGCTTTTGTTCTTTGCTCTATACATGTTTGCTATGACTAATTTAGATTTAGTTGCGTATTTATTTAAAATGGTATTTTTAACATATACTTCATCACAACCTAAATTTTTTACCATTGTGTATGGTTTATCAGCAAAGAAATTTTTTATATCAGAAGTATTGTTATTGTTTTCTATTGTTAGTACTTCTATATCGTAGTAATTAAAATCTATTGTTTTAAGCACAGACAGTTCTGCTCCTTCAACATCTATAGATAGATAATTTACCTTTCTTTTATCCTTAACGATACTAGAAAATAATCTAGTATCAACTAGTATCTTTTCATATTGATTATTATTTAGCTTTAAAATATTTTCAAAGTTCTGTATCTCTTCTGCCTTAAAATTGTCTACTAGTAAACTTAATGTCTTAGGTCCTGTAATAATATTTAAAAAATAAGCTGATCCATCTTTATCTGATATGGCACAATTATAACATTCGCAAGATCTATTCTGTTTTAACAATTCAAATTGTTCGCGGAGCGGTTCTATACAAATACCAGTCCAACCAAGTTTTTCAAAGAATAGAGAATTACTACCTTCAGATACTCCATCGTAAGCTCCTATATCTACAAAAAATCCTTCTGTACTTCCAGAAAAGAAATTTTCATATACGAACTTATCTTGTTGAAATTGAGAGTAATATTGCATCTTACTTATTTAAATTTGTTACTATCTCAGATATGATTTGATCTACGTTATATTTAAGATCCCATTCAGGATAGTGGCTTTTAAATTTAGATATGTCTGATATCCACCAGATATGATCTCCGCTTCTATTTTGTTCTACATAATTTAGAAGCATTGTATTATTAGTTTTACTTTCTATAATATTTATCGCTTCTAGTATAGAGCAGTTTGAAAATCTACCTCCACCAATATTGTAAACCTCACCTATTCTAGGATTCTTATACACATGCCAAAATGCATTAACTAAATCTGATGAGTGTATATTGTCTCTGACTTGTTTTCCTTTATATCCGAACAAATTGTAAATTCGATTCTCTAAGTTACATTTAACTAAATAGTTTAAGAACCCATGTAACTCTGCTCCTTTATGTTTAGATCCTGTTAAGCACCCACCTCTAAATGTTGTGGTCTTCAATCCAAAGTATCTAGCATATTCTTGTACATATACGTCTGCAGATAATTTAGAGCATCCAAATAAACTGTGCTTAGTATTATCTATTGAGAAATTCTCATCTAATCCTGGGTAATACTTATCTTGTTCTGACAGTTCAAATCTTGTTTCTAATTCTATCAAGTTTAGATTATTAGGATTATCTCCATATACTTTATTTGTTGACATAAATATAAACACGGCATCTGAACAATATGTTTTAGTTAGCTCTAATAAGTTTATGGTAGCTGTTGCATTTATATGAAAGTCTGTAAAAGGTTCCTTAGCCGCCCAGTCGTGAGATGGTTGTGCAGCACAGTGAATTATGCAATCTATATCTGTTGAATATTCCGAGAATATATTTTCTAGATCTGTATAAGATCTTATATCTACTTCATAGTGGGTGTAGTTATATATTTTAGAAATCTCTTGAATATTATTTAAAACAGATCCATCTTCTCCAAAAAAGTATTTTCTTTTGTTGTTATCTATTCCAATAACTTTATAACCTTGGCTTAAGAAAAATTCACAGGCTTCTCTTCCAATCAATCCACCTGATCCTGTGACTAGGATAGTTTTCATGTTAAAATAATTTTTTAGTTTTTAAACAGTTATCAAAATCAAAAATAATATCTTTATAGAAATTTTCATAAATATAATCATTAGTTAGATTATATTTTAAACTCTTTTCAAAGTTATGTTTTATAGAGTCCATCATAGAATAATACAGATCCATACTTAGATTGTCTATTATGTCGTTAAGTTCTTTTTCATTTGTAAAGACTAGTATTCCTTTGAGATCAAAGAACTTATGTATGTTTGGACATCCATAGTAAATAGGAACTGTGCCTGTTATAAAACAATCAACTATCTTTTCTGAAAAATAATAATCATCTACTTCATGGCTTAGGTTTTCTATAGCAATACTGAAAGCATAGTCTTTTAAAGAATCAAACTTACCTTTACTTGTATTTCTGGTTTCAGACCCGAATAAAACTTTTTGGCATGTTCCATAAACATCTACCTTATTTTTAACAGAGTTTAACATTTGAAGTCTTCTAACATGGCCTGGTAAAAATGTTTTATCCGATGCTATGGTTGACACTAACTTACTCTTCTCATAAATTTGAAATACATCATCTGGCATTTCAAAGCTTTCAAAATAATCTGGTTTAAACGGAGGCATCGTACTTGGATTAGGAAGCCTGTTAAACATTATCACATCTGCTGCTGGTACAAATTGTGTATTAGAAAGTCTTTCTAAAAGATCTTTATCATGAGTTAATATTACATCAAACTTCTGGTAGTTCTCTAATATACAATTATAAATTTCATCTTTAAAGAATGATCTATGTTCTAGTAATCTAGCAACGATAGGAACACCTGGTTTAACTTTTATTTTGCCAGACACATAGTTAGGTATCTCCCAGTCTCCTATTAAAACCATATCATATTCACCCTGCTCTTGTTTGTAACAGTAACTAAATTTTGTAGGTATAGTCATATACTCCAAGTAGTCATAGTAAACGTTTACTTGAGGAAGCTTCTCTCCGATTAATCCTTCTTTGTATTTCTTTTTGTTTCTGATTTCTATTTCATACGTAGAATTATTTACCGACTCTCTTTCTCTGGTTCTATCTTGGTTTTGCTTTGATTGATTATAAATGTATGTAGGAAAATCTACTACTCCAACTTTATCTTTAGGACACATTTCCATAAAAGAAAATTGGAATGCTAAGTCAGATGCATGCCAATATAGTTTATTGTCTATGTTAGATATCAGGTCGTTTTTATCAAGTTTATTATATAAGAAAGTTCTATATGTTCTTAAATGACTTGCTCTCCAAACATCATTTCTAAATAGCTTATACTTTTTAATAAAGTCTGGGTGTTCGGTATTTTGAGGATATCCTAATTTAACTTCGTCGGTCCCATCATAACAATAAAAAGTGCCGTATGTCATCCACACGTCTTTTTCATTATAAAAGTTGTTCAGCTTTTCTAAAACAGTATTATCAAAAAACCAATCATCTCCATCTAAATGAACAATAATATCTTCGTCATTTGTCAAATACGATTCTAATTCATAGAAGTAATTGTAGGTTGCTCCTTTATTTTCTGATTTTTTTACAATGGTGAATCTATTGTCTCCAGCCACTAAATTTTTTACTTTCTCATATGTTTGATCTGTTGATGCATCATCTATATATAATACTTCATAATTAGTGTAAGTTTGATTTAATACACTTGCTAAGTTATACTCTACCCAGTCTTCATTGTTATAAGACGGAGTTATTATTTTAAACTTATTGTTTTTCATTGTTATTATGAAAGTAATTTAAACATCCTAGTTTTCCAATCATTTATTCCATAGAACATCTCATAGTTCTTTTTAGCTTGATAAGAACAGTCTTCGTAGAAGTCCTTATCATCTCTAAGCTTCTTAGCTAGTTCAACTGCGTATTGAACATCATGCACATCAACTGCTAAATTAGAATGGCAAAGCTTCTGAGTGTCTACTTCACGGTTACCTATACAAGGTATTCCAAAATATGCACAATTCAAACTAAAAGTGCCGGCTGCAATAGTTGGCATAAGATGCACTGCATACTTGAATGTGGCCAAGTTCCTCATCCAATCTACCCAACTCATCCTAGGAAAGTGTTTAATTCCAGATAATACCCCCTCGTTATCACGTTTGGCGTGACTATCTTGAGCATATATGTCTGTCTTAAACTCTGTTGCTACCATATAACTTTCAAACCCACCATACCATCTTGCCATGTTTCCTCCTATGATTGCCTTATTGTCTCTAGTGATATTAATATCTTTGATCAAGTCGTGGATCATTAGAGTGTGTATAGCATGCACAGGTTTGTTTTGGAACAATCCTTTGTAATATACAGTATCATGCTCATTATGGCAGAAGATCGAATCACACGCGGCTATCATGTTATAGTAATAAACCTGATCATAGATCTCATAGTCATTCCATAACCAATGTGGACCTTCTTGAACGAAGTGAACTTTCCCGTTAGTCTGTTTTAACGTATCTATAAAGTTACTACGAAGAAGTTCAGACGTTGAATTAACGTCTTTAGACAATTTTACTCCTATTGAATTTAGATAAACTGATCCTTTAGGAAAAATAATGAATATATGATCATACCCATTTACTTGATTTATTAGAGACAAGTTAAAATGGTCTGCGTTTAAAGCATGCATCCAAGCAAACTCTGTCCTCATGTTAGGATAGATAGGAGGAGTTTTTCCTAGGAACGGTAATTCTGTTAAAAAAGCTATTTTCATATAAAACTATTTGTCATCATTTTGAATTGCTTTCCAGTTACTAGGGTACCAATTCTTGTTTATAAAAGAAAATGTACTATATGATCGAATGTAGTTTTCTGGGCAAATCACTTGTTTCTTTTCATTTTTATTTTTAAATGCCGCCCACCAACTAAAGCTACTATTAGCAATAATATTGTGGTCGCACATACTCATCATGATCATGTCTACATAATCTACTCCTTGATCCATGAATGTAACCATATCTCCTTCTATTAGGTTTTGTTTACACCATTCTATATCGTTAGAAAAAACAACAAAGTGGTATTTTTCTATCTCAGATATAAATGATTGTATAGCAGCACCGTAATAATCTGTATCTAATTTACAGAAGTGGTCATGTTTTAAATAATCACCACGACGAACATGTATAGATACAAGTTCTTTTCCTGGCGCTTTTACACTTTCAAATAGCTCTTTTGCCTTGTTATAATAGCTTTGATTCCAAGATAATCCAAATATATCATCTTTATATTTAGGGTACCAATAGTGATATAAATGAAATAGGTTATTAAAATTGTAATTTGTATTAGGATCTAATTCAAATACGTTAGTGTCTTTCAATAGTCCATCTTTTGGAGTTACATTAATAAAGTCACTAAAAAAAGAATCTGGCATTACTTCTACGTCTACCTCTAAAATGTTTTTGAACTTAACTCCCCAACCTATATTGATAGATGATTCAGGAAACACGATCTTTTTGCCAGTCTGTTTTGCAATTGCATACATAGAAGCAAACTGTTGAATCTGAGATCCAAGGTCTGCTGCTATGCCTAGTGTTGCAAATGTTATATAACTCATTTATATTTGCTTATAAACTCATCAACCATACTTTCTATATAGTCTAGTTGTTGATCTGTAATTCCTGGATATACTCCTAAGAAGAATGTGTCTAATGTTGTTTTAGTTGCAATAGGAAATTGACTTCTAGGATCTTCATACTCTTTTGCAAGGTCTTCATAAGCTGGGTGGAACAGCGCATTACCTGTGAAGTATGATCTTGTTTGTATTTTAGCACCTTCCATAAAGTCTACCATATCAGACTTGGTAAATGGAGTGCCATCTTTTAATGTTACTAAATAACCAAACCAACTTACATCTGCTTTTTCATGCCATGTAGGAAGATAGAAATACTCTTCATACTTATTGAATATACTATATAGTCTTTTGAAGTTATGCTTTCTACGATTGTGCATGTCTTCTAACTTGTCTAACTGAGCAAGGCCCATCGCGGCTTGCATTTCAGTAGGCTTTAAATTATAACCAATCTCTTCAAATACATAACGGTGATCGAATATGATGTCTTCTTGTCCTTTAAACCAACTATCAAATCTACAACCACATGCTGTGCCTGTCATTACATTTCCAGGCTTCGCAGTGTTACAATAACAAGCACGGCCCCAATCACGAAGTGAAGCTAAAGCCATTCTCTTTTTAGCAGAGTTTACCGCAACAAAACCACCTTCACCCATAGTCATATGATGTGCTGGGAAGAATGAACATGTAGAGATATCACCAAAAGATCCTAATGGTTTACCATCCCAAGTTGATCCTAATGCATCACAAGTATCTTCAAGATAGATTAACTGATATTTCTTAACTATCTCCATGAATCTGTCCATGTCAGGAGGATTACCAAGTACGTGGGCAAAGATGATTCCTTTGATCTCTTTATTAGTATCTTGTTCAAGTACTCTTTCAACTTGATCTAAATCTAAATTAAGTGTTGGTAGAGTTACATCTACAAATACAGGTTTAAAACCATTTTGTAGTAAGGGGTTTATTGTTGTTGGAAAGCAAACCACAGGAGTTATGAACTTAGATCCTTCAGGAAGTTTACCCCATCTTTTTGTTTTAAGTAGTGACACCATTAATAGGTTAGCAGAACTTCCTGAGTTGACAACGATGCCGTCTTTCTTACCAAGATGAGGTGCGAACTTTAATTCAAACTCACGCCCTTTCTCTCCTAAAATAAACCACTCATTTAATAAAGATCCAATACCATTAATGTATTCGTTCTCATCGAACCAAGGACCTGAATATTGTACCCAATCTTTTCCAGCCTCCCAAGTTTTACTAGCCTTTTTTTCTTTAATGTATTCGGCTACTAGATCTAAAATCTGCTGTTTCTTATCCATGTTTTTGTTTTAATGCATTATAAGTTATCTTTATCCCATCAATATAAGACGTAAACTCGTAATTAGGGAATAAGTTCTTAAAAGTATCAATAGAAATATCCTTTCTATATTGGCCATTTGGCTTAGTGGTATCGTACTCTATTTTTAAATGAGTAGAGTCAGTAGCTTCTAAAGCAAGTTTAGCTAGTTGATCTATTGTTAAGTTCTCTGTAGTGCTAATGTTCATGTTTTCTTTAATATCATAAGTCACTATTAACTTTAAGATCTCTGCTACATCTTCAGCAAATGTAAACTGTCTTAAAGGTGACCCATCACCAAACAACGTTATTTTACTGTCACCATTATTATTGGCTTGATATATCTTGTCTAATAAAGCACCAACAAAATGTTTGGTAGTAGAATCACCAGTCTCATATTCACCATACAAATTAGATGGTATAATATAAGAATAGTTTAAACCTTGTTTCTTAGCTATGTCTATGTGAACTCCTAATAATCTTTTAGCATATCCGTAACCAAAGTTATTCTCATTAGGTATACTATTATGTAAGTCCTTTTCATACAAAGGATAATGATCTGAAACGTCTGGGTATATGCACGATGATAAGGTTCCTATGAACTTACCAACTTTATAAATCCTTGCGTACTTGACTAAGAAAGTATTCATCAACACATTATGCTCATAATAATCAAATGGTTTAGATATATTATCCACGATACCACCAACCTTAGCAGCTAAATGAATAACTACATCAGGTTTATGAGTCTCATACATTCTTATGACTTCTTGCTCTTTAGTTAAATCAAAGTCTTTTGAACTAAGATAAATTCCATCTATATTATTTTGTAGATAGGATCCTACAAGACCAGTTCCTCCTGTTACTACTACTTTCATTTCTTATATTCTTTTAGCCAATGCTCTACCATCTCATCTAACATAGTTTCAAAAGTATATTTAGGTTGCCATCCAGTTATTGTTCTCAGTTTAGTAGAATCGCCTTTTAGCATGTTTAGCTCTTCTGGCCTATAGAACTTTTCATCTTGAGTAACCCACTTAGTCCAATCAAGCCCTATTTTATCAAATACATATTGGCATAAGTCTTTCACTGTGTGTGATATACCGGTTGCACAAATAAAATCGTCTGGGGTATTTTGCTGAAGTATTAACCACATTGCTTCAACAAAATCTTTGGCATGACCCCAGTCTCTTGAAGCATCAAGGTTTCCTAACTTTAACTCGTTAGACAGTCCATAATAAATTTTAACGGCCTCTTTTACAACTTTATTTGTAACAAAATTAGTACCTCGTCTTGGTGATTCGTGGTTAAACAAAATGCCATTAGATATAAACATACCGTAAGAATGTCTATAGTTTCTAGCTATGTTATAACCAAATACTTTAGCACAACCATATGGAGATACAGGGTGTAGTGGAGTCGTTTCTCTTTGAAAGCCGTCTTGATCAATTGAATTACCAAACATTTCTGAAGATGATGCTTGATATATTTTTATATTGTTATTAATCTCTTTAACGGCTTCTAACAAATTTAATACTCCTAGTCCTGTAGTATTTGCTGTGTAAATAGGTTGATCGAATGAAATACGGACGTGAGATTGTGCTGCTAAATTATAGATCTCAACAGGTTCTACTTTGTTGATTATCCTTATTAGAGACGATATGTCTGTCATATCTCCATAGTGCAATTTTACTTTATTAAAAACACTATCTATTCTTGCTGTTTGATTCTCTGCTACAGAGTTTCTTTTCAATACTCCGTGAACTTCGTACTTTTTATCTAAAAGAAATTCAGCTAAATAAGAACCATCTTGGCCGTTTATTCCTGTAATTAAAGCTATCTTGTTCATAGTACTGAATATAACGTATTTTGCTTCTCTTGTCTCTCAATTGTTTTAGGATGAATCAGGCAATAAAATTCCTCAGCAGGCATCAAAGCATATGTTGTATGCCCTGTCAAAACCTCATGGACCTTGTTTGCCCAATTGATCTTGGGTGAGTTCTGTAAGATCCTTGTCTGGTAGTCTGGGAAGTTTACCCAGCCTTTCTCATCAACACGCCATCTCCATGTATCAATATGCTGTTGAGTAAGTCCGTCTACTGTGTTTATCCTAGGTAGTAAAAATAAGTCAATTGTTGGATTGTCTTGTAGTATTTCTGGCAAGTGTTGTATAAACTCTTCTTTCAAGTATTCGTCAGCATCTATTTGAAAGATCCACTCTCCATAACAGTTGGCTTTAAGATTGTTTTTAAAAGCACCAAAGTTACCTTTAAGACCAAACTCAACTAATCTAATTTGATCCTTATGTTTATCAACCACTTGATAAACTTCTCTAGTAGTGTTACCAAGATCTGCTTGAACCACAATCTCATCTTCTTGCCTTTTATTCTTAATCAATAAGCTCAAGAGTCTATCTAACTCTTCATGCTCATTACAAACTGGTATAGCATAACTTATTCTCACTTCAATACAGTTTTAATATATTCTTTCAATCTATCTTTAGGCATCCAACCAAGTCTTTCAATAGCATCATTGTTTACTCTGATCGTTTCACGGTAGTTTCCTTTTACATC
>Ga0315901_10011314_pt1 | contig 10041 bp, 7 predicted proteins | sample LakEriMetagenome_10_FD_203761 | JGI IMG/M metagenome (GOLD analysis project Ga0315901, IMG submission 203761) | Freshwater fungal communities from buoy surface, Lake Erie, Ohio, United States - Buoy 2 MA116 | ecosystem: Environmental > Aquatic > Freshwater > Lake | place: USA: Lake Erie, Ohio... | reverse complement strand
GTGTTCCAAATCGCCGAAGGCGGTATGGCACGCGTGTACGATATTCTGGTGCGATTAAAAGCTCTGGCTTCTCAAGCCGGCTCGTCGCAATTGTCATCCACCGAACGCGGCATGTTGGATACCGAATACCAAGCCATGGTCGATGAGATCGATCGTTTGGCTGCCAACACCACGTTTAACGGCAATACCCTGATCAACAAAAACGTCACGGTAACGCGTGCCGGTGCTGGTGTGTTTAACAGCAACAATGCCAGCGTATTGGATTTCGCTGCCGCCGTGCAAACCGGCACCGGGGACGCCACGGTAGGCTTTAACTTTGCCAGCGCCAGCGGCAATCGCCAAATTACCGCTAGCGCGAACGGCTTGACCTATCAGGGCACGATTGCGGCAAACTTGCTGAATAGCTCGGGTCAGTTGATATCAGGCACCGCCATTCGTTTGGTGGCAACCGATGGCAGCGGCAACGCCGCTACCGGCAACAATGCCAACAATTATATCAGCGTAACCTTTAATAGCGGCGTCGACGTGACTACGGCACTGGGCGCCGATAACTCGGTGACAGTTGGCGGTGGTTCCACCACCACCTTCGCCTTCAAAGTCGGCACCAGCGGTATTTCGGCCAACGACGAAATCAGCCTCAACGTGCGCGGCATGAATACTAAGTCGCTGGGCATTAACAACAGCAATATTACAACTGTTGTACGTTCGGATGCCGCATCTGCTGCTGTAACCGAAGCGATCAACGTGTTGTTGAACGCTAGATCCGAGGTCGGTGCTGTACAAAACCGCCTGGAATCGGCCCAGAACAACATCAATACGATTTTGGAAAACATCGAGGCAGCCCGGTCCGCTTACTTGGATTTGGATATCGCCGCCGAGATGGCAACCTTTACCAGCAAACAGATCCTGGTCCAAGCCGGTGTCTCGATGTTGGCCGAGGCTAACAAAGTGCCGCAGAACTTGCTTCGCTTGTTCCAGTAGATTTTTTGAGGCGGGGGAGATCCCTCCCCCGCCTCCATTAAGACCAAGACGGGGACCACCCCGCTGGATCAGGAGGAGTAGACGCAATGGACCTAACAGGTGTTTCTGTTGGTCCACAGGTAAAAGCGGAACCCGCTAAGGTTCCTGTGGACCAAAGCATCCAAAGCAGTGCCGGTTTCAGCGGCGTGCGCGCGGGTGTATCAACGCAGTTGGCCAATGCCGTGGCGCAAAGCACGCAAATGAGCGATGTCGTGCCACGCAGCAAAGGTAGCCTTTCAATGGACGATGCGACCAAACGGGTCGTCTATACCAAGGTCAACCCCCGAACCGGCGAGGTGGAAAAGATACCCAGCGAAGCCGAACTCAGGGCCGCTGCGACACTAAAGCAACAGCTTGATGAAATGGAAGCCGCTGCCGCCAGCCTAAAGAATCTGGCAGTTGCGGGCGACTTACTCGATACCAAAGCCTAGACCGGAAATAAAATTACCGGGAATTTTAGGCGAATTTTATCGATTTAGCATTTCATTAACCCTTGCCAGGTAGGATGGGTATTATGGCTGATTCAGTAAACACCAGCCGACTTGTAGTTGGCAACAATGGCCGCACCTCCTTTTCCGGATTGGGCGGTGGCATCGATTTTCAGGCCGCCGTCGATTCGATGGTCGAGGCCAAGCGCGTTCCGATTAAGGCGCTCGAAGACACCATCAGCACCAATAAGAGCAAAATCAAGACATTAGGTGATTTAAACGCGCGCATGACCGCCGTGCGCGAGGCGCTGGACAAGCTGCGTGGTAAAATTTCCGCCGACCGCAGCAGTAACATCTTTTTGAACAAACAATCGTTTCAAACCACTAGCCGCGAAACTTCGTTATTGAACAACCCCAATCGCGTCGGCGCATCCGTGGCGGCCAATTTGATTGGCGTAACGGTGAATGGTTTAGCTGAAAAAGGCTCCTACGAAGTAGAAGTGTTGCGCACCGCCCGCGCGCAAAAAGATTCCAGCAGCGTGATGACTTCACGCGCACAACAAGACCGCAGCGACGCCATCACCTCCGATAGTACAGGACTTGACACCTTGGTCAGCATGCCGGCTGGTAGCTTCACCATTAACGGCAAAACAGTGACCGTTGACGCTACCGATACATTGCAGCAAGTGCGGGATAAAATCAACGCCGTGGCCGATATCGGCGTTACTGCCAGCATTACGAATCCAGGCGCTGGCGATTACCGTTTGGTTATCACCAATAATACACCTGGTAACGTTACGACTTACTCAGACAATACGGATATTTTGGCTGCGCTGGGTGTACTGAACGTCAACGACAGTATCAAAAACCAAGTGCAGGCTGCCGTTACCAACACCAGCAGCGCGCTAAACGTCGTAGCTCCCGGCTTCGCGGGCGGCAGCTTTAGCATCAACGGCAAAACCATCAGCATCGAGGCAACCAGCACCCTCCAAGATTTGCGCGATCGCATCAACACCGCCAATGCCGGGGTAAGCGCCAGTATCGTTACCAGCACTACGAATGAAGCTTATTTGGTTATCACCTCGAATTCGACTGGCGTGCCCATTACCTATGTCGACACCTCAGACGTGTTGGCCAGTTTGAATGTATTAAATGCTAATGACACGGTAAAAAACCAGCTTCAGACGGCTCAAACCGCCCAATTTACCGCCAACGGATTGCGCGATGCCAGCCGCCAGCGCAGCGATATGATCTATAATCCGGCTGTATCTTTGGCGACACTTGCGCCCGGCCTCGTAACGGCTGGCGCGCAAAGCTTTCAAATCAGCAGCGGCGGGGTGCCGTTTACGGTCAATTACAATGATACCATGACCACCAACCAGATTATCGATGCGGTCAATGCCGCTGCCACATTGGCCGGATCCGACGTGACCGCCAGCTTGGAAACCATCGAAGGCGGCAACGGCGGCTATCGCATGGTTATCAAGGACGCTTCGGGCGATGCCGTGACTTTTAGCGCGGATACGGGCGGCTTTGTCAATGCGATGGACTTTAAAGATCCCAAGATTCTAGAACGCACCAGCAACACCGTTAGCGATTTGATCAATGGGATGACCCTGAATCTTTTCGCAGCCGAAGGCGGCACAACAATCAAGATTGATGTCGAACAGAATTTGAACGACGTCAAGAATCAGATCGCAACATTCGTCGACGCGTACAACAAGCTGATCGAGTTTATGAACATCCAAACCACGGTTGATCCGATCACCGGCAAGCCGACAAAAGACACCGGTATTCTATTCGGATCGCGTGTTATCTCGGACGTCACTGGCCGTTTGGGCCTTTCTTTGTCGCAATCGGTTTCCGGGGTTAATTCCTCCTTTGCCGCGCTTGGCAATATCGGCATTAAATTTGTCGACAATAACCGCATTAGTAATCAGGATCTGCGGAACACCCTCGAAATCGACGAGCAAAAACTCGATCAGGCGATTTTGAACAATGGCGAGGATGTCCGCAAGCTGTTTACCTTCGATGGGCGGACCAATGACTCACGCTGGACCATCACCGGCTTTGATGGCGGCGTAGCCTATGCCGCAAGCGGCCTGAATATCAATTTCACCCATGACGGCACGAAACTGACCGCAGCCGATATCGGCGGCAACAGCAGTTTGATCGAGATCATCGGTGACAATTCGATCCGCATCAAAGACGGCCCAGGCAAAGGCATGACTTTGTTTTACAACGGTTCCGCCGCCACCGCGACGGTAACGGCGAATTACACGGTGGGCTTTGCGGCCAATATGTTCAACACCTTACAGGATTTATTGGTCGAGAACACCGGTACAGTCGATAACGAGGTCGACGCGCTGACCACCTTGAACAAAACCAATCAAGAACGCATCGACCGCCTGAACGAGCGCATCGAAACTTTCCGCCAGATGCAATTGGACAAATTCACCAGAATGGACGCCGCCATGTCTAGCGCCAAAAGCCAGCTGGATCAGATCAAGCAAAGCTTTGCGCAGAAAAGTAATTAATCAGTGAGCCGCCTGCAGGTAGAAAGATAAAAACTTGTCGCAGAATCAAGCCCACAAAGCCTATGCCCAGCAGCAAATTTTTACCGCCTCGCCCGCAAAGCTGGTGCTGATGTGCTATGAACACGCCATTGGCGCGCTGAACGAAGCCATTCGCGCCATTCAAGAAAACAATGTCGAAAAACGGTGGAAGGCCAATGCCAAGGCAACCGAAATCATCGGTCATCTGTGGAGCACGCTGGAAATGGAGGGTGGCGGCGAGATTGCCAAGAACCTGGACCAGCTTTATAATTTGATGCTATCCAAATTGCCGGATGTGGATTTCAAAAACAGCGTCGAAACCGCCCAAGAAGTCATTAAATTGTTGGAACCGTTGCGAGACGCTTGGCGCGAGCTTGCAAATAAGTTTAGCGAACAGGAACTGGCGAAGGCACGCGCCGAAGCCGAATTGGCCCATAGCCAGTCGGCCCCCGCTGCCGCCCCTGTAGCTATTCCAGCGCCTACTGCCACAACTACACCTGCTGCGCCCGCGCCGTTACCACAGGTAGCGGCTGCCGTGCCCGTGGCAGCTCCCGCTGCTCCCGCACCAAAAAATATGGGCGGATATGGGGCGGTCAAGCCGCGCGCGCCTGCCCCGGCGGGCCAATCATCGATGACTTTCTCTGCATAAAACTCTGAGCACACTTTGATTAATCTAAACCGCCGCCGAGGCGGTTTTTTAATTTAGCCCACTAAAATACTACGCGGCAAATATTGCCGCAGGCTAGTCCAGTTCATTTCCTTAACCATCTTTAAGTATTACCAGCAGTGCGAACAACACCGCCCAGCATCCCCTGACATTTAAAATAACCGTTTTATTCCAATCACTTAAATCAAATTTTCCCAAGTTGGCATCGGTCTTGCATTACTTCAACCGTGCTAGGCAGAACTACGTCCAAGCATGGTCCGGCAAGCAAGCCGGGCGTAATTGGCAAAGGAGATCGACATGGGCATGAGTCTTAACACCAACCTGACCGCGAGTATCGCACACCGCAATTTAATGCAGTCGGATGCGGATATGACGCGCTCTTTGGCCAAGTTATCGTCCGGTCAACGGGTCGTATCGGCCCGCGATGACGCCGCGTCCATGGCTATCGGCTCCCGCCTCCGTTCCGATTTATCCGCTTTGCGCCAAATCCAAATTAACGCCACCCAGGCCATGTCGCTGTTGCAGGTCGCCGAAGGCGCCCATGCCCGCGTTTACGACATGCTGGTGCGCTTAAAAGCTTTGGCTTCCCAAGCTGGCTCCGCCAGCTTGTCCAACACCGAACGCAGCATGTTGGATACCGAATACCAAGCGCTGGTCGATGAAATCGATCGCGTCGCCGCAGCCACCACCTTTAACAATAACCAGCTCGTCAATGCCAACTATGTGCAAACTGCAGGCGGATTATTGGGTGGAACTAGCGCCATAGATGTCGCCTTTGGCGGTGGGAACACCAATCCCGTCAGTTTTAGCATGGGCAGCAACGCCGCCGGTCCAAGCTTTTCGGTTTCGCAATCTAACGGTGTCTTGTTGTCTGGCAGCTTGCCAAGCACCCTGCTAACCAACGGAGCGCTAACAAGTGGAACGTCAATTCGTCTGACTAACGCCACTTCTGGCAACGATACTTATTTCGCGGTTACTTTTGCTAACGGCGTGGACTTTACCACGGGCCAACCGACGGGCGCTATCACCCTTGGCACCAGCAGCAGCTCGAACAGCAACCAAACATTCAAGGTCGGTATTGGCAGCAACCCAACCGATAATGAAATCAGCTTTAAATTAAAAGGCGTCAATTCCAAGGCTTTGGGTTTGAACAACAGCAATATTCTGACCCAACAGCGCGCCGATGCGGCATACGCTGCGGTTGGCATCGCCACAGATTTATTATTGACTTTCCGCGCAGAAATCGGCGCAGGGCAATCGCGATTGGAATCGACCCAGCAAAACATTGCCGTCGTCGTCGAAAACCTGGATGCCGCCAGATCCGCCTATTTGGATCTCGACGTTGCCCAGGAGATGTCCGCCTTTACCAACAAGCAAATCTTGCAGCAGGCCGGTATCGCCATGATCGCTCAGGCCAACCAGCTGCCCAAAGACTTGCTGCGCCTGTTCCAACAATAGCACCCTGATTCAATAGGAGAATGAAAATGACCCAATCAAACGCTGCCATGGATTTGGAAACAACCTTGATGAACGCTTCGCCTTTGACTTTGGTGGTGATGGCTTATGAAAAAGCTATCGAAAAACTGGAAACCGCCGTCAAATGCATCGATAGCGGCGATATCGAAGGCCGCTGGCGTAACATCGAGACCGCGACCGATATTATCTCGGAACTGTATATGACGCTAAATCATGAACAAGGCGGCGAAGTGGTTGAAAACCTGAGCTGTTTATATGGCTTTATCCTCTCCCGCTTGCCACGCGTTAACTTCTACAATGACCGCCAGACCGCCATCGCCTCGATCAAAATTATGGCCCAGCTCAAGGCATCGTGGGAAGAATTGGCCCGTCAAGGAATTGATTCGGCAATGGCCAGCGCAGCTATGAGCGCAAGCTCGGGCGCAGAATCTGCCGCTGCCGCAGGTATGTAGACGACATCCGGTAAAATCTGCACGGCAGATTTTACCAAGTTGATTGCAAGTCAGGGAAATTATTTTGAAAAATCAATGATCGAATAATTGGCCCGGAATTTGCAAGATACAATCGGAACACAAGTTAGGCACATTTAAAAAAAACGGTATTATAAAATGAATTTGGGTACGCTCATGCTGAACACCGCCACTGCCCCGGCCAATAGGCCGGAAGCAGTGGACACGGACCGCGCCACTGGCGCGGATTTCAGCGCCATTCTCGCCAGCCAAGATAGCGCGCCCCCAGAGCAGCAAATCGAAGTCGAGGCCGAGCCTGTCAAAGAGTCCAAATCGCAATCCACAAAGCGCGAAGAGCCTAAATATTCCGATGAAGACAACGCAACCGATGATAAATCCCCGGCGCCTACTGCTGGCATCGATCCGACCGCGCTGCTGTTATCTGCGACCAGCGTACCGGTTGTGCCGACAGCGCCGGCCCCTTTGGCCACCGACGGCACCACCGGGCAAAACACACCAATTAGCAGCGTAATCACCGCGCCCGTAACCGCTATCCAAACCACAAGCTTGATCGCAAGCGACCCGGCCGCAGCCACCATCGCCGCCGCGACGTCTGATGCAACCCCGAGTGATCCATCCAGCAAAGATGCGGACATCATCGACGCGCTATTGGCGAAATTCGCCATGCCGGATGCCGATTCCGCCGCCCCGAATTCTCTGCCCGCCCCGACTATGGCTGCAGACACAAAAACTCCCGCTGCCGCTAACGCCACCCCAGAGCCCACTGCCCCCCAGAGCTTAGCAGTGGCGGGAGAACCCGATACCAATTCACCATTGAATCCGCTTAAACCGACGGAAGCGAGCGCGCCACAACCAAGCGAGCGCACAACTTTGGGTGACAAGCCCACAGCCACCAATGCCAGCAAGCTTGTGGCAACGGACGCCCCCGCATCTGGCATTAGCGCCAACGCGCCCATGACAGCACCAATCCCCCAGCCCAGCACGCCACAACCGATTTTGATGAACGTGGATAAAGCACCGCTGGCGGCACAAGTGATTGCGCTGCCCCCAAGCGAACAAGTCGCCGTGCAAATCGTTAAATCCGCCAAGCTGGGCACGGACAAAATTAGAATTCAATTGTCGCCCGAAGATTTAGGCCGGGTTGAAATCAAATTGGAAATGGGCAAAGACGCCAGCGTCAAAGCGGTTATCTCCGCCGATAAGCCGGAAACCGCCGAATGGCTGGCCCGCGATGCCAAGCAATTGGAACGCGCTTTGGCTGATGCCGGCTTCAAGCTTGATCAAAACAATTTGGAATTCAAACACAATTCCCCAAACGGCAATCAACATCAGGCCCAGCAATTCGGCTATGACGCCCGCGACGGACAAAACCACAGCCAAAAATATTATGGCCAGAAAAATGGCTCGGCTGCTTTGGATACAGATCAGAATGCAATTATCCGCAACTATGTCGTCCCTGCGGACGGCATCAATATAATGGCGTAAGGAGCAGGTTATGGAAGTACAAGCAGCCTCACAAGCCAGCGCCGCCGCAAATGCCGCCGGACGTAAAAGCATCGCCCAGGATTTCGATAAATTCCTGTTCCTGTTGACGCAACAGTTAAAGAACCAAGATCCGCTGGAGCCTATGGACACATCGGAATTCACCAATCAATTGGTCCAATTCGCCGGTGTCGAGCAAAGCATCAAATCGAACGAGAATTTGCAAAACATTCTGGAGCTGCAAGAACGCAATTCCGCCGTTGGCGCGGTCAATTATATTGGCAAAGAAGTCGAAGTCTTAGGCAACAAACTGCCGATGGTCGATGGCGAAGCGAAATTCAAGTATTCGTTGCCGGAGACGGCCAATAGCATACGCATTGAAATCCGCGACGCCAAGGGTAATGTGGTTCGCGAATTGGAAGGGCCAAAAACCGCTGGCGCGCATGAATTGACTTGGGACGGCAAAGACCGCTTTGACGTGCCGGTATTGGATGGCGCTTACACCGTCAATGTCCTGGCCAACAGAGAAGTCAACGGTGTGCCGAAAAATATCAAAGCCGAAATCGGCACCTTGGGCCGCGTCACGGGCTTGATCAATTTGGATGGCCAAACCAATATCATGATTGGTAACGCGCCATATAAAGTAAGCGAGATTGTCCGCGTGCGCGAAGCCAGAATTTCGGCTGTATCCCCAACGCCGGGCACCCCACCGATTCCGAGCACCGAGACGCCATCGATTTTGGATAATAACGGCATTCGCAACCCATATGACGAGAATGGTTTTAATGGCAATTATCAATTCGTGCCGTATGACCAAGAAGACGTTATTCCGCCTGGCGGCGGCTAAGTTTTTAACTTCGTAATCAACCATGATGCGTCAGGACGCGCATCGCATGCTTCAGGTAGAGATCACGAATAGGAGTATATGCGATGAGTGTGTTTAACGCGCTGGTTACCGGTGTTTCGGGCCTATCCGCACAATCCCAAGCCCTGGCGACAATTTCTGATAACATCGCCAACGTCAATACGGTTGGCTATAAACGGGTTACCACCCGCTTCACCTCGCTTGTGACGCAATCGAACCAACAAATCCACTCGCCCGGCGGTGTGCGTTCCAACCCGTTCCACGTGGTCGATGCACAGGGTCTGTTGCAATCCACCGGCGGTCAAACCGATATCGGTATCGAAGGCGATGGGTTTTTCATCGTCAACGCCAACCGTACCCCCGGTGTGGGCGATGAATACGTCTATACCCGCGCCGGTTCATTCAATACCGACAACCAAGGTTTCTTGCGCAACGCCGCAGGTTATTATTTGCAAGGCTGGCAGTTGGATGCCAGCGGCAATTTGCCCGCCAATACCACCAGCATCAATTCGCTGAAAACCATCAACCTATCCAATATCGCTGGCACCCCAAAAGCCACAACCAATATCGGCCTGGGCCTGAATTTGCCTGCGAACACGGCTACGGCATCGACGCAAAACACCCAAATCACCCTTTATGATACATTGGGTGTAGCGCGTAACGTGCAATTGACCTGGACCAAAACAGCCAACGCCAATGAGTGGGCGCTGACCCTTTCTCCGAGCGGCGGCAGCACAGTTGGGTATCAAGGTGCAACTGGCGCAGCATTTACCGCCGCAGGGATTGATGGCACGCCTGCAACCGACCGGATGTTGGTTACATTTGACGCCAACGGTAAATTAAATGATATCCAATATGATGGCGGCACGCCAGCTTCGATCTTGCGCGATGAGGGTGAAACTAACGAAGGAAAAGTCGTCTTGCGCTTTAACTTCGCCCCCGCCAGCGCCACCCAAGATATCTCGTTTGATTTCGGCGCTTCGGTTGCTAATCCGGTTACCCCTGCCCTGGCCGATCAAGTCAGCCAAGTCGGTAATAACTATAGCACCAACTTCGTCAACCAAGACGGTGTGGCGCC
>Ga0315901_10011312_pt1 | contig 10041 bp, 8 predicted proteins | sample LakEriMetagenome_10_FD_203761 | JGI IMG/M metagenome (GOLD analysis project Ga0315901, IMG submission 203761) | Freshwater fungal communities from buoy surface, Lake Erie, Ohio, United States - Buoy 2 MA116 | ecosystem: Environmental > Aquatic > Freshwater > Lake | place: USA: Lake Erie, Ohio... | reverse complement strand
ATCGAGGATCCGTGATGCTCTTGCATGTTGGGTCAACTTGAAGATCGCTTCGCTTTGACCAATCAACAAGATAGGAGATTGACTCTCCAGGGCGCGAGTCGATGAACTGCTGAACATGCATGCCACGCTCAGCATCGTCCGGAATCGCCCAACTCTCGCCTGGATCACCTATCCAGGCATCATCAGCAATACTGACATGTGGGGTAGTCAAGAGACCAAGAAAAAGGATGAAACTTGATGCAATGAGCGCTAATCGCTTCATGCTTTCTTATATCCCTTCGGACACTTTGCTCTACTTCCTGAAACCTTCTTGCTCTTTGTTCCTTTGACGCAGAGTACGGACTTCTTAGTCGACTTTGAGGTCGCTACTGGAGTCGATGTGGGGGTTGGTGATGGAGATGCTGCGACTGTGGGTCGTTCTTGGACCATCTTCACCTGGACCACTGGCGCAGAGTAGGTGAAGCCTTTTGCTGAGAGATAGAGCCAGCCGTCCTTCTCCCCAACCACAGTAGTGGCTACCTTCTTGCTTCCATCCTCACCGAAGATGGAGATGCTCGCGCTAATCGGCGCATCAGTGAAACCGTAGAGGCACTTGGTCAACGACTTCTTGATCGCAAGATCATAGGTTCCCAAGAATTCCTCATTCTTGGGTGTGAAGTGTGGCGCCATCACCTTGTAGTCCAGAGTCCCATCTTCCGCCTTGAATTCAGGCGCACCAGCGCCATAGACAGATGCGTTGGTCGTCACCAAACCACTGAATTCCTTGGCGTCGGAGATGCACTTCGGTGTTCCGCCCATCTCATTTCCTGTCAAGATTCGATATCGCCACATCGTGGGTATGGCAACTGCCTTGTCGCCAAGAATCGGCAACCAAAGTTTGAGGACACGGAGTGCTTCGTCACCACTTACATCGGCGTTGTAGGCGAAAGGTTTATCGATAACTGACTTGTTTGCCCAGTTACCACTTCCACCAAATGGATGTTCATCAGTGGTTATCCACTTCTTCACTTCGTCAGAGAGCTGACTGCTCTGTACCCAGCCACCAACAACAGGTACTTGTACGGGGAAGGCGCTGATCTCCACTCGTTGCAATCCGGTGGAATCTGTCGATGCCGCGATCTCTGGATTGAAGACTCGGCCATGGAACCAACCGGGAATCTCTGCCCCGATTCGAACCTTTACTCCGAGTGTGTGATCGAGAGGCAAAGGTTGACGAGCCAAGCAGACTCCGACGCCTGCTACCGCGCAATGCTCGACACTCTCGCCATTCCAACTTCCATAACCCAGTATCTTCACCCCAAGCTTTGCAGAATCGTTGGCAGTGATTGGGAAATAGTTTCCAGAGACTTCGTTTACCGCATAAATGGCTGTCGAGAATCGATTGACCTTGAATTTCTGCGTCGTGATCGGAGTGTTTCGCTCCTTGTCGAGACCAACAACAATGTTGGAGATCACGCTATAGGTCGTCTTGCCACCACCATGGGTGACTCCGGGAATCTCCCACAATCCCCCCATTGCGGGTCTTGGGAGGTTTATCTCTGGTCTCGGTTGATAGAAGGCAGTCCCTGTCTCAACTATCGCCTTCTTGAATATCCCTTCGACTCTCTCCCCCGACGGCTTGATTGCATATAGCGATTCGATGCAGAAGCGATCGTTGGCATCGAGACACGGAGCGAGGTTGGTATCTGCATAGACATAAGGTGCAGCAACACATGCTGGATCATCGAGGGAATTACACAGATATGACTCACGCTTGAACGCCTCCGATGAAGGATCGCCCAACCTTGGATTTGCAATCAGCGAGGCTGTATGGCGCTCTGCTTGTTCGTTGATGTAGAGGCTCTTCCAACCATCTTCCTCTTTGAACTTCTGCGTGTACTGCTCATCAGGAATGACATTTGAGCTAGCTCCCACTTGGGGAATCACCAGTCCCAATGAAAGGAGTGCCACCAAGATTCGCTTCATGCTCTCTTGTATCCCTTCGGACACTTGGACTTATTGCCCTTGAGAGTCAAACTTTTGGAGCCTTTTAGACAGACGATCCTGCCTGAACCCTTCTTCTCGACAGTGACAATAGGTTTGGCAACTTCAGAGGTTTGAGAGGATGGAGCAGAAGGCGCTTCCTGGCTCAACTTCACCTTGATCGTGGGTGTCGAGAAGGTGAAGTTCTTTGCAGAGAGATAGAGCCATCCATCACGCTCTCCCGTAGAGGTGGTCGCGACCTGAGCAGTTCCCGTTGCGGAGAGAACAGAGATGTTCGCTGTGATTGGAGCTGCAGTGAATTTATAAAGACAGCGTGCGGTGTCACTTCTCATCACCATGTCATAGGTACCTGATGCAAGCGTCTTTCCGTCAGGCAAGTAATGCATCCCCGCTACTCTGTAGGACAACTCGCCGTCGACAAAGTCAGGAACCCTTCCATCGTAAACTGTTGCATTAGTCGTCACGATACCCAAGAGTCGGCTCTTGTCATTGAGACAAGCATTGGTCGAGATTCCATCAATCGTGCTCACGTTCCAGACCCTTGATACGCCTATTGCTGTGTCCTTGGCGATGTCTCGGAACATCTCAAGCCAACCAAAATCACCCCAGTGAGAGAAGCTGTACCGCCGGCCTGAGCCTGCGAAGATGGCACTTGAAGGATTCCCACCTGTTCCCGCGATGATCCTCTGCTCCTCCGGTGTGGTGTTCTCCTTCGTTGCAATGGCTCCAAATCGAGCGACAGTCGCGGGCTCTCCTGCAATGACAATCTTGTTGTTCGCGGAATCAAATGGAGTCACGACGATATTAGGGGCTGTCAATCTTCCCCGGAACCATCCAGCGATTTCATTGCTTAGTCTGATGGTGAGTTGGACTCTCACATCTTCCGGGAAGTCTTGTGGTGTTCCACACTTGCCTGCTTCAAGCCAAACGCAATTCTCCCCACTACCTGCGTAGAGGATTGTCTTACGTCCATTGACATCTAGATTCTCATGTCTCGGCGCATAGAACATAGAACTTGAACGTTCAGTATATGGAAAGACACTTGCTTGAAAAGAAGATGCGTAGAAACGCTTGGTAGTTCTATTCCACTTGAAGTTCGTGCTGACAATCGGCGCGTAAGTCGTGGTACCGCCTAGATGAGTAAAACCTGCAACAGAAAACAGAGGTGTCGACTTGAAGGCTGGTAATCCTTTGCTAGGTATTGGGGCATATTCCGGTGTGGCAACACTACGAAGATAGGTTCCTTGGACTACCTCTCCCCGACTAGTGCTTAGACCAAAGCTCTCGATGCAGTTCGCCTCGGTGGCTGTCTCACAGACACCTAAGATGGAATCTCCCCGGAAGTCATTATTGGCATCGTTCAAGTCGCAATCACCGGAGTCATACTCCATATTGCAGACGCGGCCTTGGAAATTTCCAGAACTCTTCACATCGAAGACAACTTGTCGTATTGAACGAGTCGGAACGTAACTCTCCTCTGCTCCGACTAGCTCCTCGCCCACCTTGACATCTGTAGGAAGTCGCCACGCTTCTGCCTTCGCGCTCGGTAGGTCAATCAAAAGCGAGAGGATCGCCAGAGCAAGAATGGCTACTGTTCTTTGCCGCTTCATATCGAAAACTCGGAAAATAGGAACTGGGTGATGGGTGACGTCACCAAAGGCCTTCTAGTAGACATCAAAACGCACCATCAATTCCAGTCTAGGTGTGGATCTGACACATGCTTGAACTTGCGCCAGCGATGGACGGACTCCCGCACGATTTCTCGCACGGGAGTCATCCATCCCTGTCCTCATTCCCTTCAAGATCCCCGAATGATTCTTCGAGGATCGATAAAGGAGTCGGCTAGCCCAACTTGTAGCCGGTTGGGCACTTAGGAGCAGTGCCCGTTACTTTCTTAGTGGTCTTCCCCATCTTGCACGTGATGGTCTTCTTCGCTGGGGACGACTTTGCCTTGGAAGGCTTGTAGTTTGGCTTCATCTTGATCGTCAACTTCGGACGCGAGTACTCGAATCCAGAGACGTCGATGATGATGTTGCCGCCCTTGACCGAGATGACGCTGAGCGCACCCGATGAGCCACCCTCTTCAGTGGTGACAGTCACCTGTAGTGCAGTTGCTGCATCACGTGGGTTGGTCAAGCCCCAAAGAAGTTCTGCATCCTTCACTGGGATGACGGCCTTGTAGAAGCCCTTGTTGACAGTTGTGCCATCAGGCGCGAAGTGCGGTGCTGCCGCATTCCACTCGAAGGACTTTGTCTCGTCCTTCCAAGTCGGGGTCGAGAGCGAGCAGACACCGTTTGTACCAACGTACATACGACCGCTCATTCCATCGACACCGAAGCCTGCGGTGTCATTGCTGACAACGATGAGAGCTTGGAGCTGACGGACATTCGCTTTCGCGACGCCAGTCTCACCAAGGCAATCTGCTGTCTTGCGGAAGAGAGGGACAGTGACAGGTTGTCCTGTCATCGTCAGATAGGTGTAACCCTCTTCTTCGGTGTACTTCATCACGACATCGACACCGACAGCGACAGTGACGCCAGGTACGACATCAGTGTTGGTCTGTGGTGATCCGACTCGGACCTTTGCGGTGACCACGATGTCTGGATCGAGGCTCACTGCATATGCCTTATTTCCTACCTGACCAGCGAGGCTGGTGGCAAGTGAGGAATTGGTCAAGGTTGGAAGGACATCCATGAAGAAGTGGTTGCTGAACTCATTGAAGGCCTTGGTCTCGACGTAGATACCGTCATAACCGAGGACTCCGAGATTGAGTGCATCCCAACGTGGGTGTGTCCAACGACCAGGAAGTGCGCGGCCGGTCTCTGCTGCAGGGCTCACAGCAGTTGCTGTGTCTGGAGCGAGTGGTGCGGTCGCGGTAGCGGTATCAGTGGTCGTAGCTGCTGGTGCCGTTGGAGTTGTTGCAGTGGTACCTGCAAGTACCCAACCATTGGTCAGAGCATTCGCTGCGATCCATGGTGGAATGACATAAGGCTCGACCTCGCTGAATGCACCAGTGGTCGCGTTATATGTCGCATTGATCTTCGGACGTTGCTGCAACTCAGAAAGTTGAGCAAGGTCGACACGAGTCTCAGCCTTCATACGCTCGATCTGCTTCTTGACTTCATCTGCAGTCTTCATATGCCAAGCCATGATCAACTCGTTGTTGAGGACGATACCCATCGATGCGCTGTAGCACTGACCGAAGGTCGACTGAGTAGAGGTGTTGGTCTTGTTATCCCAGCACTGCATTGCATAGTCGTAGAACTCGGTCGGCTTGTTGATGTCCCAAGTCTTGGTCGCTTCGTCGTACTTTGCGCCTTGCTCTGGGTGATTTGGTGTCTTCCAGAGTGGCGTGAGGTCTACGAACTGAACCGCCGGGTTGACGAGAGCGTCTCGCTGATATTGCGAGAGCCACCAGTTGTTGCCATTGACTCTGCCGTTACGGACAGTTGCAATCGGCGCCCAGAAATCCTTTGGCTCGGCCTCTTGTGGAACCGCTGCACCAGTGCGTACGAAGGTGAGCGGGATCGGTGCCGCACCAGAGATGCTGATCGATACTGATTGGATACAGTAGATCGCAGTCGGTTGCGCAGCACATGCTGGCATTGCGGTCCGTGGAAGACGCAACGCTGCGTTGGAAGGCAGCGAGGTCACGACCACGAGGCCGGCGATAAGAGCGATCCCGGAAAGGATCGCTGTGAGCTTCTTCTTCACTTTCTCCTCCTTGGAATCCCGAGGGATGAAGATCATCTCCCGAGGTCGAGAACAGGGGTCAGGGAGGTCCCTGACAGAGAACACACCGCTATTCAGAGCAAAATTTATGCGCTCCATGTCCGATTTGTCAGGGTCTTTTCGATATCAATTTGGTCATCTTCAAGCGCGATAGAGACCGATAGGCCCGGTTTCGCGCCTTTCTCGGTGGCGGGAGGTGTGAAAGGGCCTAGAGAGAGGTCAGGTACCAGTTCCACTGCCAGGTCGCACCCCGACGGATGGTGAGCTCTTTGAACTCTGGGAAGGTGAATATCAAGATCGCAGTGTCCCCGGGCACAACCGTCACCGGTCTAGTCACTGATGAGAGCGGGTTGTAATCGATGAAGACTGAGATCGAAGGTGCGATGGTGACGATGTCGTTGGTCTGATTCATCAGTGAAAGGACCCATTGGGTCGGGCAGAGATTCTCACCGCATCGCTCCCACGAGACTTTGAGACCCAGGGCGGTGAGTCCACCCAAGGTGTCACCGATACCAGCGGCCTTACTGATGGCTGCATAGTCACCGACGCTCTGTGCCCATGTGATCGGATAATCCGAACGCAATCCCATGACCTCATCGCGATCGATTGCATTCTCATCGGTGGAACCCGTGGCACCACTGTCGATAGAGATGTCACCACTCGTCACCTCAGAGATTGATTCTCGAGTCATGAAGGCATAGCCACCTACAGAGACACCGACAAGCGAGAAGAGTGTGATGAAGGTGAGGATGGCGCGACGAATCCTTCGTCGTCTCACTCGCTGGAAGACCATTGTGGTGAGGTCGCGATTCTCAAGGACGCCAAGGGCCATCCATTGCAACTCTCGCTTGATCAGAGGATCGACATCGCTCATCTATTCCACCACCTCTCCCAAGACTATTCCACCGATCTCATCACTCGAACTCGTCGAGGATCGCTGTGGTGATGGCAGAGACTTCTTCAACGACTTCTCTAACTCTGGAACAAGATCAATGTAAGCAGCAACTGCCGCTTTGCCGCGAGCAAGATGTGAAGCAACGGTGCCTAGCGGGATCTCAAGGATCTCAGAGACTTCGCGAAGGACGAGACCATGTTCATAGACAAGGACGAGGACTGCGCGTTGTTGGGCGCTAAGTGACTTCAAAGCGGCTTGGACAAGAAGTCGCTGCGTCACATCATCGGATTGATCGGCGATCTCTCGGATGTTCTCGGCTAACTCCCAAGAGGTCTCGTTCTCTTCGCGCTTTCGAAGCCACTTTCGTCTCATATCTACATGCTTGCTCACCATCACACGCATCACATAGGCCTCAGGGTTGGAATGTTTCTTCACCTTAGCCCACCTCATGCAGACATCGGCGAGCGCCTCTTGAAGTACATCCTCAGCATTCTGAGTGTCGAAGCAGATCACTTTGGCAGCCCGGAGCAAGGCTCCCTGTCGCTCTTGGAGCCAGGTCGCAAACTCGACCTGATCACTACGCTTCATCGAAGCGAAGGTTAGCGATAAGCGCGCTAGTTGAGGTAGTCCTCACGCCTTGACCACATGATCAAGACCCAGAGCGAACAGACCAATGTCATCAAAAGCGCTGGGAAATACACGACCTTGTCCATCAGGATGCCGATTGGTGGGCTCCCAGGATAGATACCTCTCAGGGAGATGAGAGAGAAGGTAAGAGCCGCGCTCCACGTCAGAGAGGAGAGGGTGGGTGGTCTCTTATGCATCGCGACCATATAGGTCATGGTTCCAACAGAGACAAGTGCGGAGAGCATCAGGATCATGATGATGAAGGCAAGCACCTTCGTCGAATCCGAACGCTGGACTGTGAAGATCGATGAAGAGAGTCCCTGCTCTAACTCCTCGACTACATCTTCGATGTCTTTCTTAGATTGAGTGATGACGCGGTTGGAATTGGTCCACAGGACGTGATCCATTCGAACGTCATAAGTGTCAATCTGCTTCGTGTAATCCTGCGGGAAGATAGTCAGATCGTAAGTGTCACCGTCTTCTTCATAGGAGGCGCTGATCGGGACCTCATAGATGTAGCGATCAAATGGATAGAGATTGATCGGGCGATCTGCGCTTTCAGGGGATTCATCTAGCGAGACATCGAACCCACCGGTTGGGACTCCGACTTCATAGACATTGAGGTTGTCGCCGTTACGACTATTGCCGACGACAGAGTCGACATGGATCGAGATCTTTCGATTAGGTAACCAACCGCTTCGGAACGTGTATCCCACTGCCTCATCACCGGGCCACGGCAAGATCCGAGCCTTTGCCTCACCCTTCAACGGGTCAATCTCGGTTAGTTGAACGAATATGCCAAGGTGTTCGTCAGAAAGATTCTCAGCGATGACCTCATCGAGTTCATAGGTCTTCTCACTCCCACTCGAGGAGATAGAGACCATCGTCGCCACATAGATCAAGAGAATCACGAGGAAGCTGATCAAAATGCGGCCGCCGCCGTGCTTGAGGATCTTCACGCAGGTGACTCTACCTTCACTCCTTGCGGAGATGGAAGAGGATCGGAGAGAAGAGGGATGGTCGCTGATAACTTACCGCGGTGCGCACCTTCCTTCGCCGCCATCTTGACTGGAGCATGCTCCGTTGGGCGATAGTCGGTGTCACGACCTTCATCATCGATTACTCGATCTTCATCACACTCTTCGACGCCGAAGATGGTCCTATCAGATCAGTGTTCATCGCTAACTTCATCGCGGCTATCTTCGCCACCTCGTTCAACTACTTCATGCACCACCGTTGGACCTTCAAAAGCGAGGAGCAGCACGCGCGCTCTACAGTGAAATATCTCCTGACGCTTCTCTTCTGGTGGTTCGTCGGAACGACCATTCTGAAAGCAGTGATCGTTGCAGGACTTGATCCAAGGCTCGCTAAGTTCGTACCGGTAGTGGTGGTGACACCTTTCAACTACTTCGTGCTCAACTATCTCGTCTTCAAGCGCCGTCCTACTCGTCGTCCGTAGCGAAGAAGAAGACGAAGAGGAGAGCCCAGAGAGCACCAGCGCCATAGACAATCCACCGCTCGTATTCGGCGTTCGGTTCCGCAATCCAGAGCGCCACAAGTGCGAATAGTCCCGAGAGCCCCCAGAGGATGAATGCAGTGACTCTCCGTGAGAGCCCCTTTCGGATCAATCTATGTGAGAGGTGATCACGTCCACCTTGAAATGGCGATACTCCTCTTCGTAACCGTGAGAGAACTGCGACAGTGGTATCAAGAATGGGGATAGCCAAGAGAAGCAATGGGGTCGCGAAGGAGCCAGTCAACTGATCCGTTGTTGGAACGAGACGAATCGTCAGCACCGCGATGACAAGGCCGAGGAAGAGAGCGCCAGCATCTCCCATGTAGATCCGAGCCGGACTCTTGTTCCAGATAAGAAATCCCAGAGTTCCCCCTGCCATGACTGTCGCGAGAGCCGCAATTACTGATTGACTACCATTCAACGCAAGCAGAGCGAGTGCGATCGAACTCACCGCGACAGTTCCTGCTGCGCCACCATCAAGATTGTCGAAGAAGTTGATGGAGTTGCAGATACCAACGATCCAAAGAATGGTGACGATGGTGTCGATGAGATCCGACCCGGTGGGATTACCTGAGGTGTTGGTGTTGATTAGCAGGATCGCAGTGAAGACCCCAGCGACAGTTTGAGCGATGAATCGTGGAAGAGCGCTCAGGTTCTTGATGTCGTCCCACAAACCAATCAGACCCAGTATCAGCGCTGGGAGAAGGACAGAAGAAGCGAGATAGAAGGTGTCGATGGTGAAGTCAGAAATGAGAGCTGTCCCATACGAGACCAGGAGCACACCGACCATGATGGCTACGCCACCTAGGTACGGGATCGGCTCTCGGTGGGTCTTATGTCCCTGGTTCGGATTGTCAACGATGCTCTTGGAGAGGGCGAATTGTCTGACAAGTGGCGTAAGTAGACCCACAAGCACGAAGGTTGTGACGAAGAGCGAGAAATACTCCGTATTCGAGATGCCCATAGATAGGCAAGCGTAGGGGTTAGTAAGGCGAAGTCGTAGAATTGCAACCATCGCATTGATGCGAGAGACAAGAGGATCGATACGTGGCCAAGGCCTGGACCGATGATGCAGCGAAACCGGTCACACTCAAGGAACACGCGCATCTTCGTGATCCATTGACCTATCGAATAAAGCGAAAGATCCTCGGTCGAGCAATCAACCGCCATGCCTTATCAGACCAACGTCTCTCGAAGCGTTATGCCTTCGGAATCCTGTCCTCTGATTGCATCTCATCGTCGGCGTATGGTGGAGAGCAAATCCTTGTTGCACTCATTCCAGCCTTTG
>Ga0315901_10011309_pt1 | contig 10045 bp, 9 predicted proteins | sample LakEriMetagenome_10_FD_203761 | JGI IMG/M metagenome (GOLD analysis project Ga0315901, IMG submission 203761) | Freshwater fungal communities from buoy surface, Lake Erie, Ohio, United States - Buoy 2 MA116 | ecosystem: Environmental > Aquatic > Freshwater > Lake | place: USA: Lake Erie, Ohio... | reverse complement strand
TTGAAAATGGATTAATCCTATTCGAAACCATTGTAGGTAGCCAAGCTTATGGAACCCAAACTCCAACGAGTGATGAGGACCACAAATTTGTATACATATTGCCGATGGATAACATCTTAGGAACTGGATATGTAGAGCAACTTAATATTACTAAAGACATTACTGGATGGGAAATTAAACGTTTCTTAGAACTTATGGGTTCCAACAACCCAACAGTTCTTGAACTTCTTAATAGCCCAGAAGATTGTATTGTTCACAAACACCCGTTGTTTGATTTGATTCTAGAACACAAAGAAGAATTTATAACAAAAATCTGTAAGGATTCATTTGGTGGTTATGCAAGGCAGCAAATAAAAAAAGCTAAGGGTTTAAACAAGAAACAAAACTGGGAAAAAGATAAAGTTATAAGAAAAGACTTGTTGGATTTCTGTTATGTAATTGCTGATGAAAAATCAATCCCATGGAAAAAATGGAATTTTGGTAGATACGATGAAAAGTTTATTGGTGCTGTAAATGTTCCAAACGCTAGAGATGTTTATGCTTTATATTATGATAAAACAGCTCATATGATTCATTCAAAAGATATTGATGAAAAAACCAGAGAAACATATAAAAAAGTTTTAAAAGAAGCTGGTAAACCCATGGGTTTTGGTTATAAGGGTCTTGTAAATACTGGTCATGAAGATGAAGACGGTAAGATTAATTATGGTATCTCTAATCAATTACGTCTATCCAGCATAGCTAAGGATGAAAAACCAATTTGTACGATTGTTTATAACAAAGATGGTTATTCAGAACATTGTAAAGATTATAGAGAATATCAAGAATGGCTTGAAAACCGTAACGAAGCTCGTTATGTCGAAACCCAAGAACATGGTCAAAGAATTGATGGTAAGAATATGATGCATTGTATGCGTCTTATTAGAATGGCTACTGAAATTGGACAAGGTAAGGGTATTATCGTTAGACGACCAGATGCCCAAGAACTTCTAGCCATAAGACGTGGTGAGGTTGATTTGGACTCTTTAATTGATATTGCTGATAATGCGATTGAAAATATGGATAAGATATTTGAAAACGCTGATTTACCAAATAAAGTAAGTAAAGATTTGGTCAACGACCTTCTAGTAAGCATTCGTACAGAATTTTATGGATTAAACCTACCTAAACAACGTAAAAGAAAATAATTATGAATTATGAATTAAGTAAAGAAAGTTTAAAAGCTTTAAATGAAGTTTTAGAAAACAACAAAGTTGTGCATGTACACAGTAATACGTGTAAAGATAACCATGACTGTGATTGCAAAATAAAATATGATTTCCCATGGTTTTATGAGTTTGAATACTTATATGAGTCACATTTGGTCTTGGTTCATCCATGTGTTAGTAGTTTTGAAGGAATACCACATTTATTTATTTTAGATGAAGCAATATCTATTATAAATGAAGAACGAGGTATTAAAAGCAAATGTCCATGGAGAAATGTATATACTACCAGAGATAGTTATCTTCAAACACGAAAAGATTATGGTAAAAAAAATAAAACTGTATATGAAGTAATAGCAACTGGTGGGTTCAACACCACTTATTATGTTGAACACGAGATTTCAGATTTAAACGTTGATGATTTATTAAACCAAGAAGTTAAATTATGGTCAAATAAATGGAACAATTTATATCATCTTGGTAGAGTTATTAGTAGAGCTAAAGCTAATATTTTAGTTAATAATTTATCTAAAATTGATAAAAAAAATTTCAATAAATACAAAGATTAAATAACTACTTGTAAAAAGAATTGTTTTCTAACAAAAATTGAATGTTATCATCGGCTGCTTGGCAGTCATCATGAAAGGAGAATACTTGCTCATTTGTAAGTGTTCTCCATTCATTTTTAGCCTCAGTTTTAGTTTGGTATTTTCTATGAAGCCATTTTTCCACTTTTAGGTAGTTAGGTGATTCATATTTTCTGTGAAGGCTAATTTTATTTGGGTTTCCTGTACCTAACTCCTTTATTCTAATTTTTGGGTCACGTTTAGTAACCCCTATTTTATGCGATTCAACCCCATCATCTGAAATTGATAATAGTAAATATACGTAACCCATTTTATTTGTATGACCATTTGAAGCCACCAGCTTTATTTCTTTTATTATTACAAACAGCACCAATACCTGATGAATTTTTGAGGCCAATTGCGACTGCTGCTTCGGTTATTGAGTCCCAAGTTTTAATAAATTCGTTATTTAGCGTATATTGATTAACTTTAACTTTATTAGATTCACTAGCTTTTGTTGGCAAGAAACCATTTTTTTTATGTGCTAAACTAATATTTTTACGCCACTTATCATCCATATTTTTAGCTGGATTATCGGTTAAAAATTTTTGTCGTCTAATTTCTTTATACTCATCACTATGTGTTTTACCTTTCCATGATGGTGGGTTTTCACCACCGTCAGTACTGTTAACTAAATTAAAACCCCATGTAGTAAATTGACTAATCCAATATTCTTCTAATAAAACCCAATCATCATTAGTTTCATCTATGATTTCCATTTTAGGTTTAAGATTTTTATTTAGTAAAGATTTAATCCAATTAATTCTGTGGTTATTAGTTTTTCCAGTTTTAGCTTCACTAATGTGTTTTCTAACTCTTACTTCTGGGTTAATGCTTTTACCAACATATCTAACATCGTTAGAAATAGGGTCTGTCAAAATATAAATATAATTTTTCATGTGTTTAGTTTATTATAAATATATTAATTTGTGAAAAAAGTTTGTAATTGTTTTAGTCTAGTGTTTGGGTCGTTTTTAGTCACACCAATCTTATAAGATTCGTTTCCATCAAAATCAATTTGTAGTAGTAAATATACATATCCCATAATCATAAATATATTTATGTTTTTGTGTTTTGTAAATATTTATAATAAAAATATGTATGAAACCATTAATAAAACAATTACTTAGAGAAGAGTTGCTTAAAGAAAAAAACTTAGAAGAAGGGGCTGTTAAAAATTTTGTAGGTGCTGGGTTGATGGCCTTGGGAACTATGGGTGCGCAAGGTCAAACTACAGAACCAACCACACAAGTACCTACAACCCAAACAACCCAAACAACCCAACAAAAAACAATGTATGGTACACCAGAACAAAGATTGGCTGCTAAAGAAAAAAGATTAAATCAACGTAAAAAGAATCATGACATCTCTGTTAATAATGCTTATGGTATTGGTTTAAATGACCCAGACCTTAATATTGTTACTGAAATAAGTAATGAAGAATTTAATAATGGTTGTAGTTTGGATAATAATGAAGAACTTGATTATTTAGAGGGTAGAACTAGTGAATCCCCTAGTGTGGTTTATAGAGAAATGGGAGACGGAACTAAAGTTAAAATTAATATGAGTAGATATTTTAAATATGTTAGAAAACAAAATAAAAAAGATGATGTACCTTTAGATGGTTTAATGGCACCTAATTTTAAACCTACTAGTTGTGGTATATCTAAACAACACGCAAAAGACGATAAAAAAGATTTTAAAAATAAATAACAATAAACTTGACATGTGTTAGAACTTTTAGTATCTTTGCACATATTTAATTAAAAACAAAAAAAATGAATAATTTTACTAACATATTAGTCCCTTCAGTATTATGTCTACTTTTAGTAGACCAGATGGGTTATGCTTGTTAGTGATACATATTTATCTCTCTCGTTATAGAACCCATCCTAACCGATGGGTTTTTTATTTTATGATAATGGCGCGGTGCCCGAGTGGTTTAAGGGAGCCGCCTGCAAAGCGGATGTTCGTAGGTTCAAATCCTACTCGCGCCTCAAATAATAAATAGGTTAACACCTATTATACACATCCATAGCTCAGTTGGTTGAGAGCGCTTGTTTTACACGCAAGAGGCCCTTGGTTCGAATCCAAGTGGATGTACAATAAATGGCTTGATGATGAAACAGGTATACATGCAAGACTTAAAATCTTGTGAGCAGTAATGCTCGTGTGGGTTCGATTCCCACTCAAGCCACTAAAAGATAGTTTCAGCAAATTAAACGGTTAAAATTTTGTCTTACACACAGAACTAAGTGGTTCAATCCCACAAAACTATCTTGTATTTGCCACTGTGGGGGAATGGTAGACCCACTGGTTTTAGAAACCAGCGCTGAAATAAGCATGCGAGTTCGAGTCTCGCCAGTGGTACAAAAAGTTGGTAATCAACTAATTAAAAAATAATTTAAATTTTTTTATAAAAAAACTTGACACGTATTAAAACTGTTTGTATATTTGCAAAGAATTAAAAAATAAACTTTTTTAAAAAACAGCATATTTATAAACAAAACAAAAATATTACTATGAGAACTTTTGCTAACATATTTGATTTCGCATTTTTTGCTGCCGAGGAGGATTGCTTCTCTGGAGGGTCGTGTGTTGCCAATAGTTAACAGTTAGAAATAACTCAATATAGTAACAAGCCTGACCCTAAAAAGTCAGGCTTAATTTTTTTTATATATAATTGGTGCAATAGCTCAGTTGGTAGAGCAATGGACTGAAAATCCATGTGTCGCTGGTTCGATTCCAGCTTGCACCACAAAATTTGGCCCTGTCGTCTATCGGTTAGGACATATCCCTTTCACGGATAAAAGTTGGGTTCGATTCCCAGCAGGGCTACTTTTATTTGGTCTCATAGTTAAACGGCTATAATGCTGCCCTGTCACGGCAGAGTTCGGGTTTCGATTACCCGTGGGACCGCAAAATAAACTGGGGCTATAGCTCAACTGGCTGAGCGCTACCTTTGCACGGTAGAGGATGTGGGTTCGACTCCCATTAGTTCCACTAGTTATTTTTTATCTTTTTTATTTGTTTAATGATATTTATAGATAAAAAAAGTATGAAATTATCATATATATTTAAGGAATTATTAAATGAAGATTTTAAGACTCAAACTCAGAAATTCGTATCTCAAGGATATGAACCAGAAATTGTTAGGTCATATATTGAAAAGTTCAAATATATAAGAGACGGTAAATATCGTGAGGCTCTTAATCCAGACTTAAAAATTAATGTGCCTGTTGAAAAAAGATTTGATATAGATGCTTATCCAACATTTAATTCACTTGAAACTCTAGTAGACTATGTATCAGGACAAAGACCAGTTAAAACAACGATGTCAAAACAAAATGACATTGAAGTTACTGGTGACGCTGTTTATAATAAAGGTGGTATAGAAGTTTATTATGCTGATAATCCCAGAGCATGTATAAAATATAAGGGTAGTATGCCATATAGCTGGTGTATTGCTAGGTCAGATTCTTCAAATATGTTCTATACATATAGATTTAAACCTTATGAACCAGCTTTTTATTTTGTTAAGGATGTTAACGCTACACAAAAAGAATTAGCTGATATCGCTAAGAAGGGTAGCGTTAGTGGTGGTTTTACTAATAAATACCATTTCTTTGTTATTCAAGTACCTAAGAACCTTAACCCAGAAGATAATCAAACACCACAATACATTGTTACATCAGCAAATAATGATGGTGATAAACAAATGAGTTGGAATGAAATAGTTAAGATAAACCCTAAATTGGCAGCGATTAAAGAAGTGTTAAAACCAAAACCATTTACACCAGAAGAAAGAGCCAAACACGAAAGATTTAAAAAGGGACTTAATGATAACGACTTTAAAAAACTTAGTTATGAAGATAAGAAGTCTTATTTGGATATATATCCAACCATAGCTAAACCGATTACAACAACTCAATTTTTATCTTTACCAGAAGATTTAAAGAATTTATACGTTTCCTTTGGTATTGGTTTAAATGACGAACAATTTGCTAACATAAAAAACAATCCTAAATTAATTAAACGCTATACTCAAATAAGTGATAGAAAATTAGATGCTTATTTAAAAGCTGATAATTATGCTAGAAGAGGGTTGGGTATAAAATACACAGAATTAATAGTACTACCAGATAATAAAATAAAAGATTACTTAAATAGTTTAAACAAAAAACAAATAGGTAATTTTATTGCAATAAATGGTGCTGATAAATTAGAAATGCTTGAGAAGCATGCTTCAAGTAAATTAGTTTCAAATTATTCTGAAATTAAACCGATTATTGATGGTTTAAAACAAGCTAATGAAGAAACCATGGATAAATTAAATGAAATGCTTCCAGATAATGTGTCTGTTGAATACGGTAGATATTCAGATGAAATAACATTTGAACTTTCTTCTGAGGTTAAATTTCACTATGATTTAGAAGATTTAATGTCAACTTTAAGTAATGATAACTGGAGTTCATGGAGTGATAGTTATTTTGAGGGCTGGGGAGATGGTCTTGAAGAAGAGTATATAAGTTTAATTGAAAAAGCTCTTACAGACCAACAATTAGTTGCTGCACTGAGAAAAAATGGTGTTAACCCAACACCAAAAATTGTAGAATCATTATTAGATAAATTCAAAGTCAGTGATTCAATAAAAGAATATATAGATGAAACTTTTAGTAGTGCCCAACAAGAAGCTGAGGATAGTAAATTTGCTGAGATTAAAGACAAATTTGATGACATAATATCATACGAAAGTAATAATCGTAGTTATTATGGGTATAAAAGTACCAATACAAAAGAAATAACAATAAAAATTACTAATTTTGTCGGTGCTTTAGTTTCAGATGCTGATATGTTAACAAAAGACAACACAAATTTTGAATCGTCTTTTGAGGTTTTATTGGAAGATATGATGGAACAGGCTGATTTACCAACCACTTATGATGAATTATCAGAAATGGTTAGAGATGGTGGTAATATGGATGTTGACTACGATGGGATGGTTGAAAGAATAAAAGATGAACTATATGAAATTATAGATGAAAAAATATATGACGATGACGAAGAATATGGTGATTATAGCAGTGAGGACTTAGAAGCTTTAAAACAAAACAAGTATAACATACTTACAAGTTTTGAAAAAATTCTTAAAGATTTAGGTCATGATGAAAACGCAAATGAAATTGAAAATGATTTGGTTAGAATTGTTTTTGATAGAAATAAATTAAAACCAAATGGTTCAATATATACCACAGTTGTTCATAAGGGAAATAATGAAACATATAATGGGTTCATGGCTTTAAAGGACATACCAACATATTTTAAAAATTATAAATTGTTTGAAGAAATTAAAAGGATTAAAAAATTTATAAAATAATATTTGTATTTTATAATTTTTAATAGTATATTTGCTTTGAAAAATAAACAAAATTATATAAAATGGATAAATTCGACGATTTGTTTGATGACTTCATGAATAATGAAGAAAACAATAAAAAAGATGGGAATGAAAATTTATTTAACCATCTTTTTGATAAGTGGGCTAATTTAAATCCCCTAGATAAAGATTTAATTATCGATGGGTTAAATGAAACTTTAGGTGAACCAGATAAATTAGAAAATTATGAAGAAAACGGTGTTTATTTTCAAAAACAAACATGGAATACCAAACATGGTCAAGTGATTAAAACAATTTTATCAGATGTACCTTTCAATAAAGAAAAAAGTAGAAAGAGAGAAATTAAAATACCACTCGAAGTTCAATTAGAGTCTGCTGTAAAGGAAGAAAATTATGAACTTGCAGCTAAATTGAGAGATAGAATTTCTAGGAGAGATAAAAATAAAATAAAAAAATAAAAAAAAATGAAAGTAAACCTATATTTATTAATAATATCAGCCATATTAGCGTTCATAGGGCTGTTATTTCAAAATGAAGCTTGGTCAAAATATATAACAATCCCATGCGGTTTGTATATCGGCTACAGCTTTATAGCATTAACATATTTTGCGATAAATTCTTATAGAAAAAAATGATATACGTAATCGATAAAGGTAAACATAGAAGTACGTTGATTCCAACGTTCACTATCAAAGACTCCATTAATGGGGTCTTTACCTTTATAGATGGTTATAAGTATTTAATACCAAAACAAAAAGATTCAAATAAATTAATTGGTCTTTCAGATAACTGGACACACCATATTGATAGTATTAGAATAGGTTGGAGATATAACCCAAAATATCCAGACATGGTTGAAATTGTTGGTATAGCATATAAAAGTGGTGAAAGAAGTATTTTTACTATAACACATGTTCAACCTAATAAAAAAAATTATTTCTCTATACAAATATTAGACGATTATTATAAAATAATAATAAATAAAACAGCTGTTGCAACAAAAAGAAAATCAGGATGGGATTTTGTTAGATATCAATTAAACCCATATTTTGGTGGTACGACGCCCAGCCCAAATAATGTTATAATAGACCTTGAAGTTAATTTTAAATAAATAAAAAAAATACCCCCACCCCCATTTTTTACTTAGATTGGCATATTTATTTTATATGAAATTAATTATCACAGAACGACAATACAAATTATTAATTCGGGAAAATATTTATTCTTCTGAAGAAGAATATCGTCGAGCATTAAACGACATTGAGGATTTAATATCAGAATTCATTTATTTTATTCTTACCAGTGATGATTGGGGGAGACCACTTAAAAACGATTACAAACCCAATGAAAACTTATTGAATGGTAAAATTACTCAATTCAAAAAAGAAATTGAGAAGGGTTCTAAGCACCCAATAGTATCATTAAAAAATTTCGCCAAAACTGAAAAACATAAAAATGCTATGGACGTAATATTTAATTACCATAAAAAAATGTGGGATAAATATGATGAACAAAGTAAAAGAAAAATTAATTTAACGAGCCAATATGAAAGTGGGAATATCACATATAAAGCCAAACCTGGTGATGTGATTGCGATTGACCAATCAGGTTCTGATTGGATTTATGGTGAAGTTTATTTGACTGAAGGAAATGATATTTCCTATCACGGTGGTTTTATTAATGATTTGAACCAGTTTATGAATAAACGTAAAGGTCTTTATTTGACAAGGTCATTAGGAGGTGCTTGGGCATGGCCTGGAGTTTCTATGAAACAGGATTATCGTAGGGTTTATGAGGTTAAGATTAAAAGTAAGTCTTTATTTATTCAATCCTCACCTGCGGGAAAAGATAGTAGTTCCGCTTTTGGGTTGCAAGATGAATATAACGCACTTACCCCTATGGGAATACAGGGAATGTCGGATAAAAATTTTAGAAATAATACACACGAAGAAGATTCAGGTGGAACTACTGGCTCAGAAGGTCTTATTTTTAATGTCAATGCGATAGAAAGTTTCAGACCAATACCATTTTCAGAACTAATTATAAATAACAAATTAAAATCTAATTACCCCGAAGCATTTAAAAAGTTTAGTGAATGGTATGACAAAATAAAGAAAATTGTTATGCAAAAATATTTTTCAGATGAATTTAAAAATAATACTACATCATTTGAGGAGTACCAAAAAAATAATCCAGGTGCGTCATATGTTGACTATATTATGGCTCCTGACACCAAAAAAGAAAACTTTATAAAATCAATATCAAAACAAATTGAGGATAAAATCGATAGTTTATCGGATGATGAGTTAAAAAAAATAGCTAGTGACAATAAATTACGATGGTAAATAAAAAAAAATATTAAAAAAAACTTGACATGTATTAAAATTGTTTGTATATTTGCAAAGAATTTAAAAATAAAGAAAAAAAATACGATTTTTTTAAAATAATACATATTTATATATAAAATAAAACGATTATGACAACACAAACGACATATCAAACGCAATATCAACCGAAAGGCGGGAAGCCTTATGGAAGAGCTGGGTATGTCTTGTTATCAGACTTGACAACAATATGATAAAATACGTAAGTATATATTATAGACCCAGTTCAGAGTAAAATCTAAACTGGGTTTTTTTATGCAAAAAAATAACTAGGTGTGAAGGCAATTGGAAGCCGACTCGTTTTGGAAACGAGAATTGTGTAAAAAGCATCATGTGGGTTCGAGTCCCATCACTTAGACAAGAAAATAAAATTATGAAAAAAATAAAGAACATAAAGACTAAACGCTAACCCCCAGTTTGAGGGGATAGCAT
>Ga0315901_10011304_pt1 | contig 10049 bp, 14 predicted proteins | sample LakEriMetagenome_10_FD_203761 | JGI IMG/M metagenome (GOLD analysis project Ga0315901, IMG submission 203761) | Freshwater fungal communities from buoy surface, Lake Erie, Ohio, United States - Buoy 2 MA116 | ecosystem: Environmental > Aquatic > Freshwater > Lake | place: USA: Lake Erie, Ohio... | reverse complement strand
GAGCGATTGAAGCGGTCGCGCTCAAGCTCGACGCATGTGACCTGGCGGCCGTGAAGCCAAGCGCCGAGCGCCTCGGCCGCTGCTGTCCCGCAGGCCCAGACCTGGCCTGCCCGCTCGCATGTCTGACCGCTCTCGGGGGCGTCGATTCCGTACAAACGCACGCGCTCGCCGGCCAAGTCCAGGGTGTCGCCGTCGACTACGCGCGCCGGGCCGGCCTGAAGCAGGAGCGCGAAGACCAGGGCGATCATCAGTACCTCGTGATCTTCGCCAGCAGCAGGCCCGTAATCTGCACCTCGACGTCATCGCCGTCGAGGTCGTTCAAGCGAACCGGTTTCGCCCATTTCGGATTGGTCGACCGAGGCCACAACAGGATGCCGTCGCGGGTGACCTCGACCTCCTTTAGCGTGACCTCGCGCAGGCCGCCGCCATCGCGGTGGCGCGTGACCTCCACGATCATGCCGGTGTTAAGATTGACGCCAGCGCCTGCGAGGTCGGCCAGGTGCACAAAGTCGCCCGGCACGATGCCGCGGGCGTTCATGGAATCGCCGCGGACCTCGCGGATCCATTGGCGGGCGTGGGGATAGCGACGGTCCAGCATCACCGGCATCGAAGGCGGGTCGTCCTGTGGCAAGTCATCCACGGCCAGCCAGGCACCCGCTTGCACCGGACCAACCACGGGTAGTTCTGCCAACTCCGGTTCGATTTTCACAGGGTCGTCGGGGCCGCGCCCGTAGAGGAGCCATTCGGGAGCCACGCGCAAGAACTTGGCGTAGCGGGCCGCGCGAGACGCGGGAAAGCCCCGCGAACCATTCTCGTGCTGGATGTAGGTCGAGACCGTGACGCCCATCGCCTCGGCCGCTCCCTTGGCGGTGTCGTAGCCCGCCTTGAGACGGGCCGCCCTGAGGCGGTCGGCGGGAGTTTCCATTCCGTCGGGGTAATCCCCGCCATGATGCATTTCGCCCTTGCGGGGTGAAAACGCATAATGCATCATGCCGCTATGAGGTCCCATCGAGAGATCATCAAGGCGGCGGGCGCCGAGGCCGTTCACATGGCCGTCGGCGGGCGCGTGAGCATCCACACTGTCCGCAGCTGGATGCAGCGCGACAGCATTCCGCCGGAGCACTGGCTGGCGCTCGCGGACGCCGGTCTGACGACGCTCGACGAGCTGGCCCTGGCGGCGCGGCGCGCATCGGAAGGCGCAGCCGCCTGATGACCGGAACTCAACATCACAACACGCAACGCGGCCTCCTCGAGGTTGCCCCTTCCTACCCCGGCCGCCCTGGCCGGTCAGCCTAAACCCGCCCCGGAACACTTACGGAACGCCCCGCCCATGTCCGCCCACGTCATCAAGGCCATCTGTCGCCGCATCGAGCGCCGCATGGGCGGGGGGCGTCATGCCGCCCTGGCCGCGGGCGTCTCGGGCGGGCTTTGGTCGCAGTACTGCTCCGAGGAGCATCCGACGATCACGATCCCGGTGCACCGGCTGCTGGACATCGCCGCGGGCGACGAGCGGCGGGCGGTCGCGGCCCTGTTCGGCGGCGACGACGGCCGGGCCTGCGAGGACATCCTGACCGAGGCCAGCGAGGTCACCGAGGCGGCCGCGGCGCTGCAGGCCGCCGTGCGGCGGGCCGTGGCCGACGGGCGGATGAGCCCGCGCGAGCGGCGCGAGATCCGGGATCAGGCGCTGGCCCTGGCCGGCGAGGTGGATGACGTCCTGAAGGGGGCCGAGGGATGATGCTGCCGCACGTGGACACGATTCATGCCGGCGACTTCGCCGACTGGCTGGCCGAGCCGGTCGAGGCCGGCGGTCTTGCGGACCTGCGCCGCTGGCCTGACCGTTACGCCGCCGTGCGCCGGGCGCAGGATCGGGTCGAGCATGTGCGCGCGCTGAAGGCCCGGCTGGGACTGGATGACAGGGGGGCGCTGGAGGCCGTTCTGGCGGCCGAGGCTCCGACGCTGGCGCAGGCGGCGGACGCCGTCCGGCTGTTGCGCGGCTTGATGGATGTCGGGCCGGAGCTGGAGCTGATCGCCGAGGTTCGCCGGGCGCTGCGGTCAGTCGAGGCGCAGGACGGCGTCCGCCCATACGACCCGCGCGTCGCGCCCCTCAAGTTCGTCCCCGACGCCTTCGAGGTGGTCGAGCATGTCGCGGAGCCGCTCGATGCCGCGCTCGAACCCGAGCCGGCGGACGGTGGCGGCGCTGTCGTCCCGGACGCAGGGCACGCTAAGGCGGATGCGGACGGTCGGATCGATGCCGCAGTCGATTTCGACCACGGCGACCTGACAATGCGCACCGAGGTTTCGGTCTCGGGGATCAGCGTCATTGCGGGCCAGTATGTCGACCCGTGGGCGGCCCAGGGCGGGGTCGGACCAGGGGAAGGTTCCTTCGGGGGTCTTCATGCCGGCATCTCCGGTCTGAGGTTCGTGATCGACGCGCGGGTCAACGCCGACCGTAGCGACGCCGGGGCTCGCCAATGAGCACGCCCCGTGCCCCGCGCGCTCCCAGCCGCGAGTACTCGGCCACCGGCCGCGCCGAGTTCGGCGCGCCGCCGGTCGTGCTGCACAACGACGAGGCCCTGGTCGCCGCCTGTCTGGCGCGCGGGGGCTTTCCCGTGGCGGTGCGGCTGAGGGTCGGGCGCACGGTGTGGGCGGGGCCGGATGGGCGGTACTGGCGCGGCTGGGATCTGAACCGGCCGGTGTCGGGCGCGGCCCTGGCGGCGCGGCGGGGGCGGCGATGAAGGGCCGGCGTCGCAAGATCACGCCCACGGTCGACTATGGCCGGGACCGGGCGCGCTGGGCCGATCTGGCGCGGTTGGCCCGGGCGCAGACGGAGGGCGGCACGGTCGACGGGCGCGCGCGGCTGGCCCAGCTGGCCGGGGCGGCGCGCGAGGGCTGGACGCCGGCGGCGCCGTATCCGCGCGGCCTGGTGTGCCCCATGCTGGCCTCGACGGCCCTGGCGTGGGCGCGCCAGCCGGATGCCGAGACCCTAGCGGCCATGGGGCCGCTGGTCGTGGCCTGCTGCGATCTGGTCGAGCGGCTGCTGGAGGATGTGGCCACGGCGAGCGCGGCGATCAGCATTGCCGCGGCGGTGGCCTCGGCCCGCACCTATCGCGCCCCGTACCGGGAGGACTGAGGCTATGGCCCGCAGCGCGCCCCGACAGAACATGCCGACCGCCCGCACCCTCGAGCTGCTGAGCCCCGAGGTGGTGGCGCGGGTGCAGCGCTGGCGCGCCCAGCGGATGAGCTGGGCGAACATCGCCCGGGCCCTGGGCGTGGCCGAGGCGGACGTGCGCAAGCACCACGACCCCAGCTGGTGGCCGAATGCGGTCGCCGCCCGCGCCGCGAACCGGGTTCGCGACCCTTCTTCACAGAGCGAGGACTGAGACCATGAAGCCGATCACCGACATCCTGCGCGAAATGCGCAAGGGCCGCATCGTCGAGGATGCGACCGAGGCCCTGCGCGAGGTCGTCAGGGCTGTGGACGCCACCGAAAAGGGGGGGGCTGTGACCCTGAAGATCACCGTCAAGCCGTCCAAGGGCGGCGGGACCGACAAGACCCTGTCGGTCAGCATCTCCACGGCCATCCCGCGGCCGGACCTGCCCGACGCGGTGTTCTTCTCGACGACCGCCGGCGACCTGGTCCGCGACGACCCGGACCAGCGCGTCCTGTTCAGCGACGCCGGCGGCCCGCAAGCCCGCACCGCCTGACGCGGCCCCGCCATCCCCTGTGCGGCCGCGCCCCGTGGCGCGCGCGGCCGATCCTTTCAGCCACCTGACATGAGGAGCCGAAGGTCATGGAGACCCGGACCGAAAACGACACCGTCGCCGAGCTGGCCCGCAAGGGCGTGGTCGAGCCGCGCATCATCACGACCAAGGCCGGGCGGGAGCATCTGATCCTGCCGGACGGAAAGGGGGGCGCGACCTTTGAGGACGTCACGGAAGAGCGGGCCATTGCGCCGATCAAGCCGCTGTGGATCGACCAACGGGTGACGCTGCAGACCGCCGACAGCCTGGTCGCCTACGCCATGGCCCATGCGAAGGACGGTTCGGTCCTGTTCGCCGACATCGCCGAGAGCACGATCGTGGCGGTGATCGACTATCACAGGGACGGCGTGGCCGAGCGGCTGGCGCACCGGGCGATCCTGGCCCTGCCGCATTCGATCGAGTGGAAGACCTGGGCGGCGATCGACGGCAAGCTGATGGGCCAGCTGGAGTTCGCCCGCTTCCTCGAAGAGAACGCCGCAGACATCGAGGCGCCCAGCGGGGCCGAGCTGATCGAGGCGTGCCGGGACCTGCAGGCCACCCGCAAGGTCAACTTCACCAAGGCCGTGCGGACCGCCAGCGACAACGAGAACTTCGAGTATGTCGACGAGACCACGGCGACGACCAAGAAGGGCGGCGTCGAGATCCCGTCGCGGTTCCAGCTGCGGATCCCGGTGTACTTCGGCGGGGCCAGCTATGCGCTGTTCGCCTTCCTGCGCTGGCGGCTGGACGAGGGCGAGGGCCTGAAGCTGGGGATCAAGCTGCACAACCCCGAACACGTGCGCCAGGCGGTGTTCAAGGAAGTGGTCGCCTCGGTCGCCGGACAGACCGACCTGCCCGCCTACTTCGGCCGCATCTGAGAAGGGACGCCCCCGGCGCCGCAAGGCGGCCGGGGGCGGTTCGGCCATGGGGTGCAGCACCTGCGATGATCTTCGCCGCCAACTGGCCGCCGCTCATGAGGAGCTGGAGGCGTGGCGAGCGCATGGCCAATTGGAGGAGCGCCATGCGGCGCTGGGCGAGCGGGTGCGCGCGTGGCGCGGCCTGTTCACGCTGACGCCGAAGTTGGGCACCGGCCCGGCCATCGTGCTCATGGCCCTTGTCGATCGGGCCGGCCGCATCGTGTCCCGGGGGGCTCTGTTTGAAGCGACCCGCGTCACGCCTTGGCGCCGGCTGGGAGATTTCAACTCGGAGCATTCCTCCGAACACGTGGTCGCCGTTCACCTGTCCCGACTCCGCGGCGCAATGCGGCTTGAGGCGGCCGGCGGACGGTTGCCTGACGTGTGCCGCCGGCATGATGCCGGCATCGAGAGCGCCTATGGCGGCGGCTACATGATCCCGAAGGCTCTGGCTGCTGAGCTGCGGGCGCTTGTCGAGGTCGGCGAATGACCGCCGCCGCCATGACCCGCGACGACGTGCGCCGCCTGTTCGACGAGGCGCGCCGGATCGTGAAGGTGTCCGACGTGGCCGGCGTGAAGCTGGGGCGCGTGGGGTCGCGGCTGCGGGGCCAGTGCCCGGTGTGTCTGAAGGGCAAGGGCAAGACGAAAGACGGCCCGTTCTGGGTCGATGATTTTAAGGGAGCGTGGGGTTGTTTCGCGGGGCAGGGCGCCTGCGCCGAGGGCGGCGACGTCATCCGCCTCGAGCAGCTGATCCGCGGCGGGACGCCGCGCGAGATCGCGGCCAGGTTTGCGGGGCCCGGCTTCACGCCGACTGCGCGGGCGACGATCGTCCAGCGGGCGGAGCGGCCGGCGGCCACGGCCCAGCCCGAGGTCAGCCGGGCGGCGGCGCGAATCCTGCGCGAGGCCGTGCGGGCGGACGCGGGCGGCCTGGTGGATCGCTATCTGGCCGGGCGGGGCATCGGGCCCGAGGTGCGGGCGGTGATGCTGGGGGCGCTGAGGTTCGCGCCGGGGGCCTTCTATGACGTGCTGCCCGAGGGCGTGAGCGTGCCGGCCGGCGGGACGGTGATCGACATCGGCGGCGGCCGGCGGGGCGTCACCTTCGCCGCCATGGTCGCCGAGGTGCGCACGGGCGCGCAGCGGACAGGCGGGGTGCATCTGACCTTTCTGGCGCGGGATCCGGCGACGGGCCGGGTGGCCAAGGCCCGGGTGCGACGGGCGAAGAAGATGCTGGGGCCGCAGAGCCATGCCGGTCTGCCCGGCGGGGCGATCCTGTCGCCCATGACCGGCGTCTGGGGCGAGCGGCCCCTGATCGTCGGCGAGGGCATCGAGACGGTCGGCTCGGCGGCCGAGCTGCGGTTCCGGCGTTTCGGCATCGTGCCGCGCATGGCGGCGGCGCTGTCGCTGGACCGGCTGCAGGGCGGCTGGGCGGCGGATGCGCGGGGCCGGTACGACGTCGAGACGCCCGGCGCGGATCTGACCCGGCCGGCCTTCACCCTGCCGGACGCGGGCGAGGTGCTGCTGGCGGTCGATCGCGACATGGGGCCGATCACGGTTCAGGCGCGCGGCCCCGGCGGGCGGCCGATCAAGCGAGAGCTGGACAGCGATGCGCGGGCCCGGGTGTGCGGCGCCGTCGCGGGAGAACACTGGCTGGTGGCGGGGGCGGGCCCGGTGCGGGTCATCGCGCCGCCAGCCGGCATGGACTGGAACGACCAGCTGCAAGCGCTGGCACAGACGGGGAGCGCGGCGTGAGCGCAGACGGATACGCCTTTGGCGGCATGGGTGACGGCTTTGGGGGCGGCCTGCCGGCCGCGCCGACGGCCCGCGAGCTGATGTGGTACGAGCTGAACGACCTGGGCAACGCCAAGCGGCTGATCCGGCTGGCGGGCGGGGTGTTCGGTGAGGACGGCGAGGCGGACCTGACGGGCGCGCGCCTGCTGTATCTGCGCGACCAGGGCTGGATCGCCTTCGACGGGCGGCGCTGGAATCTGGCCTATGGGCAGGCGCTGGCGCGCAAGCTGGCGCACCGGGTGGCCGAGGGGCTGTTCGGCCAGGCGCACGCCATGGCCGAACACCTGTCCGGCAAGAAGGCCAAGGGGGCGGCGGCCGAGGCGGCGCCCGAACCGGGTTCGGCGGCGGCGACCGGAGGGGGAGAGGCGACCGCGGCGGAGCTGCGCGAGGCCCAGCTGGACGCGGAAAAGGCGTCCGGGCGGGCGAAGAAGGGCGCGAAGGACCGGCCGGACCCGGCCGTGGCCGAGTTCTATGAGTTCGCGCGTTCATGCGGCAACGCCGGCCGGACGCAGGGCATGCTGACCCAGGCGGAGGCCTATCTGCAGGTCGAGCTGGAGGCGTTCGACCGCGACCCCCTGTGCTGGAACGTGCGCAACGGCACCCTGCGGTATGAGAAGCGCGGCGGGGCCTGGGCCCTGAGGTTCAGCGCGGCCCACGACCCGGCGGACAGGATCACGCGCCTGATGGAGGTCGACTATGACGCGGCGGCCACGGCCCCGCGCTGGGCGGCCTCGATCGACAAATGGCAGCCGACGGCGCCCATGCGGGAGTTCCTGCGCCGCATCCTGGGCTACACGATCACGGGGGACACGTCGGAACAGGCGTTCTTCATCCACCAGGGCCTCGGCGGGGACGGGAAGTCGACCTTCATCGGCGCGATCCGGCGCACGGTCGGGGACTATGCGGCGACCTCGGACGTCAAGACCTTCCTCGACACGGGCCAGCGGTCCGGCTCGGACGCCAGCTCGGACGTCGCGCGACTGGCCGGCGAGACCCGCATGGTCTGCACCGCCGAGCCGCCCCGCGGGGCGCGGCTGAACGAGGCCATGATCAAGAGCTTCACCGGGGGCGCGCCCCTGGCGGCCAGGCGGCTGCGGCAGGAACAGTTCGAGTTCATGCCCAAGGGCAAGGTGCACATGGAGTGCAACACCCGGCCGGTGATCAAGGGTGATGACGAGGGCATCTGGCGGCGCGTGTTCATCGTGCTGTGGGAGGTGCGGGTCTCGCCGCGCGACCGCATCAAGGACTTCGACAAGATCCTGGCGCGCGAGGAAGGGCCGGGCATCCTCAACTGGCTGCTGGCGGGCGTCGGCGACTGGTTGGCCAAGGGGCTCGATCCGCCGCGGCGGGTGTCGCAGGCGCTGGAGGACTATCGCAAGGGCTCCAGCCCGTTCGGCGAGTGGCTGGCCGAGTGCGTGGTGGTCGATCCGAAGGCCCGCACCCTGGCGAGCGACTTCTACGACAGCTTGAAGAGCTGGATGGGCCGGCAGGACCCGGACGCCAAGGTGATGTCGCAGCGGGCGTTCGGCACGGCGCTGGGCGAGCGTCAGATCCTGCGCGACGGGCTGGACGGGCAGGGCCGAGTCATCCGGCGTGGGGCCCGGCTGAAGACGGCGGCGGAGCTGGAGGAGGACCGGCGCGCGGCGGCCGGCGGCGACGCAGGCGGCGATGAGGCCGGCGATCCCGGTTCGCCCGGCGAGGTGGCGCACTTCCCGGCCGATGACGAGGACCCGTTCCTGTCATGATCGAACAGACCTTTACAGACAGTCCAGACCTTCGGGCGGTCGGGGAAAGGGGGACGCGAAGCGCCGGCCCGGCCCGACAGACGATCACCACTGTCTGTCCGCCTGTGATTGTCTGGCCGCAAGGCGTTGATTTGCAAGGGCTCCCTGACAGTACAGACAGTCCAGACAGTCGGGCGGCGTTGAGGCGATAGCGGGCGGGCGCGCCCGGGCGTGGCGCGCGGGCCGGATGCGGACGCGGGCGTTCGTCTGTGATCGTCAGGCGAGGTGTGCGGGTGGAGTGTGTGGTGGCGGTGCGGTGCGTTCGGTGGATGCGGTTTCAGGTTGAGGTGGGATGATGATGGCTCTGACCCAGGTTCGGAACGAACAAGATCAAGCCCAAGAGGGCTGGAATGAAGGGGGCCTCGATCTGGGGCCGCTCGCCTTTGTGCTGAGCGTGGCCCCGGCCGGTCGGGTGGTTCCGGCGCGCTATGCCTTCTGGGCGCGCTCGGCGGCCCGGCGTCAGGTGCGGGCCCTGGCGGACGCCATGGCCGAAGTGGCGGGGCGGGTCGAGGCGGAGCCGGGTTCGGCGGCGCGGCGGGCCGAGGTGCGGCGTCGCCAGCGGCTGGAGCGGGCCCGCGCGGCGGCCCTGGCCGAGGGCCTGACCCCGCCGCCGCTGACGCCGGCGGAGGTGGCGCAGGCGGAGCGGCTGGCCCAGCGGCTGGCCAAGGTGAAGAAGGGGGAGCGCGGCGCGCCGGTGGCCCGGGCCCAGGTGGCGCAGGGGCTGAAGGCGATCGAGGCGACCCGGGCCGAGCGGGTGCGGGCCCGCGAGGATGAGGTGCGGCGCACCGAGACGGTGCGGCTCGAGGCGCTGCGGGCCGGGGTGGGCGAGGCCGAGGTGGTCGACCGGCCGCGGGGTGATCCGCGCATCCGGCTGCGGACCCGGGACGGGCTGAAGCTGCTGCACGAGCGCGGCGCCTTCGGCCATGACCGGATCGAGGCGGCGAGCCTGCTGGCCTATGGCCTGCGGTATCGGGATCTGGTGGAGCTGGCGCAGGCGGCGCTGAAGTCCTGCCTCGACATGACCGAGCGCGGTCGTCGCTCGCTGAGCCTGTGGGAGCAGGCGGGCCGGGCCCAACGGCGGGCGGCGACCGCGAACCAGGTTCGCCGCATCGAGGCCGCCGTGGCCGCGCGGTGCGGCCCTGAGGCGCTGGAGGTGCTGCGCGCCGTGGCCGGGGAGGCGCGATCGGTCAGCGAAATGCCCGGCGGACGGCGGCGGCACGTGAGCCTGACGGCCCATCTGGTCGAGGCCCTGCGCGTGACGGGGGATGTCTTGACCAAGGGGGCTTGACGCGCGGACGCGATAAGCGCAGCTTTCCCGCATCACCCGATTTGCGTCGCAAGCCCGCCCGGCCCCGCCGAGGCGGGTTTCGCGTGTCTGATGGGGAGGGGTGCGTGCCGACGATGCCGCCGACCTTCCGGCCCGCTGGCGCGCTCTCGCGGCGTGACGCGAACAGGGCCTATGACCAGCGCCGGGGCTCGGCGCGCGAACGGGGCTACAGCTCGCGCTGGGACAAGGCTTCTGCCGGGCATCTGCGGAACAACCCGCTGTGCCGCTACTGCGAGCTGGCCGGAGACCTGACGCCCGCGACGCTGACCGATCACCTCTACCCGCACCGTGGCGACAGCAGCCTGTTCTGGAACAGCGCCTACTGGATCGCCTCGTGCAAGCCGTGCCACGACGGCTTCAAGCAAGGCGTCGAACGCCAGGGCCGCGCCGCCCTCGACAAGCTGGCCCGCCGATTGGGCCTCGACCCCCTCCTCCCCTGACGCGGGCCACGGGGGAGGGGGGTGGTCGAAACTCTGGAACCTTTCGCCTGCGGAC
>Ga0315901_10011300_pt1 | contig 10053 bp, 9 predicted proteins | sample LakEriMetagenome_10_FD_203761 | JGI IMG/M metagenome (GOLD analysis project Ga0315901, IMG submission 203761) | Freshwater fungal communities from buoy surface, Lake Erie, Ohio, United States - Buoy 2 MA116 | ecosystem: Environmental > Aquatic > Freshwater > Lake | place: USA: Lake Erie, Ohio... | reverse complement strand
CCCGTTCGTTCCACAGGCGGGTGAAGCAGGCCTGGCACTTGGCCAGTTCCTCGCGGCGCTGCTCCCAGGAGGTGACCGCGCCGCGCGCCTTCGGGTGGCCGGTGGCCATCTCGGACCACCAGGTGAGCAGGCTGCGCTCCTCGAAGGGGAAGTCGAAGAGCGTGGCGAGCATCTGCGTGGTGAGCTCGATCGACACCCGCTTCACCCAGTCGAACTCCTCGCCGATCGGCAGACCGTCGAGGATCGCGGCCGCGCGGCTGCGGATCGTGGCCTCGAGCTTCGCCAGGTTACCCGGCGCGACGATCGGGCTGACGGTGCGCCGCTGCTCGTCGTGCTGGGGCGGGTCCATCGCGATGAAGCTCGGCAGCCGCTCGTCGGGCAGCGGCTCGGCGAGCGTGATGCCGCCCAGGCTGGAGTCGCTGGAGAAGGTCGCATGGTTGACCTCGACCTCCATGATGTGCCGGTAGGTGGAGACCGACCAGTAAGGGCCGAAGCGGCTGCGCGCGCAGTAGTGCACCGGCGCCTGCTCGCGCAGCCGCTCGAAGTAAAGGCCGACGGTGTCGTCCTCGAAGATGTAGCCGCCGCTGACGTCGAGCTCCTCGAGGGGAATCGCCCAGATCTCCTCGCGGCTCAGGCTGCGGTAGGCCGGCGGGCTGCTGATGTCCATCGACGACCTCAGGCGCCAACGAAAACCGGCGGGCGCTTGTCGACGAAGGCGCGCGCCGCCTCGGCGTGATCGGCGGTGCCCATGCAGCGAACCTGCAGGTTGGCCTCGGCGTCGATCGAGGTGCGCAGGTCGGCGCGCGACGCGAGGTTGATGTTCTGCTTGATGTTGCCCAGGGCGACCGATGGCCCGCTCGCCAGCGCCGCGATGAAGGCTGCCGACTGCTCCTGGAACAGCCCCGGCGGATAGACCCGGTTCAGCAGACCCATGCCGAGCGCCTGATCGGCGGTGAGCAGCGGCGAGAGCATCAGCAGCTCCTTGGCTCTGGCCGGGCCGACCAGCTGCGTGAGGAACCAGCTCGCACCGTAGTCGCCCGACAGCCCCACCTTGGCAAAGGCCACGGTGAGCTTCGCGGTGTCGATCGCCAGCCGGAAATCGCAGGCCATCGCGAGCGCGAGGCCGGCACCGGCCGCGGGCCCCGGGATCAGCGCGATCGTGGGCTTGGCCATCTCGTGCAGCAGCCGGGAGGCTTCCGCGCGATCGCGCAGCCGCGCGGCGCGCATCTCGAAGGTCTGGCTGGCGTCGCGGCCGGCCGCCATCGACTTGACATCGCCGCCCGCGCAGAAGGCGCCGCCCGCGCCGGTGAGCACGACCGCGCGAACCGCGGGATCGAGCTGCGCGCGGCGCAGCGCCTCGACCATGCGGTCGGACATCTCGAGGTTGAGCGCATTGCGCGCCTCGGGACGGTTCATGGCCAGCGTGAGCACGCCGTCCTTCAGGGTCTCGATCAGCACCTCGCTCATGACAGCTCTCCTCGCCGGGAACGGCGCAGTCAGTGGACGTCGGCGAGGGTAGCACCGCCGCGCGCGGCGGCCGTCCCGGCAACCGGGGTCTCGGTGGCAAAGCCGCCGGGAACCGGCACGCCGGCCGCCGAGGCCCCGATCTCGCCGAGAATCTCGTAGGAGCGCAGCCGCGCGTCGTGGTCGAAGATCGCGCCGCTGGCCATCAGCTCGTCGGCGCCGGTGTCCTCGACGAAGCGCTGCAGCTCGCGGCGCACGGTCTCGCGCGAGCCGACGAAGGAGCAGGTCAGCATGCGCATCGCCTGCGCACGCTCGGCCGGGGTCCAGTAGGTGTCGATGTCGTCGATCGGCGGGGAAAGCTGACCGCGGGCGTTGCGGATCATGTCGGTGAAGCGCTGCTGCAGGCTGGTGAACAGCCGCCGCGCCTGGGCATCGGTATCGGCCGCGATCACGTTGACACCGACCATCGCCCAGGGGCGTCGCAGCTGGGCCGAGGGGCGGAAATGCTCCCGGTAGACCTGCAAGGCCTCGCGCAGCGCATCCGGGGCGAAGTGCGAGGCGAAGGCGTAGGGCAGCCCGAAGTGCGCCGCCACCTGCGCGCCGTAGAGACTCGAGCCAAGGATCCAGAGCGGCACCTGGGTCCCGGCGCCCGGCACGGCGCGCACCGACTGACCGGGCTGCACCGGGCCGAGAAAGGCCTGCAGCTCGAGGACATCGTCGGGGAAGCGCTCGGCCGAGCGCCAGTCACGGCGCATCGCGCGCATCGTGAGCTGGTCGGTACCCGGCGCGCGCCCGAGACCGAGATCGATGCGGCCGGGATAGAGCGACTCCAGGGTGCCGAACTGCTCGGCGATCACCAGCGGCGAATGGTTGGGCAGCATGATCCCGCCGGCACCCACGCGGATGCTGCGCGTGCCGCCAGCCACGTAGCCGATCACCACCGAGGTGGCGGCGCTGGCCACGCCGGTCATGTTGTGGTGCTCGGCCATCCAGTAGCGCCGGTAGCCCCAGGCTTCGGCATGACGGGCGAGGTCGAGGGTGTTGCGCAGCGCGTCGGCCGGGGTGTCGCCGCGGCGCACCGGGACGAGGTCGAGGACGGAAAGCGGGACCATGGCGTGCATCGTTCCAGAGCTCGAAAAGTCGATTGTCGCCGGGATCGGGCAAGCCTGCCGGCGAATACCCTGCGATCGGCGATCAGCGGTCGGCGTGTCCGGCCAGCCAGGCGGCTTCCTCGCCGGGCTCGGGCATCACCCGGCCGCCCTCGAGGATCCACGACGCCGGGGTGGTGGAAGTGCGCATGCTCACCGCCTCGGCAGGCACACCAGCGATCGCCGCCACCGCCGCCGTGCAGCGGGCCACGATCGCCTCGGCGAGCGCCTGCTGGCGACCTGCGCGCAGGCCGCCGTGCAGCTGCACGGCGGGCGCGTCGGGCGCGGGCGCCCGATGCAGGAACTGGACATGCACGAAGGTGGGCGGCGCCTGGGTGACGCCGCAGTGGATCGCGGTGATCGCCCCGGCGATCGCGGCGCGCTGCTGGTCGTCGAGGGTGTCGGGCGGGGTGGTGCAGCGATAAAGAGGCATGACGAGCTCCGGTGAAGGTCGGGTAGGGCAGCCAGCGCGCAGCAGCCGGCAGGGGCGCGGAGGGGGCCGGCGCCGCGCTCAGGCGGCGCGGTCGGCCGCGACCACCATCACATCATCATAGGGCGCACCGGTGGCGGCGCTGAACATGCGCGCAATCTCGTCCATCAGCGCCACCCGCACGGCCTGCGGGGTGCCGGCCGGCACGCTGCCCAGCACCATCGAGGCCCGTGAGGGCTTGCCCGCCGTGTACCAGAGCCCGGTCGCGATCTCGGTGAACTCGACCCGCAGCGCCTGCGGCGCCAGCCCGAAACGCTCGGCGTAGAGGCGGCGCAGACCGTCCTCGACCGCCTGGCGGCCGGCCGGGGCGAGGCTTCCGTTGACGAGGCACTTGGTGACGAACACGGCTTCTCCGAGGCATGCCGGCGTGACGGATGTCATGTCGGCAGGGTTGACAGCATGGCCCGCGGCGGGGGCCGCGCGCAAGGGAAGGATCGCACAGCCGTATGTGATGGATGTCCGCTTTCCGGCCCGCGGCTCCACGGACGTGCGACAGCGCACGAGCGACTGTGCGGTAGTTCCTGTCGACACGCTTGACAGAGCCCGCTCGGAACCTCGGAAAACATGAGTCAAATATCTGTTTTTGCTAGATATTTCAGAACTGGCACGGCACTTGCGCATGACATCCGGGGAATGCCCCTGGAAAGCGACCATGCACGCCATCGCCTCACTGCCCACCGCCCTCGCCCAGGCCCTGCGAGCCCTCGCCGCCACCGCGCTCGCGCTCGCCACCGCCATCACGACGCTGCCGGCGCAAGCCGGCCCCTTCAGCTATCTGCAGGGACTGGGGGTCGACGTGAGCACCGCGATGGACCAGATCGACCGGCCTTCGCGCTGGACGCCGAGCGCGGGCGGCGTGTGGTTCAGCGTCGAGGATTCGGTGGGGGCCGGCGGCTTCGTCGGTCCGGGTGTCGGCGGCCAGCCCTACGACCTCGAGGCACTCTATGTGCAGCGCACGGCCACCCAGCTGATCATCACCGGGGTGTCGGGCGCGCCGATCGCCTGGAACCCGGCCCAGGGCACCGCCTCGGCGACCTGCATCCCGCCCGCCTGCGAGCCCTCCTTCGGCATGGGCGACTTCTTCCTGGGCGTGCGCCAGGGCAGCGCCTTCGCCCCGAAGATCGGCGTCGAGATCGCCGGGCATCATTTCACGATGGACTCCCTCGGGTTCACCAACGGCTGGTCGAGCCCCTTGCGCCGAGGCGCGATCGTCGACGTCAGCGGTGTGGCAACCATGCCGGTGCCGATCGCCCCGATCGGCTGGGACACCGGCATGCCCGAACTGATGGGCGAGGGCGCGCCCAGCCAGATCGCGGCGGGCTACACCAGCGGGTTCAGCCTTGCGCGACTGGCGTCGATGGCCTACGAGACCGTAGGGCAGCACACCGCCTACCAGGCAATCGTCAAGCTCGCCGACCTCGGCGCCCTCAACGGCTCGGGCGACCTGGTGGTGCACTGGGGCGAGGTCTGCGGCAACGACTGGCTGCAGGTCGACCTCCCGGGCAACGCGGTCGATGCGCCGCCCACGCTGTCGCTCCTCGGCCTGGCGGCCTTCGCCTTCGCCGGCGTGGCGCTGCAGCGTCGCCGGCGCACGGCCGCAAGCACCGCCGGCTGATCGGCGCCGCCGGCTGTGCGGCGCGGGCGCCCGCGCGTGGCACGCCCGGGCTGGACGCGGACCCCGCTCCGGGTCCAAAGTCCGCTCCCATGAGCACCGACACCCCCGCCCATGGACCGCTCGCCGGCCTCAAGGTCGTCGAACTCGGCCAGCTGATCGCCGGCCCCTTCGCCGCCAAGACCCTCGCCGACTTCGGCGCCGATGTCGTCAAGATCGAGCCGCCCGGCTCGGGCGATCCGCTGCGCCAGTGGCGGCTGATCCGCGACGGTACCTCGGTGTGGTGGCAGGTGCAGTCACGCAACAAGCGCTCGCTCGCGCTCGATCTGCGCGAACCGCAGGCCCAGGATATCGTGCGCCGGCTGGCCGCCGAGGCCGACGTGCTGATCGAGAACTTCCGACCGGGCGCCATGGAGGGCTGGGGGCTGGGCCCCGACGCGCTGCTCGAACGCAACCCGCGGCTGGTGATGCTGCGGGTCAGCGGCTTCGGCCAGACCGGGCCTTACCGCGACCGCCCCGGCTTCGGCGTGGTCGCCGAGGCGATGGGCGGCCTGCGCCACCTCACCGCCGAGCCCGGACGCGTGCCGGTGCGGGTGGGCGTGAGCATCGGCGACACGCTCGCGGCGCTGCACGGCGTGATCGGCATCCTGCTCGCGCTGCAGGAGCGGCAGCGCTCCGGCCGGGGCCAGGTGATCGACGTCGCGCTCTACGAGGCGGTGTTCAACTGCATGGAGAGCCTGCTGCCCGAGTACAGCGCCTTCGGCGCCGTGCGCGAACCGGCCGGCAGCGCGCTGCCGGGCATCGCGCCGAGCAACGCCTACCGCTGCGCCGACGGCGGCTGGGCGCTCATCGCCGGTAACGGCGACAGCATCTTCCGCCGTCTGATGAGCACCATCGGCCGCGATGACCTCGGCAACGATCCGGCACTCGCGGGCAACGCCGGCCGGGTGGCGCGGGTGGCCGAGATCGATGCGGCGATCGGCGCGTGGGCTGCGCAGCGCAGCGTGGACGCGGTGCTCGCGGCCCTCGAGGCGGCCGCGGTGCCGGCCGGACGGATCTACACCGTGGCCGACATCGCGGCCGACCCGCACTATCGGGCTCGCGGCATGATCGACACGGTACGCCTGCCCGACGGCGCCGAGATCGCGGTGCCGGGCGTCGTGCCGAAACTCTCGCGCACGCCGGGCGGCCATCGACGCAACGCGCCGGCGCTCGGTCAGGACACCGACGCGGTGCTGCGCGAGATCGGCCTGAGCGAGGCGCAGGTGGCCGAGCTGCGCGCGCGCGGGATCGTCGCGGGCTGAGGCCGGCACGGGCGCCGGCACGGCCCGGCCGCACCACACCGGCCGCACCACACCGGCCGCGCAGCGCCGGCCGCGCAGCGCCGGGCGCGCCGGCTCAGACCGGCGGCCCGAGCCGGCTGACCTCGACGAAGGTGTCGTTGTAGCAGGCGCCGTCCATGATGTCGGTGCGCAGGTCGGCGTCGATCAGCGCGTTGACGGTCTGGCCGGTCTCGCTGGTGGCAAGCCAGGTGCCCTTGAGGGAGTACAGCACCCCCGCCGGCACGGCGGTCGTGAGGTGCGCGATCAGCACCACCTCGCCGAGCCGGTTGGCCACCCGCACCCGATCGCCCTCGGCGATGCCGCGCGCAACCGCGTCGTCGGGATGGATCTCGAGGCGCTGCGCGCCCTGCGAGGCGGGATCGCTGCCGAAGGTGGCGTTGGTGCGCCGCGCCGACGAGGGCGAGATCAGCATCAGCGGCGCGCCATCGGGCACCGGCACCGGGTCGTGCCGCGGCAGGCCGTAGCCGTAGCGCGCCTCCAGCGCCGGGTCGTGCAGGCGGATGCGGCCCGAGGGCGTGGCCGGCCGCACCGTGGCACACATCAGCGCCGGCCCGCCGTCGGCGGCGGTCATCGCCAGCGCGCGATCGAGCGGCAGCTGCGAGGGGCGCAGGCCCTGCAGGCGCGGATCGGCTGCGTCGAGCGCGGCGTCCATCAGCGCGACGTCGTCGTCGCGGAAGGCCGGGTCGTCGTCGAAACCGAAGCGCGCCGCCAGGCGGCGGAAGATCTCGGTGTTGGGCAGGGCCTCGCCCACCCGCGGAATCACCGGCGCGGCGCGCTGCAGCCAGGCCTGGCCGTAGGCGGTGTAGACATCGTCGTGCTCGAAGTGCGAGCAGGCCGGCAGGATGACGTCGGCATAGGCCATGCTGTCGGTCATCACGACGTCGCTGCCGACCACGAACAGCGATTCCTGCGACAGCGCGCGCCGCATCCGGTTCTGGTCGGGATGCGTGCATACCGGGTTGTGGTTGTAGATGAAGACCGCGCGGATCGGCGGCGCCAGCGTGTCATCGAGCAGCAGGCGGCCGACGTCGACGATGTTGATGCTGCGCGTGCCCGGCGGCACGAGGTCGGGCCGCTGCAGGCGCGCCGAGGTGGTCGGGAAGGCCAGGCCCGGCCGCACGAACACACCAGCGCCCGGGCGGCCGAGCTGACCGGTGAGGACATTGAGCGCCATGATGGCGCGCAGCGCCGAGCCGCCGCTGCGCCCGCGCTCGATGCCGTTGCCCGCCGACAGCGCGAGCCGCCGCGCGCCGGCGTACAGCCCCGCCAGCCGGTCGAAGGCATCGGCCGTGATGCCGCAGGCCTGCACGGCCGTCGCGGGGGTGTGGGTGCGCGCATGCGCGAGGAAGGCGTCGGCGCCCTCGGTCCACTGCGCGATGAAGGCCTGATCGAGCGCGCCGCGCCGCTCGAGCTCGGCGGCGAGCGCCAGCGCCAGGATCACATCGGTGCCGGGGCGGATCTGCAGGTACAGGTCGGCCTGCTCGGCGATGCGGGTGCGGCGCGGATCGACCACCACCAGCGTCGCGCCGGCATGGCGCGCCGCCTGGATGGACCGCGCCAGGTGCAGGTTGGAGACCGTGACGTTGTTGCCCCAGACCGCGACCATGTCGGCGTGCGCGACCTCCTCGGGCGGCATGCCGGGCGAGGCGCCGAACAGGCTGGTGTAGGCCGCGCCGCGCACCAGGCCGCACAGCGGCCCGCGGTCGACCAGCGTGGCGCCGAGCCGGTGGAAGAAGCGCCGGTCCATCGAGCCGCCGGCGAGCTGGCCGTGCGGCCCGGCGTAGTTCAGCGGCAGCACGGTCTGGGGACCGTGGGCGTCGATCGCCGCGCGCAGACCGGCGTGCACGCGATCGAGCGCCTCGTCCCACGACACCGGCGCGTACTGGCCGCTGCCGCGCGGACCGGTGCGCACCAGCGGCCGGGTCAGGCGCGCCGGCCCGTGGACGAAGTCGGGATAGTGGCGCGCGACCTTGTCGCACACCACGCCCGCGGTATACGGATTGGCCTGCGAGCCGCGAACCTTCACCACGCGGCCATCGCGCACGCCCACCGACAGGCTGCAGGTGTCGGGGCAGTCGAGGGGGCACACCGAGGGGAGCGTGCGTTCGGCGGTATCGGCCAGGGTCATGGTCGGGCTCCCGGTGGTCGAGGGGCGCGCAAGGGTCGGGAAGGCGCCCCCGCCAGGGGCGCGCCGCCGGCGCTCAGCCGATGTGGAAGACGCAGAGCTTGTTGCCGTCGGGATCGCGGAAGTAGGCGCCGTAGAAGCCCTTGCCGCGCTCGCCGGGGGAGCCCTCGTCGGTCGCGCCGAGCTCGAGCGCCTTGCGGTAGAGGGCGTCGACCTTCTCGCGGCTGCCGGCGGTGATCGCCGGCATCGTCCCGTTGCCGGGCGTGGCCGGCTGGCCGTCGAAGGGCCGCATCAGCCCCAGGGTGGGCAGGTTGCGGGCGGTGCCCCAGCCGATGCCGCGGTCGTTGGACCACAGCCTGCGGGCGCCGAGATCGCCGAGCAGCGCGTCGTAGAAGGCCGCCGCGCGGTCGAGGTCGTTGGTGCCGAGGGTGACGTAGCCGATCATGGTCTCGTCCTTCGCGACGTCGTCGGGGCGGTACTCACTCGGGCTTGATGCCCGCGGCATCGGCCACGCGCCGGAAGCGCGCGATCTCCTGGCGCAGGTGCTCGGCCATGCGCTCGGGGCCGAAGTCGACCATCGGATCGCTGCCGTTGGCCTCGAAATAGCGCTTCATCTCGGGCGAGCGCAGCGCGGTCTGCATCGCCGACACCAGCTTGGCGTGGACATCGGCGGGCACCTCGGCGCGCACGAAGAACGAGGTCCAGGCGTAGTTCTCGTACTCGGCATAGAGCTCGCGCACCGTGGGCACGTTCGGCAGGCTGGGATGGCGCGTGGCGCCCGAGACCGCGAGCGCGCGCAGCTTGCCCGACTGGATCAGCGGCAGCGCGCCCGACATGTCACCCATGCCGGCGTCGAGCGTGCGCCCGAGCACGTCGGTGATCACCTGCGCCTGGCCCTTGTAGTTCACGTAGTTGAACTTCGTGTTCCCGAGCACGGCCACCCATTCGACCCCCAGCTGATAGCCGGCCGAGTAGCTGCCCACCGAGGTCGGCTTGCCGCTGCGCGCGGCCGCCACCAGATCGGCGATCCCGCGGATCGGCGACTCGGGCGCCACGTACCAGACATTCATGCTGCGCAGGATGCCGTTGACCGGCTTGAAGTCCCTGGTGGAGTCGTAGCCGGGGTTCTTCATGACGATCGGGTTGACCGACATCGGCGAGTTGGTGCCCACCAGGATGGTGTAACCGTCGGCCGGCGCCTGCTTGACGGCCACCACCGCCACCGCGCCGCTCGCACCCGGCCGGTTCTCGACCACCATGCTCTGGCCGAGCACGCGCTGCATCTGCTCGGCGATCACGCGGGTGGCGCCGTCGGCGCCGCTGCCGGCACCGAAGGGCACGATCACGCGGATCGGCTTGTTGGGAAAGTCGGACTGCGCCATCGCCGGCAGGGCGGCGGTCGCGAGCAGGGCGGTGAAGCTGCGTCGGGTGAGGCTCATGAAGGTCTCCGTGGTTGGAACGGTGGCGGTCGGAAGCCGCCTCGGGGAAAACAGGATGCCCGTCGATCAGGCGGCCGGCAAGCGCAACACCCCGGCCTGCTTCAGGGCCGCAATCCGCGCCTCGTCGTAGCCGAGTTCGCGCAGCACGGTCTCGCCATGCTCGCCGAGGTGCGGGGCCGGCTGGGGCGGCGCCTCGTCGGTGCCCGAGAAACGCGCCGCCGCGCGCGCCACCCGGACACGGCCGAGCGCGCCGTGGTCGATCTCGACCAGCGCGCGGTTGTGCACGACCTGCGCATCGACCAGCACCTCGGGCTTGCGGTTGACCTTGCCCACCGGCGCGTCGCAGGCCTTCAGGCGCGCGACCAGCTCGTCGGTGTCGAAGGCGGCGAACAGCGGCTCGAGTGCGGCGCGCAGCTCGTGAGGATGGCGCGA
>Ga0315901_10011295_pt1 | contig 10057 bp, 11 predicted proteins | sample LakEriMetagenome_10_FD_203761 | JGI IMG/M metagenome (GOLD analysis project Ga0315901, IMG submission 203761) | Freshwater fungal communities from buoy surface, Lake Erie, Ohio, United States - Buoy 2 MA116 | ecosystem: Environmental > Aquatic > Freshwater > Lake | place: USA: Lake Erie, Ohio... | reverse complement strand
GCGGAAGGAGTTGTTCCCGTTGCAACTCGGCTCGATGGCGCCAAGTTTAAACGAATGGTGCGTCCGGGGGACACGATCGACATCGAGGTCACCCTCAACGAGGTGGTTTCTACCGCTTACTTCATGACAGGTCGTGTGACCGTCGGAGGCCAACTCGCAGCCCGTCTAGACTTTGCTTGCAGCGTCGCAAAGCCGGAGGCGTAACCTAACGTGGCTAAAAAAGTACTCGTCCACGCGGTTGGACGTAGCGATGTGGAGCCACTGGAAATGCCTGAACGCTTCCGGCTGGAAGTAGTTTATTTCATGACCCCGGGAGATCATACCGGGGCCCCGGCGCTCAACGCGAATGAATTTTGGATCGAAGCTGCGAATATCGATCGATGGCTCGATGAGGGTGGCTTTTCCGTCGTTTCGCCGCTCGATGCGGAAACGGTCGCCGAGATCGATCTTTCCGAAGATCAAGAACGTTGGCTGGAATGGATGAAAAAAAATAGCCTAACCCATGTCCGTGTTGTTCCAGCTTAATCCGGTGGTTCTAACGACCCGTCGCGCGATGACGCCATGAGTACTCTTTGCCCCAAAGAATCCTCCCCCCTACAGATGGTGGTAGCCGTTGCACGCAACGGGACCATCGGCGACCGCGACGCACTACCTTGGCGATTGAGTTCTGATTTGCAGCGGTTCAAGCGATTGACGATGGGGCATGCCCTCTTGATGGGGCGTAAAACCTACGAGTCGATCGGTAGGCTTCTACCAGGTCGCCAGACGATCATCCTGTCCCGCTCTCCATCCTATCGCATTCCCGGGGCCATAACAGCAACGTCCATCGACGAAGCGTTAGGGTCGCTATCGCCAGGAACCATCCCGTTTGTTGTCGGTGGCGCTGAGATCTACCGGCACTGTTGGCCTCGCGTTGGGCACCTTCACATCACTCACGTGTTGGCCGATGTCCCAGGCGACACGCAATTAGCTCCGCTCGCACTGGAAGCATTCTCGCGAATCGAGCACGAGCATGTCCCTTCCGATGAGAAGAACGATTGGCCCAGCATCTACGAGCACTGGGTAAAACGTTGATGTATCGTCTGTTTTGCGAGCTCGTTTTTTTCGATCGCAACGATTTTCAACGCAATCTATCAACCCACCAAAAACATCAAACAGGTTTTCCACGCACCTCGGTTGCGCCTCCCTCGAAAGTCGCACTCACCCCCGGCGCTGTTCCATTCGGTCTTTACCGCATCTTCACACTCGCTCACCAAAATCTTCCTTCGGTTCGCATCAAAATTGTTTGACTCATTAGCTAGCAATTTTACAATCCGGACCCGCTCAACCAACTCGGCCTGTTGAATGACGCTGGCCCGTTGGATGAGCACTGCGCGGGATGGTTCCCGCTCGGATTGGAATCTGTTGAGGCATCGATGTTGCTGTTCGAAAGCAACGAGGATCCCCGCTGTGGGAACTCGTGACGAACATGTTAGCATCGAGGTGCTCGGTGGAAATGTCGCAAGGCTTAGGAGTTCGCGATGCGGATAGCGCACGAAGTTGCTGTACGTCAGAACATGCTCGCGCAAATGGTGGAATCCACCGTTCGGCAGCGACTGGGCAAAGAGCGCATGGACTTGTGGTTTGGAACCGGTTCGACATGGTCGGTCGTCGGCGATGATGGAGCCGCCCACGGCACCGAAGAGGGGATCGTCCAGGTTGGAAAGACGATTCGTATCGGCGTTGCTAATAGTTTTATGGCCGATTGCATCGTCAAGATGTTTCGTAGCGATTTGCAGGCTGCGGTAACCCAGTGTGGCGGTACCGAATGGGGGTACGAAGTGGTCGTCTCGGGGGGGATTTCCTCGGCGAAAATCGCTGAAGAGGTCCCATCTCAACCTCAAATAACGTACCATGGAGGCTTCTCGTCTGACGGCAACACACGCACCCCTAGCCCGACCATTTCCCCCACTGTGAGCAACCCCGCAACGAACACTTCATCGACGACGCCAACGCAGCGACGAACCGCGTCCGAAATCGACGTTCAGCCGATTGCCAGCCGGAGTGTTGGAAGCCAATCGACCAGCGATGCGACTCCCAATCTGCGTGTGCTGCGAATCGATGCTACGGGGGCTGATTCTCAACAGCGCCAGGATGCAAGGGGCGGTTCTACCGAACCGTTGGCCACAGCACCGTTGGCCACAGCACCGTTGGCGTTCAAAGGTTCGCACGCCAGTTCTGATGAACTCGAGATGGATCGGTTGCTTGCGGTCCGAAAGCAAAACGAGAGGCGATGGGATGATTTCATTCTGGGCGAGCACAATCGGTTCGCGTACACGGGGGCCCAAATGGTTCTCGAACGGCCTGGAAGCATCAATCCTCTCTTCATCCACGGCCCGCATGGCGTTGGCAAGTCGCATTTGGCCCAAGGCCTCGCGCAGCAGCTTCGACATCAGTACCGAATGCGCCGCGTTTTAGTCCTGACGGGTGAGCAGTTCACCATTGAGTACACCGAAAGCGCCCGCGGTGGTGGCTTCGCAAATTTTCGTCGCAAGTACCGCGATGTGGAAACGCTCGTGATCGACGATGTCCAATTCTGCTTGGGCAAGAACGGAACGTTGGTGGAACTACGAAACACCATCGACATGCTGATCCGAGATCGTCGACAAGTGATCTTAGTGGCTGACCGTGGCCTTCACGAAATGTCAGGCTTGGGCTCGGACCTCTACGCTCGGCTCTCTGGTGGTATGAGCTGCAGCATTGAGCCGATGGATGTCGAAACCCGCCAGCGGTTGCTCCAAAAGCTATGCCTTAAGCACTTCGTATCGATCAGCGACGAAGCATTGGAAGTGATCGCCAAGCAGTGCGGCGGTGACGCTCGTGTTCTTCATGGAATCGTTCACCGCTTGGTTGCTCAGCAACGGATCCAAGGCTCAACGCTCAACACCGATGATGCAATTCGATGCACCATGGACTTGGTCCGCGCCAGCCAACCGATCGTTCGACTCAATGATATTGAACGAGCCGTCTGCGACGCATTCGGACTCGATGATGAAATGCTCCGAACCAAAACGAAATGCCAAAGCGTCAGCCAGCCGCGGATGCTGGCTATGTTCTTAGCTCGCAAGTACACGCGGACAGCGCTTTCGGAAATCGGCGAGTTCTTCGGCAACCGCCAACATTCGACTGTCATCTCCGCTCAAAAGAAAGTGGAGCAGTGGCTGACCAGCGACGATGCTATCCAGGTCGGTCGCAATCGCGTTACTGTTCGAGAGATTCTTCGCAGTCTCGAGTCGAACCTCCAAGTGGGCTAACCACGGCAACGAAGCTTTAACACCCATGCAAGTGCCAAAATCCCGGTCCGACATCGATGGATTGGGCTCCGACATCGATGGATTGGGCAGGGTATCGATCGCGATTCTCTTTTTGTCCGGATTGATCCATATCCCATGCTTCGCTTTGTCCGATCTGCCGTGGGAGCAACCTCAATCGTTCCGCAAACCGATCCTATTCGGCATATCGACCAGCGTCACCCTTTGGTCGCTGCTAACCCTCCTCGGTTCCTTCAAGCCGCATCGTACCGACCGATGGACAGGAAGGATTCTTTCGATCTCTTTAGTTTTTGAGGTCGCGCTCATTACGCTACAACCATGGCGAGGAGAAGCAAGCCATTTCAATCAGAAGGGCTTCCTCAATCAAGCGATCGAGGTTGGGATGCTGTTCTGGATTGTGATCGCGTCCTCTCTGATTTTCATCTGGACGCTCCGTAGCTTGAGCCGCGATGAACTCCCAATGCTCACCCCAGCAATGCGATTAGCCCTCCGCGCAGGGATGGTCTTTCTATCGATATCCTGCCTCTTAGGCTTCGCGATTTCTGGGATGGGGCAATGGCTCGCCGCCACCGGAAATCCTCCGGAATTATTTGCACCGCGAGGCGTGTTAAAATTTCCACACGGATCAACACTGCATGCCATTCAAACGCTCGCAGTGTTAGCATGGCTCTGCCAAATACTTCGGATCCCCAATTCGGTCCGGATTATATGGGCCGCAATTATCGCCCATGCCTTTTGGCTGGCGTATTCCTTGATTCAAACTTTCCGAGGGAGAGACCGTGCGGAGTTGGACGCGCTGGGAATTTCGCTCCTTGGGCTTACATTCGCAGCATCGGTGATGGTTGCACTTCCAATCCTGCAAACCGCACGATCAGCGATTGCCCAACGCAACCCTCGCGCCTGACGTTTGACCAACGACCTGCTAGCCCCCGACCTACTAGTCTCAACCTGCTAGCCCTCGATCAGCCCTGGCGATCGCTTGCCGCCCCAACCGCTTCGATCCTCCGCGATTCTGATTCGCGACCATTCCGGTGATTACGGAACCACCAATTCGACGACAGGAGATTTGGGCTGCTCTTCGCGAGCGCGATTGGCAGCAATTGCTTTTTGCTCCAATTCGTCGCCAACCCATTGGTACCGAACATCGCGTTGCCGAGGGATATAGCCCAGTTCCGAGATTGCATTTCGAATTTGGTCGAGCGTCAGAAAATGTACCGTCCCAGCTTCGGCGACGACGTTCTCTTCGAGCATCAACGAGCCCATGTCGTTCGCTCCATAGAGCAGCGCCAACTGGCCGATCTTCAATCCCTGGGTCACCCAACTGCTTTGAATGTTCGGCACATTATCGAGGAACAACCTTGAGACAGCTTGATTTTTCAAGTACTCGAAAGAACCAGCGGGCGGTAGGTGCGACATTTGGGTGTTATCCGGCTGGAATGTCCAGCAGATGAAAGCAGTAAAACCGTGCGTCTCATCTTGAAGTTGCCGGATGCGATCGAGATGTTCGACCCGTTCGGCCAGTGTTTCAGCGTGACCAAACATCATCGTGGCCGAACTGACGCCACCCATCTTATGCCAAACCCTCATCACGTTGAGCCAATCGTCCGTCATCACCTTGCCTCGCGTGATCGCAGACCGTACACGATCGACCAAGATCTCCGCGCCTCCACCTGGAATACTCCCCAGCCCAGCCTCCTTCAGTCGCTCCAACACCGTCTCGATAGGTAGCTTGTTCACTTTGGTAAAGTGATGCAATTCGGGTGGACTGAAGCCATGGATGTTGACCGAAGGAAAATTGCTGCGGATATCTCGCAGCAATTCCTCGTACCACTCCAGCTTGAAGTTTGGATGCAGTCCACCTTGCATCAAGATCTGATTCCCACCCAACTCCACTGTCTCGCGGACTTTCGCGAGAAGCTCTTCGCGAGGCAAGACATATCCCTCGGGGCTCTTCGGAGCACGGTAGAACGCGCAAAAGTCGCAAACAGCGGTGCAGATATTGGTGTAGTTGATGTTCCGGTCTACGTTGTATGTTCGGTAGGGCTCGGGATGAAGTCGCAGTGTCACTTCATTCGCGGCGCGACCTATCGCGGCCAAATCATTGCTTTCCAGCAGAATCAGTGCATCGTCGGTTGAGAGTCGCTCCCCTTGTACTGTTCTCTCGAGGATCGAACCGATGTTTGAGTTGGTAGGGGATATCATGGTTAATGGCAGCATCAAAAAGGCGAGGCGAGAGGTTCAGAAGCAGTCGATCGATTAGTGCAACACACCCTCAGGAACCAAACGTAAAGCTTGACATCGGCGGTGAAACTCCGCTAGCCCCGCAAGCTCTTCCGGCCCTAAACGGAACCTCAAAAACTGGGTCAAATAATCGCGGCACTCAATATCGGAAAGCCCGTACCGACCTGCATGCATGCGTACGATCTCATCGATATTCGCACAACCGGCATCGCGACTTTGCTCGAGCAGGGACGTCAATGCGGGGGTTGCGAACGAATTGTTACGAGCGACCCATCGCGCGAATACAAATGGCAATCCAGTCTCGCGATACCACTCTTCACCGAGGTCCCAATCGGAGCCAAAGTCCCCCCGGAACCGTTCGGGCTTCATCGCCCGGTCGCCGATCACAAGCACAGCGTCCGCGTCCACCGACTGTGGGGGTACTCCCATGGGCAGCGGCGTGGTTTCAGGAACAAACCCGTACCGGGAATGGAACAAGATTTTCGATAGGGCGATGCTGGTGCGGGAGCCTTCATCGACAGCGAGCTTACGTACCTGACTGGGGTCCTTGCGAAAAAGGATCCTCACCGACCAAACCGGGCCGCGACAGGCAATCGCTGCGTCCGATACGCCCGTGTAACGGTCAAGGTTTTGAAAGTATTCGACGACTGGAATCAAACCCACATCGAGCGATTCGTTTTCTAGTTCGGTAGCGAGCCGGCTGGGTAGTTCCAATCTCAAGGAACCCGCGGGGGAGTTCTTTGAGCAGTCCGTGGCTGCATCGCCCCCTTTGTTGAGCCGGTCCAATAGCGAATAAATAAGGGGCTTGGTGTTCAAGTAGGCCACCGCGCCAATTCTCACGAAGTGCGAGGCTGAGACCTTCCCCGCATCGCCCCATTGAGCGTTTTCGGAACGTTTCAAGAGAACACCCCCGAAACTCGATCCGCCGTCAATACTGCTCCCGCTCTCCAACGCCCCAGCCACCACCGACGCGGTCTCAGGCAGATGGGACCCTTCGAATGCCATGGGCAACCCATCGACCGAATGCGCGGGAGTAAATTTTCGCAGGGAAAGGATGTCGTTCGCCATAGTAGGTTCCTCGCGGTGTTAACCGCGGAAAGAAACTGCCGGATAACTCGTAGGCTGGCGATCGGCTTGTCAGAAATACGCATTTTGGCGGCTAAGCCTTAGGTCCGCCACACGCATCCAGCCCAGGACCAGCCGACGCCAAATCCGACGAGCAGATGGGTAGAGCCGGGGCGGACTTTGCCCTCGCGACGCAAATCATCGATGAGGATAGGAAGAGTCGACGAGACGGTGTTTCCACGGTCATAGAGACGGATAGGGAGGCGATCGTCCTCCACTCCAACCGCCTTTTGCAGCAACTCAAGCATTTTGCGGGTCGCTTGGTGCATCAAAAGCAGGTCGATCTGAGACATATCAACCTTCGCTTTCTCCAACATGTTTCGGATCAGCTGCGGGATAGCGACCACGGTAAAATCCATCAAACTAGGCCCATCCATGTAGAGCCGACTCGCCCAACGTTTGCGCCGTCGCGGCATAATCGCATCTTCGGAGCACCGAGCTCCTCCGTGGCTAACAATCAGCGTGTCGGCACCTTTGCCGTCAGTACCGAACTCAAAACCGATCAACCGCGGCGAGTCGACTGCTTCGATCAACGTGGCGGCGGCGGCATCACTAAAAATTGGACGCAAAGAACGGTCGTCCTTTTCAATGTACTTGCTGTAGGTTTCCGCAGTCACTAACAAAACCCGCTTGGCCTGCCCGCTCGCGATCAGCCCCTCGGCGAGGGCCAACCCATACACGAACCCGGAACACCCCAAATTGAAATCCAAAGCACCGCAGTTGACTCGGAGTCCAAGCCGATCCTGCATCAAGCAAGCCGTTGTCGGGAGAGGATAGTCTGGAGTTTGTGTGCAGAAGAGCAAAAAGTCGATGGACTCAGGTGCCACCGAATGCTCGGCAAAGAGTTTTTGACAAGCGGCGACACCTAGATCGGCTGCCGTTTCGTTTGCGGCTGCTAAATAACGAGTTCGAATCCCAGTTTTCTCTACCAATTCTGGCACATGCCACTCCGGATGCTCGTCGTTCAGCTGATCGCTGGTCTCGACATGCGACGGGAAGTGAACTGCGATAGGGCCAATCTGCGCGTGCGGCACGGTTTAGAGGTATTGAAGAGCGGGAAAAGGATTGGTCGAAGGCCTACATCCCCCCCGACAGTTGTGCAGACGATCATACCGACAACGGGGTCCTACCGACAACGGGGTGGTTGCGAAAGTATCGCTTTCGGGATGTCCCGCTCCCGCCTCCCGTCCAAGATCCCTCTCAAAAGCCCTGCAAAACGACGAGACCTTCGGGTTCTCAAAGTTCTTGGTAGAATACGCGAACCAGAATTCCGCCGGCTGAAATATCTGACTCTGGAAGGTACCATCCGTGCGGAGCAGGATACCACACTCCATCGCCAACGACCTCTCTTGATGACATGAAGCAGATCATCGCGATCATTCGACCTTTCCTCGTCGAGGAGCTGCTTGACGCATTGCGGCTGGCTCCTGTCGAAGCGCTGCAACTGACGGAGGTCAAAGGATTCGGGCGTCAAAAAAGCTACTTGGATCGCTACTCATCAAGCGAGTATAGCCAGGCGTTTCTGCCCAAGGTGGAGATCAGTTTGTTTGTCGATGATCTTCGCGTGGAAGAGGTCTGCAAAACGATTGCAGACACTTGCAAAACCGGCCGGATGGGGGATGGTAAGCTGATGGTCATCGACGTACCTACCATGGTCCCGATCTTCGACAATGATGGAGCGTAGCAAACCCCTACTTTCGCGTGGTAGAGAGCCGTTCCTTGGTACTCACATTTTGGGCCTGAACGCGTTTGTTCGCTTCCAACTGGATTCGAGGATCCGCAGAGCTAGCTGGGGCAACCCCCGAGCCAATACGGGTTGGCGAAGTGCGAACAATCCGTTCTGAAGTGGTAGCTACGTTGGTTCCACTCGCTCCTGAACGGCGTTTGTGCGAGGCATTCGCGTCAGGCACAGGAGTCGGAGCCGCTTGAGCCTTGGGCTTGGCCGGAGTTGGGGTCGCATGCTGAATCGAGGAATGCGTCGCCTCACCCTCATGAATAATCTCACCTTCAGAAACTACCCCATGATTGCACGAGGCGCAGGTACTGGTCGAGTGCCCACCCACGCTATGCCCCGAGGAAACTACGCCCCCGCTCGAGCAGCCACACGAGGCACATCCTCCGTGAGAGCAGCCCGCTCCTAGCGAGCAACCAGTCCCCGATGAACAACCGGATGGTTCATAGCGATACCCCCACAGATCCCGCAATCGGGAATACCACGGGCGACAGCTTCCGCATCCGCCAGTGTAGTCGCCGGCAAGTCCGCATGGATCGCAAGTTGGTGGTTCGCTGATATGCTCGCCCCAATACACTTCTCCGCACCCAGAGGTGCAACGCGTCGATGCAGCCCATGAATGAATCTTTTGTTTCAAGTGCCCATGGCCATGAAAGAGCGGCTCGAGGCCAACCATTCCACACTCCCCTTCGCACACGCCGGGCTGAGTCGCAGAACACGGAGTGACTCGACAACCAGGAGCACCGCAATTCATTTGCACGCTGCAGCAACCGACTTGGCATACAATCGCTGCAACGAGACCAATGCTCCAACGTAGAGACGATTCCATTTTTCCCCCCCGAGAAACTGAAACTTCCATGAGCGAGCCAGCCTTAGACGCTGGAACTCGATAAATTAAGAGCGCCGATCCGGATCCCCATCGCTCCACCCGTTGAAATTCAACTCGAGCAATTGGATCCACAGCTTGATTCGGTACTGGCTCGTGGATGTTATCGACCGGCACAACCGATACAATCAGTAAATCTTGCCAGGTAAACCCTCGAAGAAATTGCTAGCGAAAACAAATGCCTTTGGAATTAATTCAGAAATCTCGGCTCGTTGCCATCATCCGCTTAGAGCGACTCGACCATGCCCAGGAATTGGTCAATGTGCTTCTCGATGCAGGTGTGCGATGCCTTGAGTTCACCTTGACTAACCCCGATGCTCCGCGATGGATACGCCGACTTCTCGACGAAGACAAGCGATTTGAAAACGGGGAGGCATGTATTGGAATCGGCTCGGTACGGAACGTCGACGAAGCGAAGATGGTCCTCGATGCAGGAGCGCAATTCGTCGTAACCCCGATCACATCGGTGAAGATAATCGAGGTATGCGTCCAACGCAAAGTGCCGATCGCATCAGGGGCATTTACTCCCACAGAAATCGCGACTGCCTGGGATGCAGGAGCTAATATCGTCAAGGTATTCCCGGCCAGGGTACTCGGCCCAGGTTATATCCGAGACGTTCTAGCACCTCTCCCCTACCTTCAGTTGATGCCGACTGGCGGGATCGATGCCTCGAATGCCAGCGACTATCTACGCGCGGGTGCAATCGCCGTTGGGATCGGTGGACAACTCTGCCCTGTCAACCTCGTGGAAAAGAAGGACTG